>FTBI01001069.1_pt1 | contig 12767 bp, 13 predicted proteins | sample 1639171 | NCBI WGS metagenome assembly FTBI01 (sample SAMEA3914812, study PRJEB12502) | metagenome | biome: forest; material: soil | place: Canada | collected 2011-07-07 | depth 0.1 m | reverse complement strand
ATGGCCGAAAACGCCATCACGCCTTCTGGTAACGGTTCGCGCATGGATCCGCTGAAAAGCATCCTGCGCAATCCGGCGACCCGACTTTTGCTGTTGCTGTTCGGCGTAGCCGGCGCGGTGGCGTTCGGCGTAGCTATCGTTCTGTGGTCGCGCGGCCCCAACTACGGGCTGCTCTACGCGGGGCTCGATCCCAAAGACGCGGCAAGCGTCACCCAGGCATTGCAGTCGACCAATACGCCCTACCAATTGGGCGCCGATGGCGCATCCATTTCAGTGCCCGCCGCTGATCTGGCCAATACGCGCCTTCGTCTGGCCAGTCAGGGACTGCCGCAGGGCAGTACCGCCGGAGCCACATTGCCGCAGAGCGACTCGCCCTTCGGCATGAGCGACCTGGCCGAGAGCACGCACTATCAGCAGATGCTGGAAACCGACCTGGGCAACACGATTGCCGGCTTGCAATTTGTGCGCGCAGCGCGCGTGCATCTGGCCTTGCCCAAGGCATCCGCCTTCATCCGTGACAACCATCCGGCTGGCGCATCTGTGCTGGTGACGCTGTATCCGGGTCGTCAACTGGACAGCAGCCAAGTGGCGGCGATCGTCCATCTGGTTTCCTCCAGCGTGCCTGATCTGGACCCTTCGCAAGTATCGGTGGTTGATCAGCAGGGCGCGCTGCTGACGGTCAGCGATCCCGATAGTCCCGGCGCCGTGGGTGACATGAGGTTGCGGCTGGCCACACGTATGGAGAATAGCTATGCGCAGCGGATCGAACAGTTGCTTACGCCATTGGTTGGCCAGGGACGCGTGCGCGCACAGGTCTATGCGGATCTGGATTTCAGCCAGACCGAGAAAGCCACCGAGAGCTACGACAACACCAACCCGGCGGTGCGCAGCGAGCAGACCAGCAGCGTGCAGAAGAGGGACGACGTTGGCGGCGCGATCGCAGGTGCATTGAGCAATCAGCCGCCCAATACCGTGGCGCAACCCACCGCCGCCAAGCCCGGTGCCACCCCCGCGGCCGCTGCTGCCGGTGCGCGTTCGGCGACGGCACAGTCGACCACGCCCACCGAAACAACGTCGAACTCCACGCGCAACTACGAACTTGGCCGCACCATCAGCCATGTCAGTGATCCTGCCGGACGCCTGACTCGCTTGACCGTCGCCGTGGTGGTGGACAACAAGGCTGCCATCGACGGCAAGGGCAAGAGCGTACCTTTCAGCCCCCAGGATCTGCAGCATCTGACCGACCTCACCAAGAATGCGGTGGGTTTCGACGCTCAGCGTGGCGACAGCGTCAGCGTGATCAATCAGGCGTTCACCGAAACGCCGCACGAGGAAGCGCCGTTTGTCCAGCCAATGTGGGAACGGCCCGGCATGATGGATCTGATCAAGCAGGGCGTCGGCATTTTGATTGCGCTGTTGATTGCGTTCGGCTTGCTGCGTCCGATGCTCAAGGGCCTGATGCGTGCACCCGAGCCATTGGCAGCTTTGGCGGGTCCGATGCCCACCATGTCGGTGCGGATTGCCGATGACGACTACCAGGACGAGCGCGACGAGCCGGTTCGCCTCGGCGGCAGCACGCCGCAGTTGCAGCAGACGATGGCTTACGAGCAGAAGATCGGGCTGGCGCGCAAATTGGTCCAGGAAAATCCGAAACAGGTAGCACAGGTAGTCATGAATTGGGTGGGCGACGATGGCGGTTGATGCAAAGGATATCGGTGGCGCACGACGCGCTGCGATCCTGCTGCTGACGTTGGGCGAACAGGATGCTGCCGAGGTGCTCAAACATCTCAGTGCGCGCGACGTGCAAGCCGTCGGCACGGCCATGGCAACGCTGACCAACGTGTCGCGTGAGCAGGTGGAGCAGGTCCTCAACCATCTCAACGACGACATGGGGCGGCAAACCTCGCTGGGCGTGGGCACCGAGGAATACATTCGCAAGATGCTGGTCAGCGCGCTGGGCGAAACGAAGGCCGGCAGTCTGATCGATCGCATCCTGCTGGGCCGTTCGACCAAGGGGCTGGAATCGCTCAAGTGGATGGAAAGCCGTGCCATCGCGGAGATGGTCGGCATGGAGCATCCACAGATCATCGCCCTGGTGCTCGCGCATCTGGAGCCGGACCAGGCTGCCGAAGTGATCGGTTATCTGCCGGCGCGCGTGCGTAGCGACGCAGTCATGCGCATCGCCAATCTCGATGGCGTGCAGCCGCATGCACTCAACGAGCTGGATGAAATCATGGAGCGCCAGTTTTCCGGCACCTCCACCAAGTTGAAGTCTGCCAGCGTCGGTGGACTCAAGGCCGCTGCCGATATTCTCAACGCGATGGAATCGAATCGCGAAGCGGAGCTGATGTCGGCCATCCGCGGTCAGGACGCGGGTCTGGGTGGCCGCATCGAAGAATTGATGTTCGTGTTCGAAGACCTGGCTGATCTGGATGATCGCAGCATGCAGACCTTGCTGCGCGAAGTGCCGTCGGCACGCCTGATCACGGCGCTCAAGGGTGCGGAGCCAGCGGTACGCGACAAGATCTTCGCGAACATGTCACAGCGCGCTGCCGACATGCTGCGTGACGACCTTGAAGTAAAGGGCCCGGTCAAGCTGAGCGAAGTCGACGCAGCGCAGAAGGAAGTGCTCACCATCGCACGCAAGCTGGCCGATGCCGGACAGATCAGTCTTTCCGCCGACGGCGATGAGTTCGTCTGATGGCTGGCGTCCTCAGTCGCGACAAGACCTTTGCCTTCGAGCGTTGGGATCCGCCGCAGGTCGGCCATCCCACCTTGCAAGTCGTGGCCGAGCCGGCGCCGCCGCCCGGGCCGACCGTATTCGAGCTGGAAGAAATCGAGAAACATGCGCGTGATGAGGGCTTTGCCGCCGGGCTGGCCGAAGGTCGCGCGGTCGCCAAGCATCAGCTGGACCAGCAACTGGCACGCTTCGAGGCGCTATGTGCAGCCGCGGCCCGTCCGTTGGTAGCGCTCGACGACGTTACCGAACGCGAACTTGCGCGACTGGCCACCGTGATGGCACGGCGAGTGGTTGCACGCGAATTGCAGCTCGATCCGTCGTTGATCGAGCAGGCCGTGCGCGCGGCTGCCGCGGCACTCCCCTCGGCTACGCGCGAGCTGCGCGTATGGGTGCATCCGGATGACCTGAACATCTTGCGCGAACTCGGTGCGAGCGAGCCGCTATGGCGTCTCGGCGCGAAGCCTGAGCTCAGTCGCGGCGACTGCATACTGGAAAGCGAGCGTTCCCGGCTCGACGCCCGCGTCGACACGCGCCTGGCAGCGGTGATCGACGCCGTGCTGGGCAACGACATCGACGATGGCGACGACGAGGTTGTCGCGTGAGCATTGAAGCTTCGCCGATCGAGTCCTCGCCGGAAGCGCGCAGGCTGCGTTGGCAGCAGCAGTTGGCGAAACGTGCGAAGCGCGCCACCACGGTGCCGATGCTCACCGTGGAAGGTCGGTTACGCCGGGTGGTTGGGCTGACGCTGGAGGCCGAGGGCTGTGAAGCGGCCATGGGTTCCCGTTGCCTGGTCGATACGGCCGATGGGGTCGCGCTGGAAACCGAGGTCGTGGGTTTCGCCGACGATCGCCTGTTGCTGATGCCTGTCTCTGAAATGCACGGTGTACTTCCGAATGCGCGCGTGCGTCCGTGTGCTCGTCTTGGTGGTCTGCCGGTCGGTGAAGGCTTGCTGGGCCGGGTGATTGGCGCCGATGGCGTGCCGCTGGATGACCTTGGCCCACTCGACCTCGACGAACATGCCGCGCTCAAGCGCGACCCGATCAATCCGATGGCGCGTAAGCCGATCGATACACCGCTGGACACCGGCGTGCGCGCGATCAATGCGCTGCTGACGGTTGGGCGTGGTCAGCGTCTGGGCCTGTTCGCCGGTTCGGGTGTCGGCAAGTCGACCCTGCTCGGCATGATGACGCGCTATACCGATGCCGATGTGGTCGTGGTCGGCCTGATCGGCGAGCGCGGTCGCGAAGTCAAGGAATTCGTCGAGCAGACGCTGGGTGTCGAAGGTCGCGCGCGGGCCGTTATCGTTGCCGCTCCGGCCGATGCGCCGCCGCTGAAACGACTGCGTGGCGCGCAGTACGCCACCGCGATCGCCGAGTGGTTCCGCGATCGCGGTCTGCGCGTACTTTTATTGATGGATTCGCTGACGCGTTATGCCCAGGCCCAACGTGAGATTGCCTTGGCGATCGGCGAACCGCCAGCCACCAAGGGTTATCCGCCATCGGTGTTCGCCTTGATGCCAGCTCTGGTCGAGCGCGCCGGCAACGATGCCAATGGCCGCGGTTCGATTACCGCGTTCTACACCGTACTCACGGAAGGCGACGACCATCGGCACGATCCCATCGCCGATGCCGCGCGCGCCATTCTCGACGGACACATTGTGCTGTCGCGCGATCTGGCCGAAGCAGGGCACTACCCATCGATCGATATCGAAGCCTCGATCAGCCGCGTGATGCCGGCGGTAGTCAACAAAGAGCAGATGCAGGCCGCACAGCGCTTCCGCAAAGTGTATTCGGCTTATCGTCAGCAGCGCGATCTGATCGCCGTGGGCGCTTATCAGAAGGGTGCCGATGCGCAAGTGGATCAGGCCATCGCGATGTGGCCGCGGATACTGAAATTTCTGCAGCAGGAAGTCGATGAGCCGGTGACGTTGCGCGAGGCGCAGGAGCGGCTTGGTGCGCTGGCGGCCGAGGTGATCTCATGACGGCGCGCTCGGAGCGATTGCAGCCGGCGGTCGATCAGGCACAGCGACGGGAGCAGGATGCGCTGCAACGGCTGGCCGATCAGCAGCGGCGCATGGCCTATGTACAGAAGCAGCTTGAGGATCTGGAGCGTTACCGCAAGGAATACAGCCTGAGCGCCGGAGGTCTGACGGTGAGTGCGTTGCTCAACCGTCAACAATTCGTCGATCGCATCGATCAGGCCATCGTCCAGCAGGTGCGCGAAGTGGAGCGCCAGCGGCGCGTGTTGGAGGCGGCGCGGCTGCAATGGTTGCAGACCCATGCCCGCGAACGCGCGCTGGACAGTGTGGTTGAGCGCTTTCGCGCCCAGGAACAGCAGAGTGAGCAGCGGCAGGAGCAGGCCGAAATGGACGAGCGTTCGCAGTATCGCCGTCGTCCGGCTGGGTCCATCTGACTCGTGGCCACGGTCTGGCCCGGTTTTTGCTGCAACCAGTGAGAATCCGTCCCGCACGAGTGCCACTGCATGAGCGCCAGTCCGCTACCCGCCCTGAATACCGGCAGTCCGACGACCGCCATTCACAGCAATGCCGCGTCGTCTTCGTCAACGGATCAGGCGCAACAGCGCAACCAGGACAGCGCGTTCAATGCGCATCTGCAGGATGAGCAGCGGCGGCAGTCAGGCGCATCTTCCCCCACGCCCCGCACAACAGCAAAGAGCAGTGCTGGCGAAAGCACCGATACAACCACCAGCAAAGACTCGGGTCCAGCGTCCAGTACGGCTTCGGTCGGGGCGCCCGCTGCGAATGCGGTCGCGAACGCTGCAAGCACATCGACGGCTTCAGACGTCAATATGCCGAGCGCGACCGACAGCTCTGCCCCGTCCAACGCCGAGGACACAGCAACGGTATCGCTGGCGTCGACGGTGCTGGGTTTGATCGACCAATCCTCGGGCAATGCTGGCGAAGCAGCCACTGGGGCTTCCAGCGGAGTCGTTACCAAGGGCAAGACGCCGCCTCCGGGCGACACCGGAAATACGCCGGTGCAGCCACAACCGAACGTCACGCCGAATGCCGGCAACGTGATTCCAATGCCTGCGCTCGCGGGGCAGGCCGCCGCACCGAGTGACGGCGCTGCGACGACGTCAGGCGCGGTGCTGGCAACCATGGCCGCCAGCAATGCGCCGCTGGCGCAGATCGCGGGCAAGTCGGGCGGCGCGTTTTCGGCAACGGACGACGCCGATGCATCAGATGACGCCGACAGCGACCCCATCAGTGCGAGCGCCAGTGGCGACACCGTCGCCGGCAGCTTGCTGGGACAGATCGTCGACGACGCGGCGCAGGCTGCCACCGGAGGACTTATTGGCGCCGGCCATGCCGCCTTGTCCGTTGCCGCCGCGAGCACGGTGACGGATGGTCAGCCACCAAGCGGTGGGGATCTTGCCGCCATGAATGGCGCGCTCAGTGCGCCAGTGTTCGCCGCGCCCCCGAATGGCATCCTCTCCTCGCATGCGTTGAGCATCAATGCGCCGGTCAATTCGCCGACGTTCTCGCAGCAGTTGGGCCAGCAGGTTGCATGGCTGGGTGGTCAGGATATCAAGCAGGCACAGATTCGCCTGAACCCGCAGGAGCTCGGTCCGCTCGACGTAAAGGTAAGCATTGAACACGGCAAGGTCGACGTAGCGTTCATGGCGCAACATCCGGCAACCGTTGCGGCCGTGCAGCAGAGCCTAAGTCAGCTCAACCAGATGCTTGGAGGGCATGGCTTGTCGCTGGGCCAGACCACGGTTGGTCAACAGGCTGGCCAACAGCAGTTCACCGGATCGCAAAGCCAGTCATCGTCATCCGGTTCGACCGTCGCCGAAGAAGAACCGATCGATGGGTCGACCAGCGCATCGGTGCAACCGAAGGCCATCGGTCTGGTCGACGCCTTCGCCTGATTCGTGATTTGACGTTGTTCCCGACGGCCTACATGGCCGTCTTTTGCGTGCCTGAAATTTTTCCGCATGGCTCGCGCGTGCGCGCCGACGGAATCACCACACCCGCTTTGCGTCCGCTTGTCGTCGCGCGTCAATAAAACGTTGTGGATCCAGCATGCGGCCCGGCAAATGCGCGCCGCAGCACCATCTACACCGATGGCATGACGCTTGCTAAACACCAACAGGAAGCGCGTTCCGCGGTAGCGGCGACGTCGAGACATTCATGTTGAGAGGACGAGATTGTTCATGGCTAATGCTGAAAATGTTGGAGTCGAAGCGCCCGTCGTAGTCGTCAAGAAAAGTGGCGGCAAACGCATGATGCTGATCGTGGGAGTGGTGTTGCTCGTCGTGCTGGGGATGGGTGGCTTCATGTTGGTTGGCCAGCGCTCCGTGCAGGCCAAGGCGGCGGGTGCGCCTGCCGCAGTGGCAGCCAGCGCTGTCGCTGTGTACTTGCCGCTCGATCCAGCATTTGTGGTGAATTTTCAGGACGACGACGCCACCCGATATCTGCAGGTCGGGGTCACAGTGATGTCGCACGATCCCGCGGCGATCCAGGCGATGAAGGACAACGATCCGGTGATTCGCAATGCACTGGTGATCCTTTTCAGCAGCCAGACCTTTGCCGAGCTCGGCAATACCGCCGGTAAGCAGAAGCTGCAGGCGCAGGCACTGACGGCCGTACGCAAGATTGTCGCCGACAAGATCGGCAAACCCGGCGTGGACGCGCTGTACTTCACCAGCTTCGTGATGCAGTAAGAGATCGATAGCGATGAGCGACCTACTTTCACAGGAAGAGATCGATGCGCTGCTCAACGGCGTCGACGACGGTCAGGTGGAAACCGAAAGCGATGTTCCGCCCGAGCCGGGCACGGTCATTGATTTCGATTTCACCCAGCAGGATCGCATCGTGCGCGGCCGTCTGCCGACGCTGGAGATGATCAATGATCGTTTCGCGCGCTTCTTCCGCACCGCGCTGTTCGGCGTGTTGCGCAAGACCTGTGAAGTGTCGGTGCTGGGCGTGCGCATGCTCAAGTTCAACGAGTACGTACATGGCCTCGCGGTGCCCAGCAATCTCAACCTGATCAAGCTCAAGCCGCTGCGTGGTACGGCGCTCGCAGTAATGGAGCCGCGCCTGGTCTTCACGGTGATCGACAATTTCTTCGGCGGTGATGGTCGCTACCACGCGCGCATCGAAGGTCGCGATTTCACGCCAACCGAGAATCGCGTCATTCAGATTCTGTTGGCCGAGCTGTTTGCCTCGATGGTGGAGGCATGGGCGCCGGTGATGCCGGTGCAGTTCGAGTTTCTCAATTCGGAAATCAATCCGCAGTTCGCGAATATCGTCAGCCCCACCGAGACGGTGGTGGTGTCCCGCTTCCACGTCGAGCTCGATGGTGGCGGTGGTGAAATCCATCTCACCGTGCCGTATTCCATGGTGGAGCCGATCCGCACCGTGCTCGATGCCGGCGTGCAAAGCGATCGCGTGGAACGCGACGATCGCTGGATCAACAATTTGCACGAAGAAGTCATGGACGCGGAAGTGGACCTGAGCGCGCTGCTACTGGAATCCCAGATGAGCATCGGCGAATTTCTGTGGCTGCGGGTCGGTGACGTCATTCCGCTCACGCTGCCGGAACTGACCACGGTGTTTGCTGAAGACATACCTATATTTCGCGGCCGTTACGGCCAATCCAACGGGCGTTACGCCGTGCGTTTCAAATCCCAGGTCGGGCGTCGCGAACGGCCTTCATTACTCGATTACTCCGAAGAGAAAGTCCTATGAGCCAGAGCACCGAAAGCGTGCTTCAAACCAACGGAGCCTCCGCCCTCGGCGAAGGACGCGTCGAGTTCGACGCGTTGAGTGCGGCTCCTGCCGATGGTCCCGACGTCAGCCTGGACATGATCCTCGACGTTCCGGTAACGCTTGCGATGGAAGTCGGTCGCACCCGCATCAGCATCCGCAATCTGCTGCAGCTGAACCAGGGCTCCGTGGTGGAGCTCGATCGTGCCGCGGGCGAGCCGCTGGACGTGTTCGTCAATGGCACGCTGGTAGCGCACGGCGAAGTGGTCGTGATCAACGAGAAATTTGGTATTCGGCTGACCGACGTGCTCAGTCCCTCCGAGCGAGTGCGCAAGTTGCGATGAGTGCCGTGCTTGCCATCCTGGCGCCGATCACCACGCCGATCGTGCCCGATATGAATGTCGCCGGCGAACTGCTGCGAGTGTTGCTGAGTCTCGCCGGCATCGTAGTGCTGATTTTCGGAGCCGGTTGGGTGGGTCGCCGGTTGCAAGGTCGCCAGTTCATTGGCGGGCGGCGCCTGCGTTGTCTTGAGACGCTGCCGGTCGGCTCGCGCGAACGCGTGCTGCTGCTGGAAGTCGAGGGCCAGCGCGTGCTGGTAGGTGTCGGTGCCGGTGGCGTGCGCACTTTGCATGTCTATGAGTGCATGGAGCCGGTAGCCGTGGTCGAAGCGGCTGCGCCACCTGGTTTTGCCGATCTGCTGGGCCGCTGGAGGCGTCGCTGATGAATCGTCGTATGTTGTTGGTCCTGAGCATGTTGTTGTTGCTGCTACCGCTGGGTGTGCTGGCTGCTTCTCCGGTGTCGACGGCAGCGATCACGCCGATCGCGCCAATCGCACAGATCCAGCCCGCCGGCATTCCGTTGCTGACCGTGCAGAACGTCGGCGGCGCGCAGAACTGGAGCATGTCGCTGCAGGTACTGGCACTGATGACGGTGCTGACGCTGCTGCCGGCGGTGCTGCTGATGATGACGTCGTTCACCCGCATCATCATCGTGCTGAGCTTTCTTCGTCAGGCCTTGGCGACGCAATCCACGCCACCCAACCAGGTGCTGCTGGGGCTGGCGTTGTTCCTCACCATGTTCGTGATGTCGCCGGTGCTCAACCGCGCTTACGTGGATGGCGTAAAACCCTATATGGATCACCAGATGAGCGCGGAGGACGCGGTGCCTGCAGCGGCGGCGCCGTTCAAGCATTTCATGCTGGATCAGACGCGCGACGCCGACCTTCAGCTGTTCACCCACCTGGCCAAGGAACAACCGTATACCAGCAAGGAAGCCGTGCCGTTTCGGGTGGCGATGCCGGCCTTCGTTACCAGTGAGTTGAAGACCTCGTTCCAGATGGGCTTCCTTTTGTTCATCCCGTTCCTGGTGATCGATCTGCTGGTGGCAAGCGTGCTCATGTCGATGGGCATGGCGATGGTTTCGCCGGCGCTCATCTCATTGCCGTTCAAGATCATGTTGTTCGTGCTGGTCGACGGCTGGTCGCTGTTGATCGGCACACTGGCCGGCAGCTTCTACACATGAGCGTCTATAACGATGCCGTGTCGTCAGCATCGCTGCTGATGGAATCCCGGATCGCTGCGGTCCGCGACGAGGTAGAGGGGGCCTGTCCATGACGCCCGAATGGGTCATCAACTTCGGTCAGCACGCCCTGTTCGTGGCGATGATGGTGTCTGCCCCGATGCTGTTGACAGCGCTTGCTGTGGGTCTGCTGGTCGGCATCATCCAGGCTGCTACGCAGATCCATGAGATGACGCTCAGCTTCATTCCCAAATTGCTGGCGATGGCGATTGTGGGCCTGCTGGTTGGGCCATGGATGTTGCGCACGCTGGTGCAGTTCACTCACGACATCATTGTCGGCTTGCCCGCGGCGATCAAATGACTAGCGCGCAGCTGGCCGCACTGATGAGCTCGCTGGGCGGCATGCTGTGGGCGCTGGGTCGGGTCGGCGGGTTCTGCATGGTGGCGCCGATATTCAGTGCCACCGTGATCCCCATGCGCGTCCGCGGTGCGATCGCGGTATTGCTTACTTTTGTGCTTGCACCGTTGGCACCGGCACAGCAGCTGGACCTGCTCAGCGCGACCGGTGCCGCGACCATGGTCGTGCAGGTCCTGATCGGCGGCAGCGTCGGTTTCGTGCTGCAGCTGGTGTTCCAGGCTGTTTCCTATGGCGGCATGTTGATCGGTCAGAGCATGGGGCTGGGATTTGCCGAAATGGTCAATCCCACCAGCGGTACCAACGTGCCGGTCCTTGGGCAGTTCTATCTGGTGCTGGTGACCTTGCTCTTCCTTGCGATGGACGGCCATCTGCAGGTGATCTCGCTACTGGCCGACAGTTTCCGTACGTTGCCGCCCGGGACGAGTGGCGTCAGCGACAAGACGCTGTTCGCCGTGGTTTCTTCAGGCGCCGATATGTTCTCTGGCGCCCTTCGGGTGGCGTTGCCCGCGATGACGGCGTTGCTGCTGGTGAACATCGGCTTTGCGGCAACCAGCCGCGCCTCACCCTCCATGAATCTGTTCGCCGTGGGCTTTCCCATCAGTATTTGTGCCGGGTTTATCGCGTTGTGGCTGGGCCTGCGTGGCCTTGCTGGCGCCTACAGCACGCTGCAGGCCGGTGGATGGACGTTGATGAAATACCTGGTCGGGTCCTGAGGAGCAGGGCATGGCAGAGGGCGAAAATGAAGATCGCACCGAACAGGCGTCGGAAAAACGCCTGGAAGATGCGCGCGAAAAAGGCGAAGTTCCGCGGTCGCGAGATCTGTCCGGCGCCCTGGTGGTGTTGGCGGGTGTGAGTGCCATGCTCTCGAGCGGCAGCATGATGTACGCACATGCCCGACAGATCTATGCGCTGGGCTTGAGCTATTCGCGCACTGACTTGTTCAGTGACCGGCTGCCGCTGCATGCGGTTTCCGCCGCAGGGCGGGAGGCCGTTGCGCTGATGATCCCGATATTCGCCGCGACCGCGATAGCGGCGATGGCTGAACCGATCTTGTTGGGCGGTCTTAATTTCAGCGTGCAGGCGCTGCAGCCGAATTTTGGACGACTCGACCCGATTTCCGGCGTGGCCAAGATGTTCTCGCTCAATAGCCTGGTCGAGTTGAGCAAGTCACTGATCAAACTGATCTTCATCGGTGGCACGCTGGTACTGCTTCTTCGCCATGAGGAGGCAGCAATAATTGCCACCGGCAACGGCACGGTCGGCAGCGGCATCGCGCAGATGCTGACCTTGCTGGGCAACGCGGGTTTGCTGTTTGCGGTGATACTCGGTGTGATCGGTGGCATCGATGCGGTGTGGCAGCGCTTCGACTACAACCGCCGTCACCGCATGACCAAACAGGAACAGCGCGACGAGCACAAGGACACCGACGGCAACCCCGAGTTGAAGGGGCGCATCCGCCAGGTGGCGCAGCAGCTGTCACGTCGACGCATGATGCAGGAGTTGCCCAAGGCCGACGTGGTCGTGGTGAATCCGACCCACTTCGCGGTGGCGCTGAAATACGACGAGAACCGTATGCGCGCGCCGCGGGTCGTTGCCAAGGGCGCGGACGTGGTGGCCCAGCAGATTCGGCTCGTCGCGTCGGCCCACCGCATCCCGTTGGTCGAGGCGCCGCCGTTGGCACGTGCCTTGTATGCGACCACTCATCTCGGCCAGGAAATTCCTGCCGCGCTGTATGCCGCTGTGGCGCAGATCCTGGCCTATGTCTATCAGTTGAAACAGGCAACCGAACAGGGTGCTCCCTTGCCGGTATTGCCAAAGCCGGAGATTGATCCGGATCTCCAGGGCCGCTACCGCGGACCGCAGTGATTCAAACCATCAGGGCATACAGGCATGGCCGCAGTATCAGCGTTTAGTACATTCAAGCAGGTAACTCGCCGAGGTGCGGGCGCGCCGATCGTCATGCTGGCGATGCTGGCGATGCTGATGTTGCCGCTGCCGCCGTTTGTGCTGGACATGCTTTTCAGTTTCAACATCGCGCTGTCGCTGGTGATCATGCTGGCGGTGGTTTACGTGATGCGACCGTTGGAGTTCGCCGCGTTCCCCACCGTCGTACTGATGGCGACGCTGTTGCGGCTCGCACTGAATATCGCCTCGACCCGCGTGGTGCTGCTGCATGGCCATGACGGCCCCGGTGCCGCAGGCAAGGTCATCGAGGCGTTCGGCGAATTCGTCATCGGCGGCAATTTCGCGGTTGGCCTGGTGGTGTTCGCGATCCTTACCATCATCAACTTCGTGGTGATTACCAAGGGTGCCACCCGCGTGTCGGAAGTCACCGCGCGCTTTACGCTGGATTCGAT
>FTBI01000853.1_pt1 | contig 12897 bp, 9 predicted proteins | sample 1639171 | NCBI WGS metagenome assembly FTBI01 (sample SAMEA3914812, study PRJEB12502) | metagenome | biome: forest; material: soil | place: Canada | collected 2011-07-07 | depth 0.1 m | reverse complement strand
AGAGCGGACAGCGCGTGCTGCTTATCGACGGTGATATGCGAAAGGGTGCGCTACACACGGTAATTGGCGGCCGGCCCGACAAGGGATTGTCCGAACTCATCTCCGCGCAGCTTCCGTTGGAAGAGACCATTCGCACGGTACCTGATGTGGAAGGTCTCCATTTCGTGGCGCGTGGCAAGGTGCCCCCTAACCCGTCAGAACTCTTGATGCACGAAAACTTCGCCGCGCTGCTCGAGAAGCTCAAGTCAAAGTACGACCTGATCATCATCGACACGCCTCCCATCCTTGCGGTCACTGATGCCGCGATCATGGGGCACCATGTAGGTACCAGTTTGCTGGTGGTGCGCTTCGGCATGAACCAGGCGCGCGAGATCGCGCTGGCCAAGCACCGATTCGAGCAGAACGGTGTGCAGATCAAGGGCGCCGTGTTCAATGCGGTTGAGCGGCGCAATGCGGGCTATTACTCCTACGGCTATTACGAGTACGGAAGTAGCACCGCCTGAGCATCGGGGTACGACCGGTCAGCCGGTCAGGAATGAAGCGATATCGGACTGAGGGCGTCGAGCGGAAAGCAGGCTAGGTTCGATCAAGAGAATTTTATTGCTTCACGTGCCTTTGGCGTTCAAGGGCGCGGTTCCTTCACAGGGGGAGGGATGCATGAGGGGCAATGCAAGTGAGTGGGGCTGCCTAAGGAAAAGGGCGGATTGGCATATCGCTGCGCTTCCACAGGTGGGCCGAGAGTCTTCCTGTTGGATGCAAGGCAAGTTGGAAACGCAGATCAAGGACGAGGTGAATTAATGTTGTCCATTCCTGGTATCCCGCAGTTAAAGCGGGCGGAGTCCCACTTCTTCTCGAAGTATGGGGCGCTTTTGGACATCGCGCTGCGCATAAGCGATGTGTTGGTGATCGTCGCGGTTGCCTATGGCATTCATTGCCTGAAATTTGGCGAATACGTGCTGCGCGACGCCTATGCCTCAGGGCTCGTGCGAACCGTCCTGCTCACCCTGTTGGTTTTTCCCGCCACAGGGCTCTATCGGAGTTGGCGCGGCGAGAGCCGCTGGGGGGAGGTTATCCGCCTATGGGCAGCGTGGTCCGCCGTCATGGTGCTGCTGTTGGCGCTAGGGTGGGCATTCAAGACCACCGAGGTGTATTCACGCGTCGGTGCGGCTGCATGGTTCTTCGTGACCGGCATTTTGCTATCTATCGATCGGCTGCTAATGCGTTGGGCATTGGGCAGCATCCGTATGCGTGGCATTGATTCAAGGCGCGTCGTACTGATTGGTAGCACCCAGGCGGGGCTGCGCATCGTCGCGGCAGCCAAGAAGAATGCATGGACCGGTCTAGATGTCATTGGCTATGTGCGTACGCCCTACGATCAGGTCGAAATCGACGGCGTGCCATGCCTGGGTGACTTCGAGGATATTAGCCGCTCCTTCGACGAATGGGAGCCGGATCAGGTATGGGTGGCATTGCCCATGCGTGCCGAGGCGATGATCCAGAAGGTTCTCCAGCTGACCATCGATAAGCCATCCACCATCCGCCTCGTACCAGACTTTTTCGGCTATGAGCTAATAAATCACCATGCTGCAGTGCTCGCTGGCGTACCTGTCATCACACTACGCGCAACCCGCGTGACGGGGCATGCGCATATCGTAAAGGGTCTGATGGACCGCATGATCTCCGCGGTCCTGCTGCTTTTCATCAGTCCGTTGATGCTTATGCTGGCTATTGGGGTGAAGCTGAGCAGCCGAGGGCCGGTGTTCTATCGCCAGCGTCGCGTTGGCATGGATGGTAAAGAGTTCGACATGTTGAAGTTCCGCTCGATGCAGGTGGATGTGGAAAGCCATGGCGTCCAGTGGGGTAATGCAGGCTACAAGAAGACAACGCGTTTTGGTCGCTTCATTCGTGCCTCCAGCCTGGATGAGCTTCCGCAGTTCATCAACGTCTTGCGTGGCGAGCTTTCCATCGTTGGTCCGCGCCCGGAGCGGCCGATGTTTGTGCATGAGTTCAAGCACACCATTCCGGGCTACATGCACAAGCACTTCGTGAAGGGCGGCATCACCGGCTGGGCACAGATCCATGGCTTGCGTGGCGATACCGACCTTAACAAGCGCATTGAATACGACCTGCACTACATCAAGAACTGGTCGCTGCTTCTCGATATAAAGATCATGCTGCGCACGCCATTGGTGTTGCTCAAGCGCACGAATGCGGTCTGATGGGCACAGGCAGTACCGACGAAACGGGAGCCCGCGCATGTGCGTGGGCTCTACTGCTTCCGGGTAGTTGCCCGGCACTTGCCTGTGGCTGTAACTGGTCGCGCAGAGGTTGTCCCCGTGGCCAGTAAATCCCGACTCAAAGAAAATATTGTTTCATTGTTGGTACTGCAGGGCGCCAACTATCTATTGCCGCTGATCATTGTGCCGTATCTGGTACGGGTGCTCGGGCCGGCCAACTTTGGCCGTGTAGCCTTTGCGCAGGCCTTCGTGCAGTACTTCATCGTGCTAACGGACTACGGGTTCAATCTGACGGCGACCCGCGCCGTCGTACAGACGCGCAATGATCCGGTGGCGCTGGGGCGCCTCGTCAGCTCGGTAATGGCGGTCAAGGTACTGCTGATGGTGGCGGGATTTCTAGCCATGAACATGCTCATTGGTGTTATGCCGGATGAGCATCGGGACTATGGACTATTTGCCGTCGTCTATCTGGGCGTCCTGGGGAACGTCATCTTCCCCGTGTGGCTTTTCCAGGGTGTCGAAAGGATGCGCCATATCACTATCTTGACCATTGCCTCGAGGTTCGCGGTAACTATCGCCGTTTTCCTCCTTGTCAAAAATCCTGACGACCTTCGAATCGCGGCCGCACTCCAGTCCATGGGGTTCGTCATTGCTGGTGTGCTGTCTCTCTTCGTGCTTCCCCGCGTGGTCGTCGTGCGGTTGCAATTTCCTGCGCTGGACGATATGTGGCGAGTCGCAAAGGATGGCTGGCATGTATTCGTCGCAACCATTGGTGGCAGCCTCTACAACAGCAGCAACGTCTTCTTCCTCGGGCTGTTGGCGTCGCCGTTAGTGGTTGGTTACTACGCTGCGGCGGAGAAACTCATCAAGGCGATTCAAAGCGCCATCACTCCCGTTTCCCAGGCGGTCTACCCCCATGTGGCCACGTTACTGGAGAAGTCGCGTGAGCAGGCGCTGGACTTCTTAAGGAAGCTTCTGCGCCTGCAAGGCATGGCCACGTTGGCGATTTCGTTTGTCCTCTTCGCGCTTGCTCATCCCATTGCCCTTTTGATGTTCGGTCATCGCTATGAGCAAAGTGGCGATCTCGTTCGGCTCATGTCCCTGATTCCCTTTGTCGTTGGCATCAATAACGTGCTCGGGGCCCAGATTCTCGTGCAGTTCAACCTGGGCAAGCTGCTGTCTACAAGCATCCTGTTTCCCGCGTTAATTCATGTAACTGCACTCTTCTTCGTCGTGAAGGAATTCGGTTCGACGGGGGTCGCCATCATGGCGGTGTTTACCGAGGTTTTGGTCATGGTGATTCGCGTGTTTGGCCTGGTGCGTTGGCATCCCGAGATCTATAACGGCGTACTGGGGGCGCGATGATCGAGGTTGCTGACAAAAAAAGTTCCAAGGTAGTTCTACCTGACGACCGGCAGAAACTATTTGTTGTTACGGTTACCTATGGTGATCGGGCAGAGTTGCTCAAGGCCATGCTGACGGCTGTTTCCGCTGAAGGCATCCTGGACGTGGTGGTGGTCGACAACGCCGCGCTCCACAGTGCCGACGTACTTCAAGCGGCGTTCCCGTCTCTGCATCTGCATGTTGCCAAAATGGGAAGAAATACAGGCTCTGCGGTAGGGTTTGCGAAAGGAATCGAAGTGGCGCTGGCAAGCGGCGCCGAGATGGTCTGGCTGCTCGATGACGACAACAGGCCGTTGCCTGGGGCGCTGACGACTCTTGTTCAAAGTTACAAACAACTTTCAGCAAGGTGGTCCAAAAGCCAGTTGGCTGTCTTGGCCTTTCGGCCAGAGCACCAGGCCGATGTAGCAAAGGGTTTAGCGTCCGGACGCATCAACCCAAGGCCGTCAAGTTTCCTAGGATTCCACGTCCTGGATTTACCTCGAAAGTTGAAGCAGCGGATATTGGGTGCACGAAGAATCAGAGAGGTTCCGGCGACCGTAGGACTTGATATCGCACCGTACAGCGGATTAATGCTACATCGAGATGCAATAGAGGTTATTGGCCTGCCCAGGGCGGATTTCGTTCTCTACTCTGATGACGTGGAGTGGTCATATCGGATCACGCGTATGGGTGGCCAGATCATGTTGATCGCGGGGGCGCAGATCGAGGACATGGAGTCGTCCTGGAATGTTAAGCGCGAAGGCGGTTCCGCGTTATCTGTGATGCTCGATGGGCCGGGCGACTTCCGTGCTTACTACGGTGTCAGAAACGCATCATTCTTCTTTACTCATTTGACTGCAGGCAATGAGTTGATTAAGTGGCTCAACCGGCGTTTGTATGTGTTATTGCTTTGGATCGTGTCCCGGCGGCGTGGCCGTCGTGCCCGTTATAGGCTCTTGCGAAGAGCGATTAGGGATGGTGTTGCGGGCCGTCTAGGCATGTCCGAAGAATTTCCGCTTTGAAAATTTTATTTCTCAATATTTATGACGATCCGGTTGATGGAGGGGGAGCCGAGATAACGTTGTGGACGCTCATTCGCGGTCTGCAGGAATTCGGGCACGAGTGTGTGTTGCTCTCAACGGCGGCGGGGCACGGGTTGGATTGGACGGATCAGGATGGCGTCAAGGTATGGCGTGCAGGCATTCGCAATGTCTATTGGCCGGGCAGGCGTTACGAAGCACCGGGGCCTATGCGCCTGCTTTGGCATGCAATCGATTCCTACAACCCTTTCATGCAGGAATTTCTGCAGCAGGTATTGGCAGCTGAAAGTCCTGACATTGTCTCCTGTCATAACTTGCCCGGATGGTCTTCGGCAGCCTGGGGGACGATACGCCGTAGCGGCGTACCTATCGTCCAAGTACTTCACGATCAGTACGCGTTGTGCCCGAAGAGCGCGATGTTCAGGAATGGACATGTATGCAAGACCAGATGTGCAAGTTGTCGAGTTCTCCGGCTGCCGCATGCCCGGCTTAGTGAACAGGTGTCTGCGGTAGTTGGTGTAAGTAGCTACGTCCTCGAGCGGCATCTGTCCTACGGCTGTTTCAATTCCGTGCCGATCCGAGAAGTGATACACAACGCACGAAACCCGGCTGGGCTGGGGATTGACATGGTATTGAATGAGCGCGATGGATTGAGGATTGGTTATATCGGGCGATTGGATGCAACCAAGGGCATCGAACTCCTTATCACTGCGTTCAATCAGCTAGATGACGTTGATGCTGAGCTTTGGATCGCGGGTACAGGCAAGACTGCTTATGAAACTGCGTTGAGAGACGCTGCTGGTGGGCACAAGATCAGGTTCTTGGGGCGCGTTTCGCAAGGGGACTTCTATTCTAAAGTGGACATCGTAGTAGTTCCGTCGCTGTGGGATGAGCCGCTTGGCATGGTTGTGGCAGAGGCACTAGCATTCGGAAAGCCTGTCATCGGTTCCAGGAGAGGGGGAATTCCCGAGATGATTGTAGACGGGGAAAACGGCTTTCTAATTGAGCCGGAACGTCCGACGGAGTTGGTGAGTGCGTTGAGGCGGCTGCTTGACAATCCGCAGCTCAGGCGAGCGATGGGGGCGGAGGCGCAGAGGACTTCTGCTCAATTTGTAGATGTTCGGGCTTGGGTCGCGAAATACATGGAGGTGTACAAGAAGGTAATCGGCTAAGCCACCAGGGGCGGCAGTTTTGGAATGCCCGATTTTGATTCAGTCGGGGCATGATCTGTGATTGGCTGAAAACAGTTAACTCTGAACGAGTTCCGTATAGTGATCTACTTGACTATTGGGTTATACCTTGGGGCCATTGCGCTCTACTTTGATCAACGGTTTTTTCGATTGGGCCTAGTCTTGCTTTTTCTGTTCTCTGGTCTGGATTATCTCAATGGATACGACTGGATCAACTACTACCATCATTATGATGCTGCAACGGCTAACGAGCTATTTTCCACGGCGTCCTTTATTTACGAGGGAAGTGTCGGGTTCAGCTTGATTATGGGCGTCGCAAAGTTACTTGGTAACTATCAGTACGTCTTTATTATTTCGTCCCTCATTTTCGTTTTCTGCTTGAATCGGTTCTGCCGGATGTTTCAAAACAGAAATCTAGCTCTGTTCATGTGTTTTAGTTTCTATGGTTATTTCTATTTCGTGGAACGCATAAAGCAAGGGCTGGCCATTGCACTTGTCCTCATGGGGTACGAGTTGCTTCGTCGCGGGCGTCGACTAAGATTCATTGCCTGCGTCGTTTGCGCCGCCGCTTTTCATCCTTCTGCGTTGATGGCTATATTTCTGTGGGCTCTTCCCCTGGAGGGGAGGCGACGAAAAGGCGAAATATTTTTTGGCACTCTGTTTTGCGTGATTGGTTTTTTCCTGATATCGACCGTCGTGCTCGTGCCGTCGCTATCAAAAAGTATTCCGGTGGTTTCTTTATATGTAAGCAAGTATTCGGACCTGATTAAGGAAAATTATAACATTCTCTTCTTTATTTCAGTCGGTGGTGTAAGTTTCGTCGCTGTATTGGTGATTATGTTAAGGGTCGCGACGAAAGCTGGAGCGCTTCGCCTCCATCAGTACGCATTCCTGGTGTACTTCTTCTCGTACATAACCAATGTCTTCTACGGCATGATTCGGGTTATGAATTATTTTTACGTTGTCGTGATCGATGCGCTTGTGACGTTCTCAGAGAGAAGGTCACGATTCAGTCTTTTGCGGTGCTCGGTTTTTTTGATCGCTTTAATTCAATTAGTGCGTCCTATGGCTAATAAACTTTACCTCGATTCCATCATGGACTACCAGCTTTGGGGTGTTAGCTCCCGAACGCCTGCGCAGATGGAGCACTTGAGATGTCGTGCATTGTTTGCGGACTCAGTGGAAACCGACTGGGCTGATCAAACTTGCCAGTGATTGGTGTAGGTCTAAAAAGCACGCTCATGGCATTTACCTTTGTGTGTCATGGCCCATAATTAAGCATTGTGTAGAAAGTTTATGGAGTTACACCAAATGGGCGCGGTCAAGGTAGCGATAGATCCTAGATGGACTGGCGGGGGAATTGGCCGGTTCTACCGCGAGGTGGTAGGACGAATTGGCTCGGGCGCTTTGGAGCTTCATACCCTTAACATACAGGCAGCACTCGCCAATCCTTTCAGTCCGGTCGCAATTGGAAAGGCGGTTAGATCGTCAACGTGCGATCTTTTTTGGTCACCGGGGTTCATGCCCCCCCTTGGGGGTGGCGTTCCATTTGTCATCACGATACATGACCTCATTCATCGAGATCATGCAGATGCCGCACGCAGGATTTATTACGACCGCTGCATTAGGCCGATTGCCTTGCGAGCCCGCGCTATCATCACTGTATCCAACTATTCCAGAGACCAGATCATCGGCTGGCTGGGAAAAAATGCGCCCGAAGTGCGGGTCGTAGCCAACGGTGTATCTGATGCGTTCTCGCCCTTAGGGGAGCGGTTGTTGTTGGATCGCCAATATTTTTTATACGTGGGCAACCAGCGAACGCACAAAAATGTTTATCGAATGATGGAGGCTTTTGCTGCTTCGAAGGCATCGGCCCATGTGAGACTGGTCCTGACCGGTCAGGCAACAACCGAGACGATGGCGACAGTGCGCAGGTTGTCCCTGCACGAGAAGATTACGTTTCTTGGTGAGGTAGACGAGGGCCGTCTTGCCGCGGCTTATCGAGGTGCGATTGGGGTGATACAGGTCTCCCTATCGGAAGGTTTCGGTCTGCCGGTGGTTGAGGCGATGGCTAGTGGTACCCCTGTAATCTGTTCTTCCACGACCGCGCTTGGGGAGGTTGCAGGTGATGCCGCGTTGTTGGTTGCCCCTGACTCGACCGAGCAGATCTCTCGCGCCATGGATCGCCTCTGGAGCGAGCAAACGGAGGGTGAGAGGCTGAGAGAGTTAGGGCTTCGGCGATCTAACGCCTTTAGTTGGGACGAGGTCGCCCGTCAAACGGGCGCGCTTTTGAGGTCGTTTAAAGAATGAGAGTTGCAATAGTTCATGATTGGCTAACGGGTTACGCTGGTGGAGAGAAGGTGCTGGAGCAGCTGCTTTTGCTGTATCCCGAGGCTCATATCTTCACAATTTGCGACTTTCTGTCCGATGAGGAGCGGCGATTCCTGAAAGGGCATGTTGCTACAACAAGTTTTATCCAGCGTATGCCTGGCGCGAGGAAGCACTATCGCCATTTCCTGCCCTTGATGCCTCTTGCTGTGGAGCAATTGGATGTCTCCGGTTTCGAACTGATCATCTCAAGTTCACATGCGGTCGCGAAGGGAGTCTTGACAGGACCGGACCAGTTGCATGTCAGTTATGTTCACACGCCCATCCGCTACGCGTGGGACCTACAGCATCAATATCTGCGCGAGTCCGGTCTCGAGGGTGGAGTAAAGGGTTGGCTCGCCAGACTTATACTTCACAGAATTCGGATGTGGGACGTGCGCACCGCCAATGGTGTGGACGCGTTTGTGGCGAACTCAAATTTCATCAGGCGGAGAATCCTCAAGGCGTATCGCCGAAGCGCTCAAGTCATATACCCACCCGTCGACGTGAGTACGTTTAGCTTCAGCGGGGAGAAGGAAGATTTCTTCCTTACTGCTTCTCGATTAGTTCCCTACAAGCGGGTCGACGTCATCGTCGAGGCTTTTAGGAGCATGCCAGACCGAAAGTTGGTCGTGATTGGCGATGGACCCGAGAGATCAAAGATCGAGAAGTTGGCTTTAGGTAGTAGAAACATCGACATTCTGGGATACCAGCCCACGGGGGTGTTGGCGGATCATATGCGTCGCGCAAAGGCGTTTGTGTTTGCTGCGGAGGAGGACTTCGGTATCACTCCGCTAGAGGCTCAGGCTTCCGGCACGCCAGTAATTGCGTTCGGTCGTGGTGGTGCGCTTGAAACTGTGAGAGGGTTAGAGTCGGACCGACCCACAGGAGTTTTCTTTAGCGATCAGACGCCCGCGCGAGTGATGGAGGCAGTGCAGCTGTTCGAACGGGAGGGCTTCGCCATTTCTTTCGAGGCGTGCCGGGACAATGCTTTGTCGTTCTCTTCTGAGCGTTTCAAGTCGGAATTCAGGGCGTTCGTAGATCAGGAATGGAGTCGATTTCTTGGGCAAGCTACAACGGACTGAGTTATAGGCGTAAAGCACTTTTTTGATGTTCGTTGGAGGTTGGCGCATTCGGAAGGTGGGCTTGCAAACCTCTGGAGTATTGGACTCTTTTTTAGGCGACTGACGATGCGCTACCTTCCGTTACTTTTTATACTTCTATCTTGTTGGAGTGCTGCTGTTGAATCGACAGACGAAACATCGGCCACTCATGGCGTTGGGACTCACATCTTGGGTGGGTCCAGAGATCTGACGCGCAGTTTGGATGCAATATCCGAGATGGGACTTACCAGTATTAGAGATGACGCGCCATGGGCCCGGGTCGAGGTGCGACGGGGTGAGTATCAGATTCCCGAGAGTTGGGATCGGGTCGTTGATGCAGCGAATGCCAAAGGTATATCCGTATTGTTGATCTTGGACTATGGCAATTCTTTCTACGACGGCGGTGATAAGCCTCGGTCATCAGAAGCGGTGGACGCTTACGTGAAATATGTCCAGTTTGTTGTTAATCATTTCAAGGGACGAGTACACCGCTACGAAATTTGGAATGAATGGGATAGCACGACCGGGCGAACCACCAAAGGAAGCGCCGAAGATTATTTCAATCTGGTTCGCCACAGCTTTCCAGCGATCAAGAGCATCGATCCTCATGCAGATGTATTGGTGGGTGCGGTGACCGCAGATGGCTTGGAGCATGATTTTGTTGAGAAATTGGTTGCGCTAGGGACGCTGGATTACGCGGACGGCCTTTCGATTCATCCGTATATCAAGTGTCGACTCCAACATAGTCCTGCAGACTGGGCGGATTGGATGGTGAGAATCGAGGAGAATTTGGCCTGGCGAACGGGTAAGGCGGTTCCGATTTACGTTACTGAAATGGGGTGGCCAACTTTTGCCGGCGATTGCGGTTTCGCGGAAGCTTCTCAAGCGGAATTTGCAGTCGGACTTTTCCGGGAAACACATTCGCTTCCTTTCATCAAAGGAGTTTGGTGGTATGACCTCCAGGACGACGGGGCAGATCTAAAGGACCGGGAGTATCACTATGGCCTTCTTCGTTTGGACTACTCGCCGAAGCCAGCATTTGAGGCATTGAAGGCTGCATCGCGGCACTAATGCCGGTAGCTCTTCGACACCCCCCAAGATTGAGTGGCGCGGACCTTTAGAGTCCAATCCCTCTGTGACGTCAACTGCAGCTCATCTGAGTCACATGCCGAGCCTGCTAGGTTTCAGTGTCACGGGCCATGGGATATCCAATGTGGCTTTCAAGAACGGTCGCTTGCCGCGTTGGCTTGGTCGGCGTAACTCGGCGCTTAGTCGCGTAAAATCCATCATCGGGCTGGATACGGCCAACGCCGCAATTGGCGGTTCAACTTTGCTCGTTGAGAGAGACGATGAATATTCTGCTTTGCGGCGGTGCCGGCTATATCGGGAGCCACATGGCCAAATGGCTGGCCTCGCGCGGCTTCTCCATCACAGTGCTGGACAATCTCTCAACCGGTCACCGAGGCGCACTGCAGTGGGGCGATTTCATTGAAGCGGATTTGCTGGATGTCACCTCGCTAGAGAAGGTCTTTTCCGACCGCCGGTTCGACGCCGTCATGCACTTTTGCGCAAAGTCCCTCGTGGGCGAGTCCATGACGATGCCCTACGAGTATTACGCCAACAATGTGTTCGGCACGCTCAATCTGCTTCAGGCTATGCGCAAGCACGAAGTGGACAGGCTTGTGTTTTCGTCTACCGCAGCGGTGTATGGGCATCCCGTGCGCGAGGTTATTGACGAAGAACACCCTCTGACCCCAATCAATCCTTACGGGCAGAGCAAGTTGATGGTGGAGCGGATACTTTCCGATGCAGCCCGGGCGTATGGCCTTCGCTCCGTCAGTCTTCGCTATTTCAATGCGGCCGGTGCGAGCGGCGATGCCGACATTGGCGAGGCGCACGAGCCAGAAACGCACCTTATTCCAAACGTACTCAGGTCCGTGCTTGGCCGTGGTCCTGGCCTGAGGATTTTTGGCGATGACTATGGCACAGCCGACGGCACGTGCATCCGCGACTACATTCACGTTGAAGACCTGGCGCAGGCACATCAGCTCGCGCTTGACTACATGCTCAATCACGAAGGAGCAAACGTGTTCAATCTGGGTAGTGGGCATGGGTTTTCTGTCCGACAGGTTATCGCCGCCGCGGAGCAAATCACTCAGTGCAACATTGCCTATGAAGTAGCATCGCGGCGTCCCGGTGACCCTGCGGTATTGGTTGCTTCGAGTACAAAGGCGCGCGAAATGCTAGGCTGGAAGCCGACGTACGACGACCTTCATGCAATCGTCGAAAGCGCCTGGCGCTGGCATTCGAATCAGCGCTTCTGATGTGTCGTGGCCGGCGTCGGCCACGACAGGAGTGGCACTCGCCCTCAGTGGTACATCAAGTTAATCGCCACCAACGTAATCACTAACACCAACGCGGTGAGCGGCAGGCCGACACGTATGAAGTCCTTGCCGCGATACCCGCCGGGACCGGCGACCATCATCAGGGCGGGGTGGCCGGAGCTGAGCAGGAAGGTGTTGGAGGACGATACGGCGACAATCAGTGCGTAGGCTGATGGGTTGCCGCCGGTGGCGACGGCGACGCTGATGGCGATGGGCACCATCATCACGGTGGCGCCGACGTTGGACATCACTTGCGAGAACAGCAGGGTGAGTATTGCCAGCGACAACTGCAGCACCCAGTGCGAGGTGTGGCCGAGATGCTGCAGCACTTCCTGTGCGAGCCACGCGGCGGCGCCGGTGGCGTCCATCGACCAGCCCAATGGAATCAGGCAGGCGGTGACGAAGATGGTTTTCCAGTTGATCGCCTTGTAGGCCTCGTCCATGTTCAGCACGCCGGTGAGCAGCATGCCGACGGCGCCGGTCATCATGGCGACGGAAAGGTCGAGGTGGGTGAACAAGGCAAGGCACTTGGCCAGCAGGAAGAAGCCCACCGCCTGCCAGATTTTGCCGGGCCGCTGTTCTTCCTTCGGAATGTCAGTGACGACGACGAGGTCTTTGTCCTCGCTGGCCAGTGCCAGGTCGCGCCAGCTCGAATGCAGCACCAGCGTGTCGCCCGCGCGCAGGCTCACCGATCGCACGTCGTCGCGGTACACCTGATCGCCGCGATTCACCGCAAGCACCGAGATGCCATAGCGCTTACGCAGGCGCAGGTCGCCCACGGTCTGCTTGAGGAAGCGCGAGCTGGGCGGAATCACTGCTTCGGAAATGCCGGCGCGCGTGGGGTTGAACAGCTCGCCCAACTGGCGCATGCGCGATGACAGCTTGCACAGCTGATTGTTGGCGAACTGGTTGAGTTGTTCGCGCGAGCCGAGCACACCCAATACGGAACCGACCCAGATCACATGGTCGGCCGGCGGCGCCATGCGCGCGTCGTTGCCGCTCTTGATGGCGAGGATCAGTGGCGCGCCATAAAGTTGTTCGACCTCGCCAATGCTCATGCCCACCAGTGGGCTTTCCGCGGTCACGGTGAGCTCGGCCGTTTCGCCAGCGATGCCATAGGTGTCGGCGAAGTAGCTCTCGGTGCGACCGGGCGTCACCTTGAGGCGCTCGTCCTCGCGCTCGGGCAGCAGCTT
>FTBI01001093.1_pt1 | contig 12947 bp, 10 predicted proteins | sample 1639171 | NCBI WGS metagenome assembly FTBI01 (sample SAMEA3914812, study PRJEB12502) | metagenome | biome: forest; material: soil | place: Canada | collected 2011-07-07 | depth 0.1 m | reverse complement strand
CGGACTCTGATGCGGGGTGGAGCAGTCTGGCAGCTCGTCGGGCTCATAACCCGAAGGTCGCAGGTTCGAATCCTGCCCCCGCTACCAGATCTTTCTTGGACAAGAAAGCCTCCTCGTGAGGCTTTTTTGTTGGCCGCAAGGATGCGATGCACTTCGTCATGCTTTTTTTGCTATGACAAGTGCGCGGAAAGAGCCTGGAAGGGTCGGGACATCGGCGAGATAAGGGAATGGGCCGCTTGAGCCCATTTTTTGTTTCTGACGACGGTAAAAATGCACATGGATACGCAAGCTCTGGCACAACGATTCACCGAGGTTTTGGCTGATCTACAGCTGGAATGCATCGGTGTCGAATTCTCCCCCTCGCAGGGGCAGAGTACGCTGCGCGTCTATCTGGACGCGGAAGGGCGCGAGGTCAATCTCGACGATTGCGAGGCGGCGAGCCGCGAGCTCTCGGCGCTGCTCGATGTCGAGGATCCGATCCCGGGTCACTATTTGTTGGAAGTGTCTTCGCCGGGCATCGATCGTCCGCTGTTCACGGCCGGTCAGTTTGCGAAGTTTGTCGGGCAGGAAGTAAAGGTGCTGTTGAAAGCACCGCTCGAAGGTCGGCGTCGCTTGCGCGGCAAAGTGACATCGGTGGAAGGCGCGCAAATTGCGCTGGAAGCGGAAGGCAAAGTATTTCAATTCGAGCACGACGCGGTGGAAAGTGCGCGCATCGTGCCGGACTGGGCGGCGCTCGGTTACATGCCGCAGCCCAAGCCCGGCGGCAAGAAGCCGGGCAAGAAAGAGTCGAAATAAAATTCAATCTGTCGATGGGATGCCGGATGGCGTTCACGGAGTGGTTGCAATGAGCAAAGAACTTCTGCTGGTGGTTGACGCAGTTGCCAATGAAAAAGGCGTGCCGCGTGACGTGATCTTCCTGGCCATGGAAGCCGCGTTGGCGTCGGCTGCTAAAAAGCGCTACCCCGACGAGGATCCGGATATCCGCGTCAGCATCGACCGCAATTCCGGCGACTACGAAACGTTCCGCCGCTGGGAAGTGATCGCCGACGATGGCGAAATGGAATCGCCGTTCCGCCAGTTGCGCTTGATGGATGCCGTCGACGAGCGTGCAGACTCCGCTATCGGTGAGTTCATCGAGCAGCAGATCGAGAACGCCGAATTCGGCCGTATCGCCGCGCAGGCTGCCAAGCAGGTGATCGTGCAGCGCGTACGCGAAGCCGAGCGCCAGCAGGTGGTGGATGCGTTCAAGGATCGCGTCGGCGAACTGGTAACCGGCATCGTCAAGCGCGTCGAGCGCGGCAACATCTATCTCGATCTCGGCGGCAACGCCGAAGCATTCATTCCGCGCGACAAGACGATTCCGCGCGAATCGCATCGCGTCGGCGACCGCGTGCGCGGTTATCTGCAGGAAGTGCGCTCGGAAGTGCGTGGTCCGCAGTTGTTCGTGTCGCGCGCCGCACCGGAATTCATGATCGAGCTGTTCAAGCTCGAGGTGCCGGAAGTGGGCCAGGGCCTGGTCGAGATCAAGGGTTGCGCCCGCGATCCGGGTGACCGCGCCAAGATCGCCGTAGTGGCGCATGACAGCCGCACCGATCCTATCGGCGCGTGCATTGGCATGCGTGGTTCGCGTGTGCAGGCCGTGTCCAACGAACTCAACGGCGAGCGCGTGGACATCATCCTGTGGCATGAGAACCAGGCCCAGTACGTGATTAACGCCATGGCGCCGGCCGAAGTGCAGTCCATCATCATGGATGAAGACAAGCACTCGATGGATATCGCGGTGGCCGAAGACAAGCTCTCGCAGGCCATCGGCCGCGGCGGCCAGAACGTGCGCCTTGCCAGCAAGCTCACCGGCTGGCAGCTCAACGTGATGACGCAGGACCAGGTCGCCGCCAAGAGCGAAGCCGAACAGGAATCCGCCCGCCAGCTGTTCATGGACAAGCTGGAAGTGGACCAGGAAATCGCCAACATCCTCGTGCAGGAAGGTTTCTCCAGCGTCGAGGAAATTGCTTACGTACCGAGCGCCGAGCTGCTGGCCATCGAAGGCTTCGACGAAGACATCGTCGAAGAACTGCGTGCCCGTGCCCGCGACTCGCTGCTGACGGAAGCGTTGGCCGTCGAGGAAAACATCGACGAACACCAGCCTTCGCAGGAACTGCTCGACCTGGAAGGCATGGATGAAACGACGGCCTATGCGCTCGCTGAGCGCGGTGTCGTCACCGTGGACGATCTGGCCGACCTCGCGGTTGATGACCTGATCGATATCGAAGGCATGGATGAAGATCGCGCCGCAGCACTCATTCTGGCAGCACGTGCGCCAATGATTGCTCGACTGGAGAAGGGCGGCTAACCGCGAGCGGCCGCGCCCCGGATGGGCGCGCCGGGAGGCCCTTGGGGTCTCCACCAAGGATGGAGGTGGCCGTGCAAAGATGTTTTGTACGGACGATAAGCGCGGGAACGGCGGAGAAAGAACACGATGTCGGACGTCACAATCAAACAACTCGCCCAGGTACTGGGCATGCCGGTCGACAAGCTGCTGACCCAGCTTGGCGAAGCAGGCATGAAATTCTCCGATTCGGAGCAAGTCATCAGCAGCACCGAAAAGGTGAAGCTGCTCGGTTTCCTGCGCCGTACTCACGGCAAGGTCGATGCGGCCCCCGAGGCGGATGATTCCTCGCCCCGGCAGATCACCTTGAAGCGCCGCAAGATCAGCGAACTCAAGGTCGCCACGCCAGGCGGTCGCGGTGCGCCAAGCAGCGCCAAGACGGTGAACGTGGAAGTGCGCGCCAAGCGCACCTACGTCAAGCGCAGCGTGATCGCCGAGGAAGCGAGTGCAGAGCCCGAGCGCGAAGACGCGCTGCGCAAGCTGCACGAATCGCAGCAACAGCGCGAACACGAAGAAACCGAGCGTGCCGACGTCGATCGTCGGCGCCATGAAGAAGCGCGCCTGCGCGCCGAAGAGGACGCGCGTCGCGAAGCGGAAGCCGAACGTGCGCGCCTGGAAGCCATAGCAGCTGCCGAAGCCGCTGCTGCCGAGGCGGAAGCCGAAGAGCAACCGGTCGAGGAAGATGCTCCCGAGTCGATCGAAGCCGAAACCGTCGAGTCCGACGACAAGGCCTCGCCGGAAGCGTCGTCGGTGCAGCGCATCGATCAAAAATCGCTGGGCATGATCCTGCCCCGTATCCACGAACCGCGTAAGCGCGAGAAAAAGCCGGTCGTCGCTCCTGTGGCCGCTGCTCCCGCGCCGGCACCGGCGCCCGCTCCAAGCGCCGGCGATGCAAACCGCGGCGGCAAGGCGCGTCATGGCGCTGGCCGTGATCGTGACGAAGGTCCGGGCGGCAAGCGTTTCGCCGCAGGCGAACTGCACTTGTCCGAAGCCGACCGCGCTCGCCGTTCCAGCAAGCGTGGCAAGCCCGGCAAGGGCGCTGGGCGCGAAATGACGCGTGGTGGTGGACCGGCTGCCGGCGGCGCGCATGCGTTCTCACGCCCAACCGCACCGGTGGTGCGCGAAGTCGTAGTGGGCGATGCCAACGTCGTTGCCGAGCTCGCGCAGAAGATGGCGGTCAAGGGTTCCGAAGTGGTCAAGGCGCTGTTCAAGATGGGCGTCATGGCGACCATCAACCAGACCATCGATCACGATACGGCGGTGCTGGTGGTGGAAGAACTTGGCCATACGCCGGTCGATGCAAATCAGAACGACGCCGAGTCCGCATTGGCCGCACACACGCAGAATGCGGAGCTCGACGGTGAGCGCTCCACGCGTCCGCCGGTGGTCACCATCATGGGCCACGTCGATCACGGCAAGACCTCATTGCTCGATTACATCCGCCGCACCAAGGTCGCCTCGGGCGAAGCGGGTGGTATTACCCAGCACATCGGTGCGTATCACGTGGAAACGCCCAAGGGCGTGATCACGTTCCTCGATACACCAGGTCACGCCGCGTTTACTTCGATGCGTGCCCGCGGTGCGCAATCCACGGATATCGTGGTGCTGGTCGTGGCTGCCGACGACGGCGTCATGCCGCAGACGATCGAAGCCGTGCAGCATGCGCGCGCCGCCAAGGTGCCGTTGATCGTGGCGGTCAACAAGATGGACAAGTCCGACGCTAACCCGGACCACGTCAAGCAAGGTCTCGGCAATCTCGAGGTGATTCCGGAAGAGTGGGGTGGCGACACACCGTTCGTGCCGGTGTCGGCGAAGACAGGCATGGGTATCGACGATCTGCTCGACGCTATCTCGGTGCAGGCCGAAGTGATGGAGCTGACCGCGGTGCACGATGGCCCGGCCTCGGGCGTGGTGATCGAATCCGCCCTGGATCGCGGTCGCGGTCCGGTAGCGACGGTGCTGGTGCAGCAGGGCACACTCAAGCGCGGCGACTTCGTCGTGTGCGGCATCGAATATGGCCGTATGCGTGCGCTGGTCGATGAGACCGGCAAGACCGTGCAGGAAGCAGGTCCGTCGATTCCGGTGCAGGTGCTCGGCCTTTCCGGCGTGCCGGAAGCGGGCGACGATTTCGTGGCCGTGGCCGACGAGCGCCTTGCGCGCGAAGTGGCTGCCGAGCGTCAGCTCAAGCGTCGCGAGACGCGCATGGTCAGCAAGGCCAATCGCCTCGAAGACATCATGGCGCAGATGGGTCAAGCGACCGAGCAGCAAACGCTCAACATCTTGGTCAAGGCGGACGTGCAAGGTTCGGTGCAGGCACTGCGCGAATCGCTAAGCCAGATCGGCAACGAGAACGTGAAGGTGAATGTGATCGCAGCCGGCGTCGGCGGCATCACCGAATCCGATGCAACCTTGGCTGCGGCTTCGAAGGCATTGATCATCGGCTTCAACGTTCGTGCGGATGCTTCCGCGCGCAAGGTGATCGAAACCTCGGGCCTGGACGTGCGTTACTTCTCGATCATTTATGACGTGATCGATCAGGTGAAGCAGGCAGCGTCCGGTTTGCTCGGCGTGGAAGTGCGCGAGGAAATCATCGGCGTCGCTCAGGTGCGCGATGTGTTCCGCAGCTCCAAGTTCGGCGCGGTCGCCGGCTGCATGGTCACCGAAGGCACGGTCAAGCGCAGCAAGCCGATTCGCGTGCTGCGCAACAACACCGTGATCTTCCAGGGCGAGCTGGAGTCGCTGCGTCGCTTCAAGGAGCTGGTCGACGAAGTGCGCAACGGCATGGAATGCGGTATCGCCGTGAAGCAGTACAACGACGTGAAGGTGGGCGATCAGATCGAATGCTTCGAGCGTATCGAGGTGGCACGCACGCTGTAACAACAACTATCTCCCTCTCCCCCTTGGGGAGAGGGTTGGGGTGAGGGGTCAATCTTGCCCCGGTCTTTGTTAAAGGGGCGAGACCAGCACAGCCCCTCACCCGTCCTCTCCCCGAGGGGGAGAGGTGAGCAGGTCGCCGCCGCTGCGCTGCGCCGATCGTCATTAGACAGGAGCTGCTCCCATGCCCTCACGTGACTTCAAACGAACTGATCGCGTCGGTGCTGAACTGCGCCGCGAACTCGGCACCCTGGTCCACGAGGCCGTGCGCGATCACGGTCTGCCATCCGTCAGCGTGTCGGATGTGGAGGTTACGCGCGATCTGGATTGGGCCACGGTATGGGTCACGGCCCTGCTGCCGGAGCAGTCGAAAGACGCGGTGAAGGCGCTGAATCAGCTGGCGTTCGAATTCCGCCGGACGTTGTCGCGCCAGATGCGCTTGCGCCGGGTGCCGGAGTTGCGCTTCAAGTACGACGATTCGGTGGACAAGGGCGAGCGCATCGAACATTTGCTGCGCCAGGATTCGATTGGCCCGGTCTCGGAAGACGGCGAAGACTGAATTTGCAACAGTTCCACTATTCGTCATGAGTCGCCGCCGCCACCGTCCTGGTGCCCGTGATCTACACGGCATCCTATTGCTCGATAAACCGCTGGGCATGAGTTCCAACAAAGCGCTGCAGGTAGCGTTGACCACTCTGCGCGCCGCCAAAGGCGGTCATACTGGCGCGCTGGATCCGCTCGCCACAGGCCTGCTGCCTCTTTGCTTTGGCGAAGCGACCAAGATTGCGGGCAATCTGCTGGGATCGCAGAAGGCGTATCTGGCTGAATGCCGCTTGGGCGTCACCACGACGACAGCAGATGGGGAAGGCGGGGTTGTCGATCAGCGGCCCGTGCCGGCGTTCGATGACGCCACGATCGAGGCTGCGTTGGCGCCCTTTCGCGGCCGGATTGTTCAGGTTCCGCCGGTGTATTCGGCGTTGAAAAAGGACGGCGAGCCGCTTTATCTGAAAGCGCGACGTGGCGAGGCCGTTCAGGCGCCGCCGCGCGAGGTCGACATCCATCGACTCGAACTCGTCTCCCGCACAGCGGATACGCTGACGATGCACGTGGAATGCGGTTCTGGCACGTATATCCGCAGTGTGGCGGTCGATCTAGGAGAGCGGCTGGGCTGTGGCGCCCACCTGACCGCCTTGAGGCGGCTGTGGGTCGATCCCTTCCGCGAGCCGGTCATGGTGAGCCTGGAACAGCTGCAGGAAGCGGCGGAGCAGGGCGAGGATGTCCTGGATCGGCTGGTGCTACCCCTTTCGGCGGCAGTTGCCGACCTTCCCGCGCTGCATTTCGATGCCGAGGGAAGTCATGCCGTCTCACAGGGGCGCCAGATCGAATGGCCTGCCGAGGCGCCGCGCGAGCGCTCTACCGCTTTCGGCAGCGATGGGCGCTTGTTGGCGCTGGTCGATTGCGATGAACAGGGCCGAATTCGCATTTTGCGCGGATTTAATCTGCCTATTTCACCCGTAAAGGCTTAATGCGTCAGGTGATGGTCTTGTTGCAACGCGGTCATGCTCGGTACAATAACCCACTTGATTCAGAGCTTTCATTAACCAGTCGGAGCTTGCGCAACGTCATCCCGCGGTGACGTTGCGCAAGTTCCGCACCCGTTTTTAAGGAAAAGGTACCCATGTCCCTCAACGCAGAACAGACCGGCAAGATCATTGCTGACTTCGGCCGCGTGCCGAACGACACCGGCTCGCCGGAAGTGCAGGTTGCCCTGCTTTCCGCCCGCATCGACCATCTCACCGATCATTTCAAGACCCACAAGCAAGACCATCATTCCCGCCGCGGTTTGCTCAAGCTGGTCAATCAGCGCAAGCGCCTGCTCGGCTACCTGAAGGATCGCGATCTGGGCCGTTATCAGAGCCTGATTGAGCGCCTCGGCTTGCGTCGTTGATCGGACCGAGGACAAACCCAGTGGCGAAAGTAACCAAGTCATTCCAGTACGGTAATCACGAAGTCACACTGGAGACGGGCGAAATCGCCCGCCAGGCATCCGGTGCAGTCATGGTCAGCATGGGCGGCACGGTGGTGCTGGTCACTGCGGTGGCCGCATCCAAGGCGAAGGAAGGGCAGGATTTCTTCCCGCTCACCGTCGACTACGTCGAGAAGTTCTATTCCGCCGGTCGCATTCCGGGTGGCTTCTTCAAGCGTGAAGGCCGACCGACCGAGAAGGAAACGCTCACCTCGCGCCTGATCGATCGCCCGGTTCGTCCGCTGTTCCCGGAAGAGTTCAAAAACGAAGTGCAGGTCATCGCGCAGGTCGTTTCGCTCAATCCCGAGATCGATGGCGACATCCTTGCCATGCTCGGTGCTTCCGCCGCGCTGTCGCTGGCCGGTATCCCGTTCAAGGGTCCGATCGGCGCAGCACGCGTCGGTTACGCCAACGGCAAATACTTGCTCAACCCGACCGTCACCGAACTGAAGACCTCGGATCTTGACCTGGTCGTCGCCGGCACCAGCAACGCCGTGCTGATGGTGGAATCCGAAGCCAAGCTGCTCAGCGAAGAAGTGATGCTGGGTGCAGTGGTGTTCGGTCACCAGCAAATGCAGGTCGCGATCCGTGCGATCGCCGAGCTGGCCAACGAAGCCGCCAAGCCTTCGTGGGACTGGCAGCCGCCGGCTCGCAACGAGTCGCTGATTGCTGCCCTCAAGGGCGAAGTCGGCAACAAGCTCGAAGAAGCCTTCCAGGTGCGCGACAAGCTGCAGCGCCGCGACGCTATTGCCGCGATCAAGTCCGATGTGCTCGAGTCGCTCAAGGGCCAAGCCGAGCAGCATGGCTGGGCGTCGGGCGATCTCGCGAAGGAATTCGCCGAGCTCGAATACCACACCATGCGCGACAGCGTGCTGAAGACCAAGATCCGTATCGACGGTCGCAAGCTGGACGACGTGCGTCCGATCACTGTGCGCGTCGGCGTTCTGCCGCGTACCCACGGCTCGGCACTGTTCACCCGTGGCGAAACCCAGGCGCTGGTCGTAGCCACGCTGGGCACCACCCGCGATGCGCAGATCATCGATGCGCCGGAAGGCGAGTCGAAGGATCCGTTCCTGTTCCACTACAACTTCCCGCCGTTCTCGGTCGGTGAAGCCGGTCGCTTTGGTGCGCCGAAGCGTCGCGAAATCGGCCACGGCCGCCTCGCCAAGCGCGGCGTACAGGCTGTGAAGCCGAGCATCGAAGAGTTCCCGTACGTGCTGCGCGTGGTGTCCGAGATCACCGAATCGAACGGCTCCTCGTCGATGGCGTCGGTGTGCGGTTCTTCGCTGGCCATGATGGACGCTGGCGTGCCGCTGAAGGCACCGGTGGCCGGTATCGCCATGGGCCTGGTGAAGGAAGGCGGCGACTTCGTGGTGTTGTCGGACATCCTGGGCGACGAAGATCACCTCGGCGACATGGACTTCAAGGTAGCCGGTAGCGCCAATGGCGTGTCCGCGCTGCAGATGGATATCAAGATCGACGGCATCACCGAAGAGATCATGAAGGTGGCGCTGGAACAGGCCAAGCGCGGTCGTCTGCACATCCTGGGCGAAATGGCCAAGGTGATCGACACCCCGCGTTCGGAGATGAGCGAGTTCGCTCCACGCCTGCTCACCATCAAGATCCACCCGGACAAGATCCGCGAAGTCATCGGCAAGGGCGGCGCCACCATCCGCTCGATCACCGAAGAAACCGGTACCACCATCGACATCACCGACGATGGCACCGTGGTGATCGCTTCGGTCAACCGCGAAGCGGCCAACGCCGCCAAGGCGCGCATCGAGCAGATCGTTTCGGACGTCGAGCCGGGCCGCATCTACGAGGGCAAGGTCGCCAAGCTCATGGATTTCGGCGCTTTCGTCACGATCCTGCCGGGCAAGGACGGTCTCGTCCACGTCTCGCAGATCTCCAATGAGCGCGTGGAGAAGGTCTCCGACAAGCTCAAGGAAGGCGATATCGTCAAGGTCAAGGTGCTGGAAGTGGACAAGCAGGGCCGCATTCGCCTGTCCATGAAGGCTGTCACTGAGGACGAAGGCGCCAGCGCCTGAGTTTTCTGACAACCGTTTCATCGAAAACGCCTGGCTCTCGTAGCCGGGCGTTTTCATTTTGGCAAGCTGGTATTTGATACGATGGCGGTCCAGTTCGAGGAATGCAGGCATGCCCGACCAGGCGAATGAGTTTCTGAAGGACTACCAGGCTTTTGCGCAGCAATCCTGGGATACCTGGATGCGATATCTGCAACAGCAGCCTGGGGGCTCGGCTCCCTTTGGCGCCGTACCCCATGCAACGCCCACCGACGATCTGCTGACCCGCAGCCTCGCCAGCCTGCAGGCCTACGGCGCCTGGCTGCAGCAGGTCGCTGGTGCCGGTGCTGGCGCAGGCCTCGGCCCGATGATGGGCGGCATGGGTAACTGGCAGCAACCTTCGACCATGCAGCCTTTCCTGGCCGCGTTCAGCCAGCCGTTCGCGCAGACGGTGGCGGGTCTCGATAGCGCGTCGGCATTCGGACTCGACCATCAATGGCAATCCTGGCTGCAGGCGATGCAGCGCGGCGGGATGGGTGGAATGCCGGGTATGGCTGGTATGGCCAGTCCCAGCCCCATGGCTGCGTTCGGCATCACGCGCGAAATGCAATTGGACCAGCAGGCACTTGCCGCGGCCATGAACGAATACGCGCAGATCAGCGCGCGCTATCAGGCGCTGCTGCAGCAAGTGAATACGCAAGGCGTCGCGCGCCTGCAGGAAATGCTGGGGCAGCACGCCGAATCAGGTAAACAGATCGAATCGCTCAAGTCGCTCTACGACTTGTGGGTCGATGCAATGGAAGAGGCGTATTCGCAATTGGCGCTGACCGACGAATACCGCGAAGTGTTCGGCGCCATGGTCAATGCGCAGATGCACGTGCGCAAATTGCAGCAGCAGCAAACCGAGCAGATGTGCCGCGAGCTTGGCATTCCCACGCGTAGCGAAGTGGACAGCCTGGGCCAGCGCATGCAGCAGTTACGGCGTGAGATGCAGGAGCGCAAGCACGAGACGGCGCAGGCGGATACGTCCGTCGTCGATGCATTGCAGGCGGAGATTGCATCGCTCAAGCGCGAGCTCGCCGCCAGCAAATCAAGCACGAAAGCGCCGGCGAATGTCAGGCCAATTGCGCGCAAGTCCGGCGACGACAACAGCAAATTACCGGCGGCATCTGCGCAGCGCGCGAAAGCAACGCGTTCCGCCTCGGCCAAACGCAAGTAAGGATCGGCCATGCAAATCCCGTTGCACATCGACCCTCAGCAAGCCTTCAACGAAATCGCCGCGTTTCAGCGCAAGCTCGCCGCCGGCATGCAAAACCTGCGCGGATTGGGTGAGCAGGAATACGCCAATACGCCGCGCGAAGCGATCTATCGCGAGGACAAACTCACCGTTTGGCACATGAAGGGCAACACAAAGCCCGCGGCTAAAGTGCCCACGCTGATCGTGTACGCGCTGGTCAACACAGTGTGGATGACCGATCTGCAAGACGATCGCTCCCTGGTGCGTAATCTGCTCGCACAGGGCGAAGATGTTTATCTGATCGATTGGGGCTATCCCGATGGCGCCGATCGCTGGCTGACGCTGGACGATTACCTCAATGGTTACCTCGATCGTTGCATCGATGTGCTGCGCAAGCGCCACGACCTGGATGCGATCAACCTGCTCGGCATCTGCCAGGGCGGTACGTTCTCGCTGTGCTACACCGCGATGCATCCGGAGAAGGTGAAGAACCTGGTCACCATGGTGACCCCGGTGGATTTCCGTACACCCGACAACATGCTCTCGCAGTGGGTGCAAAACTTGAACGTGGACCTGTTCGTCGACACGCTGGGCAATGTGCCCGCGGAGTTGATGAATTGGGTGTACCTCATGCTCAAGCCGCTGCGTTTGAACCAGCAGAAGTACGTCAGCATGGTCGATATCCTCGACAACCCGGCCGAGCTGAAAAACTTCCTGCGCATGGAGCGCTGGATCTTCGATTCGCCCGATCAGGCCGGCGAAGCGTTCCGCCAGTTCATCAAGGATTTCTACCAGCAAAACAAATTGATCAAGGGCGATCTGCTGATCGGCAAGCAGCCAGTCGATCTGGGGATGATCACCCAGCCGGTCCTCAACATTTACGCCAATCAGGATCACCTCGTGCCGCCGGATGCCTCGCGGCCGCTCGGCCGTCATGTTGGAACGAAGGACTACACCGAGCTGGCATTCAAGGGAGGCCACATCGGTATCTATGTTTCCGGACGTGCGCAACGCGAGGTCGCTCCGGCTATCCACCAGTGGTTGAGAGAGCGCGGGTAAATCGCGACAAATTAGCTCTCGCCCCGTCTTGCGTCGCCCTCTAAACTAGGGCGATGAACTCGACACATACCTCCGCAACCCATGACACCATCCGCGCCGTGCAATGGCATGGCGATTACCTGCGCCTGCTGGATCAGCGACTGCTGCCAGCCGAAGAGCAGTGGATCGATTGCCGCGATACCGACGCGGTGACACATGCGATCAAAGACCTGGCTGTGCGCGGCGCACCCGCCATTGGCATTGCGGCCGCATGGGGTGTGGTCTTGGCGGCGAAGCGAGGCCAGCCACTCGACCAGGCGCTTGCGCAGCTACGCGCCGCGCGTCCGACTGCGGTGAATCTGATGTGGGCGCTCGATCGCATGAAGGCCCGCATCGCTGCGGGTGCGGACGCGGCGGCACTCGAGCGCGAGGCGCAAACCATTCAGGATGAAGACCTCGCTGCCAATCACCATATGGGCGAGTTGGGCGCAGCTTTGATTGCGCCAGGGTCGGGCGTAATGACCCATTGCAACACGGGCTCGCTGGCAACCTCCGGTTACGGCACGGCACTGGGCGTGATCCGCGCCGGTGTCGCGGCCGGACGTATCGCACAGGTCTATGCCGGCGAGACGAGGCCATGGCAGCAGGGCGCAAGGCTCACCATGTGGGAGCTTGTGCGCGACGGTATTCCGGCAAAGCTCATCGCTGATTCCGCCGCATCGCACCTGATGAAGTCGGGTGCGGTGAAATGGGTCATCGTCGGCGCTGATCGCATCGCTGCGAATGGCGATACTGCCAACAAGATCGGTACCTACCAGCTCGCGATTGCTGCGCGCTATCACGGTGTGAAGTTCATGGTGGTGGCGCCGTCGTCCACGGTCGACATGGCCACCGCGTCGGGCGAGGACATCGACATCGAGTTGCGCGATCCCGCCGAATTGCTCAGCGTGGCGGGTCGCCGCACGGTGGTCGAAGGCGCGGAAGCCTGGAATCCCGTGTTTGACGTTACGCCGGCAAGTTTGATCGATGCGATTGTCACGGAGCGTGGCGTGATCGAGCAGCCCAGCATCGAACGCATGCGAGCCGTATTCGCAGCATGAGGTTGCGCCACGAAGTCATGTTGTTCGCAGTCGGAGGCCTGATCGGCTTCGTCGTCGACGCAGGCATCGTGCAACTGCTGGTAAGTTTTGCGCACTTCAATCCCTACTTGGGTAGGGTGATTTCCTTTCTGGTGGCGGCCACGGTTACGTGGTGGTGGAACCGCAGCCGCACATTCGCAACTCGTCAAAGTGGACGTTCCCTTGCCACCGAATGGCTGCATTGGATGGCGCTGATGAGTGGTGGCTTGGCCGTCAATTACGG
>FTBI01000718.1_pt1 | contig 13032 bp, 8 predicted proteins | sample 1639171 | NCBI WGS metagenome assembly FTBI01 (sample SAMEA3914812, study PRJEB12502) | metagenome | biome: forest; material: soil | place: Canada | collected 2011-07-07 | depth 0.1 m | reverse complement strand
CCTCGATCGCGGCAAGCTGCTTGCGAAGCGCGGCCACCGATTCCACATGCGCCTGTTTGCGCTCAGAATCAGCCGTATTCCAGCATGCCGCGTGACTGAGTGCGCCATAAAAGTGAAACTCTGCCGTTTCGAATTGAGACGTCGCCACCCATAGCAAACCTTCCGCCTTCGCTTTCGCTTCCAATGCTTCGTCGTACTGATCGGCAAAGTATCTTGCCTGCAACTTGCGCGTCCAATAGTCGAACCCCGGCAGCGCCAGCGTGGGCGAGCTCGACAGATGCAGCTCGAATTCGCTCTCGTCGAACTCGGCATCGTCAAACGAGCCAAAACGCGACGTCAGACCGCACAATGTCCGGACCAGGCCTCGGTATGTCGCAAGCATGTAGCTTACAAGCCGAAATTGAATTCGATTCGCGATCGCGACTGCCTTCTCGACTTCGACTTCGACAGTCGCAAGGGCATCTCCCACCGAAAAGAAGTTCTGGATCAGGTCGCAGCATGTGTATAGCGTGTAAGTCAGGTCTCCGGTTTCGTTCGCAATCTGGAAAGCCCGCTGAATAGGTTCGCGTCCTTCGCGCACATGCCTCGCCCAGGGCACCACGATGTTTCCGAACGACGTATAGGTTCGAGCCTTGAAACGGGTCAGTCCGTGCTTTTCGACCAGACCATAGCCGAGGCGACCGAAGCGGTAACCGGTCTCATATTGGTCGAAGACGGGGCCCGCATAGGTGGCGAGCCATACATAGGCATAGCAGGATGCATCGCAATTGCCGTACTCCAGACTCAGATTCACCATCCGGCACAACACCAGTGCACAAAGGTTCTGGTCGGTAAAGAATGCGGGGGTCACAATTTCCGTCAATACGTCGAGCGTATCCAGCACATCTGGATCGTTCAGCAAGGGCAGATCAATCAGTTCTTCTATCTGGCGTTCGCCGAGTAATGAGGCAATGCGTTCATATTCTTCTCCCACTATCTGACTAGAAGGGTGCGAGGACCAGTTGGTGCCGGTACGCCGCAAATACTCGAGACAAATCTCGACGCTTCGCTCGCTTTGATCCAGCGTTGTATAGAGTGTGATGCGCAGACGCGTGACGATCGCGCGGTGGTGATTCGTGTTCGCGCGTCGATCTAGCTCTGAGAGCCGTGACTCTGCGGCCGGCATGCTGGCGGTCAGCAACTCGCATTCGGCAAGCAGGTATTCGATCGAAAATATCAGTTCGTAGTTCTGATCCCAATCCACGTCTTCTAACAGCGAGCGACCCGTCGAAAGATAGGCGAGCGCTGAAGCATAGGCTGTCGAGGCTTTCGCCCGCCGCCCTGCCATCAGATTCAATTCCGCCACCTGCTTGCGCTCTGCGCGCTTTGTGATGAGATGAGTCGCCTGATTGAACTGGCTGACGACTTCAAAAATCGACTCCTCCAGTTGCGAGGACGGTATGTTCGACGATAGCAGCCTCGCTATGCGCAAGTGCATGCCCGCGCGAGAATCCTCGGCAATGAGCGTGTAGGCAGCTTCCTGTACACGGTCATGCAAGAACCGGTACGTGCTCTCCCTGCTAACGACGAGCCCGCTCTGCACCGCATACGAAATCTGGTCCCGGACCGCATCCTGCGATGACTCGCAGGCCATCGCCAGCAGATCAAGCGTCGATGTGTTGCCGATACAGGCAAACTTTTGCAGCGCAACTTGAGTTTCGACAGGCAGACGGTTCAGCTTGCTGATCATCAGGTCTATCACGTTCTCCGTGTAGCCCTTGGCATTGATGCGGCTGAGATCCCAAATCCAGCGCCCCGCAGCGTGATCGAAGGTAAGCAACCCTTCGTCAGCGAGTGAAGAAAAAAACTGTAGTGCGAAAAAGGGATTGCCGCCGGTCTTTTGATGCAGCATGCGAGCCAGAGGCACGGCCTTGGTCGGTGGGCAATGAAGCGCATCGGTAACGAGTTGCTCAAGATGCGCGCTGGCAAGCGGTGCCAGCACGATCTCCTGCACAGGAACGCCAGCGGCACGAATCGCTTCCAGCTTGCGAATGAGGGGATGGCTCGCGCCAACTTCATTGTTCCGGTACGCACCAACGACGAGCAAATGACTCAGATCACCTTGAATCAGCAAGTCTTCGAGGAAGTCGAGCGTCGCCACGTCAAGCCACTGCAAATCGTCCAGAAACAAAGCCAGTGGGTGTTCAGCGCGAGCAAAGACAGAGATGAAGCGCCGAAACACCAAATGAAAACGTCGTTGTGCGTCTTGAGGCGATAAAACGGCAACCGGCGGTTGACCACCCATCACCATCGTCAATTCAGGAACCAGATCCACCATCAGCAAACCATTCGGACCCAGGGCTTCGCGAAGCGCATCGCGCCAGCCGCCCAGTTCGCTTTCACTCTTGCTTAACAGCAGGCGCACTCCCGACTGGAACGCGTTTGCCAGAGTCGCATAAGGAATATCGCGCTTGAACTGATCGAACTTTCCCGCCAAAAGGAGGCCGTTGCGCGGGGCGAGCACCTTGTGCAATTCGTTCACAACCGCCGATTTGCCGATGCCGGAATAGCCGGCTACGAGCACCAGTTCGGCACGTTCCCCTTGCACGACACGGTCGAATGCCGCGAGGAGAATATTGAGTTCGACGTTGCGCCCATAGAGTTTCTCAGGCAGCAGCAACCGGTCTGGGGTGTCGTGCTGCCCAAGTGGGAAATCGATGATACGTGCGTGAGTATCCCAATCTGCAAGACAGTGACGCAGATCATGCGCGACACCACCCGCTGTCTGATAGCGGTCTTCGGCAGTCTTGGCTAGCAACTTCATCACGATCGCCGAGATTGGAGGTGCAAGGGCCGGCACCAGATCGACGGGAGGTGACGCCTGTCGTGCGATATGACAATGCACCAGTTCCATCGGATCAGTCGTGCTAAACGGCAGACGACCCGTCAACATGCGATAAAAGACAACTCCAAGGGAATAAAGGTCGCTACGCAAATCAATTGACCGGTTCATACGACCGGTCTGCTCGGGCGCCATGTAGGCAAGCGTTCCCGCGATGAACTGCGGCAGTTCGGGTGACTGCTTTTCGCGGGGTAACAACGAAGCGATGCCAAATCCGGTCAGGCGTACGGCCCCGCTCGATCTGTTCACCAGAATATGCGTGGGATTGATATCCCGGTGCACAAGACCCCGCGCGTGAATCTTGCCGATCGCGGTTGCAATGTTCACGGCAACGCGAAGAAACTCGACAGGATCGAAGGGCAGAGGGAATGATTCCAGCGGTTCGCCGTCCCAACCCTCGAGCACCAGGATCAACTGTCCCCGGTCGTTCAACAATTCCAGCGGACGCAATGCGGCCGGACAGTCGAGCACTTGCGCGAGTGCGAATTCATGGCAAAGCCGATCTGTTACTTCAGACCGCGGGTCCGCCCGCGCCGGACGTACGACGAGCACAGGCTCGTATGTGCCACCGTCGATCTGACGTCGGCCCCGACAAACAACGTATGCATCGTCTTCCCACTCGACCTGGAAGGGTTCAACGGCCGTTGCATCCGGCAGGGAAGTTAAGAGGGTCAACGAACTGTGCCTCTGACGAGCAGGCTCCATGTCACATGGCGTGTCGGCTATTGAGTTAATCGGCAGCGGCACCGACTGTTCACGAGGAGTTGAAGGTAGAGCCAATACCGGTTTTCCGAGAATCTGTCTGGATGCCGCGTTCAAGCCAGTTGCACATCACGCCGCTCGTTTGAGATTCTCGCCGTATGTCGCAAACTTACCTTGCCCGCAAATAACGCGCAACAAAACTTGCTTTTATGAGCCGCAGTTTTTTGATTGAGTGAAAGATAGAAATGGACTAAAAAAATCTCCCTGGACATGACAAAGAGGAAGTGTCAAATTCATTAGAGGAATGGAGCGCCGAGCACCTTATCGGTGCGCTCCGATAACAGTGACGATGCGGAAAATGCAAAGGCTCATTCCAAACTTTGACCGGCAGTGAACAGCGTTACCGCAACGAATAGCGCGCTTTGCTGCCTGTGCTTTACTTGCCGTTGACGGGCGCTCTGCGCATCTGACCACACGCCCCAGCGGCCTCATAGAGGTCTTCCGAACAGCGAACCCGGCCGAAACTGCGCACCTCATGTTCAATGGCGGCTGAGAGGGAAGCGTCCTCGATGTCGTTCAATAACTTCTTCGCGCTACGCTGTGCTACCGGCGAACATGCGACCAGTTCCCGGACCAATCCGTCGGTCATGTCTTCCAGATCGGTGTCAACGACGAACTCGGTTGCAATGCCCCACTCGTAGGCGTGGGCCCCGGCAATTTTCCGCGAACGCATGACGATGTCCTTCGTGCGAGCGGCGCCCACCATCTTTTGCAAGCGCGCCGGGCCACCCGATCCCACAAGCTGCCCTGGGTTTTGCGCAGGAAGTGCGTAAAGCGTCGTCTCTGTGGCAATCCGGAAGTCACACGCCAGAGAGAGTTCAAAGCCCACGCCAAAGCAATACCCTCGAGTTGCGGCAATAACCGGTTTGCTGCAACGGGATGGAGCATTCATATTCCACGCAAGCTTGGATAGATGTTCTGGTGAGCCGCCGCTTGACGCATCGATGTCACTGCCGACCGAAAAGTGTTCGCCCGCGGCACGGACCACGATGACCCTGACCGTCGGGTCATCGTCCAACACCTCGAACACCGCACGCAACTGGTCGCGCTGCACCATGGATATCAGATTGAACGGTGGCCGCTCGAGCACAATGTCCGCGCGAGCATCCGTTGCGTTGATCTCGACGCGAAAGCCATCGAGATCGGCCAACAGCTTTTGCGCGATATGAACAATCTGCGTCATAAATGCTCCTCGTTGCTGGTCATATATATTTGGGTATGCCTGCGAGAGCTACTCATTGCCAGACGACATGGCCGCAAACCCGTTTCGCGCCGACCCCTCCTTGCCGTGAAGACCGGAGGGGCGTATCAGGCCATAACGAATCAGGTTTGCGAACTGCGCTCTGCGTTCTCCATGAATACGGCCACGTCGTGACTAGTGTGGTGGTCGCATTGCAGGGCGAGGCCGCATGCGCACTCAATGGTTCGCAGCGACGCGCTACACGCAGCGCCGCCCCTCGAATCATTACATTACGATTACATATTCTCACGAAGGAACGTGTGCGCGATCTGCCGGGGTGTTTCCCGGGCTGATGGGTTCACGCCAAGCCGCAGCGCTGTCCGGGAGCAGACCAATGCCATACCACTAGGTTGGCACGCTTTGGCTGCGGCCGGTCATTAAACGCGGTTAAACGTGGTAAATCGAGTCGACCCAAGCCTAGAAGGCCGTACGGGTCGTAGCCTGTTTGGGGCTAAGCGTGATTGTGCAGGTCATGCCCATTGCAAGATGAATATCACGTGGCACGTTGTCCAGGTGAATGCGCACCGGAACGCGTTGTGCGAGACGAACCCAGGTGAAGATGGGATCAACGTTGGCGAGCAGTTCGCCGCCATCCGTTGGATTGTCGCGATCCACAATCCCGCTCGCGATACTGTCCACGTGACCGGCAAGGTCAACATCGCCTCCAAGTAACCGCACATGCGCGCGGTCACCTACATGCACCCCCTGGATCTTTGTCTCCTCGAAATAGCCGTAGACCCAGAACGAATTGGAATCGATCATCGCCATCCTTGCCACGCCCGAGCTCGCAAAATCGCCCGGCCACAGGTTCAGGTTGGTGATATAGCCGTCTGTGGGAGCGCGCACGACGCTTCTCACAAAATCGAGGCCTGCTGTATCCCTACGCACCAGTGCCGCCTTCAGATTCGCCTGCGCCGCGACCGCAGAGGCACGCGCGGCATCCAGAGCCGATAGTGACTGCTGCGATTGCCAGGCATAGTCCGAGCGGCTTTCCTCCGAGACGACGTCGCCCGGAAGCTTCTCGCGCCGGGATGCCTGATCTTTGCGCATCTTCGCCTCGAAGAGGCTGGCGTTCATGAGCGACTCGGACTGCTGCACCTGCCCCCTCGCGCGTGCAACATCCGCATCCGCCTGATCTATCGCGTACCTGAAGCGGTCGGGATCCAGCACAAAGAGCACATCCCCCTTACGCACCCATTGGTTATCCTTGACACGAACCTCTTTGACGAGACCCGAGACGTCGGTAGACAGATTGATCACGTTAGCGCGTACGCGGCCATCACGGGTCCAGGGTGAGTACATATATCTCTGCCAGATCGCATGCATCAGCAAGAGGGCGACGATCAGCGTGACCAGCGTGACGGCGATTCGAATGCAAGTCTGCCTGTTCATCTCCCGCCCCGTTAGCTCGTTAAGTCCTTAGACGCGCGACCGGCTCTCATGTCCTATGGACGACTAGCGCAGCACCGCAAAACAAAACCACAAACAACGCCACCCTGAAAAGGCCGGGATGCCACGCGAACCGGTATGCACCGACCCATGCGAGCAGCAGATCCAGCGCGATAAAAACTACCGCACTCGCGACGAGCACGATCAACAGCACCGGTGCGAGAAACCCGAACAGGTCAAATTCAACGGGCATCCTGCCCACCTGACGTTACGTTCGCCGGTCCAGTATCGACATCCACTCCGCCGCCGAGGTCTCGCATCAGTAAAACCCATGCATCGACCCGCTGGGCACGGATCAATGCAACGTCCCGCTGCTGTTGCAACATGATTTTTTGCGCGATCAGCACGTCCAGGTATTCTGTAATGCCGCCTTTATAGCCTTGCGCAGCAAGATCGTATGAACGTTTTGATGACTGCAGCGCGGCCTCGGCAGACTGTTGCTGCGCATCGTCGGACTGCAGCAATGTCACTTCCTGTGCGACGCTCTTCATCGCCGACAAGACCGCGTCGTTGTATTTCAGTACCGCGTCGTCGTATTCCGCGGTCGCAACGCCATAGCGTCCACGTCGGGCACCCGCATCAAATATGGGCAAGGAACCAGCAAGGCCGACGCTATGTCCCACCGCGTCGCTATTGACGAAATTGAAGAAGCCGCCAAAGGGAGTGAGGGACGCGAGCGAAGCGCTAGCGACCAGATTGATGTTGGGGTAAAAGTCCGCGTGGGCGGCGTCGATCTTCTTCGCAGCCTCCGCTGCGCGCCAGCGCTGCGCGACGATATCCGCCCGATGCCCGATGATCTCTGCGGGCAAATAGGTGGGAAGAGGGACGCCTATGTCGGGAGGCAGTGAAGGCCGCGTCAGCGCATCGCCAAAGCCAGGTCCTTCGCCAGCGAGGTAGGCGATCTGAAGCCTCGCTCGCGCGATCTCGTCCCGGGTTCGAAGAATGTCGGTCATGCCGGCCTGGTATTGCGATCTGGCCTGACTCGCCTCGATATCTGCGCTGACGCCGGCTTTGCGACGGGAGGTGGCAATCTCCATGTCGCGCCGTTCTTCCTCATTGATCGACTGGTAAATATCGAGCAATGCGTACTGAAGCGCCAGCTCCGTGTAGGTGCGTGCAACCGCAACCTGAAGCTCGACCTTGGCGAACTGCGCATCTGCAACGGAGGCCTCTACTTCGTTGAGCGCACCCTCCTCGACAGCGCGATTTTTTCCCCACAGGTCGAGATCGTAGGACAACTGGATTGCCGCCGAATTGTTCCAGACCGTCGTGCCCCCTGGCGGAGCCGGGTTTGCGTACCGTGCAAAGCGGCTCCGTTCAAAGTCTGCTGCTCCGTTGACCTGCGGGAGCTCATCTGCGTGTAACGCGCGGGCCTGCCAGACTGCCGCGGTCACTCTGGAGCGTACGATCGCCAGCGTGGGGCTGCCCGACGCGGCCCGCGTCATCAGCATGTCAAGTTGAGGGTCACGCCACGCCTGCCACCATTCGCTGGTCGGCCAGTGCGCGTCGCTCGCAGCCGCCCGCAATGTGGTGCCCGAATCGATCCTGGCTGGATCGATAAATGAAGCCTCGGGCTTGATCCCTGCACCGCTGATGCAGCCGGTCAGCGCAGTCAACGTTACGCACGAGACGACTGCTAGCCTGAGAGAGCCACGCGCCTGTCCCCTGGACGGGTTCATGACACCATCTCCGCAGATCTGCTCGCGGTGTTCAACTCGTCAGTCAATGCGGCTCGCGTCGAGTAAAGCCTCGCGCATACCTTGAATATTGAACATCGATTGCTGGAAGAAGCGTTGCCCACATGTGCGGTAAGAATTGACAGCCCTCGCTCGGTTGCCGCCAGCGCCTCCTTGATCGATACGGAGTCCTTGCGTTGCGCGACCTCATCGATGGTTTGAAGCCAGGCACGCTGCGCTTCGTTCCAGGCCAACGGTAACGCATGCGTATCTCGCGCGCCCAGGCTGCGCATCTGTAGCAACGTATTGATGATCCACAACTGGCCGAATGCCCATTTGGTTGCCTCCTCGCGATAAGCTGGAGAGACCTGAGGCACGGTCACCATACGCACAACCAGGTCGCGCATGGATGTTTCGATTTCCTCTGCGTCTTCGGGGTCGACTTGTCCGGTTGCCGCGTCCTGTACCAGACCACGGATGCGCTCGGCATATCGATTCGTCAATCTTTCGCCTTCGCGTGGAGCAACCAGCGAAAACGCCATAGCCCCTACGCCAATGCCGACGAGCAACGCGAAGCCACGATCGAGAAAGGACGGTGGGTCATACACCGCGAGATTGGTGGGCGTCAGGACGTAGCAGAAATAGATATTGAAGCCTGCGCCGAAACTCGCGAACCTCGGAAACGTGTTCGCGTAGCTTCCAAAAAATATCACCATGCCGAAGCACAACGATAGCAGCGTCACGTCGCCAATATTGGGCATCAAGCCAAAGTTCACGAAGAAGCCCACCATGCACCCGACGAGACATCCCGCGAATAACTGCCAACTCGCGGGAACGGGAGTGGGACTGAGCGAGAAAAAACCGGCCGTGATACCGGCTGACACAACCGCGCTGTACCCGTCTGTCCATCCGGACAGAATCCATGCGGCCCCAACAGCCCAAACGGTCAGCGTGGCTCGTAGTCCCGACGCGATCGCCGTCATCCCGCTGGATCGAATGGGTATGTTGCGCATGAACGCGATGCTGTGCACGATGGACCGCATGAACTGGATCTTTGGGGGATCGAGCATGACCGTGCACGCGCCGCAAAACTCGCGGAGCGAGGAGACCGCCAGATACACTTCGGCGCCACCCATCTCCATGGTCCGCAATTCTTCCTCTTCTGAGACCTCGCGCGCCACATCGCGTGGCAACGCATCCTCCATGGCCCGCAGAACGTTGTGCAGATGATCCAGACGATCCACCGTGCGCAGATTATCGGCTTGCGCAGCATCAACTACGGTCACTAACTTGTCGAAGATCTGAGCGGTCTTATCGGATCCCTTGAATTCAACTTCCATCGAAAGTCTCTTCGCGCGATAGACCGCATAAATGCTGGCGATTGCATTGAGGAATGCCTGGTCAACCCTGAGCAGTGCCTCATTGTGCAAGCGCATATCAGGCTCCTCGAATACGGCGGCGGTGCGCAGCCCTTCGAACGACTCGCTTTCCTTCACGAGGGCCACGAAGCCTTCCATCGTTTCGGACATTGGCTTGCCTTGCGCCGCTGTACGAAGTGCAGACAACAACGACGACAACGCCGCATCGCGCCACTTCATCAGCGACGGTACAACTTTCTGCGGAAATATCAGTGCACTGACGAGACTGCCCGTGCCAACACCAATGACCACTTCGGTCAGGATCTGAGTGACGTTGATCGAGACGTCGTAGGGATCGTGCCAGTCGGACAAGGTCGTAATGCACGCGACGTAACCCGATAGCACGAACCCGTACGACTGGTAGTTCTTATAGTAAGACGACCCCGCTACACAAAAGCCCACCCACAACGCCAGGCCCGCAAGGAAAAACAATGGCTGCTGCGCAAACAGGCTCGTGAGTGTCAATCCAGCGAGGCTTCCACAAATGAAACCGATACCGCGGTAGAACGCACGGGCAATCACCATGCCGCTTTGCTGCTGGAGCATCACAATGACTGCGGAGACCATTGCCGTGCCGGGGGCACGCAATTCAAGCCGCATGCAGATCAACATACTGATGATCACCGCCAGTGCGGCCTTGAATGCGTGAACCAGACGTGGAAGTTCTTCGGTTCGATAGACGACGAACTCTTTACGCAGACCATCCAAGTTCGCAATCATGCCGTTCGACCTCGATCAGTCATCCGCTTGTTAGTCGATTCCGCTATCTGGTCACCGGAAACCGCAGTGTTATGGATATTACTGCGTGCAGAGTCAATGCTCTTTCGACAACGAACGGCGAATTTCGAACGCAAACTAACATTGGCCGGCCCTGCGGCAAACACGGCATCTCGCGGCGCTCCTTCAGATGCAACATGGAGTATTGTGTATCGTGCTCGCCATGCATCAGTCTGGACGCCGTCGAAAAATAACGTGCGATCAGGAAAGACAGCGATATCCGGCAACAAGACAATGCAACAACACCTCGGCGTCCGAGCCAACGTGCCGTATCGACGATGGCTCGCATCCTGAGGATCGATGCGATGAACAGCACATTCCGGAACGAATGACGCCCCCGACAAGAGCAGAATCCGGTGACGTCAACCGCTGCTGTAAAAGTTGCAGGCGTGATGTCTTGCGCAGTCCTATTCATGCCAATTGGAGGTACATAATGAAACGCAACCTCATCGCTGGGATTCTCATCGTCGCGACCGCATTCATCGCTTCTTCCGCCGTTGCAAGCGGGTATGGTCCTGCGCCATTCTATCGTCCCGATACTGATTCGACGTGGCCGCACCATACACACTGGGGCAGGTCCACACCGAGCGACACTGCGACGCACGATACGGGATACGGCAGCGATACAGGTGGCACCCATATGCCTGCGTCCCAGTCCGGCCCGACAGGGTCATCGCCCGCGGACGTCTCGTCCTTCCCGAAACAGTAATTCGATCGCTGCGCGAAGAACTCCATGAGGGGACCGCGCTCCGATTACGTACTCAGCCTCATCAAGCTCGGCGTCTATCCCATCCAACGACTTCGCTCGCAAACCCGAAGAAATAGTTGTAAGGTTAAGCGATGCATAACGGCTTTAGCGAGAGAAACGCCAGAGCGGTCGGCACAGTAAGCGGAAGCAATTCGCGATGCACACGCTTGTTCCTGCACATCGTGCTCCCGTATTTACGACGCAATGGAGAGCGGCCACATGTCGAGTGACCATGAGGGGCACACCATAGAGGATCTGATCGCGACGTCGAACACGCCATGCGAGGAAACCGCGCTTGGCCGTGTGATGGAGACAGTCATGCGCATGACGCTCAAAGTCGCGAACGCCACTGGCGGCCGACTCATGCTGCTAGAGAACGGTAGCCTTCGGGCGCGCGCACGGGCCTGGCTGCAGCAAGACGTCGTGGTTCAAATCGGTGCATCGTTCGATGATGACCCATTGATCGGGTCGATCGCGCATGCAGTCGCGCACTCAGGTCAACCGGTTGTGCTCAATACGCCCAGCGACGCCTCTCAGATTTCCATGTCGTGCGACCCTTCCCCTCGTCTGCCGTGCTCGGCATTCTGCCTCCCGCTGCATCGCGGTGGTCGCCTCGTCGCCGTGCTGTATCTGGAGAATGATCGCGTTGAAAACGCCTTTACGGCTAGCGCACGTTCATTGCTTGACCTGCTGGCACCGCAAATCGCCATCGTTCTCGAAGACAGGAACGACGGTCATGCATTCCAATCCGAAGAACAGGGACAAGATTTGGCCGCAAGCAAATTGCGGCAGGTTGGGCTCGAACTGTCCCTGGCGTCCCGGGTATCCGCGGTCGACATGCTCATCGCATCCGTTACCCACGAGATCAGCCAGCCACTGAGCGCAATCGACGCATCGTCGAGCGCTGGACTCAGATGGTTGCAGCGCGATACGCCGAACCTCGAAGAGGCAGTAGTCAGCCTCGAGAAAGTGCGCAGCTGCGCGATGAGAGCAAGGAAGATCATCGATGATCTTCGCGCACTCAACAGTCATTCAACGATGTCGTTGGAGAACTTCGACATTCACTCCGCCATTCGCGAGGTGGTGCTGTTGTCACGCCCCCGCATCGAAGAACTTGGCGCTAGTGTTGCCTTCACTGGCATGAGCGCCCCTCAACAGGTGATGGGTGACCGCGTGCAGATCCAGGAGGTTATCGAAAATCTGCTCGTGAACGCACTCGAAGCCATGGCCAATATAACCGACCGGGCACGGATCATTCAAATTTCGTCGAGCGAAGCGGATAGCGAATCGCTCACAATCTCTGTCGCAGATTCGGGACCAGGAATCTCACCCGAATCGGAAGAAAAAATGTTCCGGCCCTTCGTAACCACGAAGCCGCAACGTTTGGGAATGGGATTGTCGATCTGCATGAGAATCATCGAGGCGCACGGCGGCACGATGTGGCTCGACACTGCACGTCCCTTTGGGTTACGCCTTTCATTCACCTTGGAGCGAGCCCACCATGACCACGGCACTTCCTGAAACGTCGATTCCGCCAGGCAGCTACAGAGGGATCGTTTATTTCGCGCATGCCGTTAAGCCTGAATCGGGTTGGCAGCCTTCGATATCTCGAGCCCAAGCAACTTTGCTTTCTGAAGAAACTCAGCGAGGGTCTTCACGCCAAGGCGCTTCATGCTCTCCCCTCGATATATCTTCACGGTGATTTCGCTCACGCCAAGCTCTTCCGCAATCTGGCGAATTTGCATACCGCGTGCGATGCAATGCATCACCTGCTTTTGCCTTGGCGTAAGTTCCAGCCAGGAACTCCGCAGGTCCTGGAAAACAGCTGCGTTGGCGAGCCTCGAACGATCCTGCTCGACTGCTTCCGCGATCGCCTCCAGCAAGTCCTGATCGCGCACAGGCTTGGTCAGAAAATCGACCGCGCCGGCCTTCATTGCCTTGACTGTCATGACAATGTCGCCGTGCCCGGTAATGAAAATGACCGGGTGAGGGACGCGGTGCTTCGATAGCTCCTGCTGCACCATGAGACCGCTAAGGCCCTTCAACCGCACGTCAAGTACGATGCAGGCGGGGCCGTCATT
>FTBI01000775.1_pt1 | contig 13066 bp, 9 predicted proteins | sample 1639171 | NCBI WGS metagenome assembly FTBI01 (sample SAMEA3914812, study PRJEB12502) | metagenome | biome: forest; material: soil | place: Canada | collected 2011-07-07 | depth 0.1 m | reverse complement strand
GTTGCCGACCCATCCGGTGCAGCGTTGGTGACCGCAAAGGTGACGGTCACCAACAAAGACACGAGCGTTTCGACGAGGCTAACTACAAACTCTGCCGGTGACTACACTGCGTCCGCGCTCAACCCAGGAACTTACTCGGTCGCTGTGGATGCTCAGGGGTTCAGCCACGAGGTTTCCGGCAGATTGATTCTGGAAGTACAGCAGACGCTACGCCAGGATTTCAAGCTGACGGTTGGATCTGCGTTTACCACAGTGCAAGTGAGCGCGGCAACACAGATGCTGCACACAGACGACACCACGATCGGCCAGGTACTGCAGGCGGACCTGATTGAGGCTCTGCCGATCCAAGGCGGCGACTTTACAAACCTGATGCTGACCAACGCTGGCACAAACATCGTGGTCGGCGGCTCAGGCGCAGACTGGGGATATCACGGCATCAACACCGCCTACACCGAAGTCAGCTCGAATGGCGCTCAGGCGCAGTCCACCAGCTATAGCATCGACGGCGTCTTCGATGCGGATTTCTTGTTCAGCGTGCCGACCAACATCCCGGGTGAACTGTCCATTCAGGAATTCAAGATGATGAGCGGCACGTATTCCTCGCAATATGGAGTGGGTGTCACCTCGGTCAATGTCGATATCAAATCCGGCACGAACAGCCTGCATGGTGCGGCGTATGAGCGCCTGGAGGCCAGCTGGATGCAACCTGACAGCCCCTACCAGGCAGCGATCAATGCGGCCACAGGCAGCACCACCCCGCTCAACCCTCCCTTCCATCAGAACCAATTTGGCGGAACGCTTGGCGGCCCACTGATCATCCCCCACGTTTATAACGGCAAGGACCGGACCTTCTGGTTCCTCAGCTACGACGAGGGCCTGTATAACAGCGTCAATACGCCGAGCACCGATTTTGTACCAACGACGGCGGAACTCGGCGGCGACTTCAGCGCCTATCCCTTCCCCATCTACGACCCCTCCACCACAGTGGCGAACCCGGCGTATAACTCAAACCAGCCCACTGGTCCCACAAACTCTCCGATCATCCGCACGGCGTTCCTCAATAACCAGATTCCGTCAGGCGAGATCGATCCAGTCGCGGCGAAGATTGCCGCGTACTTCGATTCGCCCAACATCTCGACCTGCGACGAGACCCAACATCTGCTCACCGGCTGCTACAACTACGCGGCCAACACCAAGCAGACCAAGAAGCAAGGCGTCGGCACGGCTCGTATCGACCAGTATTTCGGCACCAAGGATCACCTCTACCTCACCGGCAACATTGGAAACCTTTCGCAGATCACGTCGAGCATCCGCTTCGGGCAGAGCGGCACGGTGTACACGCGTCCCAAGCTCTTCGGAGTGACATGGGCGCACACCTTTAAACCCAACCTGCTGAACCAGGCGACCGTCGGATACAACCGCGACAAATACGTGAACGGCCAAAGCACGGCCTTTGGTCCGGATCTCTCCGCCAATGTCGGCCTGGCGAATACCAATCCGAACCCGGTCACCTACGATCTGCCGCAGCTCGGCCTCTTTAATTACCAGGGCTTTGGCGGCGGCGCACCGCTGACCTATGCCGACAACATCTATCAAGGTGTGGACAACCTTACATGGGTTGTGAAGCGCCACACGCTGAACTTCGGTATCGACTTCCGCCGCATCCAGTTGTATGAGTTCGACAATTTCGGCGGAACCGGTTCACTCAGCTTCAACGGCGAGTTTACCGCTCTGGTGCCTAGCTTCGCGGGGCAGGGCACCTCCTCCGATGGAGGTTATAGCTCGACTGCTCCCTATCAAGGCAATGCGCTGGCAGATATGCTGCTGGGGCAGACATCCAGTGCAGGAGCCCCGCCGCCGATCGCCTCCGACGACTTTATGCTCTGGGGCAGCAACATTAACTTGTACTTTCAGGACGACTATCATGCTTCAGACCGCCTGACGATCAATCTCGGCCTACGCTGGGAACGTCCAGCAAACTTCCACACCCGCGATGGGGACGGCTATGCTTTCAGCACGGCCAATGGCGGGCAGTTCGTCTGGGCCAACTGCGCCTTCGTGGCGCCAATTCTTGCCGCCGGCGGCAACCCCAACTTCCTACAGTGCGGCGCGCCGAGCACGCTGGTACCGATCGACAAGAAGGACTTCGCTCCGCGTATCGGCTTCTCCTACCATCCGCCCATGGTGGACAAAATGGTCGTGCGCGGTGGCTTCGGCATCTTCTACGGCCTCTACAGCCGCTATTACGATGGATCGCAGTATAACGCGGACTCGCTGTATAACGAGACCGCGCCGTCCATCCCGTCTCCTACAGGAACCGAAACGCAATCGACCGCGGTGGTCAAGAACCTCTGGCCAGCTCCGGTCAATGTGGACCAGCTTTTCAATACCCCAGGATGGGAGTTCCCGTTCAACCAGGTGAACTGGCCGACCAACCACACGCCCTATGACGAGCAATATTCGCTGGACACGGAGTACTCGCTGACCCCAACGCTGTTGCTCGACGTCGGCTACTCAGGCGCGCACGGTCTGCGCCAGCCAAGTCAGGACATCCTGGGTGCAGCGACACCGCCAACCGTGGCCGGTGATCCCTGTAACTCCACTGTGGATATTTCTCTGGCTTCGGCTGCCTGCCTGAATGACCCGAACTTCCAGCCGATTGATACCCGCGAACCGTACGCGAATATGCCGCCCTACCTGTATGGCAACATCAACGGCTTCCAATCGTCCTACAACGCTCTGCAAGTGCAGCTGATCCAGCGCGCTTGGCATGGGCTCAGCTATCACGTCAACTACACCTGGTCCAAGACCATGGACGTGACCACGGGCATCAACCTGATCAACGGCGAAGGAGCACAGATTCAGGATCCACAGCATCCTTACCAGATGTACGGCCTGGCAGGCTCCGATCAGACAAACCATCTGACAGCGACCTACGCCTACCAGGTTCCCTATGAGCTCTTCCACACGCGCGCTCTGAAATGGTTGCTGACAGGCTGGACCACGAGCGGCATCTACCAGTTGGCCAGCGGCTTCCCGTTCGACATTGGCGGCAACGCGAGTACCGACCAGATGGCTGAGTATTATGCGAGTCGTATTCTGGCGAACTCCACCTACCAGAATTCACCGGGCTTCCATAAGTCTCTCTCGGAGGAGTTCGATATCACGAAGTATTCGACGCCTGCCCTGGGGCGCTATGGCAACACCAACAAGAGTCCAGAGCGCACACCGTACTATACGAACTTCGATGCGAGCTTCGGCAAGACGACCCGGGTCTGGCATAATCAGTCCCTCATGGTTCGGGCGGACATCTTTAATCTTGGGTCAACTTGGCACTCAAATGCAGGAGCGCTATTCCCGAATACAAGTCTCGGAAGCTCAAATTTCGGTAGCCTCATCGACCCGAACTACGGTGCTGTCTCGTTGTTCAATCCACGCAAGATCCAACTAACCGGGCAATACACGTTCTAAATCCGCTACGACTGCCTGCTTCTACGTGAGCAGGCAGTCGTAGCCATATAGGGGTGGGAGCTAATAGGAGGACGTTCCGGGACGGTCTGCGGCACCGACGATATAAAGTACAAATGTGAGGCGGTCTGGCTTTGAGAGAGCTTTTCAGGGAACCATACTGCTCCGAAGGCGTAACTAAGGGTGAACCTTATAAAGCAGACAGCCATCGCATCCTCAGGAAGTGCATGGGTTGGTAGAAGTTGGTTTATGTTAATCACGCTTGAAGTTTGTGTAGATTCGCTCGAATCGGCCATAGCCGCGCAGGCAGGCGGCGCGGACCGTATCGAACTTTGCTCCGCTCTCCGTGAGGGCGGGATTACACCGAGCGCCGGATTGATCCGCTCGGTGCGCGCAGCCACCACACTGGGCGTTTACGTGATGATCCGGCCTCGTGGCGGGGACTTCTGTTACACGCCGAGCGAGGTACGCACAATGCTCGAAGATATCCAGGTGGCGCGCACGCTGGGGGCCGACGGCGTAGTACTGGGCGCATTGACCCCCAACGGCAACGTGGACACAGCTCTGACAGCGGAGCTGATCCGCGCGGCGCGACCGATGAAGGTGACCTTTCATCGCGCCTTCGACTTGACGCGCGACATGGGCCGCGCGCTAGAAGATGTGATTGCAGCGGGCGCAGACCGGATTCTGACCTCTGGCGGTGAGCGCGATATTGTGCGCGGCACGGAAAACATTACGCAGCTGATGGCGGCGGCACGGGGCAGGATCGCCGTTCTGGCCGGCGGCGGCGTGCGGCGCAATAATGTGCACGAATTTATGCGCGCGACGGGCGTCGAAGAGGTGCATACTTCGCTACGCACACGTATGCCAAGCCCGGCGCGGTATTGTAATCCGCAGGTTATGCTGGGCGCTCATGCAGAAGAACATGTGCGCTACGCGGTGCGCGAGAACGACGTGCGGCTGCTGCGCGAAACGCTGGATGCGATTACGACGGGCGCGGCGCGCACGGCTGTTTAGTAGACTGGGATTTTCCAACAGAGACGCATGTCCTCGAAAACCGACAAACGCGCGAAAGATATTCTGCGGCTGCTCTTGAAGCAGAACAAGACCTCGGTGGAGGATCTGACGGTGGCGCTGGCGGCTTCGCCCGCGAGCATCCGGCGTGACCTGGCACGGCTCGAAGAGCGCGGGCTGGTGCATCGCACGCATGGGGGCGCGATGCTGACGGGAGGCGGTGCAATCTATGAGCCATTCCGCTTCGACGCGCCGTTCCAGGTGCGCGAGGACCGCTTTGCGGCAGAGAAGCAGCGCATTGCGCGCGCGGCGGCAGGACTGGTGCAGGAGAACGAGACGGTTGGGCTTGCTGCCGGGACGACGACGACTCTGGTGGCGCGGCAGCTTGCTCACCGGCGCGACATTCACATCATCACGAATGCAGTGAACATCGGCATGGAGCTCAGTTCCAGCTCGCGGCTGCGGACGACGATCACCGGTGGCGCAATGCTGTGGGTGGGTGCGTTCTCGCTGGTGGGTCCTGCCGCCATTGAGACGCTACACATGTTCGTGATGGACCGGCTCTTTTTGAGCGTAACCGGCATGGACCCCGAACGCGGTGCAACGATGATTGAGCCAGAAGAGGCCGCGGTCTTTCGCGCTATGGTACGGCAGGCGCGGCGGGTGGTCGTCGTTGCTGATTCAAGTAAGATCGGCTCGGTGAGTCCGGGTGTCATCTGCGCGCCGGAAAATATCGGCATGCTAATTACCGATGACGGCATCTCGGATGAAGCGATTGCCGCGTTCACAGCACGCGGCGTGAAGGTACTCGCGGTTTAGCGAGCCTGCATGGCGCGCCAGAGTCCGCCGCGCACCGGATCGGTCGGTGCATCGCTACTACAACGGTCATACAGTACTACCACTTTTCAAAATAGTGCTCTGCTCTCGAGCGTCGCATAGCGCATAGCTGAAGCCAGGCTGAATGGCCCACGCCCCCACCTCGCCTTGCTTGTTGATTGCGAGAAATCCAACCTGCAGATCTTTGGCTGCGGGTTTGCGCTTGAGAATGCGGGAGACGGCCTCTTTGCACGCAGACTGCGGCGAATGTCCTTGACGCATCAGTTCGACCACCAGAAAGCTGCCGCAATTGCGAATTACTTCTTCGCCAACTCCAGTGGAAGTGGCACCTCCTACCTCATTGTCTACATACAAGCCGGCACCGATAATGGCACTGTCTCCAACGCGGCCGTGCATTTTCCAAGCCATGCCACTTGTGGTGCAGGCACCGGAGATATTTCCATGCGCATCGATTGCCAGCATCCCAATAGTGTCATGATTGCCCTCGCCTCCCGGAACACCGGTCAAGGAGCTCTTACCGTAACTCTTGGTCTCGCTGTTCGCGATAGGTTTGTAGTCGGCGCTCTTTAACCACTCGTGCCAGGCGGCATTGGATTCGGGAGTTAATAGCTCTTCCTTCGGGAAACCTTGCTCTATGGCAAATTGGGTTGCTCCATCGCCAACCAGGAGCACATGCGGGGTGCGCTCCATTACCCGGCGAGCCACGGAAATGGGATGTGCGATGTGCTCGATTGCCGCCACGGCACCACAGTTACCGCGTTCGTCCATGATGCTGGCATCCAGCGAGACATGGCCATCACGGTCTGGATAACCTGCGCGGCCTACGCTGTGATTTTTCAAATCAGCTTCTGGGACACGCACTCCTGCCTCGACGGCATCCAGCGCTCGCCCATCCTGAGAAAGTACTTGCCAGCAAGCCTGATTAGCCGCTACACCAAAATCCCAGGTCGAAATGACGCAAGGTAAGTTGAGTTTGACTCTCGCAGAAGAATCAGCAGCGCTGGCAGTCTGCACCACATGCGAAAACATTGTGGAACCTAAAATGGATGCTTTGAGAAATTCTCGCCGATTAGCCATATATTGGCAAAAGATGTACTTTATCTTCCTTTCCCGAAGAGTATGACCGAAGGCATCCCACAAGTAAGTAATGGAGGGGTCTTCTTGGCCCGCACACTTTATATACAAGATTCAAAATACAGGGCGTAGCCTTGTAAGGCTATCCTTGCGCAAGCTAAGCAGCTTCGTGTACCCGTAGAAGTAGCTGTCCAGGGGCGCCAAATGTGAAGTGCTCGCCCTCCTCTTTGGCGAAAGCGTGGCTCAGGCACACGTCTTTCCCTCCGGAACATTAGACGTTGTTGTTCAAGCGTTTTGTCATGCTATCTGGCCGGAGCTATACAAAACGCTGAGTCGTACAATTTACAATCCATTCTTTACAAAATGCCTGCCCGTGAGGGCGGCTCGGACGGAGTCACATTCATTCGCGGCTGACGGTCTACGCAGAAGCTGAAGGGCTGCTAAGTGGCCGGTTGAATGGTACCGCGGCACTCGCCGAAAGCGATGCGGGGGAGATCTTCGCGCTCGCAGAAGCCGCGCAGGATGATCTCGTCCCCATCAGCTAGAAATTCGCGGAGTTCGCCGGTAGGTAGGCGTAGAGGGGCGGTGCCGCGCTGGGTGATCTCGAGCAGGCAGCCCTGCGAGCCGGGATGGAGTCCAGAGATCGTTCCGCTGGCGAGGATGTCGCCGGGAACCAGGTTGCAGCCGTTGCTGGTGTGGTGGGTGAGCAGCTGCGCGAAGGACCAGTACAACTCGCGGAGGTTGCTGGTGCTAAGCAGCGTGGGCAACAGGTTGTTCTCGCGCATGTGAGAGGTGGAGAGGAGGACTTCGAGCGTGACGTCGAAGCCTGAAGCGGAGGATCGTTCAGTGAGGTAGGGCAGAGGCTGCGGCTTAGTGGAGGAGCGCGGGGCGAGCGGAATGCGGTAGGGGTCGAGGGCCTCGATGGGGACGACCCAAGGAGAGAGGCTGGTGGCGAAGCTTTTGCCGAGGAAGGGGCCGAGCGGTTGGTACTCCCAGGACTGGATATCGCGTGCAGACCAGTCGTTGAGGAGGGAGAGGCCGAAGAGGTGTTGCTCGGCCTCGGCAATGGGAATGCGCGTGCCAAGAGAGTTACCGGTGCCAACGTAAGCTGCGACTTCCAGCTCATAGTCGAGCTGGGCGGTGGGCTGGAAGACCGGTGCGGGCTCGGCAGGAAATTTGAGCTGACCGTGGGGGCGGCGGATGGGCGTGCCGCTGATGACCAGCGAGGAGGCGCGGCCGTGGTAGCCGATTGGTATCCAGGGATAGTTGGGGAGAAGCGGTTGGTCCGGGCGGAAGAGCTTACCGACGTTGGTGGCGTGGTGGATGGAGGCGTAGAAGTCAGTGTAGTTTTCTGTGGCGACAGGCTTGAGGAAGAGGGCGCGCGCGGCAGGGATCATCAGCGAGGCAACGAGGCGCTGCTGATCGGTGTTGCGGTCGCCGCGGGGCTCGACGGTCTGGAGGAGGTCGGTGAGGCGTTGGCGGAGAGCGGACCAGGCGGCGGGGCCGCAGCACATGAGGGGGGTGAGTTGTGGGGCGGTGCAGGCGGACTCGACGCCGGAGGGGAGATTGGTGAGGAGTTTGGCTTCGCTAAGCTGACGGAGGTCGAGTATAAAAGAGCCGATCCCGACGCCTAAGTGGGGTGCGGCGTCGGGGGTAGTAGCCGGAACGAAGGAGCAGTATGGGAGCGACTGAAGGGGGAAACCGCTATCGGCATCGTTGGCGGTGCCGACCCAGCTGGTGGGGCTACTCATATCCATGAGTTTATGGCTTGCGGCCGGTGAAGTTGCGCTTGAGACCCTGCCAGCATTCGTAGTATTCGTGCTGAAGAATCTTCTCTTCGAGGGCATAGCGGGTGGGGCGAACGGCCATGCGAGTTTCGAACATGAAGGCGAGGGTATCGGTGATGTGGTGGGGTTTGAGGTCGGCGGCAGAGGCGCGGTCGAAGGTTTCGGCGTCTGGGCCGTGGCCGGACATGCAGTTGTGGAGGCTGGCGCCGCCGGGGAGAAAACCCTCGGCCTTGGCATCGTACTGACCGTAGATGAGACCCATGAACTCGTTCATCATGTTGCGGTGAAACCAGGGTGGGCGGAAGGTATGCTCGGCGACGAGCCAGCGCGGGGGAAAGATGCCGAAGTCGATGTTTGGCGTTCCGTGGACGAGCGAGGGCGCGGTGAGGACCGTGAAGATGGAGGGGTCGGGATGGTCGAAGCTGACCGTGTTGATGGTGTTGAAGCGGGCCATGTCGTAGAGGTAGGGCGCGTAGTTTCCGTGCCAGGCTACGACGTCGAGCGGCGAGTGATTGTAGTGCGAGGTCCAGAGCTTGCCGAGGAACTTGGAGACTACTTCGAAGTCGCCGTCGGTGTCTTCGAAGGCTGCAACGGGGGTGAGGAAGTCGCGCGGATTGGCGAGGCCGTTGGCACCAATGGGGCCGAGGTCGGGGAGACGGAAAGGCTGGCCGTAGTTCTCGCATATGTAGCCGCGGGCCTTGTCGTCGAGAAGCTCGACGCGGAACTTGATGCCGCGGGGAACAACGGCGAGGTGGCCGGGCTGGACTTCAAGGATGCCGCACTCGGTACAGAGGCGAAGGGTACCTTGCTGCGGGAGGATGAGGAGCTCGCCGTCAGCGTTGTAGAAGAAGCGGTCGGTCATGGAAGCATTGGCGACGTAGATGTGGATGCCAACGCCGTCATGCATTGCGGGGTCGCCGTTGCCGCCGATGGTGACGATGCCTTCGACGAAATCTGTGGGAACGGTTGGGAACGGGAGCGGGTTCCAACGCATCTGGTTGGGTGGTGTGGGCACTTCGTCGAAGGGGCCGCTGCGCAGTAGTGTGGCCTCCGGGAAGGGCTGATAGGGTTCGTGGACCACCGAGGGACGGATGCGATACATCCAGGTCCGGCGGTTGAGGCCCCGCGGAGCGGCGAAGGCTGAGCCGCTTACCTGCTCGGTGTAGAGGCCAAGAGGATGCTTTTGCGGAGAGTTCTGGCCGACGGGAAGCGCTCCGCGATGCGCCTCAGTGGCAAACTCATTTCCAAATCCGGACTGATAGATGAGATGGGAGAGCTCCGACATGAATTCACTCCTGTAAACCCGTAAATTCGGGCACCGAGAGTATCGCACGGCCAGATGTGCTTTGGCGCTTGAGCTGTGCGGTGATCCAAACTGGGCCGCTAACCGCACGGCCGGCACGTGGGGGCGTAGCATGTCTTGCTATCAACGAATTGCTGCCTCACAAGAGTCCTCGCAGCGCTGAATGCCGAATTCCATGGTTAACCCTGGCCGTATCTTCGAGGAGTTACATGGCGAGCTTGCCGCATCGTTGGCGGCGTGCCGCGCTCGTCCTGATCGCCAAGCGGTGCATTCCCTGCGAACGACCGCGCGGCGTCTCGAAGCTCTGCTGCGCATGATGCGGCAAGGTCATCCACGCGCCGTAACCTTGCGCCATCGCGTCAAGAAGGCTCTGCGCCCCCTGAAGAACCTTCGCAGGGTGGCCGGCCCGGTTCGAGATATGGATGTGCAGAGAGCTCTGGTCGCAACAATCGCAGAGACGTTGGGGCATTCTGAATCGAAACGTAAGCGCTTAGAAGTCGAATGCAGGCAGCTGGATGAGCATCTTCGGCACCGGCGCAAGCGGCTTGCCGCAGCGCTAGCGTCTAGCGTCAGGGATTCTGAGCAGGAGTTGGAAGAGGCGTTCGAAGCTGTGCGGGGTGGGGTAAGAAGGCTCCCGGAGACATCGTTGCTCGAGACCGCCCGGGGGTTGGCCGTGCAGAGCTCAACGAACCTAACGGACATGAACCGGGAGAGCTTGCACCGTTATCGGAAGCAGACCAAGGCAGCACGGTATTTGGCTGAGATGGAGAACAAGTCCGCGCCGGCAAAGCGCCTGGCGACGAAGATAAAGGGGGTACTCGATGCAATCGGACTATGGCATGACTGGATGCTGCTGGCTCAGGAAGCTAAAGCTGCCTTTGGAAGCGGATCCATGCTCACCGAGGCAATGAAGGCTGAGCGGGAGCGGGCCCTGGAACTTGCCATTCACTCGGTGGAGAGCTTTCGCGGATATTCGTCGCGGGTTGGGCAAAGCAGGATGTTGCAGGTTCAACTTGTCTCCACCATCAAAGCCTGAGCGAGGTCAAGCGAAGCGAGCGGGCTACGTTACGAGTGAAGTACCCACATGAGAGCCGCACCTTCGACGAGCAGACAGGTTTGAACCCAGTTCGGATAGGTGGGACACAAGCTGCGGAGAGAGCTCTGGGGGAAGCACAGCCTTAGCACCCCAGAGATCGTCAATCCCGCGAACAGGACCCAGTAGTACCATCCACCCCACCAGATGCAGGGAATGGATAGCTCCAGTAACAGCGCTCCGAAAAGCCGGATGCCATTACCCCTACTGATCCAGCGCTCCGTCAATTGGGGAGCTGAAATGTGCCAGATACCAGACAGGATGAGCACGACAACCACGATTGATAGATAGATGGTCTTGAACATGTTAGCCAGCGTAAGCGAAATTTTGGGGCTCAATCGCTGGTTAACATAAACGCTAATAGCGTGAGCAAGACATTTTGAAATTGTTGCGGGAAGAGTAACGATCACGCAGAAATGCAAGAATTCAAGGTATTTGGGTGTCCATGAGAAGGTCGAGCAGAATGCAGGCAGTGTCCACCTTGAGGTCGATGGTTACCAAAGAGTGTGACTAGTGGAAGCATTTATGTTACCTAGGTTACGCCATAATCGAGAACTTTAGAAGACAAAACGATCCTCGCTCACACTTTTAGTGAGTGACAGGCCCCTTCGGGGGAAGCTCCTGAACCAAAGGAAGACGTAGAATTCAACGATTTGGGACTACTGGTTGACCCCACTGGCGAGGAATCCGCCGTCCACCACAAGGATCTCCCCCGTAACGAAGGTGCTTGCGTCCGACGCGAGGTAGATAGCCGCGCCGACCAGTTCTTCGGTCTTGCCAAAACGATTCATTGGTGTGCGCATGCGGAGTTCTTTGCCGCGCTCGCTCTCGTCGAGAAGCTTCTGATTGAGTGCGGTCCGAAAGACTCCTGGCGCAATGGCGTTGACGGTTACGCCCTGCGCGCTCCACTCGACGGCGAGCGAGCGCGTAAGAGCGCCTACTGCGGCCTTCGAGCAGGCATAGGCTGTAACCTCCTTCAAGCTGACGAAGGTATTGAGCGACGCGATGTTAATGATTCTTCCGTAGCCGCGCTCCAACATATGCCGCCCAAAGATCTGGCAGGACCGGAGCGTCCCGGTAACGTTGGTGTCCATGATGGACTGCCACTCGTCCTCGGGAAAGTCCACTGTTGGTGCGCGCTTGATCTTACCGGCGCAGTTGATAAGGATGTCGACTTTACCAAAGGCTGCAACGGTTGCAGCGCAGAGTTTCTCAAGGCTCGCACGATCGGCGACGTCCGAGGTATGGCGCAGGGTACGGACACCGGTGGCCTCAATGGCTACAGCCGCCTGATCGACCTGCTCAGCGCGCCGGCTGGTGGCGACTACGTCCGCACCGGCCTCCGCCAAGCCAATCGCCATGGCGAGCCCAATGCCCGATGTGCCTCCCACAACTACCGCGGTCTTCCCTGCCAGGTCGAACAGCTTCGACGCCATCGTTCCTCCCTCTTAGTCCGTAAGATGCTTCATAATTTCATTAATAACTTCTTCCGGCGCACGATCATTGACGATGCGCAGCGCGTCGGCAGGTGGCTCCAGTGCCGCAAACTGGCTGTCGAGCAGACCCGGATTCATATAGTGATTCTTTCTCTCGGCCAGGCGCTCGGCAATCAGTTCCTTCGACCCGTCGAGCAATATAAATGCGACCGCGCTGTGGGGTAAGCCGCGTACGAGGGTCTTGCGGTAGGCATCCTTCAACGCCGAGCAGGCCAGGACACCTCCCTTTCCTGCCTTGAACCATTCGAGCAGCAGCGAGTTCAACGTCTCCAGCCACGGCTGCCGGTCCTCGTCGTTCAGCGGATGTCCGGCGGCCATCTTTGCCTTGTTGGCGGCAGAATGATAGTCGTCGGCATCCGCGAACACGCTGTGCATCCGCTCCGATAGAAGCGTTCCAATGGTCGTCTTCCCCGATCCACTGACACCCATCAGTACAACGATCATTGTTAGCGTCCTACCATCCTAAGAAGATGGGCCGGATATGGCGGTCATACAGGTTTGTCGTAACGTTGCGGGCAACAATCTTCTCATTGGCCTCGAGGGCGTTGAGATAGCGATCGCCCATCTTTGCAGCCACCTTGAAGCCGACATGCAGCAGCTGCCGGAAGCTGGGGTTGTAGGCCGCATTGCTCTGATCGTGACGCAACGCTGAGGTGAACTGCTCGCTCGTCCAGCCATCGACAACTGCTGGTTGGGGAAGCTTCGCATAGTCTATATCGATGACCGTGGCATAGGGTTTGCACAACTCCTCGGCGTGCGCGTACGCCTCTCGATAGACGTCTTTGGCAATCTCTAATCCACTGCCGCCCGCCTCGGCCAAACCAATAATCTCCTCCAGCCACGTGGTGCCAGCGGTCTTTACATGCACACCGGCATCGAACTTCATCAACGCCTCGTAAATCGGCCGGTAGATAGAAAATTTGTCGGAGCCAGAGTGCACGCTCAGCTTGAGGTTTTCCGGAAGGCCGTAGCGCTTGATTGCGAAATCGATGGC
>FTBI01001606.1_pt1 | contig 13199 bp, 13 predicted proteins | sample 1639171 | NCBI WGS metagenome assembly FTBI01 (sample SAMEA3914812, study PRJEB12502) | metagenome | biome: forest; material: soil | place: Canada | collected 2011-07-07 | depth 0.1 m | reverse complement strand
CCCCAGGCCCTGCGCTATCTCCTGGATGTGACCGGGGTCGAGCGCGTGATGCTGGGTACCGACTATCCTTTCCCGCTGGGGGAGCAACATCCGGGTAGTGGCATCGAGGCGCTTGGCCTGGATGACGCCGGCCGTGCGCAGCTCTTCCACGGCACCGCCCTGGAATGGCTGGGGCTGCCACGACACCGATTCGAACCCCTAGCCGTTTCTCAGGAGCAGGCATGAGCTTCTTCCGCAACCTGATCGTCTCCAGCGCCCTCGTGCTGACTGGCGCCGCCCACGCTACCGACATCAGCATGGCTGGCGGCAGCGTCAACTTCAGCACGCCCGACCAGTGGGTGGGCATCATGGAAAAAGAGGGCGACCCGGAAGTTCGCGTGTTCCAGGTGCCTGACCCTTCGCCCACGGCCAACACCAGCCTTTCCCGCGTAACCGTTACGGTGAAGCAGGTGGCCGACGTCAGCGGTTTCCAGCAATACGTGAGCGGCGCCATGAACAAGGCCAAGGGCCTTACCGGCTACCAGGCAGGCGCCGGCCAGAGCCCGGACAACTTCACGTACACCGCGCAGGAAAACGGTGCGGATTTCACCTACACCGAGCGCTACTGGCTCAAGGACAACCACGCCATCCAGCTGCGCTGCGTGCGCCCGGCGCAAAGCCAGGCGGGCCCTGCCTGGAAGGCGAACTTCGACAAGGGCTGCGATGCCATCGCCGCACGCCTGAAGTAACCTGTCGCACCGCATCGCGCCCGCTACGGGCGCGGCGCCTCAGCTCGAGAGTCCCCCATGTCCGCACGCTACGAAGCCACCCTTGCCTGGGCGAAAGCCCAGGATGCCGCCGATCCGCTGGGCGGCTTCCGCGACCAGTTTCTGATCCCGCCGCACGAAGGGCGTGACAGCCACTATTTCTGCGGCAATTCGCTGGGACTGCAGCCACGCGCCGTTCGATCCGCCATCAGCGCCGAGCTGGACTACTGGGGCGAGTTGGGCGTGGAAGGCCACTTCAAGGGCCGCCTGCCGTGGATGGACTATCACGAGTTCGTGCGCGACGATCTCGCCGCCGTGGTAGGCGCACAGCCCTCTGAAGTGGTGGCGATGAACACGCTGGGCGTGAATCTTCACCTGATGATGGTGAGCTTCTATCGGCCCACGCCGGAGCGCCACGCGATCCTGATCGAGGCGGGCTCGTTTCCCACGGATCGCTACGCGGTGGAATCGCAGGTGCGCTTCCATGGTTTTGATCCGGCCACCGCGCTGATCGAGCTGGAGAGCGACGAACCCAACGGCACCATCTCGCTGGCCGCCATCGAGCGGGTGCTTGCCGAACATGGCTCGCGCATCGCCCTGGTGATGTTGCCCGGCATCCAGTACCGCACCGGCCAGGCCTTTGACCTTGCCGCCATCACCCGTCTGGCCAACCGCCACGGCTGCATGGTCGGCTTCGACCTGGCGCACGCGGTGGGCAACCTGCCATTGCAGTTGCACGACAGCGGTGCGGACTTTGCCATCTGGTGCAGCTACAAATACCTCAACGGCGGCCCGGGCGCGGTTGGCGGCGCGTTCGTGCATGAGCGTCATGCGCGCACCGAACTGCCCCGTTTCGCCGGCTGGTGGGGCCACGACAAGACCACGCGCTTCCAGATGGGTCCACAATTCGTGCCCACTTATGGCGCCGATGGCTGGCAGCTCAGCAACCCGCCCATCCTCGCCCTCACGCCACTGCGGGTATCGCTGGAAATCTTCCGTCGCGCCGACATGTCACGCCTGCGCGAGAAGTCGCTCTTGCTCACCGGGTACCTGGAGTGGCTGGTGCAGACGCAGCTCAAACAGGTGCTGGAAGTGGTCACCCCCGTCGACCCCGCACGCCGCGGCGCTCAGCTCTCCATCCGCGTATTGGGTGGCCGCGAAGAAGGCCGCGCGCTGTTTGCTTACCTGATGGAGCACGGCATCATCGGCGACTGGCGCGAGCCCGACGTCATCCGCATTTCGCCAGCGCCGCTGTACAACCAGTTTGCCGATTGCCTGGCGTTTGCAGAGGCCGTGAAAGCCTGGGCAAATCTCGGCGCTTGAGCTTCACTGGAGGAGCGCACCCAGTGCGCGACCTTCTAGGTAGCCATCACGCTATGTCGCGCACAGGGTGCGCTCCTACATGGATAGTCACTTACGACAAGGAACGGCCGTGCACAAATCCACCTTGCAACGACTGACTCTGTTGATCACGCCGCTGCTGGCGATTTCCATGGCACGCGCCGCGACGCCCGAGGACACTATCCCCAGCGGCGATGAGCTGGTGCGCACCATCACTGCCCTCGACACCAAGGTATTCGATGCCTACAACCATTGTGACCTGAAAACCTTCGGCGACTACTTCAGCACCGACGTGGAGTTTTTCCACGACAAGTCAGGCCTGATGAACTCGCGCGAGGCCGTGGTGAACGCCACGCGCCAATACATCTGCAACAAGGTACGACGTGAGCTGGTCGGCACACTCGAGGTGTACCCGATCAAGGGCTATGGCGCGATGGAAGTGGGCACGCATCGCTTCTGCCAGATCAACACCGACAAGTGCGAAGGCGTGGGCAAGTTCCTCAACATCTGGCGCTACCAGGATGGCAAGTGGGAAATGACGCGAGTGATCAGTTATGACCATCGCGAACTCGCCAACGCCTCAAGCAAATAAGCCGTACGTAGAAAGTAGGCGCCGACGCGATCGGGGTCAGGCGCGGCTCTGCGGATGCCGTACCTGCCCTTCCCCGCGCACAACATAACGCTCGATGGTGAGCGACTCCGCCCCCATCGGCCCGTAAGCGTGCAGGCGCGTGGTGGAAATGCCGATTTCCGCGCCCAGCCCCAGTTCGCCGCCATCGGAAAACCGCGAGGAGGCGTTGACCATCACCACGGCCGAGCGCAGCGCCTGCACGAAGCGCTGCGCTGCGGCCTCGTCCCGGGTGGCGATGACTTCGGTGTGATCCGAGCCGTAGCGGCGGATATGGTCGATTGCATCGCCTAGGTCATCCACCACGCGAGCCGTAAGAATCAGGTCGAGAAACTCGGCGGCGTAGTCCTCGTCACTGGCGGCCCTGGCCTGTGGAACCCATGTACGCGTGCGCTCATCGCCACGCCACTCGACGCCACGCGATAACAACGCCTGCGCTGCCAGCGGCAGGAAAGTTGCGGCGACATCCTGATGCACCAGCAGCGTCTCCAGCGCATTGCACACGCCTGGACGCGAGGTCTTGCCATCAATCAACAGGTTGAGCGCGAGTGCCAGATCAGCTTCGCGATCCACGTAAAGATGGCACACACCCTTGTAGTGCTTGATCACCGGTACGCGCGCATGCTCGGTGACAAAGCGAATCAGGCCTTCGCCACCGCGTGGAATAGCCAGGTCGATCACTTCGGTGAGCTGCAACAGTTCGACCATGGTCTCGCGGCGTAAGTCCTCGATCAGCGTAACCACCGCTTCAGGAAGGCCATGCGCACGCAGTGCTTCGTGCAAGGCTGCCGCAATCGCGCTATTGGAATGAATGGCCTCCGAGCCGCCACGCAGGATCACTGCGTTGCCCGCCTTGAGGCATAGCGCCGCGGCATCGGCAGTGACATTGGGGCGGGCCTCATAGATCATCGCCACCACGCCCAGCGGAATGCGCACGCGTTCCACCGAGATACCGTTGGGCATCGTTTCGCGACGGGTGACGACGCCCACCGGATCAGGCAGTTCTGCTACCTGGCGCAATGCCTGTGTGATTCCCGCGACGCGCGCAGCATCCAGGCGGAGGCGATCGAGCATGGAGCCCTGCAAGCCCTTGTCTGCGGCCAGCTGCATATCACGCGCATTGGCGGCAAGAATCGACTCGGTGTGTTGCTCCAACACGGATGCCATGTCGTGCAGCAAGTTCCGTTTGGCGGCAGTGTCGAGGGAGGCGATATACGGAGCAGCATCGCGACAAGCGAGCGCCAGTGAATAGATGTCGCTCATGCGTTGATCTCTCCCATGGTCTCGCCGTCGCCCAGCGTGGCCAGATCGTCACGGTGTACCACCTCCGCGCCGTAGCTGTAGCCAAGCAGCTGCTCGATCTCGCGACTATGCCGCCCGGCCAATCGGCGCGCCTCGCCGGCACCGTACTGACACAGGCCTCGTGCTACCGGCTTGCCTGCGGCATCGACGATTTCCACCAGGTCACCACGTTGGAAATCGCCACTGATCTCGACCATGCCACCGGGCAGCAATGAGGCACGTCCACCAGCCAGCGCGCGCGCCGCCCCGGCATCCACCTGGATGCAACCGGTGGCGGCTGGCGCATGGCGCAACCAGTACTTGCGCGCCTGCATGCGGCTGCGCCCCGCCGCCACCAGCGTGCCGTATAGCGTGCCTTGCGCGAGTGCATCGACGGTGGACGCCTCGCGACCGCTGAACAACGCCGTCGGAATGCCCGCCGCCGCGGCTTTGGTGGCCGCCTCCAGCTTGGTGCGCATGCCGCCGGTGCCCACAGCGCTGCCGCTGCCGCCGGCCATGGCCAGCACATCAGGTGTCAGTGTCGCGACGTAAGTGATCGGAGTGGCCAGCGGATCGCGACGAGGATCGGCGCTGTACAAGGCATCGATATCGGAGGCGATCAACAGCAGGTCCGCGTCCACCAGGGCGGCAACGATAGCAGCCAGATTATCGTTGTCGCCGAGTTTGAGCTCGTCCACCGCCACGGTGTCGTTCTCGTTCACCACCGGCAGCACGCCGAGGGCAAGCAGCTCGCGCAGCGTGGCGCGGGCGTTGAGATAACGGCGGCGGTTGCGCAGATCATCGTGAGTCAGCAGCACCTGCGCGACGGGACTTGGGCTAAGCGACTGCCACAACGCGATCATCGGCGCCTGACCCAGTGCCGCCAACGCCTGGCGAGCCGCCAGATCGCCAACCGCCGGCACATGCTCCCGTAGCAGCGCGCGACCAGCGGCCACTGCACCCGACGACACCAGCACCACCTGCCGCCCCGCCGCGCAACTCTCGGCGATAAAACCGGCAAGCGCGAGCGCGTATTGGGTGGTCAAGCCACCGCCGTCCGCTGCCAGCAGGTTGCTGCCGACCTTCAACACGGCCCGCCGCCAGGCAGGAAGCGCCTGCGCAGGCAAGACGCGCGATTCCACGTCGGAACTCACGAGGCCGCATCCAACGGCGCAGCCATGCGATCGCCATGGCTGCGGGGAGCGGAGATCACCAACATGCGGGCGTCGGCGTCGCTGTCGTTGCGCACCTGGTGGGCTGCGCCTGGCGGCACGTGTAGGCCCTGCCCCGGCAGAAGCTGGCGGGTGATGCCCTCCACTTCCAGCGTCAGCACGCCCGCCAGCACATAAAAGAACTGCCGGGCATGCCCATGGCGATGTCGCAGCTCGGAGGTGCCCGGGGGCATGCGCTCCTCGATCACGCTCAGGTCGTTGCCGGCCAGCAGGTGCCAGCCGTCGCAACCTTGACCCCAGCGATAATGTTCGGCATTCCCCGTACTGACGGTCCCCATGCCTTCCACCGTTTAGCCGTCCAGATGGCTGAGTCTAGCGCGCAATTCGTCGAGACGCAGATCATGCCCCGAGCCGGGCGAAACGCGCGCATCGAGGCTGCCTTCCGGCGTCCGGCCAGCCCCGGCCGAGGCCGCTGCATCCGCCGCTGCACGATAGGCGTCGCGGAACGGCACGCCGGCCGCGGCCTGCTCGATGGCCACGTCGGTGGCATACATGGCCGGTTCGATCGCCGCACGCATGGCCGGCTCGTTCCACGCCATGCGGGCCAATAGATCCGGCACCAGTTCCAGGGCGGCCAGGCCGTGGCGGCAACCATGGAACAGCGAGCCCTTGCAGAACTGCAGGTCGCGCTGGTAGCCCGACGGCAGCGACAGTAGTTGTTCGATCTCGGTACGCGCCGCCGCCACGCTGGCGTAGCTGGCGCGCAACAACTCGACCACATCCGGGTTGCGCTTGTTCGGCATGATGGAGCTGCCCGTGGTGTACTCCGACGGCAGCTTGACGAAGTCGAACTCCGCCGTGGTGAACAGCGACAAGTCCCAGGCCAGGCGACGCAGATCCAGCAGCGCACCGGCGATGGCTTCCAGCACCGCCATCTCGAACTTGCCGCGCGACAGCTGGGCATAGATCGGAGATATCTGCATGCGCGCAAAACCCAGCGCCGCAGTGGTGTGCTCGCGATCAAGCTTGAGATTGACGCCGTAACCGGCGGCCGTACCCAGCGGGTTAGCGTCGATCAGCAACGTGGTCTGCTTTGCGCGCAGTGCGTTGTCGATAAAGCCCTCGGCGAAACCTGCAAACCACATGGCCGTGGAAGACACCACTGCACGTTGCAGATGGGTATAGCCCGGCAGCGGGATAACCTGCTGGGCAGCGCGATCCAGGCAGACCTCGGCGATGGCGCGGCAATGTTGCTCCAGTGCCGCCAGCTGGTCCTTCAGCCATAAGCGAGTGGCCACCAGGATCTGGTCATTGCGGCTGCGACCGGTATGCACGCGACGACCCGCATCACCCAGGCGCTCGGTCAGGCGTGCCTCGATGGCCGAATGGCCATCTTCATAGCGTTCGTCGAGCACGAACTTGCCGGCCTGGAAATCCTGGGCCAGCACGTCGAGCTCGCGCTTGAGCGCTGCAGCCTCTTCGGCGCTGACCACGCCGATATTGGCCAAGCCTTCCACGTGCGCCTTGCTGGCGGTGATGTCGTGCAGGAAGAACTCGCGATCGAGCAGCACGTCGTCGCCGGCAAGAAACTTCATGATGCGGGCGTCGATCTTGATATTGGATTTCTGCCAGAGGGGTTGGGTCATAGTGGCGAGGCCTGGGTAAGTGATCAGAGGCGAGGATCGAGTAGTGAGGGCGCAACATTGCGGACCGGGACGTCAAGCCTTTCGTTGAAGGCTGGCGGTACCTTTCAAGCGGGCACCCTCGCTACTCGCCACGCGCCCCAAGTGAAATCGCGGTGTATTCGTCCACGCCAATCACTCGGTTGATATTCTGCATGGCCTGGGTCGCCGCGCCCTTGAGCAGGTTGTCCAGCGTTGCCACCACCACCACACGCTTGCCATCGGCCGAAACGGCGAAGCCGCCGATCTCCACGTGATGCTGGTTGGCGATCTGGCTCACCCACGGCGCCTCGTCCACCACACGCACCAGCTTCTCGCCCTCGTAGGCGCCATTGAAGCGCGCCACGATGTCCTCGCGCTTGACCGGGCGAACCAGGTACAGATTCGTGGTTACCGTAAGGCCACGAAAATGTGGCGCCACATGCGGCATGAATTCCACCGGCAGGCCGAGGTGGCGACTGGCTTCCTTCTCGTGCATGTGACCCGTCAGCGAATACGGCATCAGGTTGTCGCGCAGCTTCTCGGGATTGTTGCGATCCGACGGCGTGGTGCCGGCACCTGAATAACCGGACACACCAAAGCTCACCGGTGGCGCCGCCAGCAGATCCTTCAACGGTGCAATGGAAAGCTGGATGGCCGTGGCGTAACAGCCGGGGTTGCTGATGCGCTTCTCACCGCGCCAGCGCTGGCGCGTCAGCTCAGGCAGGCCGTAGTACCAGCGCTCATCGAAACGATAGTCGGCCGACAGGTCGACAATAAGCGTCTCCGGCTTCGCCTTGTCGATCGCCTCCACGTACGGTGCAGCCTTGCCATAGGGCAGCGCCAGCACCACCACGTCGGCCCTCTGCTCCGCCACGGCGGCAGCATCGAGGTTCACATAACGCAGCTCACCACTGAAGCCTTCCACGTGATCGGCCACGCGCTGGCCATCGAGCTCGCGCGAGGATACGAAGGCCAACTCCAGCGCCGGGTGGGCTGCCACTAGGCGGATCAGTTCGGCGCCCGTGTGACCGCGCGCACCGACGATGCCGATGCTCTTCTTGTTGTCTGCCATATCTTTCACCGATGCCATGCTCTGTCTTTTACTCCGCCCCCTGCTGACAGGGGGAAGCGGTTCGCCCTAGTCCACCAGGGTCGGTTGCCGCGTGGCGCAATGCGCGACGCAACGGGCAATCGTTTCGAAATCTTCGAGGCCGTACCAGAACACTTTCCAGCGCGGCTGCTTGAGGCAGCCGTCCGATTCGGCGTAATAGAAATGGTTGACCGAGTTGCCATGGCGCGAACGCCAGAACAGCTGCGGATTCTCCTCGCGCATCACCTGCCACACGGCGCGACCAAGGCCTTCGCCCTGCGCGTCGTCCAGCACCGCGAACTTATCGAGATACGGCAGGCCATCTTCCATGGTGAGGATCATCGCGGTGCGATAGTTCTCGCTCACATACACGCGAAACGGCTGGGTGCGCTCAAAGTAGTCAGATACCAGCGAACGACCGAAGCTCGATTCGATCAGCTCGCGCATGCGCGCCAGGTCGATGCCTTCCCACGACTCGAAGCGGCGCACCTTTTCGCCACGACGCACCAGCGTGCCCGAGCCCTTGTGGGTAAACAGCTCCTTGGCCAGTTCGGAGGGCTTGGTGATCGACACCGACGAGGTCAGCGGCAGGTCGGCCAACAGGTCGGCGATCTGCTCGATCTTCAAGCGCATCCCGCCGTTGATCCACGGCTGCGCCATCAGGTGCTCGAACTCGGTGCTCAGGTTGATCGAGTCGATGATCTTGCCCTGGTCATCCAGCAGTCCGCCGGTGCCGGTAAGGAACACGATCTTGTACGGCTGAAGCACCCGCACCAGCTCGTTGGCGGCGAAGTCCGCGTTGACGTTGAGGATCTGCCCCTCCTCCGTCTCGCCCAGGCTGGCGATGACCGGAATCGAACCCGCACGCAGGCTCGCCTCGATTGGCGCCAGGTTGATATGGCTGACCTTGCCGACCAGGCCATAGGTATCGCGATCCAGGTAGGTGGACGTGAAGACGCCGGACGGTACCGAAGTGGCACGGGTGTCCATCGTCTGCAGCGCCTCGACCAGGCGCAGGTTCTGCTCCTGGAACACCTTGCGCACGATCGCCAGCGCCTTCGGCGTGGTTACGCGCAGGCCGTTGACGGTCTGCTTCTCGATACCGGCGGCCGAGAGCTCTTCATCCAGCTGCGGACCGGCGCCGTGCAACACGATCGGCGTAAGGCCGACCTGCTGCAGGAACGTCAGCGAGGAGGTGAGCGCGGGCAGATCGTCGCGCAACACCGCGCCACCTACCTTCACCACGGCAAAGCGTTTGGCATCGAGCTGCGAAAAGCGCTTGAGGTACTGCTGGATTTCCTTCGCGCTGCCCATGCTGGACAACAGACGCACGATGGTCTTGCGGGTGTGCTTATGCGCTTCCACGATCGCTGCTCTTGGTATCGATGATGCGGTAAATGGTTTCTGCGTAGTGCTGCAGCTGGTCGAGGGCAACCCACTCGTCGGCGGTGTGCGCCTGCGCGATATCGCCGGGGCCGTAGACAAAGCTGATGTAGCCGGCAGCAGAGAACAGCGCTGCTTCGGTCCAGAAATCCACGGCGTTGCCAATGGGAATGTTCAGCTCGTCTGCCAGGTCGCGTGCCGCGAGCCGGCGCGCCTCTGCCGTCGCGGTATCACCCGCAGGCAGCGAGTCACCGCGGAACAGCTCGGCGTATTCCACCGGCTGCGGCTCCACGATGGTACGAAACGTTTCCAGCAGCCACTCGGGCTTCATGGTCGGCAGCGGACGGAACCCAAAGCGGATATCCGCCGTGGGCGCGATCATGTTGGCCTTGATGCCGCCCTCTACCTTGCCGATATTGAAGCGCAAGCCGGTGAGACCGCCAAAGCGCTCATGCGCCTGCTTGTCGACGAAATCGAGCGCGGCGCCCCCCCAGCGCATGGCCTGATGCAACGCGCTGTCGGTTGGCTTCAGCTCGCCCGAAGCGTGCCCGGCACTCCCCTTGAAGCGCATCTGCACTGAATGGATGCCGCGATGCGCCAACACCGCCTCACCCTTGGTCGGCTCGGCGACGATGATGGCGTCATAGACAGGCTTATCCTTGAGAAAGCCGGCGATGCAACGCGGATCGTTGGCCTCTTCGTCGGTGGACAACAGCAACGCCATATCACCCTGGGTGACATTGGCCACCGCCACCAAGGCAGCCGCCGCACCCTTGATATCGCAGGAACCCAGGCCGATCGCCCGGTCCTCGGTCACGCGCAACGTGTGCGGATCAGCGCTCCAGTGCGGCGAATCGGGCACCGTATCCAGATGTACGTTGAACAGCACCTTCGGCTGGCCACGTACGGCGTACAGGGTCACGGCGCCGGCGCCGTAGTCGGTCACGCGCACATCGAAACCCGGCAGGTTGTCCCGCAGGTAATCGAAGATGCCGCCGGTACCGATCTCGCGCGGCGGATTGCGCGTGTCAAAGCTGACCAGCGCCCGAAGATGTCTGAGAGTGTCGTCCAGTAGTGCGCTCATGCGATCCGTCTTGTGTGGTTGCCCCGCGTCAGGGTGGGGTCGCCCCCCTCCCTGACGTTTCTCAATGCGATCAGCGGTTGATCTCAGCCCACAGCGTGCTGCTCATGCCAAACAGCTTGATGAAGCCTTCAGCTTCCTCCACGCCCCAATCGGCCGACTGGGCATAAGTTGCACCCTTGGCATTGAGGATATGTGGCGAACGCACTTCCACCGCGGTGACCTGGGCACCGGAGGTTTCCAGCACCACTTCGCCGTTGACGCAACGCTGGCTGGAGACCAGATAGGCTTCCAGGTCCGTCTTGATCGGATCGTGGAAAAAGCCCTCGTACACGACCTCTACCCACTTGCGCGCCACTTCCGGCTTGAAGCGGTTTTGCTGCTTGGTCAGCACGGCCTCTTCCAGCGCGCGATGTGCGGTGAGCAACGAAATCAGGCCCGGCGCCTCATACACGATGCGGCCCTTCAGGCCGATGGTGGTGTCACCGGTGTACATGCCGCGGCCCACGCCATAGGGCGCGAACAGTTCATTGAGCTTCGCCAGCAGCTTGGCGCCCGGCAGCTTTTCGCTGTTGAGCGACACCGCCTCACCCTGCTCGAAACCGATGGTGACTGACAACTTTTCAGACGGCCATTCGGCGCGCGGCTTGCACCAGCCACGTGCACCCTCGCCCGGGGTCTTCCAATGATCGATCTCGCCGCCGGACAGCGTCACGCCCAGCAGATTCTCGTTGATGGTGTAGCTCTTCTGCTTGGCGCGCACATCGAAGCCACGCTCTTCCAGATAGGCCTGCTCGTAAGCACGCGTCTGGGTGTGCTCCTTCTGGATCTCGCGGATCGGCGCCACGATCTCGTAGTCACCCAGCGCCTTCACGGCGAGGTCGAAACGCACCTGGTCATTACCCATGCCGGTGCAACCATGCGCAATGGCCTTGGTACCCAGCTCAGCGGCGCGCTTGATGGCGGCATCGACAATCAGGTAACGGTCGGACACCAGCAGCGGATACTGGCCCTGATAACCCTCACCCGCGTACACGAACGGCTTGACGAAGCCTTCCCAAATGGCCGGGCCACCATCGACGGTGACATGGCTGGCCACGCCAAGTTCCTTGGCGCGTTGTTCGATATAGGCGCGCTCTTCGGCGTCGACACCACCGGTATCGGCAAACACGGTATGCACGGCCCAGCCGCGCTCCTTGAGGTAGGGCACGCAGAAGCTGGTGTCGAGGCCACCGGAGAAGGCGAGAACGATGTCTTTGCTCATGACTTGCGGTTCCTGGAATGGAAGGCTAAACGGATAAATGATTAAACGGATTCAACCACGATACGCGGTTCGACGCGTACCGGAAAATTCACGGAGTTGGCGATAAAGCAGCCATGGTGCGCAGGATCGTGTGCCAGCTCGGCCTTGGCCGGATCACTGCCGGGGGTAATGGTGACCACCGGATGCAACACCACTTCGGTGAAGTGGCCGCCGTGCGCATCGGTTTCCATGGTGCCTTCGGCGCTATCGGCGTAGGCCGTGACCACCACGCCGGCGAGTACCGCCTGATGCAGGTACGACAGCATGTGGCAGGTCGAGAGTGCCGTGACCAGCATGTCCTCCGGATTGTGCTTGCTGGCATCGCCTCGGAAGCTCGGATCGGACGACCCTTCCAGCATCGGCTTGCCCGCGATGCGGATCTCGTGGCCGCGGCCATAGCCCTGATAGGTCTTCGTGCCGGTGCCCTGATTGCCGGTCCAGGTGATGTCGACCTTGTAGTGATGCTGATGCGTGTGGCTCACGAGTTGCCCTCTTCCTGTATCGACATGAGGTCCGCCAGATCCGCATCGCCGCGACCTGCGCGTTCGCGCAGGCCTGCAATGACGCCCGCACGATTCGCCGCGGGATGGTTCTGGTTCAACTTGAACTTGCCCTCGACCCGGTCGATGGAAATCTCAAGACCGGCAATGGCGCGCAACATCTTCTCGATGTGATCCTCGGGTGCGTCGGAGACGTGCCACGGTGCCGGCTGCCCGGCTTCGTGGCGGTCAGTGAGGCGCTCCAGCAACTGGCGCAGCCACTTGGCGTCATCGATTACGCGAAGGCGGCCGTGCACATGCACCACGGCGTAGTTCCACGTTGGCACTTCGCGATGGGTTTCGTGCTTGCTCGGATACCAGTTCGGACTGATATAGCCGTCCGGACCGCGAAAGATCACCAGCACCTCGGCGCCATCCATACGCGACAGCTCATTGCCGCACGCAACGTGGCCATGCAGCTTTCCATCGACCAGCTCAACCGGCAGATGGTTAGCCGCAAGGCCGCCTTCGCCATGCGTCAGCACCGTGACAAACGGATACGCACGCATCAGCGCGTGCAGCTTCTCGCTGTCCGTCTCCTTGAAATGCGCCGGCTGGTACATTGCTCAGCCCTGGCCGATCAGCGACGCCATCACCGCCTTCTGCACGTGCAGGCGGTTCTCGGCTTCGTCGATGGCGATGCAGGCTGGCGAATCCATCACAGCATCCGTGGCTTTCACATTGCGGCGCAACGGCAGGCAGTGACTGAACAGGCCGTTGTTGGTCAGCGCCATCTTCGCCTCGTCCACAATGAAGTGCTTGTTCGCCTCGCGCGTCGGCTTCTCCTGGTCCCAACGCCCAAAGAAGGGCAATGCGCCCCAGCTCTTGGCGTAGACCACATCGGCCCCGCTATAGGCTTCCTCAATGTTGTGGCTGACCTTGAGCGAGCCGCCGTTTTCTTTGGCGTTCTGGTAGCCGAACTCCATGTAGCGCTCGTCCAGCACGTAGTCGGACGTGGGACACAGCAGCGT
>FTBI01000166.1_pt1 | contig 13230 bp, 9 predicted proteins | sample 1639171 | NCBI WGS metagenome assembly FTBI01 (sample SAMEA3914812, study PRJEB12502) | metagenome | biome: forest; material: soil | place: Canada | collected 2011-07-07 | depth 0.1 m | reverse complement strand
ATCGCCTCGCATGTACCGGAGGGAGCTGGCGCGTCAGGCTCGGGAAAATGACCTCAACTAAGCGCTAGATCGTGTCCGGTTATACGGGGGCAACATCACTCCCAGTAGGCGTCATGGTCCGCGGGAAGAGCAATTCGGTCGTGAAGGAGAAGCCGCGAGTCACTCATTGTTCGACTCCTTCAAGTAAGCAGAGATGGCTCAAGTCGCCATACGCCAAGGACAACTCGAGCGTGCCGCAGATGGTGTGGCGGACGAGGTCTCCGGTAAGCACTCCACCAAGTAACAAAACCGGAATCACGCCAGGTAACAGCGAAAGGTCTTCGCAGAGCACGCGCAGCGAGACGGAACCGTCCTGACAGCGAATGCTGACGCGTTCGACGAGCTGCTCCGTTAGATATGTGCCAATCTGGTGGACGGCCTGCTTGAGGGCGCGCGAATTCATCCGTATCGGATGGGCATTGCTCGCTGGCAGCACAACGGTTCGTAGCGGATAGCCGTTGGCTGCCAAAATCGGACGAGCACGTGCAATCTTGTCCCAGTAGACATCGTCCCCCTCGTATCCCTCAGCTTTAGCCTCGACTGTGTGATGCAGGCCATCTTCCCAATCGACGCTGAAGTCGGCTGTGTAGAACTTCGGACCTGGCAGGTCGTGGTGTTTGAGCCATGCCTGGCGTACGGCTTCTTTGGTGAACAACAGGCGTTGGTCAGTGAGGTCGACGCAAAACGGTTGAGGCTGAAAGGCTTTAACTCGCGGGTCAATCGTCAGGAGATGGGCGACGAATCGTTCCGGCTCAGATTCGATGTTGAGGTGCCCGTCCGCCTTCTCAGAGTATGTCCCAAGCTTCGCTTTGCCATACGTTGAGGCGGTGTGACGAATTCCGGTGTTCGCAGAGTTCAGCCGACCGCGGCGCCCATAGGATGCGGTGGCGCGGCTCATTGCTTATCTCCGTGCTCGCGCTGCGGGGACGAGGCGCACCGTATCGGGCGCTTGCGGTGACGAAGGTGCGGAGCTGTGGGCTCGGCAAGTGAGTGTGTAGTGGTTTTCGAGTTCAGCATCATGCAGTCAATCAATCCTTCGACTGCAGTAGCAACGGCGGCAATTTGCGGAAGTTGAGCGACTGATTTTGCGACGTTACATGCAAATTTCGACGAGTCGTTTGATGCGGCGGAGACGTGGTGGGCGTAAATATTTTTTGCGTTACGCGTGTGTAACGTTAGCGTTACAGCCGCCAGCGACCGCTTGGGCGAGCGCCCAAATGTGGTGATGAAAAGGCTTCGAAAGTGGCCGCTTTTCAAGCCGATTGCAGTCGCGAGATAGCAGTTGCCACGGCATTTATCGTCGCCTACATGGTCGTGGACGAGTCGTCGACACGAGGTACCCAAACGGCGATGTTGCCGAGGGAAGATTTGTTGGCAATGCGGTGCGCAGATTGCGCCGCCGCGGATGACGCAGAGGCGCGTGCCTCGTTTCGTCGTGCTCGCTAACGCCCAATAGAACAGGACCTTCATCATTGCCCGCTCCCGCGTCGTACCCTCTCATAAATAGGGGTACGACCGCTCAGGCGGGCCAATTACGAAGTCAGGTTCGTTCTCAAAACAGCACGTCAGCATTGCACTGGCGCGTGTTTACCGTAGGCAAGAAAGGACAGGTTTTCAAGCCGAGGGCGCATATCCTCGGATTCGCCTATGGTCCACCCCCGACTTCCGCACGGAACCTAGGGGCACGAAAGCCCTTCCAATCAATTTCGTAGCATGCTACGATGATGGCCATGATGAAGATGAGGTCGTGATGAGCGATAACAATCTTGGATTTGAATCTTCCCGTGACCGCCGTGCTGCGATGTCTCGACACGCGGACAAGCGTGCACAACAGCGGGGAATCGATAAGGTCGCCCTGCCGTTATTGTTGGCATATGGTCAGGGCGAGTTCGACGGACACGGCGGCATCCGCTACCTGATGACTGCGGATGCGCTTGATTCGCTGCGCCGGGCAGTCGGTCGCACGAAGCAGGTCGAGGCCCTCGCCGGAATCTACGTCGTGGTTAGCGCTGACGACAAGACAGTCATCACGATGGGACATCGTCACAACTAAGAAGACAGCATGGAACAAATCGAATCTCCCGTCGCCCGCGCTTACTGGAAACTTACCCACTTGGCGCGACTGGGCGGAATTTACGACGCGCAGCTCTATGCGCTGACTTGGCTCGCCGCCGGCCGGATGGTCGTGACAGAACAAGTCAATGGCATCTCAACAATTGACCAGCTTGCCGAGCTGAACGCGTGGCGCTTGTTATTGAGAATGGACTTCCCGAAGGAACTGTACGAAGCAATTGCGACGCAACAGTCGCAGGCCGTTGCTCATAATGGAGGACGGCGGGATGCTGCGGCAGCTATCGTCTCTGAATTGGCGATGGAGCTGGGTCAACATCCCTGGGACGTTTTGCCATGCATTACTGACGCGGGTAGCCGCAGAAATGCCGCAGAAGGGACTGTAGTACCGGAACTGGCTGCGTTATTGATGGATATGGTCGATGCGCCGGCAGACAGTGAGGTCTGGATTCCATTCGACGGCAAGGGACAGCTGACCGTAGAGGCATTACGTCGTGGGTGGCGCGTGCTTTCAGCCTCTCCGCTAACCGTCTCGCAAGTTAGCCGACAACTTTTGCTGATAATCGAAACCGGTCAGTGCTGCCCTTCGCGCGTCCGTTCCGAAGTCGACCGAGATGAGGTTGGCCGACCGGTGCTGCGAGCAGACTATGCGCTTATCGTACCTCCAGTCGGTATGCGGATTAGGGACCACCATGTGCTGACATGGGACATCACGGAAACGCGTACCCACGAGCAATACGCTCGAAGTGAGTCTTGGGCCTTGTCTGAGTTTGCTAACCGAATCGACAAGCGGGGTGTTTTTCTGACCCCTCAGGGTGTCTTGTTTAACAAAGGCCAAGAGCAACGTCTGCGAGAGACTCTACTTAATCGGGATGGAAAAGGCAGTCGGGTAAAAGCGATTGTCACACTGCCGCCGGGCGTGTTTGGGTCTACTGGTATCGCAGGTGCTATTACCGTGATGAGCAACGATGCCGCTAAAGACACGGTCTACATGGCCGACCTCGGACATGGTCGACGCGCACTTGTTGAGGCCGGTGACATTGTGTCGGCCGGCCGAGAAATTGCACTTGGCTTGTTCGAATCGGATAAGGCTCGCCAAGTAAGCTACGACGAAATTGAAGAGAACGAATTCAGTTTCGCGCCGTCACGCTACTTACAGCGCATCGCAGATTTTAGAGACGCTGCCGTCAAGCTTGGCGACATCTGCGAAGCAGTCAGACCTCCTGCATCAACGAAAGAACCTACCCCTTATGAAATCACAGAGGTCGGATTGCCTGATATGCGCCAATGGCGGTCAATCAATCATGACATTGAGAAAACCGTCTATCTGAAATCGGCGCCGAAGACGTCAGCCTTGGTACAGCCCGGAGACATTGTCATCACCATTAAGGGTTCGGTCGGACGGGCTGCGTTGATGGGGACGTCTGCGCAGCGCCAACCAATCATCCTGTCGCAGAGTTGTCTCGCACTACGCTTACGTCCCGGTTTAGGTGACAAAAATCTGTCGCCCGAAGTCTTACTCATGTATCTGCGTTCGCCTCATGGCCAAGCTCAACTAAGCGGACTTCAGGTCGGTGCTGGTGTTCAGCACATCAGTCCCGCGACACTATTGGGTACAGTTTCTGTGCCGATACCGTCCGAGCAGGCTTACGTTGAAATCCGGCAGGACTATGACCGGCTGTGTGAACTCGAAAACCAGATTGCCAACCTTGCGAGTGAAGTCATGAACATCTCCTCTCGGCGTTGGCCCGACAATAACTTCGCGGCTTTGAGTGCCAGCGAAACAGCTTAACTAAACTCGAAAATATCGACATGGCTAATCAACTTACCCTCGAAGCCCTGGAGAGTTGGCTCTGGGAATCCGCCAACATCCTGCGCGGCTCTATCGACTCGTCCGACTTCAAGAACTACATCTTCGGGCTCTTGTTCCTCAAGCGTTTCAACGACGTGTTCGAAGAGCGCGTCAACCAGCTGATGGCCGATGAAGGCTTGAGTCTTGCAGAGGCCGACGCCGAAGTCTGCGAGGACCAGGGTGCCTTCCCGTCAACGGCGCGCTGGGGCTGGCTTACTACCCGCACCGAGACCATTGGTGAGGCGCTCGACAAGGCCTTCCACGACATCGAAGCCGGCGTGAAAGGCACCGACTTGCAACATGTGCTGACTGCGACGCAGTATGGCGACAAGCGCGTGTTGTCCGACCATACGCTGCAACGTCTGCTGCGCCATTTCAACCAGTACAAGTTGGGCAACGCCGACCTCTACAAGGCCGACATGTTGGGCGATGCGTACGAATACCTCATAAAGCAGTTTGCTGATGACGCCGGCAAGAAGGGCGGGGAGTTCTACACGCCCAAGGGCGTGGTGCAGTTGGTGGTGGCGTTGCTCGACCCGCAGCCGGGCATGGGCGTGTATGACCCGACGTGCGGCAGTGGCGGCATGCTGGTGGAGAGCGCCCACCACATTGCCGAACTGCCTGGCGGCACTCTCATGGGCAAGCCCAATGTGCTGCTCTACGGCCAGGAAAAAAACTTGGGCACTTGGGCCATCGCCAAGCTAAACCTGTACCTGCACAACATGCGGGCCGAGATTGAGCGCGGCGACACGCTTGTGGAGCCCAAGCACCTGGACGGCGACTACCTGAGAACCTTCGACCGGGTCATTGCCAATCCGCCGTTTTCGGCCAAGGCGTGGTGGACTCCGCTGGAACTCGCCGCCGAAGCCGAACAGGAGGGAGAGGAGAAAACCAAGACGCCGAACTACAAACAGGTTAGCGACCCGTACGGTCGTTTTGGTTACGGCATTCCGCCGCGCGGCTACGCCGATTTAGCTTTCGCCCAGCACATGCTTGCCAGCCTGAAGGCCGATGGTCGTATGGGCGTCATCCTGCCGCACGGTGTGCTGTTCCGAAGTGGTGAGGAAGGCAAGATTCGTGAAGGCCTGCTGTTCGGCACTGATGCCGCGAGCGGCAATCAGCCGGGTGACCTGATTGAAGCCGTTATTGGCTTGCCTTCGGCACTGTTTTATAACACCGGGATTCCAGCCTGTGTGTTGGTGCTGAACAAGGCGAAACCCGCAGCGCTCAAGCACAAGGTCATCATCATCGATGCCAGCCGGGAATACCTTGAAGGCAAGGCCCAGAACACGCTTCGCCCGGAAGACATGACCCGTATTGTGGCCGCACATAAGGCTGCATATGACCAGCAGACTGAGGTGGAGAACTACTGCCGTGTGGTGACGTTGGACGAAATCCGCAAGAACGACGGCAACCTCAACATCGCCCGTTACATCGACAACGGCGAGACAGAAGAGACGGTAGACGTGGCCGCAACTTTGGCACAGCTGGCGGCGCTGGCGGACGAAGAGGCGCAGATTGATGCCCGGTTGAATGGCTATTTAGCCGAATTGGGGCTGCTGGAGGTAGACGCATGAGGGCAGCAAAGACGAGCGATTCCCGGAAGGCAAGCGACGTTTGGGTTCCCACAGGCTGGTCAGCAGCGCGACTGGGCACGATTGCATCAGTTAGAAATGGAAAACGCATCGCTGAAAAAGGCGTTCCTTGTATCGAGCTCGAGCATGTTGAGCCTGAATCTGGTCGGCTATTCGGTTGGGACGACAGTGGTACTCAGGCGAGTGTAAAGACTACTTTCTCGAAAGGGGATGTCCTGTTCGGAAAGCTTCGGCCTTATCTTCGAAAATATGCGGTAGCCCCCTTCGATGGAATTTGCACAACAGAGATTCTGGCAATCCACTCTGAAAGGGAGACGTCAGACGGTCGATTTTTCTTCTATCTGATGCAAGGTGATGGAGTTTTCTCCACGATTGAAACCTTGTCTTACGGAACAAAAATGCCTCGAGTCAGTTGGGCCGACCTGTCCGATATTGAGGTACGAATTCCTCCGCTGCGCGAACAACAAAAAATCGCCGCCATTCTCACCACCGTGGACGATAAGCTAGACGTGATTGCCCGCCAGATTGAGGCCACCCAAACCCTCAAGCGCGGGCTGATGCAGAGATTGTTTAGCCGAGGTGCTGGCACGCCGGATTCCGAATGGCGATTGGTAGCCCATACTGAGTTCAAGGAAAGTGAACTGGGGATAATCCCCAAGAAATGGACCGTTGCTGAAATTCTGTCTATTGCAGACGTAATTAGGGGAGCAAGTCCGCGACCGCAAGGAGACCCTAGGTACTACGGGGGAAGTGTTCCGCGTCTTATGGGCGCCGATGTCACGCGCGATGGAAAATACGTCACCCCGCAGATTGATTTCTTGACAGAGGAAGGTGCAAAGCGTAGCCGCCCTTGTCCAAAAGGAACCCTGACAATCATCTGCTCTGGTGACGTCGGAATTCCTTCATTTTTGGCGGTGGATGCGTGTATCCATGACGGCTTCTTGGCGCTAGTTAATATCGATGAGTTAAAGGCGAGCAAGAATTTTCTCTACCACATCATTTTTTCACTCAAACAGAAATTCGATGCCTCAGCCACTCATGGCGGGGTGTTCACCAATCTAACAACGGAGATATTGAAGAAATTTTTGCTTCCACTACCTCCGCTGGATGAACAAGTTAGGATTGCCTCAGTGCTTGATGCGGCAGATGAGAAGTTGACAATCGCAAGGAAGAAGATGGCTCTTTACCAAGCCATGAAGCGCGGATTGATGCAAAAACTTTTAACCGGTGAATGGCGCGTCAAACTGGACGATGTCGAGCCAATGGCAGTCTGAATACCCGGCACAACAAGTACAAAAAGGAACGCAGAAATGGGCACCGCAGAGAAGACTGGCGTCGAAATCCCAACCATCGATTGCCTGGTCACGCTCGGATACTCGCACCTGCCGGGCAGCCAGGTCGTGGTCGAGCACCGGCACCTCGCCCCGGTGCTGGAAAACATTCTGAAGCCCAGATTGCTGACGCTGAACCCATGGCTGGCAAGCGCGCCCGGTGGCGTGGACGCTGCACTCATCGAACTGCGGAAGCGAGTCAACGATGAACTGCTGCCCGCCAACAAGGCGTTCTGGGAGCAGGTGGTGCATCGAGCTGACATCCAAATCAAAGATACCGAGGGCAAATCGCGCAGCGTGCGCTTCTTTGATGCTGGCATGGCGGCCAACAACGACTTCCACGTGGTGGACCAGTACGTGGGTCGCAATGCCGACGACGACGTGTTCCGCCCGGACCTGCTGCTGTTCGTCAACGGTCTGCCGCTGGCCATCATCGAGTGCAAGGCCAGCCACCATCGGCTGGACGAAGCTCTCGCACAACTGGATGGTTATCGGGCGACTTTCCCGGCCCAATTTGTGTTCAATCAGGTCAGCGTCGGATTGAATGGTCGGCAAGGTGTGTATGGCACCATCTTCACGGCACCGGCTTTTTACGCGCACTACCGGCTGCAAGACGCCGAGCGTGCCGAGGTGGGGGCTTTGCTGGGGGATGAACCGAGCGGACAGGACCAGCTACTGTGGGCACTGTTCGAGCCAGCACGCTTTCTGGAACTCGTCACCCATTTTGTGTTGTTCGAAACGCGTGATGGCAAGACGGTCAAGAAACTGCCGCGTTACCAGCAGTGGCGAGCCGTGCGCAAAACGGTTCAGCGCCTCACTGCGCCCAAGCCACTCGGCGGTGTCGTTTGGCATACTCAGGGCAGCGGCAAGTCGCTCACCATGGCCCTCCTGGCTCGCCTGTTGCGAGCCGAGAGCACAGGCTTGGACAACCCGACGGTGCTGGTGCTTACCGACCGCCGAGACCTGGATAAGCAAATCTTCGACACCTTCCACGCAGTGGGCATCAAGGCCATCCAAGCGGTGTCCGTTGATGGCCTAGTCAAGGTGCTGTCGAATGACTACGGCAGCGTGTTCACGAGCACGGTCCAGAAGTTCCAGGAGAAGGACGAGGCAGATGCTGACGTGGAGGAGGCTTCGGCCGGACCCTCTGCAAATGAGGATGACACCATCCAGGCGACGCGCCACCGACGTGTGCGCGACGGCAAGGACTTCTTTATTGTCGAAGAGCGCAATGTCAGTTTTGGCCATTACGACGCGGACGGAGTGCTGCTATCGCCCAAGTGGGAAGAAGTCCGGCGCGAGAAAGTGAGCTTCCGCGTGCTTAGCAGCAAACCCAACTTCTATGTGTTGGTGGATGAAGCGCATCGTAGCCAGTACGACTTTCTGGCCGCCTTTATGCGGGCCAGCTTACCAAATGCCAAGTTCATCGCGTTTACCGGCACGCCTCTGCTGAACGATGACAAACATACCCTGGCCGAATTTGGCGGGGACGAATATATCGACGAATACCGGCTGCACGAGGCTGTGGCCGACGGAGCCACATTACCCATCAAGTATCAGGATGCCTGGGTGGCGCTGGCACCGGATGTTAACCTCGACAAGGCGTTTAGAGACCAGTTCATCAACGAATCAGAAGCCCGGCAGCAGACCCTGAAGAAGGAACTGCTCACACGCTGGCGACAAGCCGGCGACCGTATGGAGAAAGTGGCCCACCATCTGGTGGAACATTTTCTGACCAACGTGCAGGCCAAGGGTCTCAAGGGCATGCTGGTGTGTGACGGCCGCGAGATGGCCGTGCGATACAAAGACGTGCTCGAAGACATCATGACGGAGCGTGGGAAGCAAGGATTGCCTACCTTCGAAAGTCGAGTGGTAGTGTCGCTTGCCACCATCACGGCTTCGCGGACCGGTGCATCTGAGAAGGAAGCCGCCGCCGAGAAAGGTATCGACGCCGGCAAGGTACGCACCATCGAAGAGCGCGTGCGTGCGGAAGTCAAAGCTGGCAAAGTACCGGTCGCCATGCCGCCGGAGCAGATTGCCAACTTCGTCAGCAAGCTGTTTCCTCTGCCCTATGGCGATGAAACAAAGGGGAAGGACGGAAAGGTACACGCCAACAACGTCGGGCTCATCATCGTATCCGACATGTTGCTCACTGGCTGGGATGCGCCGATTGTCGGCACTATGTACCTGGACAAGCCTCTCAAGGAGCACACCCTGCTACAAGCCATCGCGCGCGTGAACCGCACTCTGGCAGGCAAGAATGCGGGTTACATCGTGGACTACCACGGTGTAGTGGAGCACTTGGACCACGCTCTCAAAATCTACGGCGGCGAGGTCAAGGCGGCCCAAGTGTGGGAAGGCGTGGAAAGCGAACTGCCCAAACTGCAAGCGGCTCTCGAACGGGTTCTCAAGCTCCTGCCGCGCAAGCATGACCCGGTTAGCCAGCGTGAGGACTACAAGGCCGATGCTGAAACCTTCCTCGACCCGACGGCCCGCTTGGATAAGGTGGAGGACTTTCTGGAGCTGGTCAAACAGTTCAACCGCAGTATCGACATTATCCTGCCCGATGTGCGCGGAGTAGAGTTCAAACCGTATTTCACACTGTTTGCCGAAATCCGCCTGATGTTGCGCGACAAATTGCCCGGCACGGCATATCGGGAACGCATAACCAAGCTCGAATCCGTGCTCCTCCAGCAATTGCTGGACGAATACATCAGCGCCAGCCCAGCCAAGAGCTTGCTCGGCAAGGAGGTATCGATACTCGATGCCTCTGACATGGAGCGGCTCAAAAAACTGGCCAGCCCCGGCAGCCAGGCGCTGGTGATGAAAAACCAGCTAAAACACACCATCGAGACGGGCCGCGACAAGGACCCCGTGTTTTTTGACAAGTTGGCGGAAGAGTTGGAAAAGCTGCTTGAAGAAGAAAAGGCTGGTCGTATTACCCAAGCGAAGTTTCTGGAGCAGTTGGACCTCTTCAGTCAGCGCATCAAGGAGAAAGACAAAACCGGCTTCTCAAGTCCGGCCCATTCCGCCGCGTTTCACTACCTAGAGTCGCATCTGTCGAGCGATGTGGCGCGGGGGGTGACAACGAAGTTGTTCGAGGACGCCGAGCTCAGCCACACCATGGCATCCGGTAACTGGAAAGCCATGCCGGACTTGCACCCGGAAATCAAGAAGCGCATCAGCAGCTTGCTGGTGCCGCTGGCGGGCTGGCAGCGTGCCGTCGCGCGAGACCACGCTAGTCACCTGCTGACCATTTTGCTGAAGAACTGAGCTATGCCGCGCTTGCATTATGGAGAGACCACAATTGAGTGGCAATTTCGGCCAGACGCGGGACTGAAGCGCCATTATGTGACGGTCGAGCGTGGCCATCCAGTTTTGTTGCGTGGGCCGTGGGTGGATGTGTTCGAACAGGAGGCGCTGGTGCGTCGGCGCGCCCGGTGGATACGCGAGAAGTTGGAGCTGGTCAACAAGCCGCAGCTCGAAGACGTCATCGTGACCGGCAGCCGGCTCAAGTATTGTGGTCGCAGCTACTTCACCGAGGTCCGGCACTCACCTGCTCTGACGACACCAAAACTGGCATTTACCGCGTCACGCTTTGTGGTCGAGTGTCCTTCGGGCAGAACTATCCCGCCCGAAGCTGTTGGGCCTTTGTTGGAAGGTTTTTACCGTGAGCGCGCGGAAGAAAAATTGCTACCACGGGTCCATCATTGGGAGCGCGAAACTGGGCTGAAAGCCGCGGGGGCGTGCGTCCGGCATTTTCAAAGCCGATGGGCAAGCTGCGACGCTGCGAACGTCTTGCAGTTCCACCCTAGGGTGATGGAGCTGGCCCGCAGCGTGCAGGACTATGTCATTGTCCATGAGCTATGCCACACCATTGAGAAGAATCACACCAGGGGCTTCTGGAATCTGGTTACCCAGATGATGCCGGGGTGGTCGCGAGAACACGAGGCGTTAGAGCGGGCGGCGTTTGGAGGCGAGATATAGCATGGTAGGCATACAAAAAGAACTGCCATTAGAGCAAGTTGTATCGGACCTGTTCCGGGATTTCCAGGGTGATGAAACCGGCGGTCAGCATGCTTTGCGCGGCTTCAATTTCCAGGTGTGGCACGCGGTGCTTGAGGCCCTGAAAGCCTACAAGACGGGGGACGACTATGCTGTTGTCCTTGAATGGCAGCAGGACGTAGCTGTTCTCAACGCTTCGACTGCACCGACAGCGGTTCGTTTCGTGCAGTTGAAGAAGCACGAGACCGCTACCCATTGGAAATTGCACCACCTCATCGCCCCCGAGAAGGGCGATGACCCACCGGCCGCGAACGATGTTTCGGCAGCCACATCGCCGAAAAGCGGCGAGCAGCTGCGAGCTGGCGGGAAGCCAGCAAAGAAGACCAAACCGAAAGCAGCGAAACCCTCTTTTTTAGCTAAGCTTTACGCGCATCGCAGACGGTTCAAGGAACTGGCCCAGTCGCGGTTGGAATTTGTCTCGAATGCACGCTACGAGATTCCTGACGCTACTGGCGCTACGACGATGCTCTCGAGCATTGACCTGATGAGCTTGGATAGCAAGGTAAGAGAGGAGCTTGAGGAAAAGGTCCGGACTCAACTTGAGGTGCCTGCCAACGAGCCAATTGATTTCTCGGACTTTGGTTTGCTTGTCAGTGAATGTCCAATTTCTGAACCGCACAAGTACGTTGCCGGCGAACTTGCTGAGATGCAAATTGGGAGCGAATTGCAGTTGACTGGGGCTGCCACGATGCTTGCGGTCCTCGTGATAGCCTCCTATGTACATCAGCGCGCGGGCACAACACGGTTCGCCAAGAGTCTTCAGGAGCTGCTTGAGCGCGCAGTCACCCGTAGCGATATAGACACCTACTTGGTCGCTGCGAACGACGCACGAATTTCTACAGAAGAGCGGGTACAAGAGGTCATTAGTCGGCTGAATGCAGAGTTGGCACCATTCGGCGTGGTCAGCAAGATGAAGCGTGAACTGTCGCGCGCGTGCGTGGACATCACGAATCGCACTGGCCGAACTCCTACTGTAGCGGCTTACCTCAAGGCGCTATACGAGAAGAATGCCGAGTACGATGAGCTTCCGAAGGTTATTGACATCTTCGACGCCTGGCAGGACGACTTTAAAAAATTGGAATTTGCCGACGCAGACCTGTACAAGCGCGAGTACCTGTATTGCCTTATGTCCATGATTATTCAAAATGCAAATCCTATACAGCAACTACCATCTATTTCGCTTGGTTCGCAATCTGAGGACAAAGAATGAGGCGGACCGTCGTTTATCACGTGCTTTGGCTAGTGTCCGAAAGGGACGAGAGCGCGAGGCAAATATCGTTCAGCCCCACCCACAATCTGCTCGCGGGTGAGAATGAGACTGGTAAATCTCGTATCCTGAAGCATCTTGTGTGGGCGCTCGGTTGCGAGCCGACGGCGCGCGACGCTGGCACCTGGGACCCAAACGTTGTTGCCAGCGTTGACCTGAGTATCGACGGCATCCGATACACGTTCATGCGGCGAGGTACTCATCAGCGAGCGGCCTTCGATGCAGCAGGGAAGCTGCTTATCGGTACCGAGAGCGCTTCATCTTGGGCGAAATTCTTTGCAGCGACGTTCGAATTCCCTTTGAAGCTACAGCGGCATCAGGAGGGCGAATTTGCGCTTGCAGGGCCTGAATATGCTTTGCTCCCGTTCTACGTCGACCAAGAAGGTGGCTGGGGCAGGAAGTGGAGCAACTTCAAGCGTCTGACTCAGTTTGCCCGCTGGGAATTGCCGGTCTTCGAATCATTCACCGGGCTACGGCCTCAGCGATATTTCGAAGCACAGCTCACGCGCGACGAACTGGCGCATCAACTGAAGGAGGCTCGCGCGCAAGCGAAGGTTCAAGCGAAAGCCTACGAACAGGTCAAGGCTATGCTTCCGCATACAGAAGCTAAGCTTGACGAGGCGCTTTTTGCTCAAGAGTTGAAGGAATTGTCCGCAAACGTTGCTGAGCTTGGCAGCGAAGAAGACGGGGTCCGAACGGAGCTATTCGATGTGGCTCAGCAACTCCATGAGCGAACGGCAGAATTGCAGATGGTCACCCGCGCGGAACAGGATTTGGTCGAGGATTTGGCCTACCTGACTAAGGTACCAGACAACGGCAAGTTGGCCTGCCCGACATGCGGGCAAGAGCACGGCGTGACGTTCCGTTCGCGACTAGACTTGGCATCCGATGCCAAGGACGCGCATCAACTTGTGCGTATTTCGGCGAACGTGACCGCCGATTTCGGGAACGTGACCGATTTGGCAGGTTCAGCGTTGCGCGGTATCGATTCTAGGTTTTCAGATCAGTTTT
>FTBI01001160.1_pt1 | contig 13250 bp, 8 predicted proteins | sample 1639171 | NCBI WGS metagenome assembly FTBI01 (sample SAMEA3914812, study PRJEB12502) | metagenome | biome: forest; material: soil | place: Canada | collected 2011-07-07 | depth 0.1 m | reverse complement strand
TCCCTGCCCATGCAAATGTTTTCCGGCCTCGATGCCGCATCCATCGCCTCCCTTGCCCGATTGAAACTGTCATTGGTCGGCCTTGATAGCAGCGCCGGCGCGATGCCCGCCGACCTTAGCGGCGGCATGCGCAAACGCGTAGGCCTTGCACGCGCCCTCGCGTTGGAACCCGAGATTCTGTTTCTTGACGAACCGTCCGCTGGGCTCGATCCGATATCTGCCCGTCGCCTCGACGAGATGATCCTGGTTCTGCGCGACGGATTAGGCGTTACCGTAGTGATGGTGAGTCATGAGTTGCCAAGCCTACTGGCAATTTGCGACGACGGCATTTTCCTGGATGCGGACACGCATATGCCGATTGCGCATGGTGCTCCGCGCGCCATGCGCGAAACCTGCACGCACCCGACGGTGCACGCCTTCATGAATCGTGCGCTTGTGCCGGATGACACGGAGGCGGCCGCACATGGCGGTTGATCGATCGGTTGCTGTTGGTGGCTTCGTACTGGGCGCCGCGATGCTTGCGGTGGCAGCGATTCTTATGTTCAGCGGCCTCAGTCTGTTTACGACTCATATTCGCGTCGTCGCATATTTCCCCGGTTCAGTCGCCGGTCTTGCGGTCGGTGCACCGGTGACGTTCAGGGGTGTGAAGGTCGGAGCCGTGGAAAGCATGCGCGTTCACGTTGAGCTGTCCGATCTTAAAGCTATCATTCCCGTCTATATGGATATTGATCCGTCGGAAATCACCTGGACGCAGGGCTCCCCGGCAAAGGGCAGTGGGGATTTCCGGCGCGCGGTGGATGGGGGCCTGCGCGCACAACTCGTCGCGGAAAGCCTGGTAACTGGCCAGGTCGGCGTGGATCTGGATTTTCACCCCGGGCTTCCAACGAGCCCGGAGGAAGCGGCCGGCCGAACATTGGAAGTACCTACGGTGACATCGGATATCCAGCACCTAAAGGACGAACTCGTGGAGATGAACCTTCCGGGCTTGACCGCTCAAGCGACCAAGGCGCTCGCCAGCGTGCAACGGGCGGCCGACATGCTCGGTAGCCAGGCCGCACCGTTGTCTCAATCAGCCCTGCAAACCGCTTCTGAGGCGCGCACAACGATAAAGGCCGCCACGGATGCCATTCGTGCCGTGCAGGAACACACGGCGAAAACTTTGGCCAATCTTGACCTGCTCACCCTCGCCAGCCGTCGCCAAGTCATCTCGACCGGAAAGAACCTCGACTTGGCTCTGGCACAGGTCGAAAAATTGAGCGTGACGTTGAACGATGCGGTTTCACCACGCTCGCCCGTGCGCGGCGACCTAGACGCGTCGTTGCGCGATATCGCGGCCAGTGCCAGCTCGCTGCGCCAGTTGACGCGGAATCTACAGCGTAATCCTGCGGGGACGCTATTGGGGGAGTCGCAGCGATGATACGACCTCGGGTCGATAACGTATGTCCGGACGATTTGGGAAAACGTAGGGAGCCAAGCGGAAATGAAGGACAGGGCTCTGCCCCTGGACCCCGCTGGGGCCTGGGGTCCCAGACCCCCGACTGTTTGGCATCGTGAACCAAATGGATTCCAATTACTTGTCCTTGGCGGGGTCCAGGGGCAGAGCCCCTGGCCTTTCTACAGGTTTCCGCAGGCCCGACCTTCATCTCTGCATGTCCTTCCTGCTGCTATCTCTGCTTTTGACAGGCTGCGCCTCAAGTCCACCCCCACGCATTTATCTCCTTGCGACACAAGCCGATCCCGGTGAAAATATCATGCCGGATACCACCGCTCCTACATTGCAAGTGCAGCCGATACTGATTCCCGATTATCTCGATACGACCGACCTTCTGCTACGTATCGGGCCGCATGAGGTCCACGCCAGCACAACCGGGCAATGGGGAGAGCGCCTGTCGGCGGGTATCGTGCATGCATTGCGCGCCGATCTTGCCGCGCGTCTACCGCGGGATCGGGTTACGCTCGGGCCGCCAATCGATGGCGCGGCGCAGCAGATATTGGTAACGGTGGATGCGTTAGATATGTGGCCCGATGGGCGCTGCGTGCTGATCGCCCATTGGCACACTGGGAAACGCCGCGGCCAAGGCATGTTCAAGAACACGGCGGACGTTAATGCGAGCGACGAAGTGCGCGTTGCAAACCTGGCTGGATTGATCGCGCAACTCGCTGCCCGTATCGGTGAAAGCCAAATCGACGGGAGGTCGTAAAGGGGACGCATTCGTCGCGCCAGCCTTACCAACCGCGCACCAGAACCACCATCGCGGCGCCGGCTGACTGTTCTGCCATAGAATTCGCCAGTGCCTCTTCAGGCCGCGTTCGCGGCGGCCGGCATTTTCATGTCGTGCAGCGCCATGAATGCCTTCAACAGAACGCGCGGATCGAACTTGCCCTGGTAGACGGGTGGCGGAGAGCGCTTGAGACCAAGCAGCGCATAGGCGGCAACCTGGGCAGATCGGATGGAATATTCCACGGTAAACACCACATCACTCGGCAATTCTACGAACTGCCCTAAGAAGGCGAGGTTTGCCCAACCTTCAGGGATCACATGCGGACGGTCGCCGTGCGCACGTGGCATGAATTGGCTCGTGATGAACGGCATCATGCACGGGATACAAATGAAGCTGGACAACATGGTGTCCGCGGCATCCGACAACCGTAAGTGGCCCAACAATTCCGTCATGATCTCGCGCCCTGAACAGGCGGACATCGGCTTCTTCACGAACGCGCCCGGTAGGTCCACGGTAAGCCCGTAGCCCCAAAAGACAGCGACGCCTGCAGGTTGCCCGATGAAGTGCGGCTGGTGGGGGATAACGATGGAAGCAAGCCAAGGCGACTCCGGAAATGTAATCAGGCCGCCTTCACCGGGCACATTGCCGGTAAGATCACAGATGGCGCGCAAGAACGCGTTGCCTGTCACGGTAGTGGTGAATGATACCCATTTCGATTGCTGCACGTGATCATCGAACACGCCCGGGTGGCCGAATTCAGGCCTCCCCTCGGCAATCGTATCCCAAAGCGCCCAGGCACCGCCGGTGGGCTTCTCGTTCAATATTGGCGGGGCGCTCATGCTGCCGAGGCTTGATCCGTCGGTCATGGACCCAAGGGTGATCAAAACGCAATCCGCAGGCGCGACGGTAATCGCGCGGTCGGCGCCGCGGCTGGTGGCGATGATGTGCGTGGGCCGATTGCGGCCATCGGCCTCGCCCGCGCGCAACCCCGTCACCTGCGTTGCGAATTCCACGTGCACGCCGCGTTCCTCGAGCCATTTCTGCAGCGGCCGCACCATCGAATCGTATTGATTGTAAACGGTACGCATGATGCCCTGGAGCCGGTCGAAGCCGTCGACCATATGGGCAAAGCGGGCGAGATAACGTTTCAGTTCCACCGCGCTGTGCCATGGCTGAAACGCGAATGTTGTGCACCACATAAGCCAGAAGTCAGTAGCGAAGAAGCTTTCGTCGAACTGCTCGGCGATGGTGGTGCGGCCGAGAAGGGCTTCCGGCTCCAACACCAGCCGCTCGATCGTGAGGATATGACGCTCGCGGAGGCCGAAAGCGGGTGCGGTCTGCCGCATGCCCTCGCGGACCAGGCGCGACTTGGACGACGTCTTCATCGTCTCGTTCCAGTGAATGATCTCCTCGGTCACGGTCCTCTTTTCATCCAGCGTGGGGATGGAGGCGAACAAATCGAATGTGCAGAGATATTTGTTCTCGATCATGCGGCCCCCGCGCAGCACATATCCGTCGGCGGCACTGCCCGCTCCGTCCAGGCTGCCGCCGAGCCGATCCAACTCCTCGTAAATTGTGATGTTGTGGCCGGGCACATCTCCATCGCGGATCATGAAAGCCGCGGCAGCCATTGCGGCGATACCGCCGCCGACGATGTGCACTTTTGCGGTGGACGCATTGAAGCTGTGGGGCGCAGCGTTCAGGCCGATGGTGCGACTGCGTGTGTCACCCGACTTTGTCATGGCGCCCCAACCTCATGCTTGAATATTGCCGTGCGGCGCGCGTTCGCGCCGATCAATGCGAGTAAAAGACAATTCAGTGGCACCTTGGAAGGGTCGGAAATTACCCAAAGCCCCTAACGACACCGCATTCATCAAGGCGCACCCGTGGTCTTGGCTTCGGCGGATATTGCTTGAAGAAACGAAACACGACCGCTGATTATACTAATGGCCATTGTCGCGGACAAAGGCGCGGATTATCCCTATCCGGGAGGATACAGCCGTGGTCCGTATTGGAACAACGGCCGGGGATATGGATACGTGTCCGGCGTCGGCCTTGACGGCGGCAATGACCGCCAACAAGGCGGCTATGAGCAGGACTAGGCACACGGTGGCGGTTACCGCTGATCAATAGCGTCGCCGCCACTCGGAACTCGCCGCAAACAAATGCACGGGGATATAGGGGAACGGCACATTCCCGTAGCCCGCCTCTGTCCGCCATTGTCAACCCTACGCGCGGGATGTCATGAGACGCTCTTGCTCGCCGTTCGCGCGGCTGAGGGTGTGCGTGCCGAATTATTCATCTCGGCGGCCGCGGGTTCGTTCAACGCCGCGGTCACTGCCAATCGGGCCAGGGCAGGCAATGATCGCGAGCCGGTGCGTTGCATAATCGAGGCACGGTGCTTCTCCACGGTGCGCTGGCTGATGCCCAGATCGGCGGCGATGTTCTTACTGGGGTGGCCGGCGAGGACCATGTCCATGATCTGCCGTTGGCGCGGTGTGAGATCCGCAATGTGGTGGACAGCACTTTCCCGCCATGCGGCGCGCTTAGCACCGTCGAGCGCATGCTCAAAGGCCTTGTTGATGGCGCCCAGAAGCTCCTGATAGCCGATTGGCTTTTCGATGAAATCGTCGGCCCCGGCCTTCATTGCGTCCACTGCCATCTGCACGTCGCTGTTGCCGGTGATCATAATGGAGGGCAGCGCGTCGCCGGCGCGCCGCAAGTGCCGCAGGAGGTCCAAACCGCTCATGCCAGGCAGGTTCGCATCCACCAAAAGGCAGCCAGTGCGGCCCGGCTCATAAGCCCGCAGAAAAGCTTCGCTGTCCTCGTAGGCCTCGGCAATCCGGCCATCCTCCTGCAGCACGGAACACAGCGCGTCGCGGACGTGCTCGTCGTCATCGACGATAAAAACGATCGGCCGATTTGTATCGGCGATACAGAACGCATCATCTCCGTTGTGCAGGCGAGCGGTCGACGAATCCGGTGGAAGTAGGACTTGGATCGCCGCCGCCAGCGCCGACAGCTTGACCGGCTTGCCGAGGTAAACACAGTTCTCTTGCGCAACCTGGCGTAAGGTTTCCTCCGAGATATCGCCGGTGAGTATAATCACGGGCACTTCCCGGTGCATCAACGTGCGGATTTCGGTGGCAAGCTGCAAGCCGTTGAGACCGTTCGGCAGATTGTAGTCCGAGAGGATCACGTCTGGTTGCAAGGCCGCGTGCGTGATATGGGCGAGCGCTTCGATCCCATCCCTCTCGATGGTAACGCGATGACCCTCGGCCTTGAGGAAGATTTCGAGGAATTCGGCAATGTCCGGATCATCTTCGACCAGCAGGATCGTGCCGGCGAGACACGGCGCCGGCATCTCCGTCGGCGGTTCGGTGTGAATGGCGCAAGCTGCCACCCCCGGCTGTTCCAGCGGGCGCGCGATCTCGATGCCGAATACGGAACCGTGTCCGGGGCGCGAAGAAACGGTGACTTTGTGACCGAGAAGGTTGGCAAGGCGCTTCACGATCGGCAAACCCAAGCCGAGGCCGCGGCTCCGCTCCCGGGCCGCGTTATCCAACTGATGATATTCCTCGAAAATGGCACGCAGGTCGCGCTCGGGAATACCGATGCCGGTATCCCATACTTCGATATGCACCGCCCCACCAAAGCGGCGGCACCCCAGCAGCACCTTGCCCTGGCGAGTGTACTTGAAGGCATTCGAAATCAGATTGCGTATCATCTGCTCAAGCAGAGCGCGATCGCTTCTGATCACCAGGCCGCAAGGAACCACGCGGAAACTTAGGCCTTGCACCTCCGCCTGGCCGGCCATCTCGTCGCGTATACGGAACAGGATCGTATCAAGATCAAAAAAGGCGAATTCCGGTTCTACGATTCCGGCATCAATCTGATTGATGTCCAACAAGGTGTTTAGCATGCCGGACATCGCATCCACCGTGTCACCCATGCGGGCAACCAGCTTCTGCTTTTTCTCGCCGCTGACTCTTTTTGCCAGCAGCCCCTGCAGAAGGGCAAGAGCCTGCAGCGGCTGCCGCAGATCGTGGCTGGCAGCCGCCAGGAAGCGCGACTTTGCCGTGTTCGCGGTATCCGAGCTCCTTTGCGCCGCCTCCAGTGCGCGGGCGGCGGATTTGCGCTCGGTGATATCGGCGAAGGTGATCACCAGGCCGGCAGCACCATTCAGTCGCGTGCGGTAAGGCATAATGCGCCGGAGGAAGCACACCCCGTGCAACGTCTCGATTTCGCGTTCCAACGGCGCGAGGGTTCGGAGTACTGCGCCGGCGTCCTCGGCAAAATCGCAGTCGGGCACGAGCGAATACAGATCGCCGAGCGGCCTACCGATATCGCCGGCAATAACATTGAACACCATTTTCGTCGCCGGCGTGAAAAACCGTATCTTGAGCTCCGCATCCAGAAACAGGGTCGCGATATCGGTGCTATAAAGCACGTTCTGCAAGTCGTCGGCGGTCTTGCGCTGGCGCTCAAGCGTCTCCTGTAACTGGCTGTTGAGCGCGGTCAGTTCCTCATTCAGCGATTGCAGCTCTTCCTTCGAGGTGAGCAGTTCCTCGTTTGTGGACTGGTACTCCTCGTTAACCGACAGGGCCTCCTGGTTCGTAGCCTTGTGCGCCTCGACGGATGCTTCCAGATCCTGCGTGACGATCTTCAGATCGGCGTGGGCTGCATCCAGTTCCTGCTCGAGTTCGGCGATCTTCGGCATATTAACGGGATCGGCCGCGTAGTCGCGCTGCGCTGGCTTCTCTGTGCCATCGATGAAGCAGACCAGCAGCAGATCTTCACCGCCGCTCGTCACCGGCCTAATATCCAAGGTGACCGTGCTCGCATCCTGCGTGCCGATCATCCGAAGGCCGCTGGCCACCACGCGCCGTTGCTCATCGATCGCTTGCCGGATCACAGCGGCGAGCTTGCTACGCAGCCCAGGGCGCGCCATCGCCAGCAGGTCGAGGCTGGAATGGCCCTTCGGCACGCGCAAATAGCGGTCCGTGGGGCCGAGGCAGAACAGGCAGTCATGCGCTGCATTAATCAACACGGCGGCCGGAGCGAAGTCGTCCAGCACCAGGCGCTTGGCGAGTTCGGCCAGATCTGCCTGGCGCCCCGGGCTGGGCAGCAGGCCGGGGACGGCGCGTAATCGGGCGCCTTCGGACGAACCCTGCAAGAAATCATATTCGCCTGGCCGGCTGCGGCCAACATGGCGGTAGATGCGCTCTTTTTTAGAGATCACCTCGAACCGCGCCGTGGTGCTGCCAACCGTCTCGGCACTTCCAAGCAGAAGCACGCCACCCTCGCGTAAGGCAAAATGGAACACCGAAATCACCCGCGCCTGCGCTTCCGGCAACAGATAGATGAGCAAATTCCGGCATGAAACGAGATCGAGGCGCGAGAAAGGTGGATCGGCCAACACATCCTGCACGGTGAACACCACCGCCGCGCGCAGGTCTGGCGAAATGCGGTAGCCATGCTCCTCCCGCGTGAAGAACCGCGCCAGGCGCGACGGCGACACCGTGGTCGTAATGCTTTCGGGATAAAGACCGTCACGCGCAGTTGCCACAGCGTCCGGATCAACGTCCGAAGCGAAGATCTGCAGTTTGATCTCTGATTGCGAGGCCATTATCTGCTCGCGGAAGAGCATGGCCAGCGAATAAGTCTCCTCCCCCGTGCTGCAGCCGGCGACCCAGATGCGCAACGCGCCGTCCGTCTTGCGGGCGTGGATCAGGTCTGGAATGACGCACCGCTCCATCACCTCGAAAACCCCGGGATCCCGGAAAAAACTGGTAACGTTGATCAGCAGATCCCTCGCGAGAAGGTTCAGTTCCGCAGCGTCGTGGCGCAGCGCGTCCAGGTAGCGGTCCATGCCATCGCTCTCGATCGAGGCCATGGCCATGCGCCGTTCGACCCGGCGCTGGAGCGTGCCGGGCTTGTAGTGCGTGAAATCATGCGCGGTCTTGCGCTTCAACAATTCCACGATGCCGGGCAGCCAGCCGGCAGTAGCCTCCGGCTCGGGCACCGCATTTTCGGCCTGCACTAGGCCGATGCGCCGCGCATAGCGCAGCAATGCGCCAGGTATTTCCGCCGTTGGCAGAACCAGATCCACAGCGCCCGTCGCGATGGCAGCGCACGGCATACCGTCGAAGCCCGCATCCGCGGGCTCCTGTGCCACGACCAGGCCGCATTTCTCCTTGATCGCCTTCAGGCCCAGGCACCCGTCGGTGCCGGTGCCGGAAAGGATCACGCACATGGCGCGCGGCCCATAGGAATCGGCGAGTGAGCGCATCAGGAAATCGATCGGCAGCCGCGCGCCATGGCGCGCTTCCGGTTCCGAAAGACGCAGCACATCGCCCTGCACCGAAAGGTACACAGCAGGGGGAATAGTGTAAAAATGGTCAGGCTGCAGCCGCATACCGTCGGTGGCCTGCAGCACCGGCATGGCGGTGTGTTCCGACAGCAAGTCAACCATCATGCTCTCGTGATGGGGGTCCAGATGCTGGACAAGAATAAATGCAATGCCGCTCTTGGGCGGCAAAGACGCAAGCAAACTCGTGCAAGCTTCCAACCCGCCGGCCGATGCACCTATGCCGGCAACGGCGAAGCCGGCATGGGCGGCTAGCAAACCCTGCGCGGCGGCGTTGGGCACTTCTTGGTGCTCCGCGGACACTGGCACCGTGTGGTGGTTCTTATTTGGCATGGTCTAAAAGCAACCCTTCCGACGATGGCGCCACAGCGACTCTAGCACGGCCGCAAAAACGGCGAACGAAGCGCAAGGTGCTGGTGCATCGTCAGGCCCGGCAAGCGGGCGGAAACGTGGTCAGTAACCATGAGCGGTTTCGAAGCTACGCGGACGGAGCGGCTTCGGTATTCTATGTGCCAAATCCGCCCAAAGCTGAAACACATGAACATGTGCGCGTCGTGCGCCGCAGGGCGCCACACCCAAGGGAGCGCATTGAACACGCTAAAGTTCCCTGGTGCTAAGCGCGATGAACCAACTGGCGCCTTCGGGCGGGCGATGCTGCATTACATGGGTGTCTGCGTCTGCACTATGGCGCCGGGCGCGATGGAGGCCGCTTTCCGGTATGTCCGGATCTCATGATTTCGTGCCGGGTTGGGGCGCGGCAGCTTGATCGCGACGATGGCGAAAAACCGCTTACGCGACGCTGTTCTGCGCGTTGTCATGAGCGGTGAGCGGTTGGCCGCGGGATCAGCGGAGCGCAGCGATGCTAGCGTAATGCCTCACAGAGCGGTAGCTTGTGGGCGTTATCCCCGGCGGAGCTGAAGTGGACTGCAAAGCAAGGAAGGCCCTGTTTTCTGAAGAAAAGAAGCAAAAGACTCTTTTTTCTTGCGGTCAGATTGGTTCTACCTGTGCGCGACGGTAAAATAAAGTATTCCAGCCAGCCTTTTTGGCAATCGATTTCCGCCTTGGCTTCAAAGGCGAATAAAGTTTAGTTGGCACCGATTACGCAAATTACGAAAGCAGCGTTACGGGTGCGTTGGGCTGCATGCGGACCGCGCCATTGGCGGCGCTCGCCTTGTCGGCTTTTTCCAGTATGTCCAGGAACGGCTTCATGATGTCGATCGGCATTGGGAATACGATCGTGGAATTCTGCTCCCCGCCAATCTCCGTCAATGTCTGCAAGTAACGAAGCTGCATGGCGGCGGGCACGCTGCCCAGGATTTTCGCGGCATTCACCAAGGTCTGCGAGGCCTGAAACTCGGCTTCCGCATGGATGATCTTTGCCCGGCGGTCGCGCTCAGCTTCCGCCTGCTTGGCGATCGCGCGCACCATGTTGTCGGTGAGCTCCACCGTTCGGATCTCGACATTGCTCACCTTAATGCCCCAGGTTTCGGTCTGGGCGTCAAGAATGCTCTGTACATCGGTGTTAAGTTTTTTCCGCTCGGAAAGCATCTCGTCCAGTTCATGCTGGCCAAGCACGGCGCGCAGCGTGGTCTGGGCCAGCATATTGGTGGCCGGCAGATAATCCTGCACCTGAATGATGGCGTGTTCGGGATTAACCACATTGAAGTAGAGGACGGCATCCACCTTCATCGAAACGTTGTCCCGCGAGATCACGTCCTGGCTGGGGATTTCGATGACCTGTATGCGCAGATCGACGCGCACCATTTCCTGAATGAACGGTATCAGCAGTACCAGCCCGGGCCCGCGCACACGGTCGAACCGGCCGAGCGTAAACACCACCGCCCGCTCATATTCTCGCAATATCTTCACGGCACCACTGACCAACACGACCAGCATAATCACCGCGAAGCCAGCCACCGCGATGCCGATCATGGGCGGAAGAATTGTCATGATCCGGCGGCCACAGGCATCGGCGGGGTGGATTGCGCCGGTGCGGCGGCGGGCGTCGGGCGGTCAAGCGTGTGCTTGGGGGGAAGAAACCTGGCCGGCCAGTCATAATAGGCCTGCAGCATTTGTTCGTAAGCCCGGTCCAGCAGGCCGGTGGCATCCCAGGGTGGACTCCCTTTTATCTTATAGCAGGTGAGATTGAGACATACCTGCTGCCGGTCCCAGGCAATCTTTCGGACAGAGGCTGGCGATAGCAACACATGCCGGCCGAACCACCAGTTACGTGTGTCGACCGCAAGATAGCGAATATCCCAGCTTTCGTCGTCAAGCAGGAAACCTTCCACATGGCCCATCTCGCCGTCGCTGGCGTGGATGTTGTAGCCGGTCACTTCTACCAGGCTCCGCAGATGCGGGTCCCCCGGCCCATCGCTGTCCGGTAAAGGCGGCCCGAGGCCCGCACTGCCCACTCGCGGGGGTGTCATCGGCATCATGATGGCGTTGCTGCCGTAATACCCGCCGCCCCACAGGGGGTCCACGCCATAATAGCCGTAGAGACGATGTTCCATCTGCGCCGAAACCGGCTCATCGGTCGCGATGAGCGGGCTTTTCTCCACTTGGTCGCGCGTCAGCTTCACCAACAGCGCACGCGCTGGCACGTCCGCTTTTTCAATCGCGCTCGGGTGAACGAGCAATTTGCGATCCTTGAGCCAGCCGCCGGTGTCAACGACAAGCCAGCGCAATTTCCAGGTTGTGTCATCGAACAAAAAATCGCTGACGATGCCAATTTGGCCATCGCAGGCTTCGATCGAGAATCCCTTGAATGCAAGTCCCTGGTGCAGCATGTTCAATTCCTCTTCAAGCTCAGCAGATGCGGCATATGCCCGCGGCGGCGTTACGCCATATTAAGGTATTATGATCCTCAGGGACTTTCGGAACAGCCTCGGGAAATACGTATCACCGTTTGGCACGGCACAAATTTGTGGGTCCCGAAATCAGACAACATTTGAGGTTGGCGGGCGCACGATTTGCCGCCTTTGGCTGACCCACCAGACCAAGCCCCCAAGCGCCACAATCACGCATGTCGCCACCGCCAGCAGCAGCGGTGATTGATCCAGCCATCCAAGTCCGGGCACGGCAATGAATAACACACCGCCAACCGCACAGATCTGCCATACGCGGGCTTGCACGCCAGCGACGAAGGTACCGAGCGCCAGCAATGTCATCATCGCAAGCGAGGTGGCATTGGCGTTCATCACGCCGCGCACGCCCTCGTTGGACAGCAGAAAGATCGCCAAAAGCAGCGCGCACCAGTTGAGCGCAACCCGGTAGACGAGGCCCAGGCGCTCGGTCCGGTCTGAAAAATGGTTCCATCCCTCCGCTATCGTAATAACGCCAAACACCGGCATCAGAATAACCCAGTAAGTCACCGGCAGGCGAAACGCCACGCCCACAAGAGCCAGAATAAGCATAGTGATATAGAAGATGTCGTGCAGGAACCATTGTAGTGCAGCAGAGCGCTGCGGCGCCGGCGCAGCTTTCGGTTCCATGGCGGCATTTGTCAAATCGAGGCTGTTCATGACGATATCCGGTCTCTCAAACGTGCATCACGGCGAAATTGCGAATTTAAGAAGGAAGCAGGATATTCTGAGAAATGAGACCAATGGAGTTTGGCCGTTCGGCTTCTTCGATAACGATTTCGGCCACCATCACGGGCGCCGCGGAGCATGGGTTTTTGCTTCGCTTTTTTAAATAAGAAGCAGCGGGCTTTCCGCCCGCTGATCACCCTGCGCCGCAATTCAGAACGACGCACCGTCACCCATATTTCAGGCCGGCTCGGCAACCTTGCCACCAACCACGTCCAGCCGCGTCGGGTTTGCCGTGCCGAGAATTTTCTTGGCGCGCTCCACCTCTGCTTCGGTTCCGTGCGCCATCACGAGGAAGCGATCTGCCGTCATGTCCGACTCGTAACGAATAACGCTGTCCTTCGGAATGCCGATGCCGTAGAGGGCTGCACCCAATGCGCTCAGTCCGCCGACCACAACTGCGCTTTCCACCGCCGATACGGCCGCGGCCGCCAGATAGCCCAGCACCACCACATGGCCAACCACCGGTATGGTCATGAAGATGCCGCCAAAGAACAGCCCCCAAAACCCGCCCCAGAAGGCACCGCGGGAACCCCAGAACTTGATTCGATCACCAGAGCTATAGAAGCCCATGACCTTCTCATCCGAATGGTAGCCTTTGCCGACCAGACTAAGGTTCTTCATGTCGAACCCTGCGTCTGCCAGACTTTTTACGGCTTTTTCGGCCGCTTTGTGGTCGGGAAAAACGCCGATGACGGTCTCGATATTGTACATGCCGGCTCCTCGCCGATGAGATTATGCATCGGGCGGCCTGAGACTGGGCATCGGAGCGAGCGCTTGCCAGAGCCGGAATCTACCCATCCGGTCACGAACGGCCGAATCCAGGATACAATTGTCTACCAAATCGGATCATTGGTATTCTTTATCATCGACTAGGTTATATCAATCGGCGTTGAGGCAGACTCACGTAAGGTAAAGGCAAGCAGTTCTTTTTTGAGAAAAAGAACCAAAAAACTTTTGCTCATTGATGGTGTGCGTTGGATCGAACGCGCGCCCCAATTTGCAAAAGTTTTTGCTTCTTTTTTCAAAAAGAAGCGCTGTCTTGCTTGCTAAGGGTCAACCTCTACG
>FTBI01001278.1_pt1 | contig 13385 bp, 12 predicted proteins | sample 1639171 | NCBI WGS metagenome assembly FTBI01 (sample SAMEA3914812, study PRJEB12502) | metagenome | biome: forest; material: soil | place: Canada | collected 2011-07-07 | depth 0.1 m | reverse complement strand
GAGTAAGATCATACTCTGTAGAAAATGCGCGTCCATTAAAAAAACGAAAAGAATTCTCGACGCAATCGCCGGATGAATTGCCCTGCGAATTTGTGGGCGATACGTGGGCGCCACGTGGGCTTCACATGGGCCTCGTGCCAGGCGGAACGGGTTTTGCTGTAGTTCAACCATGTCCTCTTCAAGGAGAATCCATGATGAACAGCGATACGACCAGGCGAGCAGACGCGGATCGACAACCCGATCCCGCGGACACGCATGGCCCAGGCACGACGGAGTTGCACAACGACCGTACGCACGACAGCACGGTAGACACCGACGGCAAGAATCTCGAAGCCGCGCGTATAGCGGGCCACAGCCCGATCGCCGCCGACGAGATCACTACCTCGAACGCAACGCTCGTCAACAGCGTGCCCGAGGCGCTCGACGGCATGGCGGGCTTCGACAGCCGGGTGGGCGGCAATCATCTGCTGCTGGCGCTGGAACCGGGTTACACCGTGATCGACAAGGGCATGGTCGAGCCGCAAGGTGTGTATTCAGCCGATCATCAGTTCGACGACCCGCGCCCCTTGGGCAGCCGCAAGGATCGTGGGCGCATTCATTACGCCCTCAATCATTTGCGGCCCACGCGGGTGATCGAATTACATCGTGTGAAGTAAATAGGGGAAGTGTCCCGGAGTTTGGGCTGATGTTTGAACTCCGGCGGCGCGTGCGGTTAATCGCGAGAAATCGCGAGATAACGAGGTCATTTGGCATTTGAATAATGCTGCGCGCGGCGTGAGGGATCGACCGCGTGCCGGGAATGGCGCGATGCGGCGCCGCCGCATCGCCCGCCCCTCTCAGTGTGTCGCCACTCTGCGGCAGCTTCACGGTCCCAGCGACGACCCTCGGTAAATTCAGTGAATCTCCGGCTCGTCCGACTTGTCGGCGTCCGGGGCCGCATGCGCGCCGCCGCGTTGCAGGAAGTCGAGGTCACAGCCATGATTGGCCTGCATCACATGAACCTGATGCAAGACGCCATAGCCGCGCGTAAAGCGCGGCGCAGGCTTCACCCACGCGGCCTTGCGGCGCGCCAGTTCTTCATCGGACACCAGCATGTTGAGCTTGCGTTGCGGCACGTCCAGTTCGATCACATCGCCGCTGTCCACCAGCGCAAGCGGGCCGCCAATGAACGACTCGGGCGCGACATGCAACACGCACGCGCCATAGCTCGTGCCGCTCATGCGCGCATCCGAGATACGCACCATATCGCGCACACCTCGTTGAAGCAACTTCCGCGGGATCGGTAATTGCCCCCACTCGGGCATTCCCGGAGCACCCACCGGACCAGCATGCTGAAGCACGATCACGCAGGTCTCGTCGATGTCGAGCGCGTCGTCGTCGATGCGCGCGGCCATGTCGTTATAGTCCTTGAACACCACCGCGCGGCCGGTATGAACCAGCAGTTGCGGCTCGGCCGCGCCGGGTTTGATCACGGCGCCGTCGGGCGCGATATTGCCGCGTAGCACTGCGAGTCCGCTGTTTGGCAGGAGCGGCTTGTCGCGGCGGCGAATCACTTCGTCGTTGAAAATCTGCGCGCCTTCGAGGTTCTCTCCCAACGTGTGTCCGTTGACGGTTCGTTGTGACCCGTCGATCAGCTCGCCCAATTCGGCCAGCAATGCGCGCAGACCGCCCGCGTAGAAAAAGTCCTCCATCAGATAGGCGCCGGTTGGTCTGACGTTGGCCAGCACCGGCGTATGTCGCGCAATCTCGTCGTAGCGGTCGAGCGTCAACTCGACACCCGCGCGGCGCGCAATCGCGATCATGTGCACGATCGCGTTGGTCGAACCGGACAGCGCGAGACACGTGGTCACGGCGTTGTCGACCGAGCCGGTGGTGACGAGGTCCGACGGCTTCAGGTCTTCCCACACCATATCGACGATGCGCATGCCGGTCTTCACCGCCATCTGCGCATGGCGCGAATCCGCGGCGGGAATGGATGCGAAACCGGGCAGCGTGAAGCCGAGCGCTTCGGCCGCGCTCGTCATGGTCGAGGCGGTGCCCATCGTCATGCAGTGTCCCGGCGAGCGTGCGATGCCGCCTTCGATGCCCTGCCAGTCGTCCTGCGTAATCGTCTGCGCACGCAGTTCGGCCCAGTACTTCCACACGTCGGAGCCGGAGCCGAGCGTCACGCCGTTCCAGTTGCCGCGCAGCATCGGACCCGCAGGCAGAAAGATCGCGGGGAGATCCATCGAAATCGCGCCCATCAGCAAAGCTGGTGTGGTCTTGTCGCAACCGCCCATCAACACGACGCCGTCGGCCGGATACGAGCGCAGCGTTTCCTCGGCTTCCATCGCGAGGAAATTGCGGTACAGCATGGTGGTCGGCTTCTGGAACGGCTCGGAGAGGGTCTGGACCGGCAGCTCGATCGGGAAACCGCCGGCCTGCCAGATGCCGCGCTTCACCTCCTCCACCCGCTGTCTGAAATGCGTATGGCAGGCGTTGATCTCGCTCCACGTGTTGAGAATCGCGATCACCGGTTTGCCGGCGTACTCCTCGCGGTTGTAGCCCATCTGCGCCGTGCGCGAGCGGTGGCCGAACGAACGCAGCGTGTTCACGCCGTACCAGCGGTGACTGCGCAGTTCCTCGGGTGTCTTTCGCTTCGTCAACGTCTGCTCCACGAATGTCGTCGTACGTGCCTGCGTGCCTGCGTGCCTGCGTGCCTGCGTGCCTGCGTGCCACCGCATGCTAGCGCTTCTGCTCCTTCACGCGTGACACGATCTGCGTCGGGCTCACGAATTGCAGTGCGATCAGCACCCAGATCAACGTGATCGCCATGTAGATCATGGCCATTGCATCGATCGATTGCGGGGCACGCACGCCCGTCGAAAATACAGCGTAGTACAACGCGACCACGAGCGTTTGGGTAGCAGGCCCGGCCGTGAAGAAAGTCAGCTCGAACATGCCGATGGTACGCACCAGCACCAGCAAGCCCGCCGCGAGCATGCCCGGCACTAGCAAGGGCAGCAGCACATAGCGGAAATAGCGGAACGTGTTCGCGCCGAAAATGCGCGCCGCCGCTTCGAGATTCGGGTCGATCTGCTCGATGAAGGGCGTCATCACGAGAATCACGAACGGCAGTGCCGGGACGAGGTTCGCAAGAATCACGCCGCTTAGCGTGCCGGCTAGCCCCACCTTGTACATCACGGTGGCCATCGGAATGCCGTAGGTGACGGGCGGCACCATCAACGGCAACAGAAAGACCAGCATGGCCACGCGCTTGCCGCGAAACTGCACGCGCGCGAGCGCATACGCCGCCGGCACGCCGAGCAGAACCGACAGCAGCACGACGGCGCCGACCACTTCGACGGTGACCCAGAGCACGCTCGCCAACTGGAAATCGCTCCACGCCTGCGCGTACCAATGCAGCGTGAAGCCTTGCGGCAACAACGTGCCGAACCAGCGCGTCGCCACGGAATTGACCGCGACCGTGGCAATCAGCAACACCACGTTGACGAGGAAGAACACCATCGCGCCCCACACCAGCACCTGCCAGATGCGGCCCGCTACGCTCGCGCGTTGCCGCTCGCGGGTGACGTGGCGTTCGGGTTCGCGTTCGGGTTGGTGTTCATGCTTGCCGCCGTCGGGATCGGTCGAGGAAGCGGACGGTGGCGAAGACCACGCAGGCGGTGGCGCGCGACGATCGGTCGTCATCAGCCCTTGCCTCCGCTTGCCGGACCGCTATAGAAGAAGCGGCGCGCGCCGAGTAGTGCCGCGACCACCAGCAATTGCACGAAGCCCATCACCATCGCAATCGCGGATGCGAGCGAGTAGTCGTAGCTTTCGAACGCGGCTTCGGCGGCGGCGATCGACATCACGCGTGTCGGCCCGGCGGGCGCGCCAAGCAGCACCGCCGACGGAAACACCGAAAACGCCTGCACGAACGACAGACACGCCGCCATCGTCAAGCCCGGCACCAGCAGCGGCAAATAGATGCGGCGAAACTGTTGCCACGGATTGGCGCCGAGCGTCGCCGCCGCGCTCGCGAGCGTCGGGTCGATGCCGGTCACGTACGACAGCGTCAGCAGGAAAGCGAACGGGAAGCCCGACACGATCAGCGAGATCAGCACGCCCCAGAAGTTGTGCGTGAGACGCACCTCGCGCGTGTAGAGATTCAGACCGTGCAACGCTTGCGGAAACCAGCCGTTCGGGCCGAAGTACGTGAGCATGCCGTCGGCGATCAACACCGTGCCGAGAGTCACGGGAATCACCAGCAAGGTGGTGACGAGCTTCTGATAGGGCGAATGGCGGCGCAACGCGAACGCCACCGGCACCGACACGCCAACGTTGATCAGCGTGGCAGGCACCGCGAGCTTGAGGGTGACGAAAATCGTCGGCCACATCGACGTGTCGGTGAAGAACGTCCGGTAATTGGCCCACGGGCCGCCGCCGTTCATCGGCCGGAACGACAGCACGAGCCCGTACGCGAACGGATAGATGAACACCGCGACGATAAAGATCAAGGCCGGCGCGATCAGCCACCCCTTGGCATCTCGCGGTATGACGGGAGGCACGGCGGGCGCCACGGCGGGCGGCATGGGCGACGGCGACGCGGGCGTATTCATGCGGCCTCTGCGTCATAGACGAGTACGCGCGAAGGCGCCACGCGCAGACTGATGCGCTCGCCCGGCACGAATTCGCCTTCGACCCGCGCCCACACGTCGCCGAACGCGGTGCTCACGCGCAGCAGCGAGTCATGGCCGCCGTATTCGACCGTGTTGACCTGGGCGTCGAAGGCGTTGTCCGCACCCGGCGCGGCGCGCTCCATGTCCTCGGGACGCAGCGCCACGCTCACGCGTTTGCTGTTGAAGCCCGCCATCGGCGTGCCGAGCAGACGCACGCCATTCGCGCTGACGACCACAGCCTCGCCCTGCGTGCCTTCGAGCATGAAGTCGGCCACGTTGCGATAACCCATGAAACGCGCGACATGCAGATTGCGCGGCCGCGTGTAGACCTCCTTCGGCGTCGCGACCTGCTGCACGACACCCTCTTTCATCACGACGATGCGGTCTGCCATCGACAGTGCCTCGTCCTGGTCGTGCGTGACGTAGAGCGTCGCGCGTTCGAGCTGGCTATGAATGCGGCGAATCTCGGCGCGCATCTCGATGCGCAGTTTCGTATCGAGATTCGACAACGGCTCGTCCATCAGAATGAGCGGCGGTTCGATCACGATGGCCCGTGCAATCGCCACGCGCTGCTGTTGACCGCCGGAGAGGTGGCCCGGCAGCTTGTGTTCATGGCCGACCAGTTGCACGAGTTGCAACGCCTCGCGCGCGCGTCGCATGATTTCGCTTCGGGCGACGCCGCGCATCTTCAGGCCGAAGCCGACGTTGTCCAGCACGCTCATATGGGGAAACAGCGCGTAGTTCTGAAACACCATGCCGAAGCCGCGCTTTTCCGGCGGCAAGACGTCGATGCGTTTGTCGTCGAGCCAGATGCCGCCGCCACTCAACGGCTGCAGTCCTGCGATGCAGTTGAGCGCCGTCGATTTACCGCAACCGGAAGGACCCAGCAACGCGATGAACTCGCCCCGCTGGATCGTCAGATCGAGTCCTTGCAGTGCCGCGACCGCCTGGCCTTGCGCATTCGTGAAACTGCGGCTCACTGAATCGAGCCGCAACTGCTCAAAGTGATGCTTCATGGCGGTTTCCTGATACGCGTGACAGGTCAGGCGCGAATCGCAACGGCATGCGCGGACGGTGCGGCTTATTTGGTCTTCTGCGCGCCGACCTCGGTGTCCCACTTCTTGAAGGCCGCCACCATCGCGGTGGCATTCAACGGCAACGCATGCGGACGCTCGGCCAGCAGCTTGGCGTATTCCGGCCGGCCGTATTTCTGCAACACCTCCTGGCTGTGCGGCGGAGCCTGATCGACGGTGACGCCTTTGACTGCCGGGCCCGGGTAGAAATACCCGTCGTCATAGGTCAGCGCCTGTTGTGCCGGTTCAAGCATGAAATTCATGAGCTTGTAGATCACGTCGAGCTTTTCCTTCGGCACGCCTTTGGGGATCACCATGTAGTGCGCGTCGTTCACCCACGTCATGTTGTCGAACGCCTGCACCTTGAATTCAGCAGGAACGATGCCGAGCGCGCGCGGATTGATGTCCCAACCCGTCACCGTCACGGTCATGTCGCGCGTGCCCTCGCCAAGCTCCTTCATCACCGCCGACGTGCCGCCCGGATAATAAGGAATGCAATCGTTCAGTTGCTTGAGGAAGGCCCACGTCTTGTCCCAGCCGTGAATCGGATCCTGCGGATCCTTGTCGCCGAGTATATAGGGCAAGCCCATCAGAAATGTACGGCCCGGACCGGAGTTGGCCGGTCTTGCATAGATCAGCTTGTCGGGATGCGCCTTGCACCATTGCAGAAGCTGCTCGGGCGTTTTAGGCGGATCCGTGACCTTGGCGGGGTTGTATTCGAGCAGCGGACCGGCCGGCATATACGCGACTTCGAGACCGTATCCTTGCGCGAGGTCCTGCATCTTGCGCGGACCCGGCGCGTAGCGGTCCAGCACCCCGGGGAACTGCGCGGCATTGTCCGGCAGCAGTTTCATCCACAGGTTCTGTTCGATGCCTGCGGCCAGCGCGTCGGTGCCGGTCAGAACGAGATCGATGTCGGAGCGGCCGGCGGCCTGCATCGCCTTGATCTTGCCGGGTAATTGCGGCGCTGGCGCATTCGTGAACGTGATATTGGCAACGAGGTTCGGGTACTTCGTCTTGAACGCTTCGAAGCCTTTTTGCGTGAGTTGAAGGTTGCCGGCCACGTCGACGATATTGAGCGTAACCGGATCGGCTGCGTGCGCCGTGGATGCGAAAGCGGCGCTCACCGCAAAACATACGGACACCAGCCTGAGCGCCAATCTGCCTGTAACAGTCATTGCGTCTCCTCGCTTCTTGGTATGGAAGTCCGCCGGTCGAACGCGCTGCGGGCGGTGTCGTTCTACTTTCTCCTCACGCAACATAGCGAAGCGACACAGCCGATGTCAAGCAAATGCTCGTGACTGCGCTTCGCTTACGCAAAGCGCCATTTTTCCAGGGGAATCCTTATGGTTCGGCGGTTTGCGCTGCGCATCCAGGGGCAAACCCGAAGCCTCGCACCAGGTAGCAGCGTGCGTTGTCTGGCAACGCACGCACTGCTCTGCCGTGACGCGTATTCAGCCGCCCTGCACGCCTTGCGTATTCACGTAGAGCGAGTACAGCCCATGGCTCGCCGCCATGAACAGGCGGTTGCGGTGACGTCCGCCGAAGCACACGTTCGCGCACCGCTCGGGCAGCGCAATGTGACCGAGCGGCTCGCCTTGCGACGTGAAGACGCGCACGCCGTCGAGTTCGTCCGTGCCCATGCCCCAGCCGCACCACAGATTGCCGTGGACGTCCACGCGAAAGCCGTCCGGTGTGCCCTCGCCGGCGTCGATCAGCACGCGGTTATTCGAGAGCACAGCGCCGTTGCCGCCGACATCGAACGCGCGGATCTTGCGCGGCTCGCCGCGCGATTCGACGACATAGAGCACCGACTCGTCCGGCGAAAACGCAAGGCCGTTGGGTCCGAGCACGTCGTCGGCGACCATCGACACCTCGCCGGACTGCCCATCGATGCGATACACGCACGCGACCAGCTCCGACGCCTGCTGCTCGCCTTCATAGAAGCTGTCGATACCGAAGCTCGGGTCGGTGAACCAGATGGAGCCGTCCGATTTCACGATCACGTCGTTCGGCGAATTGAAGCGCTTGCCTTGATACCGGTCCGCCAGCACGGTGATCGAGCCGTCGTATTCGGTGCGAGTCACGCGGCGCGTCAGATGCTCGCAACTCACGAGACGACCTTGCCGGTCGCGCGTATGGCCGTTCGCATTGTTCGACGACTGGCGGAACGTGCTAACCGAGCCGGTCGGTTCGTCCCAGCGCAGGATGCGGTCGTTCGGAATGTCGCTCCACAGCAGATAACGGCCGTCGCCGAACCAGACCGGTCCCTCCGACCAGCGCGCGCCCTGATACAGGCACTCGACGGAGGCGGAGGCGATGATCAGCGACTTGAAGCGCGGATCGAATACGCGAATGGAAGGATCGGGGTAGCGTCGGCTGTTGTCGGTCATGCTTGTGCTTTGGGTTGAGGGTTGGGCGCAATGGCGGCGGCCACGGCATTTTACGGATGGCTGCGCGACTATTCACGCTCCAGCGTGAGCGGTTGCGGCACAGCCTGAGCGATCTTCGCATGATGTTCGCGCGGCGTCGAACTCGGCGAAGGCAAAAGTCTATCTGGCGGGTCAGGGCTCGGCTTTTGGTGGAGTTGAGCGCGTCGTCGTGGTCGTGGTCGTAGTCGTTGTCGTAATCGGCCCGAGGCGGCACAGCCCAGTCGTTCTGGATGCGGGATTCGTTCGAAGCGGCATCGGTTTCGCGATGTTGTCAAACAACCGGGCGAAAACCCGGACGTGGATTCATGGCGGGGAGAGTGAAGATTACGGACTGCTCGGCCCCTTTTTTGTACGACAATACGGACTGTCGGCGGACAGGGGAGACCGTGCCGCCACCGCGTCACCGGTAAGCGCTGAGGCAGCTGTTGCAGTCGCAACCACGATTGCCGAGTTCCCATCAATCGGGACAGCATCCCAGGAAAGCGGTGAGCGGGCCATTAAAAATGGATGAAATTTAATGTCGCGAGTGAAATGCCTCTTAACAACCACTCCATAAGAGAGATCTGTCTCATCATTAAATTAATCTCAATTGCGATAAAAAATAAACGCAAATAGCGTTTCGTTCGATTTTTTGCCAAAACCTCGGCTGCGCATGGACTTTCGCGTGCATTCCCGACTTGGCGAAATGATTTTTGGTGGTAAATTGTGAAGCTAAAATTGGCCGGGCGAAATGCCATGCCGCGATTAACCGAAACGGGACGTTTGCGAGCCTGAGAGAGTCAAAATTGTCGCTACATTTTATCGAGCAGATGGCGCCGCTTCTCGACGCCGCCGACGAAGCGCAGTGGCTCGGTGCGATCACGAGCCTGGCCGAGACATGGGGCTTCGACAGGCTGCTGGTCGCCATGCTGCCGCGTCCTACCATCCGGCTCGAAGACGCCTACGTGCGCAGCACGTACCCGCTGGCCTGGCGGCAGACGTATGACAAACAAGGAATGGTGCACTTCGACCCGACAGTCGAGCACTGCATGGCGCGCGCGGCCCCATTGATCTGGTCGCCGGAAATTTTCTCGACCGGACCGCAGCAATCCATGTACGAAGAGGCGCGCTCATACGGGCTACGCGCCGGGGTGACGGTACCGATTCATGGGCCGAACCAGGAAGCCGGCATGATGTGCTTCGTCAACGACAGCACCGTGACCGACGCCTTCCGGCGCCATGTCAACGTAACGTTGCCGAACCTGGTGTTATTGCGCGATCTGGTGATGGATACCAGCCAGCGCCATCTGAATACGCACGCTCAGACGTTATTGCCCAAGCTCACGCCGCGCGAACGCGAATGCCTGAAATGGACCGCACGCGGCAAGTCGACCTGGGAAATATCCCAAATCCTGAATTGTTCGGAAGCCGTGGTGAACTTCCACATGAAGAACATCAGGACGAAATTCGGTGTGACTTCGCGGCGTGCGGCAGCCGTTATCGCGGCTCAGCTCGGACTTATTGACCCGGGTTGAGGAACGCGGCCGCGTCGCGGCTGTACAGCACTCGTTCGGCACGGCCCAGATCGGCGTCGGACACGGTCTTGGTGAAATACAGACCCAGCAGGATCGACACCGGCGCCGGAATTTCCGCGCCCGATTCAAAGCGGCTGCCGCGCGACTGCGTAACGCCAAAGCGGGCCCAGAAGCGGCGCTGGCTTTCTTTTTTCTTCTTGCGATAAGCAATGATCAGTACGCGATCCACTGCCGAGGAAGCCTCCGCGGGGCGCGTTTGGAGGCCGGTTTGCGGTTGCCAATGATTTTCGAGAAGTTCCATTTTCGAGCCCTGTCGGTTGAGTGCGCTGCCTGTCCTGAATTCTGCTTTATTCGATAAGCATGCACACCTATCCAGGTAGGTAGGTGGCAAATCCATCCAAAATGCATAAATTTTCCTGGGTAACTGGTATCCCCACTCGTTCAGGAGAATGTCATGCAAACCGCGATCCAGATTGGAATGCGTCAGGAATTCGACAACGCCGACATCAACGAGATGTATCGCCTGCGGGCCCGGGTGTTTCACGGGCGTCTTGGGTGGAATATTCCGACCATCGCCGGCATGGAGATCGACGGGTATGACGCGCTCGGCCCGCATTACATGCTGATTCGCGGCGAAGACCGGCAGTTACGCGGTTGTTGGCGTCTGATGCCGACCGAGGGGCCGCACATGCTGAAGGACACGTTTCCACAATTGCTGCACGGCGCACCGGCGCCGGTTGGGCGGCACATCTGGGAACTGAGCCGCTTCGCTATCGAAACCGGCGGCGAGGAACAGTCGTTCGGTTTCACGGACATGACGATCCAGGCGATCCAGGAGGTCATGAAATTCGCGAAACGAATGGGCATCACGCATTACACCACCGTGACCACCACACCCATCGAACGGCTCCTGCGCAGAAGCGGCATCGACATCAGCCGGCTTGGCGCGCCTGTACAGATCGGAGTGGAACGGGCGGTGGCGCTCGATGTGGCGGTCAGCCCCAAGACCATGACGGCGCTGTTCGGGCCGATGGCGATTGCGGCTTGAATCGCGGCTTAGCTGAGCCCGGCAGGTGGAAGATCAGGAGCCAAACATCCGCTCCAGCGCATTCTCGAGATGCGCGCGCATCGCCGACGCCGCCCCTGAGGCGTCCTTGCGGCGGATCGCGTCGAGCACCATCATGTGCTCGGTTTGTACGAGTCGCTGACGTTCCACCGTTTTCACCAGTGAGAGATTGCGCGACAGGTTCATGCTGAACAGAATCTGTTCTTCGATGAACGACATGACCGTGATGAAAAACGGGTTCTTCGACGCCCGCGCCACCGCCAGGTGGAACATGAAGTCGTCGTGCGCACCAATGCCCCGGGTTTCGATGATGTATTCCAGTTGATCCCACGCCTGCTGGATCGCGACGATGTCGTCGGCATCGGCTTTGAGCGCGGCTTGTGCCGCGGCGCCCGCCTCCGTCACGATGCGAAACTCATAGCAACGGCGAATATCCGATAGCGTTTCGAGCGGTGCAAAACGGCGTACGTCCGGATCGGGCCGCCGCGCGACCGTCGTGCCGGAGCCGTGGCGCGTCATGATGATGCCGTCCGCCCGCAAGCGCGCGAGTGCTTCGCGCACGGTGGGCCGCGACGTCGCGAAGCGCTCGGCCAGCGCATGCTCGGTCGGTAAGCGCTCGCCTTCCTTATACTCGCCCTCAAGAATGCGATTGAGGATGTCGCCGTAGATCTTGTCGGGCAAACCCGTGGTTTTGCGCTCGTTCATCAGCAGGGCTGAATCAGCTTGTCTGAGTAGGTCCTGATTGTAAGGCCAACTCGATGCTTATTTCATCAAGCGTATGCAGCCAGGATAACGCCTGTGGCCCTCGACGCCCACCGCACCTGGCATACCTACCCAAACGCCGCGGTCATAAATTTGACAGGTGTTTGATTGACATCCCGGTTAATGCATCTTTTTCGGCAATCATCTAAGCTTCGTTGGTATAAAAGATCAATGAGCCCGGGCTGCGAAACGCGGCTGCGGGATCCGGTTCTTTCAGACGCGGAGTCGATATGTACACACGCATCCTTGTAGCGGTCGACGGCAGCAATACCTCACGCCGTGCGTTCGAAGCAGCGCTTGATCTCGCCAAATCCAACGGCGCCGTTCTGCAGCCTTTCTATGTCGTCGAAAACACGCCCATGTATTTCGAGGCCCCCGGTTACGACCCCTCCGTGCTGCGCAACCGTCTGATCGAACAGGGCAATGAGCTGGGCGCGGAGTTCGCCAAGGCCATGCTCGACCATGGCGTGAAGGGCGAACTCGCCGTAGGCGAATCGTCGTCGCTCGACGATGTGTCGGTCGTCGTGCTGAACGCCGCGGAGGACTTCAAAGCCGACCTGCTGGTCATGGGCACGCATGGTCGACGCGGCTTTCAGCGTCTGATACTCGGCAGTGTTGCCGAACGTTGCGTGCGCCAGGCGACCTTGCCCGTCCTGTTGATTCCCGCCGCTTCGGGTCAGGCTCAGTCACCCGAGACGCCCGCCGCCGGCGCCTAGTTCGCCGCGCTTGATTCAGCGTGCTTGATTCAGCGCGCTTGATTCACCGTAATCAGCGCGAGCCCATTGCCCATCCGTCGAACGCCGCCCTCTCCACTCATTGAGCGCGACATTCGGCGCGGCGTTCACAATGCGTCACGATGTGCATCGAGCCACCCGCGTACAACTCGTACAGCCCCTACGGCCATCCGGAATCGGATGGCCGTATCGCTTCTGGCGCACGAAACTTTCTTTGGAGCCGCATTGCTGAAAAGCGGGATCGAACGTGCTAACCTTCCGCGGGAAAGCGCATGAAGTATTTAACGTGACCAGCGACATAGGTCCAGACAACGGGGAATAAGGCGTAAGCGCCTAGGGCACCTGTTGGAATGGCCGCACAGAAAACGTAAAAGAGACTGCCGACCGTTATCAGACCGTAGCCAATCTGAAGCGCGAAAAAAGAGTGCCTTCGCCAAGGAGTTTCTCTTGCCCTGCTCAGCATGCAGCCTGCGTAGTCGTGTCCATGCCGTCGTCGTGATCGGTTTGTCGCTCGCGTGCTTTGCATGCAGCGACAAACAGGATGCGCCAGCGGCCGCCATTCCGCCCATTCCCGTACTGGTCGAAACGGTATCGGCATCGTCCGTTCCGGACGTTGTCGAATTACCTGGCCGGATCGAGGCGGTCCGTTCGGCGGAGATCCGGGCGCGCGTCGACGGGATCGTCGAACGCACGCTGTATCAGGAAGGCACGGATGTGCCGGCAGGCGCCAAACTGTTCCAGATCGATCCCCGCGACTATCGTGCGCAGTTGCAGCAGGCACAAGCCGCGCTGACGCGCAGCAAGGCTGTCTATACCAACGCGGCGTCGGTGGTGGAGCGCTTCAGACCTCTGGTCGACCGTCACGCGGTCAGCGCACAGGAATTCGACGACGCGCTCGCCAACATGCAGCAGAGCAAGGCCAGCGTAGACGATGCGCAAGCCGCCGTCACGCTCGCCCAGTTGCGGCTCGACCGCTGCGTCGTCACCACACCCATAGCCGGACGCGTAGGGCGCGCGCAAGTCACGGAAGGCGCGCTCGTCAGTGCCGGCGCGGCGACGCTCCTGACGCAGGTCAACCAGCTCACGCCGATCAACGCGGTCTTCACACAATCGAATACCTCGATGCTCGACGTCGAACAGGAG
>FTBI01001386.1_pt1 | contig 13463 bp, 11 predicted proteins | sample 1639171 | NCBI WGS metagenome assembly FTBI01 (sample SAMEA3914812, study PRJEB12502) | metagenome | biome: forest; material: soil | place: Canada | collected 2011-07-07 | depth 0.1 m | reverse complement strand
GTCACGATCTCCGATATTGGTCGAGGCGCGGAAAAAATCGCCGACGCCGATCACATACACGAGCGAGGTGTCCCGGAACAGCACGATGGCCTGTGTCAGCAAGAGGGGCGTCATCGCGCGAAACGCTTGCGGCAACACGACGCGTTGCATCGACTGCCCCCAGGTCATGCCGAGCGCATCGGCGGCGTATAAGGCCTGGATGACCGCGCAGATGATCTCGGCATAGTAGGCCGCTTCGAACAGGGAGAAAGCCACCATTGCCGACACGAGCCGGATATCGGTGCTTGCAGATCCCATCGCCGCCAGCGCGGCCCGGCACCCCTCGCGCCGCGCTTGAGCAGTGCGGTCGCGACGGATTCCCCGGTCACTTTGGATCGGTAGGATACCTGATTGAAGGCGAATCGTCAGGTGGGGGCGGCTTAATGGGATTAGTTCCGAGATCGGCGCCTTGCTCGTCTCGCATCTCCTGAAGATCGGCTGCGAACAGTTCGTTCATGCGTTCGCTGGTTTCGCGCGTGGCGACTACATAGCGTTCCTCATCTTTCCAGACCGTCTCGAGTGCACGGAACATCTCTTCATCATGCACGCGGAACAAGCGACGCGCGCGCGCGGCGAGGTGGTCCTGGAAGCCCAGGGCCTTAAGGGCCGCTTCGCCCAGCTTGAGGCCGGCCTCGAACGTCTCGCGCTCAACCACGTCGGCGCCTTTGTCCAGCAGGCGATAGGCATGACGGCGGTCATACGCCCGGGCAAGAATCTTCAACTGGGGGAAGTGACGGGTCGCGATCTCGACGAGTTTTTCGGCCGCATCGCGATCGTCGAGCGCGACGATCAGCAACTTCGCATCGGCGGCACCGGCGGCGCGCAACAGGCTCAGGCGGGTGGCATCGCCGTAGTTGACACGCCGACCGAAACGGCGAACCAACGCGACTTGTTCGGCGCTTGCCTCAAGCGTTGAAGTTTTGAACCCATTGACAATGACCAGGCGTCCGACGATCTGTCCGAATCGCCCGAAGCCCGCGATGATCACATCTGGACGCTCGTCGAATGCTTCGTTCTCTGGCTCGTCATCTTTCGACTGCGCTTTCGTACAGACCCGCTCGAACACGATGAGGGCGATCGGTGTCAGGGCCATCGAGACCGCGACACCGGCCGTGGCGAGGGCCGAGATATCGGTGGTGATCACGCCTGCCGCCGATGCGACGCCGAGCAGCACAAAGGCGAACTCGCCACCCTGCGAAAGCGCGACGCCGACCTGCGCAGCCGTACGCGGCTCGCTGCCCGACAAGCGCGCGACGCCGAAAATCAGCACCGCCTTGACGATCATCATGCCGGGCACCATCACCGCGAGCAACAGCGGATGGTGAGCGACCAGGACCAGGTCGACGCTCGCACCGACCGACATGAAGAACAAGCCGAGCAGCAGTCCGCGGAACGGCTCGATGTCAGCCTCGATCTCGCGCCGGAACTCGCTGTCGGCGAGCACCACGCCCGCGAGAAAGGCCCCGAGCGCGGCAGACAAACCGACGGCCTGCATCAGCAAGGCCACCGCCACCACCAGCAAAAGGGCCGCCGCGGTGAAGATTTCGCGCTGACGGGTGTTGGCGATAAAACGGAACGCCGGACGCACCAGGTAATGGCCGATCGCAATGATCATCGCGACAGCTGCGAACACACCGAGTGCGCGTACCCAGGCCGGGTAGGCGGCGAAAATGCCGTGCCGTACATGGGCGATGGCGTCGCCATGCGTCGCCGCGAGCAAGGGCAGGAGTGCAAACATCGGGATGATCGACAGATCCTGGAACAGCAGGATCGCGAACGAGGCGGTGCCCGTCGCGGTCTGGCGCAGATGGCGTTCCTCGAGGGTCTGCAGGACGATCGCGGTCGAGGAGAGCGCCAGAATGAAGCCGAGTGCATAGGCTTCCTGCCAGAACAAGCCGAGCGCGAGGCCGATGCTGCCGAGCACGACGCCACTGATCACGACTTGTGCGCCACCGAGCCCGAAGAATGCTTTGCGCATGCCCCACAGGATCGACGGACGGACTTCGAGCCCGATCAGGAACAGCATGATCACCACACCGAACTCGGCGAATTCCATCACACTTGTCTGGTCGGCGACAAAACCGAACGCAAACGGTCCGATGACGGCACCCGCAATCAGATAGCCGAGTACTGAACCAAGGCCGAGCCGCGTCGCGACCGGCACCGCGATCACCCCGGCACTGAGGTAAATCACGGCCATTTCCAGCAGGCTGGCGCCTTCCATGTGCGCGGGGTCCTTTTTGGCGAGTTGTCGAAAATCCCTTAAGGGGTGTTGTTCTTTGCGATTCTGCGCTGACGAACGTGCCGCGAATGCGTATGCTATCTGAACAACACGTCACACAAGGATACGGCCTGGCGGCAGGCGCGACAGCGCGCTCCGCGAGGTTGCCGCCGTGCCAGCAGGCGCAGGGAAATCGGCGAGCGGTTGGTTTGGGCGTGGCGAGTGCCACCCCGAGAGTGAATGCATGGATCCTGGCTCGCCTGGCCGCGTAGCCGCGGGGGAATATCCCGGCGGTGAGCGGTGAGTGAAGATACTGGGCGGGTTCCCTTGCTACTACGGCTATCTGGCGAGGACGTGTATGTTGACCTTTTCTTCAAACGAAGACGATCGCATCGTCCAAGGCACGCCGGGCGACAGCCTGGACGAGACACTTCAAGCCCAAGCGGACGCCCGGCGAGAAGTGGCGTCGCGCCATGCGACGCTGAACGCGCCGCGCGCCCTGCGGCGTGCTCGCGGTCGACAGGGCAGTCGCCTTCGGGCTGCGGCCCCGGGGCTGGCACGGCTTTCGGTGGTGGCGGTGTGGATCTGGTCGATGGTGGAGCTACCTGCCGAGCTGACGATTGACGCGTCGATCGTGCAAACCTTTGCGCTTGCGATGTCCAAACTGTGCCTGACCGCGCTGGTCGGCATGGTTCTGATGGGCAATGCGATCGCGCGGAAGATCTTCCTGTTGGTCTGCTGGCTCAGCATTCTGGCTATTGCACCGGACCTCCCGTTGCAATTTCACTACGACCGCACAGGGTTTCTGCTTTCGGCAATCGAATGTCTGATGAAAGCGCTGGCGATTATCGCGTTCGCACTGCCGGGGCTCGACTATAAGGTTGCACTCGGCGATCGGGCAGGGTTCGATACTGGGCGCTGAGGCGGTCGCGCTGAGGCGGGCTGCTGGGATGGAGTTGCCGAGGCGGGCGTGCCGGAGTTGAGCGTGCATGGGTGAAGCTGCTGTGATGCGCGCGCCCGAGCATGGATACGATCGCAGCACCTGGCGCTTCCGACACTTCGGTCTATCCCGGCCCGAGCACGACGACGCCGGTCGCGAGCAAGCCGATCTGCAACAAGCCAAACAACACAATCAGCACGGCGCCGGACAGTGCGAGGCCGCGTTGTGCGCGTTCGAACACGCGCCGCAGACTGGGCCGCGTCAGCATGAATGCCGTGGTCGACGCGGCGCCCAGGCCGATCACGCCGATCGTGGCGGCGACCCCCAGCCCGATCGACAGCGCGGCCAGCGCACCGGCCCAGAACACATGACAGGTGCTGGCCACCAGCAGCACGAACAGGGCGCCTGCGCACGGTCGCAGCGCTGTGGCGAGCCCAAGGCCGCGCACGCCGCGATAGGGTGTGCCGCTGCTGAACGCAAGGACGCGACGTGTATTCGACCGTCCGGCGACCGCCGGCAATGGGGCGGAGGCGGAACTTGATTCCGACCTCAAGGCCGACCCGGACCCCGACCCGACCCCCGACCGGAAAGCCGAGCCCAGCGCCGCCCCCAAATACTGTTCCCCTGACGATTCGTCGTTCGCTTCGTCGTTTCCCGATCCGCCACTCCGCTCGCGTGCAAACTGCAGCGGTGTATCCGTCGTGCAGCAGTCGCGCCCCGTGGCGATTCGGAACACTGCGACCAGGCCCACCAGCACGAGCGCGATATTGCTGATCAGTTCAAGCGGGCCCGCGCCGCTCATTGCTCCGCCGGTCGTACCACTTGTCGCACCGTGTAAAGCGGCACGCGAAAACAATGCGACTGCACCGACCAGCACGATCGCCGTGAGCGACTGGCCGAGCGCGATGCGTAGCGACAGCGACACGACTTCGCGACTGCGCGCTCGCCGTGTTGCGAACTGGCTCGCGACGACGAACTTTCCGTGGCCTGGCGCAAGCGCATGAAGCACGCCGTAGCCAGCGCATAGCCCGATCAGTTCAATCAAGGTGAGCCAGCCGCGTGAGGGCGAGCCGCCGCTGGACGGCGTGGCAAGTGTCTGAAGGTCGGCGACGCGGGTCTGCATGGCGTCGTTCATCTCGCCCTGGAGCATCAGCACCTTGCCGATCTCCTGCCGCACGCCGTCGGGCAGCGGCAGCGCGTGAGAAGGAGTCGTGCTCTGCTGCTGCGGCGCCGCTTCATCGGGTACGCCGAAAACATCGGTCGCATGCACCGGTGCGGCAGCCATCAGCGTAACCGCGCCGAGTACGGTCGCGACGACCCGGACACTGCGTCGCGATCTGCCGATCCACGCACCAAGCCACGTGTTCGTTCTGCCGCACGTCGACCCGTTCATCCACTCGCTCAACATGACACTCTCGCAGCGGATGGGAAGACGGAGCCGAAAAACACCGGGTGATCCCGATCGGGCGCGTCGGAAATATGACAATCGGAAGACGCGGGATCCAGTTGCACACCATCGGGGCGCATCTCGAAGTCGCAGAAGAAATTTTCATCCCAGACGCCGACCTGAAATCCAGACTTGGGCAGTTCAACCGGCTCGACGAGCGGCACTACAAAGGTGTACACGATCTTGCCGCCACGCAGTGCCACACTGAAATTCGTCGGTTGACCGACGGCGAGCGGCTTGCCGTCGACGAACACGCGTGTGAAATAGCCCACCCGCGTGAGCGAATCGAATGCAGATTTCTTGAAGGTGTCACGGTCCGCGTCGCTGAGCACCGCGTCGGGTCCATAGTGGCTCAGGTCGATCGACAACATCGCGGGAAAGCCTTTGGTAAAGGTCCAGTCCTCGCGCAAGCCGGTCACTTTGTGCTGGGCGAGCTCGATCTGCGCGCCATAGGTGATCCACACATGAGGATGCGCATCGACCGGCTTGAACACAAGGCAGGCAAGGCAGGCGAAAGCGGCACTGCACACGATGCGCAGGCGTCGAAACTGAAAGGGCATCGTAGGGGCGCTTTTTCTTAGTGGCCTAGTTAAACATAGCGACCGGTCGCCGACAACCCTGAGCGCCTTGCCATACTAACCGCGCGGCGCCGAATACATGCCGGTGCTGCGGAATTGTGAAGGGCTGATGCCGTAGGTCCGGCGAAACACTTTGGCGAAATAGTTCGGGTCTTCAAAGCCGCAATGGGTGGCGATGGTCTTCACGCTGAGGGTGCCGCTCGTCAGCAGGCGTGCCGCACGGCGCATCCGCTCGAGTTGGACGAACTCGGCAGGCGAACTGCCTTCACAGGCCGCGAAGATGCGCGTGAAGTGCGCGCGACTCAGGCCCGCAAGATCGGCGAGCAACTGAACATCGAGATCGCTCTCGAGATTCTTCCGGATATGGGCGACTACACGCTCAGTCGGCCGCTGTGCGGCGGGCCGACGTGCGCTCTCGTGGGGGCCCAGCAGGTCGTCGTAAAGCGCCATGGTCGCTGCGTAGGCGCGGGCCGATGCCTCGCCGGGACTTTCAATCTGGCCGTCACTGAGTTCCAGGCTGCATTGCGCGAGCCGGTCGATCGTCGCGGACTTGAGTTTGAAGACCGGCCCGACCGCGGCAATGATCGCATGGTGCAGGCGCAACGCCTCCTGGCCCGTCATCGCGATCCAGAAGAACTCCCACCGGCTGTCGTCATCGACCCAGTAGCGGTGCGGGTGCGGAATCACGACGAGCATGGTCTCGCCCGCGCGCACCCGATACCGGTGGCGTTCATAGTTGAGTCGCCCCTCGCCGGAAATGGTGTGCTGCAGCACCGAGAAGGGCATCAGCCCGCGCTGCCGGCCGTCCCAGTCATAGGCGCTGCCGGTGGCGATCTCATAGCCGGTGCTGGTCGGCATGACGTGCAGACGGTCACGTCGCTGCGGCAGTGAAATGGGGCGGCCGAACGGACCGCGGTCAATCAGATCTTGCAGCACAAAATTACCCCTGTAAGCACAGTTTCCCTCTGGTCAGGGCCGGGTCGCCTCGCTCAGAATGGCGTCACACCAGTCACCATGACCTTAGCATCTTCACGCGGGGCAGGGAACGCTGCAAACTGTCTGAGTGTTTCCGGCGCGGCTCGCGCTTACGCTTTACCCTCAATCTCAAGGAGAGCATTTTGACGGCTCCATTCAAGATCGCGATCATCGGCGCGGGAAGCGTCGGATTTACCCGTACGCTGGTCAAGGATTTGCTCAGTGCGCCGGCGTTGCAAGACATCGAGATCGCCCTGACCGACCTCAACGAACATAACTTGTCGATGATCCGGCAGATCCTCGATCGCCTCGTCGCCGTGAACAAGTTTCCGACGCGCATCACCGCGACGACCGACCGGCGCCGTGCGCTGGAGGGCGCGCGCTATGTGATCAACTGTGTGCGGCTCGGGGGGCTCGAAGCCTTTGCCGACGATATCCGCATCCCCCTGAAATATGGTGTCGATCAGTGCGTGGGCGACACGATCTGCGCGGGCGGCATCATGTATGGTCAGCGCTCGGTTAACGCGATCCTCGACTTCTGCGCGGACATTCGCGAAGTCGCCGAACCGGGTGCGAAGCTGCTCAACTACGCGAATCCGATGGCGATGAATACCTGGGCCGCGATCGATCATGGCGGCGTCGAGACGATCGGTCTTTGCCACGGTGTGCAGCACGGCTGGCGCCAGATCGGCGAGGTGCTCGGCGCCGAGCATCCGAACGATGTCGAGTACATTTGCTCCGGCATCAACCATCAGACGTGGTACGTCGACGTGCGCTTCAAGGGCCGTCGTGTCACCAAGGACGAGCTCATCGCGGGCTTCGAGCGCCATCCGGTTTACTCGCAGCAGGAGAAGGTGCGCATCGACGTGCTCAAGCGCTTTGGCGTGTACTCAACAGAAAGCAACGGCCACCTGTCGGAATACCTGCCGTGGTACCGCAAGCGCCCCGAAGAGATCACCAAGTGGATCGACATGTCCGAATGGATCCATGGCGAGACCGGGGGTTATCTGCGAGTCTGTACCGAAGGCCGTAACTGGTTCGAAGAGGAGTTTCCGCGCTATCTGGCCGAGGTTGAGAAGCCGCTCGATCCTTCGCTGCGCAGCGACGAGCATGCGAGCCACATTATCGAAGCACTCGAGACTGGCAAGGTCTATCGCGGCCATTTCAACGTGAAGAACAAGGGCCTGGTCACCAACCTGCCGCAAGATGCGATCGTCGAGACGACGGGCTTTGTCGACCGGTTCGGCCTCAACATGGTCGCGGGCATCACCTTGTCCGACGCCTGCGCGACGATTTGCCAGGCCTCGATCAATGTGCAACGCATGGCAGTCAAGGCGGCGGTCACCGGCGATGTCGACTTGCTCAAGCTGGCGATGCTCAACGATCCGCTGACCGGTGCGATCTGCACGCCCGATGAAGTCTGGCAAATGGCGGACGAGATGCTGGTCGCACAGGCAAAATGGTTGCCGCAATATGCGCATGCGATCGACGGTGCGAAGCGGCGGCTCGCGAGCTCGAAGATCAAGACACGTGAGTGGCAAGGTGCGGCCAGCATGCCGGTGCGTTCGGTCGAGCAGATGCGTGAGGACCGTGCTCTGCGCAAGGGTGGCGTTTCACCCGACCAGCAAGTGGTGGCATAAGCCCCGGGGCGCGCCGTCCGGCAGAGCCGAACGCGCGAGCCTCACACGATAAAAATACGGAGACAATCCAATGAGACTGTTCAAGATCGGGCTGCTGGTCGGCTCGCTGCTGGCTTCCATCATCGCCGCACCGGTGCGCGCCGAACCTGTGACCTTGCACTTCTGGGTTGCGTGGGATGCCCAGCAGGCCGACGCGATCGCCGCGACCAAGCAGATCGCCCTGTTTGAACAGTCCCATCCGGACATCAAGATCGACATTCAGAACATCGCATTTGGCGCGCTGCACGACAAGGTCATTACGTCGGTCGCGGGCGGCGATGCGCCTGACCTTAGCTGGGGCCTCATCGAATGGCTCGGCGAGTTGAACCGCATGGGCGCACTTGCCGATCTCACACCGTATGCAGCGAAGTGGCCTGATCGCGCGCAGATCTACCCGAACGCGCTGAGTGCCGTGACGATCGACGGCAAGCTGATGGCGTTGCCGCACTATCTCGGCATTCGCGGCTTGCTGTATCACGAAGACATGCTCAAGAAGGCGGGCATCGATGCGCCGCCGAAGACCTGGAGCGAGCTGATCGCGGATAGCGAGAAGATCCACCAGGCCACCGGCAAATACGGCTTCGGCATCGCGGGCACTGGCGTGCGTTCGCCGCAGGAATTGCTGATGTTCCTCGCCCAGAGCAATGCGACGCTCGCCGTGCGTCAGAGCGATGGCAAGTACCGCAATACATGGAACGACGATCCGAAGCAGCTTGCCAACGCGACGCAGGTCTTCGCTTTCTACAAGACCCTGCTCGACAAGCAAGTGATCTCGCCGCAAGCCAGTAGCTGGGGTTATGAGGAAGAGGACACGAATTTTTCGCTCGGCCAGTACGCGATGGTGGTCAATGGCTCGTGGATGAAAAACCGCGCCGAGCAGAACCCTGAGCAGATGAAGGATGTGAAGATCGTCGCCCCGCCGTACAACCAGAAGCCGGCGACTTTCTTTGAAATCAACCCCTTCTTTGTCTACAAGGGAAAACACGAACAACAGGCTTGGGAATTTGCGTCCTTCATGCTGAGCAAGGACTACCAGAGTGCAGTGCATGGCGAGCGCTCGCCGCGCCAGGATGTGGTCAGCCAAACCAAATGGGGCCGTGATTTCACGGTGCTCGCACCGACCGGCGTGGGCTTTCCTCCGGTGGCGCTTGGCTCGATCACGCGCGCAATGGAAGAGTCGATCGGACGCGTGTTGCTCAAGAAGGAAGATCCGCAGGCTGTGGCGCAGTGGCTGGGCAAGGCGGTCAACAAGGCCTTGCGGCAGTCGGGTGAGCTCAGCGGGAATTGATGAAAGTGTCGTAAGAGGGGGGGCGGTCGGAAGGATTGTTCCGATCGCCCAACCGTGAGAGTGACGCGCGGGTGACGGATACGAGCGCAGCACGACAGCACGACCCCGCATGCCTCCCGTGAAGCCTATTGGCGGCACGGCCGGCGAAGGTATATTGAGGAAACTGGACAAGACCCATGAGACGAGCCGCGTTGGATGTCGGCGTCGGTGTATCGGCGCGTGACGAAACCCGCCCGGGTTCACGGCCCCCGAGCCGTGCCGTGCAGATGCGTCGTGCGGCCTGGCTCTTTGTGGCACCCGCCGGGCTGTTCTTCCTGATCCTGATCGCGTTCCCGCTGGTCAGCGTGTTATGGCGCAGCTTCAACTTCGCGAGCCTGACGAATCCGAGTGTCACGGGGTTCGCGGGGCTCGAGAACTACCGAACCATCCTTGATGACGACCAGTTCTGGCCGGCACTGCGCAACACCTCGGTGTGGACGGTATTGTCGGTCGTCGGCGAATACGCGCTCGGCATCGTTTCAGCGGTCGCCCTGGCGCAGCCGGTCCGCGGGCGCGCGATTTTCCGCGGGGTGATCATCATCCCCTGGCTGATCCCCATCGTCGTGGCGGGGCTTGACTGGACCTGGATGCTGACCCCCGACTACGGCGTAATCAACCTGTGGCTGGTCAAGCTCGGTCTGCTCGATCATCCACGCTTCTGGCTTGGCGACATGGGCACCGCGCTCTTCACCGTGACGTTCGTGAACGTCTGGCGCAGTTTTCCCTTTTATACGATCAGCCTGCTCGCGGCACTTCAGGCCGTGCCGTCCGAGCTCCACGAGGCTGCCGCGATCGACGGGGCAGGGCCAATCCGGCGCTTTTTCTCGATCACGTTGCCTCACCTCAAGACGGTGTCGCTGACGCTGATCTTCATCCACGTGATCTGGACCGCGATCAACTTCGACTTCATCTGGGTGATGACGGAGGGTGGGCCGCTCAACGCGTCGGTGACGCTGCCCATCATGATCTACCGCTACGCGATGCAGGACTACGATATCGGCGCTGCCTGTGCGCTCGCCAGCATGTCGATGGGCTTCATGGTGAGCGCTTTCTTTGTCTACTACTACGGCGTGATGCGGCGTTCGAAGGGCGGTGCGCAATGATCATCGGCAAAACCCAGCAAATCACCGGCGCCTCGGTGACCTATCTGACGCTAGGCGTGTTCGCGGCATTCTGCCTCTTCCCCTTTCTCTGGATGCTCGATACCGCGCTCAAGCCGCTCGAGGAGATCCGCAGCATCACGCCGAGCTTTCTGATCGCGAACCCGACGCTCGACAACTTCCGTCATGTGCTGGTCGACGGACAGTTCGTCGGCTACTTCCTTAACAGTGCGATCGTCGCTTCGTTCTCGACTATCGTGACGCTGGTCGTGTCGACGTTTTGCAGCTACGCACTGAGCCGCTGGCCGACCTTCGCTGCGGTGCGCTCGATCGGCGCGGCCCTGATCGTCTCGCAGATGATCCCGGGTGTGCTGCTGCTCGTGCCGATCTACATCCTCATGCAGAAACTCGGCCTGCTCAGCACGTATGCGTCGCTGATCATCGTCTACTGCACCTTCATGATCCCGCTCGCGACCTTCATGCTGAAAGGATTCTTCGATGCGGTGCCGCGTGAAATTGAAGACGCGGCCGAGATCGATGGTTGTGGGCGCATCAGTTTCATCGTGCGCGTGCTGCTGCCCTTGTCGGTGCCGGGCATCGTGGCAACGGGCGCGTTCGCCTTCGTCGCTGCCTGGAACGAGTTCATGTTCGGGTATGTGTTGATCAACGACGATGCGCGCCGCACGCTGACCCCGGGGATCATGATTTTCAAAGGCGCGCACGTGACCGACTGGGGCGGGCTGATGGCCGCTTCGGTGTTGGCCGTTGTGCCCGTGGCGCTGTGCTTTGTTTACATCCAGCGTTTTCTGGTCGGGGGCCTCTCGGCGGGCGCGGTCAAGGGCTAGGTGGCAAGACGCAAAGTTTTCGGCCCGGCGCCGCATCGGTGCCCGGGGGACCCTCCCACGTCTTCTATCGAGACTCACACTTCGGGGTCGGACCGGGATGTGCCCCCCTGCGTCTGCCCTTCAATCACCTGACACACCCGCCGCGCCAAAGGATGTCGCGCGGCCCTCATCGGCCTCGGCGCATTCAAAAAACAACGCTTGCCCAGGCCTGAACATATTCAATATTGAGATATCCGGCACAATCGGTGTTTAGAGCACGTGCCCCGCGGTGACGCTTCTGGCATGATGCGGCCTGCACGATTTTTTCCTAGGGTATATATTTCTGGGATGAAAAACCTACCGGACCCGTTGTCCGCCATCGCATCCGTCGCACCCAACCCGGCCCGCCCCTGGGATGCACGTCTCGCCCGCTGGCTCGTGACACCTCTGAAGCACACCCGCATCACGCCTAACCACTTGACTTCACTGCGCTTGTTGATCGGCACGTCTTGCGCCATCGCATTCGCCGTAGGCGGTTATGGCTGCGCCAATCTGGGCGCGCTGCTGCTTGTGCTGTCGAATTTCGTCGACCATACCGACGGCGAACTCGCGCGCGTGAGCGGCAAGACGAGTCGCTTCGGTCATTTTTACGACCTCGCTTGTGATGCTTTCGTGACCGTCGCGCTGTTCGTCGGCATCGGTATCGGTGTGGGCGTGTCGCACGGAAGCTTTACGTTCAACGGCTTTGGCATAAGCGGTGGCGCCGTGCATCTGTCGCCGACGCTGCTCGGCTGGTTGGCGGGCGTGGCTGTCGCCGTGATTTTCCTGTTGCGCCTGCAGATCGAGGAACGTGAGGGCAAGGCGGGAACCCGCCAGGCATCGATCGCGGGCTTCGAGACCGAAGACGTGCTTTATCTGATGCCGCTGGTCACGCTCTTCAACGGCACGCATGGTTTCTTGCTGGCCTCGGCGATCGGGGCACCTCTGTTCGCCGTCTGGGTCATCTGGGATTTCTGGCGTGTCACGCGACGCGTGGCGCCTGCGTCCCAGGCTCGCGGTTATGAGGGTGCACGATGAGTACCGTAGTCGCTGCCGATGCGGCGTCGCAGGATTCGCCGGACACGATCCTCGCATCGCTGCCGGGGCCTGCGCCCCGCGCCGCCTTTGTGTCGCAGGGCGCGTTCCTCTACCTCGACACCTTCCTGCCAGCCGATGTGACAGCGAAGCTGATCGCGGGCGTGCATGCCGTCGAGGGTGCGGTCAACCGCAACTACCTGCCTGGCCACAAGCAGGGTGGTAGCGTGAGCCGTCACAAGATCGACGAGCTCGCTCCCGCGATTGCCCAACTGTACCGTTCGCCTGTACTGATTCAATGGCTCGAGACGCTATGTGGAGAACCGCTGCAGCCCTCGCCGGACGATGATCCCCACGCTTACGCGCTCTACTTCTATACGAAGCCCGGCGACCATATCGGCTGGCATTACGACACCTCCTACTACGAGGGCCGCCGCTACACGCTGCTGCTCGGGGTGATCGACGACTCCTCGTGTTTCCTCGAATATCGGCTTCATACGCGCGACAACAACGTGCGTATCAGCGAGGACGCAGTGCAGATCCCGCCGGGTGGCATGGTGTTCTTCGACGGCGACCGGCTTCATCACCGGATCACCCCGCTGCGCGCCAACGAGCGGCGTGTCTCGCTGACCTTCGAGTATGTGACCAACCCGCATATGCGGCCTTTGCAGCGCTTCATGTCGAACATGAAGGACGCGGTGGCCTATTTCGGCTTCCGCCAGGTGTTCCGCCAATTGCTGGGCAAACGGACCTCGCAGGCATGACACGCGCCGCACTGTTGTCGCTGTCGCTCGGGCTCGCCCTGTTCATCGGGCTGCTCGCCTGGCAGGGCTTCGGACCGCTCGTCTCGGCACTCTCGCTGGCGGGCTTCGGCGTGATCGCTGTGGCCGCTTTTCACCTCGTCCCGCTAGGGCTCGACGCTGCGGCGATTCACGTGCTCGGTACCCGCACTCGACCGTTCGCCGATTCACTGCGCGCACGTTGGTCGGGCGAGTCGGTCAACAGTCTGCTGCCGGCCGGCCAGATCGGCGGCCCGGTACTGATGGTGCGCCGCCTCACGCAACTCGGTGAGTCGAGTGTCGAGGCCGCGTCGATGATCACGATCAGCACCACGATGCAAACCGTGGCGCAAGTGCTGTTCTCCCTGATGGGCCTCGTGGTGCTCGGTGTTCATGCGGTCTCGCGCGAGAGCGATGTGCTCTGGATGGCCGGGGCAGGTGTGACGGCGTTGCTTGGCGCCATGATCTACGGTTTCTATC
>FTBI01001766.1_pt1 | contig 13536 bp, 11 predicted proteins | sample 1639171 | NCBI WGS metagenome assembly FTBI01 (sample SAMEA3914812, study PRJEB12502) | metagenome | biome: forest; material: soil | place: Canada | collected 2011-07-07 | depth 0.1 m | reverse complement strand
TACGCGTACTGGCCGATGAGGACGCCGGCCTTGAAGTTGTCGGTGGCGAAGAGGGCGTCCGTGGCGTCTTGCGGTTCTGTCGGCGTATCGAGCGCGATCACCATCACGCCGGCGGCGCGGGCTTTCTTGATGCTCGGCACGATGGCCTTCGTATCGCTCGGCGTAATCAGAATCGCTTTGGCGCCCGCCGTCATCATGTTTTCGATCGCCGTGACCTGGCTCGCGTTGTCGCCGTCGAACTTGCCGGCGGCGGTCAGCAGCTTGACGCCATCCTTCTGCGCGGCGGCTTCTGCGCCTTGCTTCATCTTCACGAAGAACGGGTTCGTGTCGGTTTTGGTAATCAGGCCGACGACGGCCTGGTCGGCGGCCTGCGTGGCGCTGGCGCACCACACGGCGGATGCCGCGATGCACAGGGTGACGATGCGACGGGCGACGGGATGCCTGCGGGATTTCAGATTCATGGGGACGCTCCTCCAAATAATTGACAACGACGTTGTGGACTGCGGTCGATTCAATAGCTAGTGGGGCGCTGGGTGCGCCTCTCGTAGCCCGCTGACTGCGCTAGATGACGCAGGGCGGGCTGCTTTTTGACTAAATCACTTTGGTTTATTTAGTACAGCAGGGCGGCCGAGCAGAGTCAAGAACGGGAATTGGTGCGATGCAGTAGGCAGTGGCCGTCTGGCTCGCCCCTAGCGGTAAGGCTGGAGCCGCCCTGGCGTGATTGGTGCGGCGCGGGAAGCGCGATCGAGGATTGGGGTAAGTCTGGAGACGGGAGAGGGGGTTCTGACGCAGTTGCAGTGTTATTTTTATGTAAGAAATGAGTATTTCAGAGCTCAGTCTGAGAAATTCATTTTGTTTTGTTGCGCTGCCGCAGGACAGGCTTATAATAGGGTTATTACCTAGGTAGTTAAACCTAGCCTGAACTGGAGCTTGCCATGAGCCACATCACCACGACTTCTACCCCGGCCGCTAACGGCTGGCTTGCCCGTCTTGCAGCCGTCGCCCGCCACGCTCTGCAACTGCATCTGCAAACGTGCGCCATCATCGCTGAAGCGCATCGCCGCCCGCAGTAAGCATCACTTCGTTGTGACGTCTCACGCCCGCCCAGCGCGCGCGCGAGGCCGTCCAAGCCTTAAAGGTCCAACACAACGGTGGACTCTTCGCCTGCGCCCGTCCGCGCAGGCATCGCACAGCAAATCAGTGCATGACCCGGTTCGATCTCGGCGTCGGTCGGCTCGGGATAACTCACCTCGCCTGAAAGCACGCGCGTCGAACAGGTTCCGCAGAAACCGGATCTGCACATGGACGGTGGCGTCAGGCCATTCGCTTCGGCGAAGTCGAGAAGACTTCCATCCTCCTTCGACCACATCGCGTCACGCCCGGTCTTCATAAACACGACTTTCGATAACTGCGCAATGTCTCGCGGCACCGCAGGCGTCTGCGTGAACGCGACGACCGGAGCAACAACTTCGATCGGGGCGACAGCTGCAACGGGAGTGACAACGTCCACCACGGCGTCCGCAGCAACTGCAGCGCTTTCGCCACGCTTGACGCTCGCCGGCCCGAACGCCTCGAAGCGAATCCGTTCGTCCGCGATATTCAGCGCACGCAATCCGTTGTAAAGATCCTGCATGAACGCGCCTGGGCCGCACAGGTAAAAGTCATAGTCGCCGAACGGCAGCACGCGTTTGAGAAACTCAACGTCGACTCTTCCCACGGACTGCGAAGCAATCGTACTGCCAGGCTCGGCGGCCTGACTGTCACGCAAATGAACGGACAGGTTTGGGTGCGCCTGCTCCGCCGCTCTTAATAGATCGGCGAACGGATGCTCGTTGGAGTGGCGCGCGCCGTGAATGAAATAGATGTGCTCGGGCTGCGGTTGTCCTTTGGTGTCGTCAGCAAGCAGGGTGTTCAACATAGCAATCATCGGCGTAATGCCAATACCCGCAGACAGCAGGACAACCGGGCGTCGATTACCCCGTTCCAGCTTGAACGCACCACCCGGTACCTTCACCTCGATTTCCATTCCCGCCTTGATCTGCTCATGCAGCCACGCGGATGCCGCGCCTTCGCGCTTGACGGTAATGCGATAGTGCCGGCCGTGATGCGCATCGGACAACGTGTAGGTTCGAATCAGCGGCGCGGCGAGCCCAGGCACGTGCAAGCGGATGGGCAGGAACTGGCCGGGCTCGAAGTGGGGCAGTGCGGCGCCGTCGACAGATTGCAGATAGAACGAGCGTGCCGACTGTGTTTCGTCGCGCACGTCGACCACCTTCAGCTTGCGCCAGCCGCCTGAAGCGGAAGGCGAGGCCGAAACTGGAGCCGAAGCCACCGCCGCCTGCATCTGCCAACTTCCCATCTTCGCAAGTTGTGGCGCGTATTGCACCGCAGACCAGCGAAACGGCAACGCGCGCGGGCTGCGTCGAACTTCGCGGACATGAAAGCGCATGAGCCGCTCGGCGCCCTCAAACGATGCAAGCTCCGCACCTTCCCAGATGATCTCGGCATCTACGGCGAGATACAGCAGATCGCCGCTTTCGAAGTCGATCACCAGCAGACCTGCACGTGGGTCCTGATTCAGGTTGCCAATTGTGTTGAAGAACAGATTGCCGCTGAAATCCGGCGTGGTCAGCGTGTTCGCGTCGTCAACGCGAATGAAACCGGGCTTGCCGCCCCGATGCGAGACATCCGCGCCGCGCGCGAGGCCGGCATCGCTGGATGCGTTGGCTGTCGCAATGAAGAATGTGTCGGCACGCGCAAGCAATGCGCGATCAGCGTCGCTGAGTGCGGACGAAGTTTCCTGCAGCGCGCTTTCTTCAGGCTCGGATGCCACGAAGGTAGGCGTGCGGCTCTGAATGTACTTCGCACAGTTGCCGAAGCTCTGACTGACGCTGATCGTCAGCACTCCGTCATCCATGGCGGTAATCACGCCGTTGACGCGGTTGCGCCGCCGCGTGGCCGGCTGGATGCCGAGCCCGCCGATCAGCGCGCCCACTTGCCACGTTTTGGCGAGTGGATCGCCTGGCAGACCTCGTCCGGCAATGCGCAGGGTCCGCTCATCCGGCGTCGACACGAATCCAGGCTCACCGACACGCAGCGTGGGCCACGGCCGTCCGCTCGCATCGAGTCCGCTCAGCACCATGAACGGCTGTTCCGCGAAAAACAGCCGATGCTGCGGCGGCATGTAGTCGCGAATGCCACGGCGAGCATCCACGTTCATCCGCTCCCGCACGCCCGCGCGCTCCTGTGCGGCGAGTTCGCCCGCATGAAAGGGTGATTCGGCGGCGCGCCAGCCAGGCGCAGGAGCAGGCGTTGACATGGTGGACTCCCGTGATTGGAGCGGTGGTGAGAGCAGGCAGCGGCTGGGCTATTCAGCCTCAGCGAGCAGCCCGGCTTTGCTGGACGGCATCGGCAGGAAGCGCGGCAGCGCTTCGATTCGCTTGAGCCACGCGCGAATATGCGGATACGGTTCCAGCGAGATGCCGCCTTCGGGCGCATGGGCGATATACGAATGCGCGGCAATGTCGGCAATCGTCGGCGTTTGACCAATCGCGAACGGCTTGTCGCGGAACTCGTCGTCGAGCACCTTAAAGAGGTTCACAGCAATTTCTTGAGCAGTTTCCAGGTGGCGCGGCGCCCCAAACAACGTGACCAGCCGTGCCGAGCACGGGCCGTAGGCGATCTTGCCGGCGGCAAGCGAGAGCCAACGCTGCACGGCGGCGGCGCCGAGCGGATCGTCGGGCAGCCAGGACGAATCGCCATATTTGCGTGCGAGGTAGACGAGGATCGCATTCGAGTCGCTCAACACCACATCCCCGTCTTCGATCACCGGCACTTCGCCAAACGGATTGAGCGCAAGATGCGCAGGCTTGCGGTTGTCGCCGGCCGCCATGTTGAGCTCGATCGTGGTGAACGGCAGGTCGAGCAGCGTCAGGAACAGTTTGACGCGATGCCCGTGACCGGACAACAGGGTGGTATGCAGCCGGATGGGTTGGGCGGGCTTGGAAGAGGACATGGAATGCGCCTTTGAAGCGGAAAGGGATGGTTGGTAGGTTCAGGTAGCTTATGCCTCGCCGAATGAACTGAGAAGACGGATAATCGTGGTTACTCTATCCTCTTAAAGTGGACAATCGAATGGCTAGCGCGAGCGATGTGAACCTCAACCGGCTGGCGGTTTTTGTGGCGGTGATCGAGGCGGGTTCCCTGACGGCGGCGGCCGACCGGCTTGGAATCGCGAAGACCATGGTCAGCACGCACATGCAGCGGCTCGAGGCGGAAGTGGGGGCCAGCCTGCTGGTGCGCACTACACGGCGCGTCAGCGTGACGGAGGCGGGCAAGGCGTTCTACGAAGCGAGCCGGCTCATCCTGAGTATTGCCGACGCGGCGCTCCAGGCGGTCGAACAGGGCGGCACCGTGTTGCGCGGCACGCTACGCGTCGCCACGCCGGTCGATTACGGCACAATCGTGGTCGCACCCGTGCTGGTGGCACTGCGGCAGCAGCATCCGGAGCTCAACATCGAACTCGTGTCGAACGACCGTCTGGTGAATCTGCTTGCCGAGGGTATCGATGTTGCGATCCGAGTGGGACGGCTGGCCGATTCGAGCCATCGTGCGGTGAAAATCGCCAACTACTCGCGCTGGCTTGTCGCCAGTCCCGCGTTTGTGGAGGAGTGGGGCACACCGCCTACGCTTGGGGCGCTGGCTGCGTTGCCGTATGTCGGCATGGCGGTGTTGGCCAAGCCGCTGTCGGTTTCTTTGGAAAACGCCCGAGGCCGGAAGCAGACCGTGCGCTTCAAGGCGGGTTTTCTTGCGGACACGGCGCCGGCATGCCGGGCGGCGACCCTCGCGGGCGGCGGCATCGCGGCGCTGACGGACTTTTCGATTGGCGAGGATGTCGCAGCGGGACGGCTGGTCCGCCTGCTGCCGGAGTGGTCCACCGCGCCAGCGGGCATTCATGCGCTGTTCCCGTCGGCGCGGTATCCGGCGCCCAAGGTGCGCGTGTTTATCGATGCGCTCAAGGCGCATCTCGGTACTGAAGCGGCTTGATCAGGAGGCGGCGCCGGGCAACGCGCGCAGCGCACTTTGCGGCGCTTGCGTGGCTCAGTAACTATCTCCCCACTTTGCTGTCAACGAGGCGCGCAGTACCTCTTCCACGGTCGCGACGACGTCATTGGCCTGCGTCTCGTGGTTAGCCTCCGGACGATAGTGTCCAAAGAAAACCTGCTGTCCGAGCACGCCGCCTAGCCACTCTAGCCCGGCCAGATCCTGGGCGCACAGCAAGAGGCGGCTGTCGCGCGGGAGCGGATCGATGGCCTGTTCCAGGGCGTTTTCCGATCCACGCGCATGGGCCTGACCATGCGCGTGTTCGCGTGACGCTAACCATTCGCCGTGTGTCGCGGCAGGATCGGTCAGGTGCAGCCACGCGACCTGGGGTGAATTTCCCAGACGCGTAGACAACGCCTGTTCGAAGTTGTCCTCCACCGTCGCGTCGGTGACGATGCAGACTTGCGTGAGGCGCGACGGCTCCCGATGCCAAAGCCAACGCGAGGGGTGTGCTTCAACACCGGGTTGCATAACGTTCTCCGTTGGCTCTCAAGCTCGTGCATTGCGTGGACTACCCCCAAGCGTTCCTGTCACCCGTTGCGGAACAGGAAACTATAGGCGCTCAACGCCGGCACACCGCCCAGGTGCGCATAGAGCACCTTCGAACCGGCAGGAAACTCGCCAAGCCGTACCTTGTCGATCATGCCTTGCATCGACTTGCCTTCGTAGACGGGATCGGTCAGCATGCCTTCGAGTTTTGCGCAGAGGCGGATGGCTTCCATCGTGCCTTCATTCGGCAGACCGTATTCCGGGCCACCGTACCGTTCATCAAGGACGATATCCTTCGCGACGATGTCGCGTCCCAGTTCGACCTGCTCGGCAGTTTGTTTCGCAATCCGGAATATCTGGTCGCGCGTTTGTGTGGGCCTGGCCGACGCATCGATGCCGATCACCCGCTCGGCGCGGCCATCTGCGGCAAAGCCCACCACCATCCCCGCTTGCGTGCTGCCGGTCACCGAGCACACAACGATGTAGTCGAACTTGAAGCCGAGTTCCGCTTCCTGCTGCCGCACTTCTTCCGCGAAGCCCACAAAGCCGAGGCCTCCTAACGGGTGATCCGAGCATCCGGCCGGAATCGCGTAAGGCTTGCCGCCTGCCGCACGCACGCTTTCTAGCGCGTCTTCCCAGCTTTTGCGAAAGCCGATATCGAAACCGTCGGGCACGAGCCGCACATCCGCGCCCATGATGCGCGACATCTGGATGTTGCCCACGCGGTCATACACGGCGTCCGAGTAGTTCACCCAGTTTTCCTGCACGAGCACGCACTTCATGCCGAGATGCGCAGCAACGGCTGCCACCTGGCGCGTTTGATTCGACTGGATCCCACCGATCGACACCAGCGTATCGCAGCCCTGCGCCAACGCTTCGGGAATCAGGTATTCGAGCTTGCGCGTCTTGTTGCCACCGAACGCCAGTCCGCTGTTGCAGTCTTCGCGTTTGGCATACAGCTCGACTTTGCCGCCCAGGTGCTGGCTCAGGCGCCGCAGGGGCTGGATGGGCGTGGGACCGAAAGTGAGCGAATGGCGCGGGAATTTCTTGAGGTTCATGTGAGGCTCCGGTGATAAAGAGAGTCCCAGCACCCCGTTACCCTGAGCGGACGACTCGCTTTGGGCTCGTGGCCGATGCTGCGATGAAGAGTATGGTAAGAAACTATCGAGGAAATGAGGTTGCGAAAATAGCGGCGAATTTTGGCTTTAAGTAGGTCGGTGGTATTTTTGACCTTTATTTACTTCGTGATGAGCGCCATGCCCGCAAGAAAATTTCGTACGTCTGCGCCGGAGGGCCGCCAGTCAAGCCCGGAGATCGATCGCGTCGACCGGGCAATCCTGCGCCAGTTGCAGCGCGATGCATCGATCTCGAACGTGGCGCTCGCGGCCAAGGTGAATCTCAGCGCGCCGGCTTGCCTGCGGCGGGTTGAACGTCTCAAGGAAATGGGTCTGATACGCGGCGTAGTGGCGCTGCTCAACGCAAAGGCGCTGGAAGCCGGCATGCTGGTGATGATCGGCGTGGTGCTCGACCGTTCGACGCCGGATTCCTTTGCCGACTTCGAAAAGGCCGCGCAGAAGGTGTCCGGATGCATGGAATGTCACGTCGTGACGGGCGAGTTCGATTACTTCATGCTGGTGCGCACAAGAGACAGCGACAGCTTTAACCGCTTGCATGCCGAGCAGTTGCTTTATCTGCCGGGGGTGCGGCAGATCCGCAGCTTTGTGGTGCTCAAGGAGATTCTTTCGACGACGAGCATTCCTGTTTAGCACTGGCCGCTTCGGTTATGAATCGCCGCGCATTCACTGCCAGTCCGTCGCGACGTCATCCGGATCGACCAGCGTCAGTCCTGACGCCGGCAGCGGCAGCGCCGTCTTGTAGCGCACCTGTTTGAGCGCAAAGCTGGAACGGATGTTGGAAACGCCCGGTATTTTCGTCAGATGTTCGAGGATGAAGCGCTCGAGCGTCGGCATGTCCGGCATGACGACACGCAACAGATAGTCGGCATCGCCCGTCATCAGATAACACTCCATCACTTCAGGCCGCTCCGAGATGGCCTGCTCGAAGCGCTGCAGCGCGTCCTCCACCTGCTTTTCCAGGCTCACCTGAATAAACACGTTGATCCGCAGCCCCAACGGCTCGGGATTGAGCAACGTCACCTGCTGCTTGAACAGGCCGAGCTTCTCGAGGGCGCGCACGCGATTGAAGCAGGGCGTTGGCGACAGGTTGACCGCGCGCGCCAGCTCGGAATTGGTGATGCGGGCGTTTTTCTGCAACTGGCTAAGGATCTCGATATCGATGCGGTCGAGCCGTTTCGGCGGCGTTGTCATAGATGAAAGATTCCGGAAATGGAGGTGTCTACAGAATAAATACACTATCCAGACTGGGAATGGCAAGCAAATGAGAGGCCTATTTTGCAGGTTGATGGTTACCATGGAGTTAATCGTTTTTGAACCGGATGCCTCCTTGCAGGAGTGGTGCCATGACGGATTTGTCGAGCGGTACAGTGCAGTTGGGCGCTCTTGAGCGCGGTCGGGAAGACAGCGATCCCGAGGAAACAGCCGAGTGGCTGGAGGCGCTGGATGCGGTCGTGTCGCACGTTGGCCGTGAGCGCGCGCAGTTCCTGTTCGACCGGCTGGCGGCACATGCGCAGTCGCTGGGCGTCGAGTCGCCCGGTGCGCGTATCACGCCTTACGTCAACACTATCAGCTTCGACCAGCAGCCGCGCTATCCGGGCAATTTCGAACTCGAAGAGCGGCTCGCCGCGGCGCTGCGCTGGAACGCTTTGGCGATGGTGGTGCGAGCCAACAAGGCGTACGGCGAGCTCGGTGGACACATTGCGAGCTATGCGTCGGCGGCAGATCTGTTCGAGGTGGGCTTCAATCACTTCTTCCGGGCGGCTGCGCCGGATGCGGGCGAGGGCACCGGCGGCGATCTCGTCTACTTTCAGCCGCACTCGTCACCGGGTGTGTATGCGCGAGCGTATCTCGAAGGATTCCTGAACGAAGAGAACCTGCAGCACTACCGGCGCGAAATCGCTGGGCCGGGTTTGTGTTCGTATCCGCATCCGTGGCTGATGCCGGACTTCTGGCAGTTTCCGACCGGCTCGATGGGCATTGGGCCGATCAACTCGATTTATCAGGCGCGCTTCATGCGCTATCTGCAAAACCGCGGCCTCGCGCAAACGGAAGGCCGCAAAGTGTGGGGCTTTTTCGGCGATGGCGAAATGGACGAGCCGGAGTCGATGGGCGCGTTGTCGCTCGCCGCACGCGAAGGGCTCGACAATCTCTTCTTCGTGATCAACTGCAACCTGCAGCGGCTCGACGGCCCGGTGCGCAGCAACGGCCGCATCATCGACGAACTGGAGGCGCACTTCAGCGGCGCCGGCTGGAACGTGATCAAGGTGGTGTGGGGTTCGGACTGGGATGCGCTGTTTGCACGCGATAGCACCGGCGCATTGGCACGAGCCTTCGCCCACACGGTGGACGGTCAGTTCCAGACCTTTTCGGCGAATGACGGCGCGTACAACCGCGAGCGCTTCTTCGGCCAGAACGCCGAACTCGCGGCGCTGGCCGCGCAACTGAGCGACGAGGAGATCGACCGCCTGCGCCGCGGCGGCCACGACGTGCGCAAGCTGCATGCGGCCTATGCAAAAGCGCTGGCGCATCGCGGCCAGCCCACCGTGATCCTTGCGAAGACCATGAAGGGCTTCGGCATGGGCACGTCGGGGCAGGGCAGGATGACAACCCATCAGCAAAAGAAGCTCGATTTCGACGACCTGAAAGCATTCCGCGATCGCTTCCGCTTGCCGATTTCAGACGAAGACGTCGAGCAGGTCAAGTTTTATAAGCCAGCAGAAAACAGCCCGGAAATGCAGTACCTGCATGCGCGCCGGGCTGCCCTGGGAGGCTATCTGCCCAGAAGGCGGAGCGTGGCGGCGAAGGGACTGACCGTTCCTTCGCCGCACGCCTGGGGACAATTCGCGCTGGAAGCGAACGGACGGGAGATGTCCACGACGATGGCGCTGGTGCGCATGCTCACCGCGCTGTTGAAGGATGGGGAAATCGGCCAGCGCGTGGTACCGATTGTCGCCGATGAGGCGCGCACCTTCGGCATGGCGAACATGTTCCGCCAGGTTGGCATTTATTCGCCGCTCGGACAGTTGTACGAGCCCGAAGACCTTGGATCGATGCTGTATTATCGTGAGGATACCAAAGGACAGATTCTCGAAGAGGGGATTTCGGAGGCGGGCGCAGTGTCGTCGTGGATCGCGGCGGCGACCTCGTATAGCGTGCACAACCTGCCGATGCTGCCGTTCTACATCTACTACTCGATGTTCGGTTTTCAGCGGATCGGCGACATTATCTGGGCTGCCGCCGATCAACGCGCACGTGGCTTCCTGATCGGCGCGACCTCAGGCAAAACCACGCTGGGCGGCGAAGGCCTGCAGCATCAGGACGGCAGCAGTCATCTCGCGGCCTCGACGATTCCGAATTGCCGTGCCTATGATCCGGCGTTCGCGTATGAAGTGGCGGCGATTGTCGACGAGGGCATGCGGGAGATGGTCGAGCAGCAGCGCGATGTGTTCTATTACGTCACCGTGATGAACGAGAACTATGCGCAGCCCTCGGCGCCTGAGGGCGATTTGCAACGGGTGCGCGAGGGGATTCTGAAGGGGATTTATCCACTGCCTTCTGATTCGGGCGAAGCGGCGCGCGTGCAACTGCTCGGCGCTGGGGCCATTCTCGGCGAGGTGATCGCCGCGCAGACGATGCTGAAGGACGATTGGGGTGTAGAGGCAGCGGTTTGGAGCGTGACGAGTTTTACCGAGTTGCAGCGTGACGGGATGGCGGCTGAGCGGATTTCGAGGCTTGGTGGAGTGGGTTCAGCGCCGTATGTCACGTCGGTGCTTGGGGCATCGAAGGGTCCTGTGGTTGCCGCGACCGATTATGTGCGGGCGGTGCCGGAGCTGATTCGGGCTTATGTGCCGCGACGTTATGTGACGCTTGGCACCGATGGCTTCGGCCGCAGCGACACACGAGCCGCGCTGCGTGAGTTCTTTGAAGTGGATCGGGCGTCGATTGTGGTTGCGGCATTGAAGGCGCTGGTCGATGACGGAGAGCTTGAAGCGAAGGTGCTTGCAGACGCGCTGGCGCGATATGGAAAAGGTAGCAGTGATCGCGGAGCGTCTTGGGAGCGGTAAGCGCGTTCGGCCATCCATCATCCGAGCCCGGCCGCTTGTGCGATCAGCAGCAACCCTGAGCCGACGACGATCGCGCCGATCGCTCGCGCCACGCGTTCGCCGGCGGGTGCGAGACGTTCGACGGTGACGGCTGCGGTGACGGCCGCCATTGCGCGCAGGTCCATGACTCCGATGACGAGCAGGATTGCCGTCAGACCGGCGCAGCAACAGCCGCAGCGCATGCCGAGCCGCAGGCCGTATTGCCAGGCCGCAGCGGCGTTCGAGGGCAACGTAAAGCCGCACCCTGACGCCTTGCGGCAGCAGGCAAGATGACGGGCCTTCCACGCCGTGAATTGCAGCGCGCCGGCGGCGAGGACGACCGTGGCGGCGGCGGCTGGAGCGGCGCGTGCCAGCGCCGGCCATTGCATTTCGAGGGCCGCGAGCACCACACCGAGCGCAAAGGCGGCCACGCCGAACGCGCTCCATACCAGGAAGTACGCGAGCCCCACCACTGCGGTCAGCCGCGTGAGACGCGTTGCGCCTGCCCTGCGTAAGGCCTCACGATAGCGCCACAACACGGGCGTGAAGGATGGCAGCATCATGGCCACCATCATCACGACCCACATGCCGAGGAACGACGCCGCGAGGTCCAGCCACGTCTGTCCGCACATGCGCGTCCACGCCAGCGACATACTCCAGCCGCCGGGCATCGGCATGCGGCCCATTGACGACATGGACGCGCTCCAGACGATCGTCGCCGCTGCGCTGGCTGTGAAGAGCAGCGCAGCGATGCCGAAAAAGACGCACTGCGAAGCGCGTCTGGAAACCCTGCGTCTTGACATCACTTTCTCCTTGCGCGGCAACGTTACACATGACCTGGCTTGGCGCTGGTCGTACTCGTCATGACGGCACCACCCGATGCCCGACTCGTTGCGCGGTTTGAGGACGTTCTTTAGGTGTCCTGCGTCGCTCGTTCAACTCTCGATACGGCGAATGGGTGGTCGGTCGTGATAGATTAGGTCCAGGGCCTCGAACGATGGGAGTGACAAGTGTGGCGGGATTCAAATAGGTGATGGACTCGCTAATCACGGCCGCGGCGCGTGCGCTTGCTGCGGGGGACCCACTCGGCGCATTGAAGCGCGTCGCCTTGCGCGACGACCCGCCTGCGCTTGCGCTGCGTGGCATCGCGATGGCACAGCTGGGCGATCTGGTGCGGGCGAAGGCGCTGTTACGAAGTGCGGCGCGTGCCTTCGGTTCGAAGGAGGCCGTGGCCCGCGCGCGATGTGTCGTTGCCGAGGCTGAGATCGCGCTTGCCTCGCGCGACCTCGGCTGGTCTGCGAAGGCACTCGAGGCAGCACGGGCCACGCTCGAGGCCCACGGCGATCATGTCAACGCTATGCATGCGCGGTATCTCGAGGTCCGGCGCCAGCTTCTCATCGGGCGCCTCGACGAAACCGAGCGCACGCTGGCCGGGCTTGACCCCGCGCCCTTGCCGCCCGCATTGAGAGCGGCCCACGAGTTGGCCGTGGCGGGGGTCGCGCTGCGCCGCCTGCAGACAGAGACCGCGCGCGCTGCGCTCGTGCGGGCCGAACACGCCGCGCGCCAGGCCGGCATTCCCGCGCTGACGGCGGAGGTCGAAAGCGCGTCCCTTACCCTCAATACGCCCGCGGCACGTCTGATTGCGCGCGGCGAAGCACGGCTGCTGCTGCTCGAGGAGGTTGAGGCGTTATTCGCGTCGAAGGTGCTCGTCGTCGACGCTTGCCGCCTGGTCGTGCGTGACGCGCACACCGTGGTCTCGCTTGCAAGGAGGCCTATCCTGTTCGTGATCGCACGCGCGCTGGCCGAAGTGTGGCCGGCAGATGTGCCGAGGGACACACTCGTCGCGCGGGCATTTCGGGCGAAGCGCGCCGACGAATCGCATCGTGCGCGCCTGCGGGTCGAAGTCGGGCGGCTTCGCACCATGCTTGCGACGCTGGCCGGCGTGGAGGCGACGCAGCGCGGGTTTGTGCTGGTGCCGCACGGTGCTGAGGAGGTGGTCGCGCTGGAGCGGCCCGTCGAAGGGGAACATGCGGGGGTGCTGGCCGTGCTTGCCGACGGCGAGTCGTGGTCGAGTTCGGCGCTCGCGCTTGCGCTGGACGCCAGCCAGCGCACCGTGCAGCGGGCGCTCGACTCGCTTGCTGAGGCCGGCAAGGTGCAACCGTTCGGTCACGGGCGGGCGCGTCGCTGGATGGCTTCGCCCGTGCCGGGATTCGCGACGACCTTGTTACTCCCCGTTCCACTCCCGGGTGAGTAGGATAGGGGGCATGAATCGTTGATGGCTGAGCCCTCCAGCCCGGCACTTTCCTTAACTGGTCCCCAAGGTGGAAACATGAATCGATCAGCGGCCGAAATCGTCGGTGAGTATGGACCGTTTCCGGGTGTCGACAAGGTGGCCGGCGTCACCTATGACGGTCAGCAAGTCTGGATTGCCACCGGAGACAAGCTGAATGCCTTCGATCCGGTGAGCGGGGAGATGCTGCGCACGATTGAAGTGCCTGCCGACGCAGGCACGGCCTTCGACGGCCAGCACCTGTTCCAGATCGCCGAGGACCGTATCCAGAAGATCGATCCAAAGACCGGTCACGTGCTCGCCACGATTCCCGCGCCTGGCGGTGGCTACGATTCGGGGCTAACGTGGGCCGAAGGTTCGCTCTGGGTAGGACAGTATCGGGACCGCAAGATCCACCAGATCGATCCCGCTACAGGGGCGATTCTTCGCACCATTG
>FTBI01002023.1_pt1 | contig 13955 bp, 14 predicted proteins | sample 1639171 | NCBI WGS metagenome assembly FTBI01 (sample SAMEA3914812, study PRJEB12502) | metagenome | biome: forest; material: soil | place: Canada | collected 2011-07-07 | depth 0.1 m | reverse complement strand
AGGTGTCGATGCCGGTTTCGCGACGCTGGCCGGCCAGAGCCCGGCCAGTATCGAAAGCGCGGTGAGCGGCTGGCTCGACGATCCCGCGCGGCGCGCGGCATTGCGCAATCGCGCCAATCCTTACGGCGACGGACAGGCCTCGCGGCGGATTGTCGAGAGTCTGCAGGGCCGGGCGGTCGAGGTGTTCATTGGTTGAGGCTGAACGCAAGCGCACCGCGCTGGCCGCACAGGACTGCGTGCTGTTTTCCACCGCCGACTGGGACGAGCCTTATTGGACCAACAAGCAGCACACCGCGAGCATTCTGGCCGCGCGCGGCTGGCGCATTTTGTACGTGGAGAGCGTCGGTTTCCGTTCGCCGAAGGTCGGTAGCGGCCGCGACTGGGCACGCCTGTGGCGCCGCTTGTGGCGCGGCGTGCAGTCGCTGGTGGCCGGGCCGCCGCGTCGCGCGGATAACGTCTGGGTGCTCTCGCCGCTGATGGTGCCGGCCGGACATCATCTGCCGTTCGTGCGGGCGTTGAACCAGGCGTTGCTGCGCTTTTCCGTGGCGCGTTTCGCGCGCTCGCAGCGCTTCAGGAAGCCGCTCGTCTGGACGTATCACCCGTACATGCTCGATGCGATCACGTCGCTGCCGCGCGGGCCGCTCGTCTATCACTGTGTCGACGATATTGCCGAGATTCCCGGTGTCGATGTGGTGGCATTCCGTACTGCGCAGCAGGCGCTGCTCGGACGCTGCGAAGCGGTGTTCACCACCGCGATGTCGTTGAAGGACACCTGCCTGCCGTTCAATCGCAACACGCATTTCTTCGGCAACGTGGTGGACGACGCGCACTTCGGCGAGGCGCGTGCCGAAGGGCCGGTGCCCGCCGAGCTTGCCGCGATTGCCGAGCCCCGGCTCGTGTATCACGGCGTGCTGTCGGACTTCAAGATCGACTTTCCGCTGCTGCTGCAGACGGCACAGGCGCGCCCGCACTGGCAGTGGATCATCATCGGCGAGGAGCGTGAAGGGCAGCGCAGCGAACTGCTGGCGCAACTCGCGCGCATGCCGAACGTGCATCTGTTCGGCTATCGGCCTTATCAGATCCTGCCGCAGTATTTGCGCGGCATGCAGGTCGGCGTGCTGCCCACCTTGCTCAACGAATACACCCGCTCGATGTTTCCGATGAAGTTTTACGAATATCTCGCCGCCGGCTTGCCGGTCGTGTCGACCCCGCTGGACTTCGCCAAAGAGCCGCGTGCGGGCCTTGAAGTAGGCGGCGATCTCGGTGCATTCATTGCCGCCATCGAAAAGCAACTGGCGCGCGGCAAGCTCAGCGCGGACGAGGCGCGCGAGGCCGTGGGCGAGAATACGTGGGAGGCGCGGCTCGACAAGATGCTGGCCATTACTTTCCGGCGTGCCGGTCCAGATGGGGCCGGCGCGCCGGCCTCGCTGGACGCGCTGGCGTGAGCGGCGCGCGCATGAAGGTTCTGCATATCTATCGCACGTATTTTCCCGACCCGCCCGGCGGCCTTCAGGAAGCGATCCGCCAGATCAGTCTGTCCACTCGCGCATGCGGGGTCGATCCGCGGATTTTCACGCTGTCGCCCAATCCGGTGCCGCGCGATATTCCGTTTCCCGAGGGTGTGGTGACGCGCTCGCGGTCGTGGGCGGCGCCGGCTTCCTGCGACCTGGGCGGCATCGAATCGTTGCAACATTACCGAGCCGAAGCGCAACAGGCCGACATTCTGCATTTTCATTTCCCGTGGCCGTTTGCGGACGTGCTGCATCTGCTCGGGCGCGTGAAGAAGCCAGCGGTGATGACCTACCACTCCGACGTGGTGCGCCAGCGCGCATTGGGCTATGTGTATGGTCCGTTGATGCGCTCGACGTTGCGCTCGATGTCGGCGGTGGTGGCCACCTCGTCCGTCTACGCGCAAAGCAGTGCGGTGCTGACCAGCGTGGTCGACCAGGCACGGCTGAAGGCGATTCCGCTCGGCATCATCGATTACCGGGACGATCCACAACTGGGACTGCCTCATTGCGCGCCCGATTGCCTTGACCGTCTCAAGCTCGGCAACCGGCCCTATGTGCTGGCGCTCGGCGTGCTGCGGTACTACAAGGGGCTGCACACCTTGATCGAGGCGGCGCCGTCGATCGCTTCGACCATCGTCATTGCCGGTTCCGGGCCGGAAATGGAACGGCTGAAAGAGCTGGCCAAGCAGGTGGGCGCGTCGAATGTCGTGTTCGCGGGGCAGGTGTCGCACGAAGAAAAAGTCGCGTTGCTGGGCGGCTGCCGTGCGTTGGTCATGCCGTCGCACCTGCGCTCGGAAGCGTTTGGCATGGTGCTCGTCGAAGCGGAGATGTTCGGCAAGCCGATGGTTTGCTGCGAGATGGGCTCGGGTACGTCCTTTGTGAACGAGCATGGCGTGACGGGGTTCGTGGTGCCCCCCGAGTCGCCGGTGGAGTTTGCGGCGGCGGTCAATGAACTGGTTCAAAACGAGCCGCTCGCGCTCAGGATGGGCACGGCTGCGCGGGCGCGATATGAGCGGTTATTTTCAGGGCCAGCGTTGGGGAACGCATATAAGGCACTGTATGAGGAACTGTTAAAATCCTGATCGTGTTTAAGAGCTTTTTCTCTTGAATTCCCCGGTCATTTTGCAATGCACGCTTGATTCGAAAGCTTGATTCGAATCCCGTCCAGCGCCATGCCAACACACATTTCCAATCGCATGGCTTTTCCACCTTAATTTCTGCCTTGTGGCGGCTGACCGAATGCGCAGCAAACCACTCGTTGTCGACCTTGACGGAACGCTCATTCGCTCGGATGTCCTGGTTGAATCCGGTTTTGCGTTTACCCGATCGGCGCCACATCGGTTCTATGAGCCGCTTCTCTGGCTTGCGCGTGAGGGCAAGCCGGGACTCAAGTCGCGTCTGGCCGCTGCAACCGATCTCGATGTCACCATCCTGCCTTATGACACGGCGGTGATCGAGTGGTTGAAGGGGGAGCGGGCCGCGGGCCGGACGCTGGTTCTCGCGACGGCAAGTCACGAGCGCTACGCGAACGCAATCGCCGATCATCTTGGCTTGTTCGATAGAATTTTCGCCACGCATGGCGATATCAATCTGTCCGCGCATCGTAAGCGCGACAGACTCGTCGAGGAGTTCGGCGAGAAAGGCTTCGACTACGCAGGCAATTCGCACGACGACATCGCGGTCTGGGCTTCGGCCGAACGTGCTTATGTCGTCAATCCGTCGCCCGGGGTGGAGCGTGCCGCCCGCAAGCAGGGCAATGTCGAACGGGTGATCGACGAGCGTCCGGCATGGCCGAAGACCTTGGCGAAGTCGATGCGCTTGCATCAGTGGCTGAAGAATCTGCTGATCTTTGTGCCGTTGCTGGCGGCACATCAGTTGTCCGATACGGCTCTCGTCATTTCCGCATTCCTTGCGTTTTTTGCGTTTGGACTGTGCGCGTCGAGCGTCTATCTGCTCAATGACCTGCTCGATCTCGAAGACGACCGGCATCATCAGACCAAGCGCAGGCGACCGCTCGCTTCGGGCGCGTTACCGCTCGCGTGGGGCGCCGCGCTATTTCCCGTTTTGCTGGTGTTGGGCGGCGTGATTGCCTGGACCTGTCTGCCTCGTGCGTTCTCGGTAGTCTTGCTGGCCTACTACGCGATCACGCTGGCTTACTCGATGTATCTCAAGCGGCGCGTCATGGTGGATGTGGTCGTGCTGGCCTCGCTTTATACGACACGGATTGTCGCCGGCAGCGCTGCGATCGATGCGCGGCTGACGTTCTGGCTGTTGGCGTTTTCGATGTTCATCTTCCTCAGTCTTGCGCTGGTGAAGCGGTACGCGGAATTGCACGCGTTGAAGGAGCAGGGGCTCGTAAAGACACGCGGGCGCGGTTACGTGGCTGACGACCTGTCGCTGATCTCATCGCTTGGGGCGGCCTCGGGTTATCTGTCCGTGCTCGTTCTCGCGCTCTACATTCAGGACAAGGAAACCACCAACCTGTACCGGCATCCCCAGTTCATCTGGCTTGCCTGTCCACTGCTGTTGTATTGGGTTAGCCGGACCTGGCTCATTGCTCACCGTGGGTCGATGCACGACGACCCGATCGTGTTCGCGGCCAAGGATCGCGGCAGTTGGCTGGTCATCGCGCTGTGTGCGGTCGTTTTCTGGATGGCAATCTAGACCATGCCCAAAGTCCAGTCATGGGGACGCTATCCTTATCATCCGCAGGAGGCGCATCCGCTTGCCTGGCGCGATTCGGCCGGCGCGGTATGGCGTGGCGTGACGGACCGGGAACACACAACGCTCGCGTTCGGCAATGGCCGCAGTTACGGCGACAGTTGTCTCGCCGCGTCCGGTCACGTGATTCAGACGCGCCCCCTGGATCGGCTGATCGCAGCCGACTGGCAAAGCGGCGTTCTTCGCGCCGAGCCCGGCGTGACGCTCGAACAGATTCTCGACGTGGCGGTGCCGCGCGGATGGATGTTGCCCGTCACGCCGGGAACGAAGTACGCCACCTTGGGCGGCGCGATCGCCAACGACGTGCATGGCAAGAACCATCATGTCCGTGGCACCTTTGGCCGTCATGTGCGGCGCTTCAATCTGCAGCGCAGTGACGGCACGCAGTTCGAGTGCGCCCCCGATCTGCGGCCCGAGTACTTTGCCGCGACGATTGGCGGCCTCGGCATGACCGGGCTGATCACCTGGGCGGAAATCCAGCTCATGCCGATCAAATCGAGCATGCTCGACGTGACCAGCATCCGCTTTGCCAATCTCGACGAATTCTTCGCCCTGTCCGAGCGGCTCGATCCGTTGCACGAGTACAGCGTGGCCTGGGTGGACTGCCAGAGTCACGGTGCCGCCTTGGGCAGGGGGTTGTTCATGGTCGGCGATCACGCGTCGAACGGTCGGCTCGAAGTGGCGAGCCGCAAGACGCGTACCGTGCCGTTCACGTTGCCGCTGCCGCTATTCAACCGCCTGACCTTGCGCGCCTTCAACGAGTTGTACTACAGGCGGCAAAGGGGCGACGAGGTTCGGTCGCAGGTCAGTTACGACGCGTACTTTTATCCGCTCGACAGTCTGAACGAATGGAACCGGATCTACGGTCGCGCGGGATTCCAGCAATACCAGTGCGTGATACCGCCGTCCGCCGCGCGGGAAGCCACCCGGGCGATTCTCGATGCCATCGCGCATAGCGGCACAGGGTCGTTTCTTGCGGTGTTGAAGCGCTGCGGTGACATCAGCTCGCCGGGCTTGCTGTCTTTTCCGCGCGAGGGCACGTCGCTCGCGTTGGATTTCCCGCAGCGCGAAGCGTCCAATCGCAAACTGTTCGAACGACTGGACGCGATCGTGCGCGAAAGCGGCGGCCGCATCTATCCGGCCAAGGACGCCCACATGTCCGGCCAGGATTTCCGTACCGCCTATCCGCAATGGGAGCAGGTCGAAGCGCTGCGTGATCCGGCCTTACTTTCACGCTTTTGGGAACGAACCACTCGAATATGAAAAATATCGTTATCGTAGGCGCCACTTCGGCGATCGCTGTTGCGTGTGCACGCCAGTGGACCGGGCAGGGCGCGCGGTTCTTCCTCGTCGCGCGCAATCTGGAGCGCCTGCAGCAGGTCGCCGACGACCTCAAGGCGCGTGGCGCGCAGACCGTGTTGTGCCAGCAGCTCGACATCGACCAGCTCGATGCGCATGCAGCCGTCGTGCAGCGCTGCGCGGCGGAACTCGGTGCGCTGGATGTCGTGCTGGTTGCGCCCGGCACCTTGCCGGATCAGCAGGCGTGCCAGAACGACGCCGAAGTTGCCGTGCGCGAGTTCAATACCAATGCGGTGTCGGTCATTGCCTTACTGACGCGCATCGCAAACGTGATCGAGCAGCAACGGCGCGGCACCATCGCGGTGATCTCGTCGGTGGCCGGCGACCGTGGGCGTCAAACCAATTACCTGTACGGCAGCGCGAAAGCGGCACTCTCCACCTTCTGCGATGGGTTGCGGGCACGTCTGTTCAAAGTGGGCGCGCATGTCGTCACGATCAAGCCGGGGTTCGTCGCGACACCGATGACCGCAGGCCTCCCGCTGCCGGGACCGCTCGTGGCCACAGCCGATAAAGTTGGCAGCGACATCGTGCGCGCGGTGGAGCGGGGTAAGGACGTGATTTATACGCCGTGGTTCTGGTGGGGCATCATGCTGATCATTCGCTCGATCCCCGGCCGCGTGTTCAAGCGGCTCTCGCTGTAATGCACGGCATGTGGAGCCGGGATCTGCTCGACGTACTCAGTCGGGACAGGTTCGGGCTTTGCCGTCTGACACGTCGCCAGCGAATTCTGTTTTGCCTTCCTGACACGGTGCGCCTCTCGTGAACACATCCGCCATTCCCATGAACGCCTCGCGTCTGGTCATTTTTTACACGCTTTTCGCGGGCATTTCGATCCTCGCGAATATCGGCCTTCAGAAGCTGTTTCTGCTGGTCTATTCGGGGCCCTTCAGCGTGCCGCTGTCGGTGTTTGTCGGCACGGGCGCCGGCCTCGTGGTGAAGTTCGCGCTCGACAAGCTCTGGATCTTTCGCTATCGCCATCGCGATCTGTCGCATGGCATCCAGAGCTTTCTTCTCTATACCGTGATGGGACTCGCCACCACGGTGATTTTCTGGGGTTTTGAATTTGGCGCCGACGCGATCTATCATTCCGAGCCTGCGCGCTTTGTGGGTGGAGCGATCGGGCTGACGATCGGTTATGTCGTCAAATATCGGCTCGATAAGAAGTATGTCTTTGCCTGATTCGAGCTATGCCATGAAAGTCTGGATATTGTACGAGCGCTGCTGGGCGCGGTGAATTGGAGTTAATCATCGGGACTATGCAGCGACTAAGACGGTATCTTTCAGAGAATGCACTTCTGCTGCTGGCGACGATTGCTGTCAGCGGCTATCTGTCATGGAAAACGCGCAATTTTCAACTGGACGACGCGCTAATTTATCTCCGGTATCTGCGCAATTTCTTCGCCGGAAGCGGCCTCACCTACAATCCGGGTGACCGTTTCAACGGCCTGACTTCGCCGTTGTATTCGTACCTGCTGATTCTCGCGAACGCGGTGACGCACAATTTGCAGTACACGACGATTTTTCTATCGTTTGCGTTTCTGTGTGCCGCCGCCATCACAGGCGCTCACTTACTCGCGAATTCGAAATACGAGCGGGTGCTGTGCGCACTTCTTGTTGTCTCGTTCAACTATTTTTATTTCACGTTCGGAATGGAAACCTCGCTGTTTCTATTCCTCACCGCGCTGGCGTTAATCCTCTACCGTCGGGAGCAGTTTTTCGGTCTTGGCGCGGTTCTGGGTTTGCTGGTCGTCACGCGCAGTGAAGGCGTGTTTCTGAGCGTGGTGCTGGTTGCCGACTATCTCGTCCGTACAAGAAAGCTGCCGCACTTCAAGTACTTCGTTGTGCCGGTCCTGTTGCTGGCGGCCAATTTCATCTTTAACTATTTCTACTACGGCACATTTCTGCCGGCGACGGGTAATGCGAAGCTCGGGCAGGGTAAATCGGGGCTGTGGGGCGAGGGCTGGATTTTTCTTCACGTCGGCTACATGAAGGACGCGTTTTTTGGCGGCAATTTCAAGCTGTTGGGGTTCATGCTGCCGGTTGGCCTGATTGGGCTGGTATCGAGTCTCCGCAAAAGAATTGTGTGGCTCGTCGTCTTCTATTCGAGCCTGCTCGGCGCGTTTTATGTGTTCCTGAATATCCCCAATTATCACTGGTACTACGCGCCGTTTTTCTTTTTCGGGCTGCTGTTCGTCGGCGTCGGGGCCTGGAAAGCGCTTAGCTTTACGTTCGTGCGCGCTCGGGGCAGTGTGGTCTTTCTCGGGCTGTTCTTCGCATTTTTACTGGCGACCGCTGGGTTTTCTTACCATAGCTTCAACGTGTCCAATGTCCGGCGAGAACCGATGGACGCTTACAGGAAAATTGGCGGCTGGTTGAAGGACAATACGCCCGCTAACGCGTCGGTTGCAACGGTGGAAATTGGTAGCATCGGGTGGTATTCGGACCGTTACATCATCGACGTTCTCGGCCTGACCAATCGCTATAACGCGGACTTCATCGCCCACAAAGATGTATATGCCTGGCTCACGAAGTACAGCCCGGATTACATCGTGGTGCATGAGCCGTTGTGGAGCTTTGAGGCAAGCGCGAGCTGCCTGCTCGACAACCACGCCTATGCGCCGGTGCAGTCCTTCAATATCGAGGGTTATCGACTATTGAAGCGTAGCGATGTCCCCGAAACGTCTGCACGAATTAAAATGTGCGGGAAGAAGGGTCCGTATTCGTCATAGATCAGGCCTGTCGTGGATTGCTGGCCTCGGCGTATCGCGGGCTTAACGAAGATGTATTGGGTCCATAATGACGTTTGCGCCTGTTTTCAGACGCGTGATTCGCGGCCTCGAACCGGCTTGCGAACGCGGTCCGAACGGAATTCGAGCCTGGCTGGCTCGAGACCGTGCATCGCTGGCAACGTGGCGGCCATTGCAGCCTGTTTGCGCGGTGCGGTAGGGATATCGATCCTTGTCGTTTAAATGTTTGCGTGATGCTCGCGCCTGAGGTTCATGGAGCGGGTTCGCGTGGGCCGAGTTATTGCCGAGGAGGCAGGTCGTGTTTTTTCCGGTGTTTCTATCCGTTGTATTTGTTGTTCGTAATCAGGCTCAGGATCTCGAAGCAATCCTCAAGGATGCTGCCTCGATCATGGGTGCGCTGGTCAGTGACTACGAACTGATCGTGGTCGACAACGCGTCTGAGGACGACAGCATCTCCACGCTCAAGCAGTTGGTGGGCGAGCACGGCCTGCCGAATCTGCAGGTCTACGCGTTGACCAAAGAGGTCGATTCGGATACCGCCTCCTGGGTGGGGCTGGAAAATGCGCTTGGCGACTTCGTTGCGGTGGTCGATCCGCTTATCGACGACATCCGTTTTTTGCCCGAGATGCTCGATAAAGCGGCGAGCGGCGCGGACGTCGTGTTCGCTGCCAACAAACGTAAGCCGGCACAGAGTTGGGGCTATCGCATCTGTCTGGGCGCGTTTAATGTTTTGTACAAATGGTCCAACGGCGTGCATCTGGCCAAAGATGCACCCCAATACCGATTGCTCAGCAAGCGCGTGATTAATTTCATGCTGCAGCATCCCATGCCCGCGATGACCTACCGGTATCTGCCGGCCACCGGCGGTTTTGCCCGCGCGAATCTGACCTACAGTACGCCGCCCAGGGCCACGCATACGAAGCGTCTGTCGCACAGCATCGATCGCGGAATCCGTCTGCTCGTGTCGACCACGAAGGCGCCGATGCGGCTCGTCACGGCGCTTTCGCTGTTTGGCGCAGTGTCGAACCTGATTTACTCGATCTACGTGATCGCGGTCGGCCTGCTGAAGTCGAACGTGGCTCCGGGCTGGGTGACGTTGTCGCTGCAACAATCCGGCATGTTCTTTCTGATTTCGCTCGTACTGCTGGTGCTCGGTGAATACATTCTGCAAATGGCGCGCTTGAGCAACGAAGGGCCGCTCTACCATGTCGCGCAGGAGTTCACGAGCAGCGTGATGACGCGTCGGCAGAAACTGAATATCGAAGACGTGAGAATGCCCGACAAACAGCGCGCGGATGTGGACGACTCCATGCAGTCCTCCTGACTGAACAGGAGGATCAGCTCATGCAAGACGCGGTAATCATCGGTGGAGGCTTCTACGGAGCGGCCATCGCGATTTATCTGAAGAAAGAACGGGGCCTGAAAACCGTCACACTGATCGAGCGCGAGCCGGCCTTGCTCGCGCGCGCTTCGTACAACAATCAGGCACGCGTTCACAACGGGTATCACTATCCGCGTAGTTTCACGACTGCTTTTCGTAGTCGTGTCAATCTGCCTCGCTTCGTCCGCGATTTTCCTGATGTGGTGAAGCGCGACTTCACCAAGGTCTACGCGATTGCACGACGCAATTCCAAAGTGACGGCACGGCAATTCGAGCGCTTCTGCCGCGAGATTGGTGCAAGTCTGGAACCCGCTCCGCAGAATATTCGCGAGCTGTTCGAGCCGCGTCTGATCGAGCAGGTGTTTCTGGTGGAGGAATATGCTTTCGATTCCACCCGACTCGCGCAGTGGGCGCGCAACGAACTGGACGAGCTCGATGTCGAAGTCCGGCTGAACACGCGAGTCGAGCGCATTGACCGGCTGGGCGATGGTTTCGCGCTGGAGTGCAACGATGCGAATCGTTCTAGGCTGCACGCCCGGTACGTTTTTAACTGCACCTATAGCGGCCTGAATCAATTCGACGGCGATTTTCGCGGTACGCAAACCAAACTGAAGCACGAGATCACCGAGATGGCGTTGGTCGAAACCGTGCCGGCATTGCGCGGGCTGGGTGTGACCGTGATGGATGGCCCGTTCTTTTCGATGATGCCATTTCCGGCCAGAGGACTTCATACGTTGTCGCACGTGCGTTACACGCCGCATTCGAGCTGGATGGACACGCCAGGCGACGACCCGTACAAAAGATTGAACGAGTACGAGCGCGACAGTCGTGTGGACCGTATGGTGCGGGATGTAGGACGCTACTTTCCCTCGGTTTATGATGCTCGTTACGTTGAGTCGCTGTTCGAAGTCAAAACGGTCCTTGTGAAAAACGAAGGAGACGACGGAAGGCCGATATTGTTTGAACAATACCCGGCATCGACCGGTCTCTACTCGATTTTGGGTGGCAAGATCGACAACATCTACGATGTGCTTGAGAAGCTGGACGCTGAAACCTTCGTATCAGCTTCACCGGCACAAATAGTATTGGGAACAGGCAAATGAACGATGCACTGATTGGCTATACGGGGTTTGTGGGATCGACCCTGCTGAAGCAGAAACATTTCGATGCGCAATTCCGCTCGACCAATATCGAGCAGATCCGCGGCTCATCATTTGGGCTCGTGGTCGGTGCGGGTGCGCCGGCGCAGAAGTGGATTGCGAATGCCCAACCAGAGGCGGACCGCGAAAAGATCGAAGGTCTGATCGAGCATCTGTCCACGGTGCAGTGCGACACCTTCGTGCTGATCAGCACCGTCGACGTGTTTGGCAATCCCATCGGCGTCGACGAGAACTCGCCGGTGAACGAGGAGGGATTGCATGCCTACGGCCTGCATCGCCGTCTGCTGGAAAAGTTCGTCGAGCAGCATTTTTCCCGTCATCTGATCGTTCGTCTGCCGGGGCTGGTCGGGCCCGGGTTGCGCAAAAACGTGATCTTCGATTTTCTCAACGACAACAATCTTCACGCCATCGATAGCCGGGGCTCGTTCCAGTTTTATCCCATGGTGAACCTGTGGTACGACATTCAGACCGCACTGGCTGCGGGTCTCAGTCTCGTGCATCTGAGCGCTGAACCGATCACCGTCGCTGAAGTCTCGGAAGGCGGTTTCGGCAAACCGTTCGAGCAGACCACGGTCGCGCAACCCGCGAGCTACGACTTCCGCACCATGCATGCGGAGCTGTTCGGGGCCACCGGCCCGTATCAGTACAGCAAGCGCGAAACCATTCAGGCGGTCCGTTCATACGCGCAGTCCGAGCCGTTGAAGGCGGCCGCTCAACCGGCGGGGAAAGTATGAGAATCGCCATTTCGAACATTGCCTGGGAAGTCGCCGACGACCCACTGGTCGCAGAGATTCTGCAGCAGAACCACGTCGATGCAATCGATGTTGCTCCCAGCAAGTATTTCCCTGAGTTCAAGGCCGCCGAAGCAGCCGATATCGCACGCGTTCGCGCCTGGTGGTCGGATCGCGGCGTCGCCATCACTGGGATGCAGTCGTTGCTGTTCGGCACAACTGGGCTGAATGTATTCGGCACGGCTGAATCGCGGCAAGCCATGCTGGACCATTTGCGCGAGGTGTGCCGGATCGGCGCCGGGCTGGGCGCGCAGCGGCTGGTATTCGGCTCTCCCCGCAATCGCGATCGCACCGGTCTGACCGACAGCGAGGCGCACGACATCGCCGTGACGTTCTTCCGCCGGGTAGGCGAGGTCGCCGCCGAGCATGGGGTGTTCATCTGTCTCGAACCTAATCCTCCGTGCTATGGGGCCAATTTCATGACCGACAGTCGTTCTACCGCGACGGTCGTGTCCGCTGTCGCGCATCCCGCCATCCGCATGCAGTTGGACACAGGCGCCATCACGATCAACGAGGAGGATGCACGCGACGTCGTCACGCAATACGCGCATCTGATCGGTCACGTTCACGCGAGTGAACCGAACCTCGTTACCCTTGGAGAGGGGGGGACGAATCACAGCGCGGTGGCCGCAGCGCTGTCCGAGTTGCTGCCTCAGCAGGTTGTGTCGATCGAAATGCTGGCGCCGAAATCCGGTTTGGCCGTCGACGCGGTCAGGCGCGCCGTTGGCGAGGCGGTTCGATGCTATCGGCCGGACGCCGGGGCGTCCGCATGAAGTGGCTGATTCTGGTGCTGGGCATTGCGACGAATGCTTCCGCAAGCGTGCTGGTCAAGATTGCCATGATGCCGCCCAGGCGGTTTCCGAGTCTCAGCGATCCGATCGGCGCGCTGAAGAATGGGCCCTTCTGGCTGGGCCTCGCGTTGTACGGCGCGGCGTTTCTTCTGTATGCAGCCGCACTCGGCAGATTGCCGCTGAACGTTGCTCAACCCGTGCTGACCGCCGGTGCGATTGCGACCGTGGCAATCTTGTCCGTGGTGATTTTCCGTGAGCCTTTTCCCTGGACCGTCGGCCTGGGGATCTTGTTCATCATCGCAGGCGTTGCACTCATTACGGCCCGCGTAGGGTGAAATAAAAAGGATCACAGACTTCAATGAAACTCGACATATCCCAGGAAGCCCGTGCCGCGTGGCAGGTTCCGGCTTTCAAAATTCAGCTTGGCTCGGCGCCGCGTAATCCGTGGTGCGTGGTGATTCCGGTCATCAACGAAGGCAGCCGGATTCGCAATCTGCTCGGGCGGATCGCGGCGCTGGGCATTCCCGATACGGCCGATGTGATCATCGTCGACGGAGGCAGCACCGACGGTTCGCTCGATCTCGAGTTCCTGAAGAGCAAAGGCGTTCACTCGCTGTTGCTCAAGACGGGGCCCGGCAAGTTGAGCGCGCAGTTGCGCTGCGCTTACGCGTTCGCGCTGGATCAGGGGTACGAGGGTATCGTCACGATCGACGGAAACGATAAGGACGATCCCGACGCGATTCCGCGCTTCATCGAAGAGCTTAAACGTGGCGTGGATTTCGTTCAGGCGTCGCGTTACTTGTCCGGTGGTATTGCGGAGAACACGCCTAAGTCGCGTGATCTGGCGATCCGGATGATTCATGCGCCCATGCTGAGTCTCTTTTCCGGTTTTCATTGGACCGATACGACGCAGGGCTTCCGCGCCTATAGCCGGAAGATGTTGCTCGACTCGCGTGTGGCGCCGTTCAGGGACGTATTCGATACGTACGAGTTGCTGGCTTACCTGTCTTATCGCGCGCCGAAGCTCGGTTATCGCTGCCTTGAAGTTGCGACGACGCGTCGCTATCCGAAGGGAGAAGTGCCCACCAAGATCAGCAGTGTGAAGGGCAATCTTTCTGTGCTGCAGGTGCTGTTCAAGGCGTGCTTCGGTACGTATAACCCCTCCTGAGGTGAAGGCGCGACTCCTACGCGCCTGATCTGCGACGAACGAGATGTTCAATGCCAGACCAACTTACAAACACAGAAAAAGCCGGTGTGGTGGTGGCGTCGGCCTCTCTGGCCGCTGCCGCTCTCGCGCTTGGCTTGCGAGTCACGCTTGCACCGACGTATTCGGACTTCATCGTCGGGAACATCACTTGGGGAGCTAATACAAAGTTTCAGGATCTCTTCGCGCCGCTATTTTTCATGGGCGCTTTCCTTGTCGGCCTCGCATTTCTATCGGCGCAGATCAGGAAGCTGAAGAGCCGGGACACACCTTTGTACGCGCAGGAGCTT
>FTBI01001554.1_pt1 | contig 14036 bp, 8 predicted proteins | sample 1639171 | NCBI WGS metagenome assembly FTBI01 (sample SAMEA3914812, study PRJEB12502) | metagenome | biome: forest; material: soil | place: Canada | collected 2011-07-07 | depth 0.1 m | reverse complement strand
GATCATCGGCGGCCGCAAGACGATTCTCCGGCTGATTCCCTCGGGCATCATGCGCGATGGCGTGAAGTGCTATATCGGCAACGGCGTGGTGCTGTCGCCTGAAGCGCTGTTCAAGGAAATCGGTGAACTCGAGACGGCCGGCGTCGATGTGCGCAGCCGCCTGACGATTTCCGAGGCGACCACCCTGATTCTGCCGTATCACGTGGCGATCGATCAGGCGCGCGAACGCCGCCGCGGAGCCGACAAGATCGGCACGACCGGCCGCGGTATCGGCCCGGCGTATGAGGACAAGATCGGCCGCCGCGGCCTGCGCGTGCAGGATCTGTTCGACGTCAAGAGCTTCTCCGAACGCCTGCGCGAAGCCCTCGATTTCCACAATTTCGTGCTGACCGGCTATCTCGGCGCCGAAGCGCTCGACTACCAGCAAACGCTCGACGCGATGCTGGGTTATGCCGAGCAGATCGCACCGATGGTCGGCGACGTGTCGGCCACGCTCTACGCGGAAAACCGCGCGGGCAAGAACCTGTTGTTCGAAGGCGCGCAAGGCACGCTGCTCGACATTGACCACGGCACCTATCCGTACGTCACGAGCAGCAACTGCGTGGCCGGTGCGGCGACCGCTGGCGCAGGCGTCGGCCCGCAGCAACTCCATTACATTCTCGGCATCACCAAGGCGTATTGCACGCGCGTTGGCGCGGGACCGTTCCCGAGCGAGCTGTATGACGCGGACAACCCGCAACGTCAGGATCCGGTCGGTCTCAACCTCGCAACGGTCGGCAAGGAATTCGGTTCGGTCACGGGCCGTCCGCGCCGTACCGGCTGGCTCGATGCGGCCGCGCTCAAGCGCTCGCTGCAGATCAACGGCATTTCGGGCCTGTGCATGACCAAGCTCGACGTGCTCGATGGCCTCGAAGAGGTCAAGCTGTGCGTGGGCTACAAGGTCGACGGCAAGGATGTAGACATCCTGCCGCCGGGCGCGGTCGCCGTGGCACGGTGCGAGCCGGTCTACGAGACCTTCCCGGGCTGGAAGGAAAGCACGGTCGGCGTGAGCGACTGGGACAAGCTGCCCGGCAATGCACGCGCCTATCTCGAGCGTGTCGAGGCCGTCGCCGGTGTACCGGTCGACATGGTCTCGACCGGACCGGACCGCGACGAGACGATCCTGCGTCGCCATCCGTTCAAGTCCTGAACCGAGCCGCGAGAACTCAGACATGTCTTTGCCGAAAAACGACGACCAGAACCTGTGGGTTAGCTGGAACGAGTATCACCGACTCGTCGAACAGCTGGCGCTCACGGTCCATGAATCGAAGTGGAAATTCGACAAGATCCTGTGCCTCGCGCGAGGCGGCCTGCGCGTGGGTGACCAGTTGTCGCGGATCTTCGACCTGCCGCTCGCGATTCTGGCGACGAGTTCGTACCGCGAAGCGGCCGGCACCGAGCGCGGCGAACTCGATATTGCGCAATACATCACGATCACGCGCGGCGAGCTGCAAGGCAATGTCCTGCTGGTCGACGACCTTGTCGACTCGGGCGTGACGCTGGCCCGCGTCCAGCAGCATCTGCGCGAGCGGTATCCGGCGATCACCGCGGTCCGCTCGGCGGTGCTCTGGTACAAGGACTGCTCTGCGGTCCGGCCCGATTATTTCGTTCAGTATCTGGCCACCAATCCGTGGATCCACCAGCCCTTCGAGGAGTGGGACACCCTGCGTCCGCATAACCTCGCGGCCTGGCTCAAGCGCGGCAGTTCGGGCGCCGCCCATGTGCCTGGTGTGTCGGGTGCGTCCGGTTCATCTGCTGCGTCCGACTCATCGGGCGTGTCCGGCAACGGTGCGGCTGAAGCCTGAACGCCAGGCGCCCTTGCGCCGACGGTGTGCGCAGTACAATGGTGCACACCGCTCGATCCTGCTAACCCAGATCTCAATGGCTGACCCAGCGTTTTCATGAGCCACACAATCGACGTGCACTTTCCGGTGCGCAAACAAGCCTTGGCTCCGTTGATGGCTGCAGCCATCGGCGTCGTGTTCGGCGATATCGGCACGAGTCCGCTCTATTCGCTCAAAGAAGCGTTCAGTCCCGCCCACGGTATTCCGCTCGGTCCCAATTCCATTCTCGGTGTGATCTCGCTGCTGTTCTGGGCGATCATCATCGTGGTCTCGCTCAAGTATGTGATGTTCGTGATGCGTGCGGACAACAACGGCGAGGGCGGGGTGCTCGCGCTGATGGCGATGGCGATCCGTCCGCTGGATCGCACCTCGACTGTCGCGCACGTTCTGATCGGGCTCGGTGTGTTTGGCGCCTGCATGTTCTATGGCGATGCGGTGATCACCCCCGCAATCTCGGTGATCTCGGCCGTCGAAGGCCTCGAACTCGCCGCGCCGCACCTGACCCAGTATGTCGTGCCGATCACGATCGTGATCCTGATCTGCCTGTTCTGGATCCAGAGGCGGGGCACAGATTCCGTCGGCAAGCTGTTCGGGCCGATCATGGTGGTCTGGTTCATCGTGCTGGCGGTGATGGGTGTCGCCCACATCATCCAGGAGCCGCGCATCATCGCCGCGCTCAACCCCTATTACGCCTACAAGTTCATGGCGACGCACGTGCTCCAGGCTTACGTCGTCATGGGCTCCGTCTTCCTCGTGCTGACGGGCGCCGAGGCGCTCTACGCCGATATGGGCCACTTCGGCGCGAAGCCGATCCGCTTTGCGTGGTACGGCCTCGTGATGCCGTCGTTGGTCCTCAACTATTTCGGCCAGGGCGCGCTGCTGCTCAATCATCCGAAAGCGATCGAAAATCCGTTCTATCTAATGGCGCCCGACTGGGCGCTGATGCCCCTGGTCGTGCTGTCGACCGTGGCGACGGTGATTGCTTCGCAGGCCGTGATTTCGGGCGCGTTCTCGCTGACCGCCCAGGCGATCCAGCTCGGTTATGTGCCGCGCATGAAGATCACGCATACCTCGGCGGCGGCGATCGGGCAGATCTACATTCCGGTCGTCAACTGGATGCTGCTGTTCATCATCCTATGTGTCGTGATGGGCTTCCGGTCGTCGGACAATCTGGCTGCGGCCTATGGCATTGCGGTCACCACGACCATGATCATCACCACGGTCCTCGTTGCCTATGTGATGACCGGGGTCTGGAAGTGGCGCAAGGCCATCGTGGCGCCGATCATCATTGCTTTCCTGATTGTCGATCTTGCGTTCTTTGGCGCGAACTTGCTTAAGGTCGCCGAGGGCGGCTGGCTGCCGCTGACGATCGGGGCGATCCTGTTCTTCCTTCTGACGACCTGGTCGAAAGGCCGGCATATCGTGCGCGACCGTACGGCTGCCGACGGTATTCCGCTTGAGCCCTTTCTCGAGAGCCTGCTGGCCCACCCGCCGCATCGCGTGACCGGGACGGCGATTTACCTGACGGGCAGCGATACGCTCGTCCCGGTGAGCCTGCTGCACAATCTCAAGCACAACAAGGTGCTGCACGAGAAGACGATCTTCATGAATTTCCAGACCCTCGACGTGCCGTATGTCGAGGGAGCGGGGCGGCTCGAGACGCGCGATCTCAGCGGGGGGGTCTATGCGGTCAAGGCGACCTTCGGCTTCAATGAGACGCCTGACGTGCAGACCGTACTGCGCATGATCGAGGAGCGCCACGATATCTCGTTTGAATTGATGGACACCTCGTTCTTCCTCGCCCGTGAGACGGTCGTGCCGACCAAGCTGCCCGGCATGTCGGTCTGGCGTGAACGGATCTTTGCGTGGATGCACCAGAACGCCGCGAAACCGACCGACTTTTTCAGCATCCCGGCGAATCGCGTCGTCGAGCTCGGCACGAAGATCGAGATCTAGCAGGAGACAGCATGTCCATTACGACACCGGCCACGGTGCACGCGCAGCCCGGAGAGGCGAGCCGCGCGCGGATTATCTTCGCGAGCTTTATCGGCACCGCGATCGAGTTCTACGATTTCTACGTCTATGCGACGGCCGCAGCCCTCGTCATCGGCCCGGTCTTCTTCCCCCACAGTTCGCCGGCCGCCCAGGCCCTATCGGCATTCGTGACCTTCGGTATCGCGTTTATCGCGAGGCCGATCGGCGCCTTCGTGTTTGGGCATTTCGGCGACCGGATCGGTCGCAAGGCCACGCTGGTGGCGTCGCTCCTCGTAATGGGGATCTCGACCACGCTGATCGGTCTGGTGCCGGGTTTCGATTCGATTGGTTCGCTTGCACCGGTGCTGCTGTGCCTGCTGCGATTCGGACAGGGCATCGGACTGGGAGGCGAGTGGGGCGGCGCCGCACTGCTCGCGACGGAGAATGCGCCTGAGGGCCGGCGAGGCTGGTTCGGCATGTTCCCCCAACTCGGACCGTCGATCGGCTTTCTGGCCTCGAACATCCTGTTTTTCGGACTTGCGGTGGGCTTGTCCGACGCGCAGTTCAAAAGCTGGGGCTGGCGGGTGCCTTTTCTTGTCAGTTCGGTGCTGGTGGCGCTCGGGCTCTATGTGCGGCTAAAGATCGCCGAGACGCCGGCTTTTCGTGCCGCCATCGAGCGTCAGGAACGCGTGCGCATGCCGGTGGCGGCGCTGTTCCGTCATCACTGGTTGCCGACGCTGCAAGGCGCGTTTGCGATGGTGGTCTGCTATACGCTGTTCTATATCTCGACCGTGTTCTCGTTGTCGTATGGCGTCTCCACGCTTCACTTCAGCCGCCAGGGCTTTCTCGGGCTGCTGTGTATCGCAGTCGTCTTCATGGCAATTGCGACGCCGATCTCGGCGCTGGCCAGCGACCGTTTCGGACGCAAGCCCGTGCTCGCCGCGGGTTGTCTGGTGGCGATCGCGTCGGGCTTTGCGATGCTGCCTTTGCTCGGTAGCGGGCGTACGGTGCTGGTGGCGTTGTTCCTCATCATCGAGCTGTTCCTGATGGGTGCCACCTTCGCCCCCATGGGCGCCTTGTTGCCCGAACTGTTTCCGACGCACGTACGTTATACGGGGGCGGGAGTGGCCTATAACCTGGGTGGCATTCTCGGCGCGTCGGTCGCGCCTTATATTGCGCAATTGCTCGTGAATGCAGGGGGCTTGAGCTGGGTCGGTGGCTATGTGTCGGTGGCCGCGGCCATCAGTCTGATCGCCGTACTCACCATGCGCGAAACTCGGGAAGCCAGCCTGACTACGGCATAAAAAAGCGGGGATCAGTTCATGATCCCCGCCGTTCGTTTCATCGCTTGATGTCCGGTCTCAATGACCGCGGCGCTTATTTCTTCAGTTTTGCGAATGCGGCAGCCATGGCGCTCTGCGCGTCTGTCTGGCTCGTACGGGGTGCATTGCCGCGCGGTGCGCTGTTGTTGCGTGCATTGGCATTGTTGCTGCCTGCTCCCGTGCCCGATGATCCTTCCCGGCCGCCGCGCGCACCCGATGTCGGTGCGCCGACTTCATCGCCGAGTCGCATCGTCAACGCAATCCGCTGGCGCTTCACATCGACCTCAAGCACCTTGACCTGCACGACCTGGCCGGCTTTGACGACCTCGTGCGGGTCCTTGATGAACTTGGTCGACATCGCCGAGACGTGAACCAGCCCATCCTGGTGGACGCCAATATCGACAAACGCACCGAACGCCGCGACATTGGTCACGACACCTTCGAGCAGCATGCCGGGCGTCAGGTCGGATACCGTCTCGACGCCGTCGCGGAAGGTGGCCGTCTTGAATTCGGGGCGCGGATCGCGGCCCGGCTTTTCAAGTTCGGCGAAAATATCGCGGACCGTCGGCAAACCAAAGCGCTCGTCGACGAAGTCCGTCGGCGAGAGCCCCCGGAGCACATCGCGATTGCCGATCAACGCGCTCACGTCCTTCTTCACGCGCGCGACGATTCGTTCGACCACGGGGTAAGCTTCCGGGTGAACCGATGAACGGTCGAGCGGATTGTCACCGTGAACGCGCAAAAAGCCAGCGGCCTGTTCGAAGGTCTTGTCGCCGAGTCGCGGCACTTTGCGCAGCTGCTCGCGATTCGGAAAGGCGCCATTCGCATCGCGGAAATCGACGATATTGCGCGCGAGCGTCGCATTAAGGCCCGATACCCGCGCAAGCAGTGCGACCGAAGCCGTATTCACGTCGACGCCGACCGCGTTCACGCAATCTTCGACGACTGCATCGAGCGAACGCGCAAGCTCGCGCTGATTTACATCGTGCTGATACTGGCCGACACCAATCGCCTTCGGATCGATCTTGACGAGTTCGGCGAGTGGATCTTGGAGACGTCGAGCGATCGACACGGCACCGCGCAGTGTCACGTCGAGATCCGGGAATTCCTTGGCGGCCAGTTCCGACGCCGAATACACCGAGGCTCCGGCTTCTGACACCACGATCTTCTGCAGTTTCAATTCGGGATGCTTCTGGATCAGTTCGCTCGCTAGCTTGTCGGTTTCGCGTGAAGCCGTGCCGTTGCCGATACTGATGAGTTCGGCCTTCGTGACCTGGGCCATCCGGGCGAGCTTGACGAGTGAACCCTCCCAGTCGCGGCGCGGCTCATGCGGGAAGATCGCATCGGTCGCGAGGACCTTGCCGGTGCGATCCACTACGGCGACCTTGACGCCTGTGCGCAGGCCCGGATCGAGGCCGATCACGGCCTTCGGGCCGGCCGGCGCGGCGAGCAGCAGATCTTTCAGGTTGCGGGCGAACACATGGATCGCGTCGGACTCGGCGGATTCACGCAACTGCGTGAGCAAGTCGTTTTCGAGGTGCGGCAGCACCTTGACGCGCCAGCACCAACGGCACACGTCACCGAGCCATTTGTCGGCCGGACGGCCTTGCTGGCGCACGCCGACATGAGCGGCGATCCGCACTTCACCCGGATGCGGGAGCTGCACATCGAGTTCTTCGCCGAGACCGAGCTTGACCATCATGATGCCGGCGTTGCGGCCGCGGAACAGCGCCAGCGCGCGATGCGAGGGCACCGTGCGCAGGGTTTCCGAATAGTCGTAGTAGTCGCGGAATTTTTCGCCTTCCTCGTGCTCCTTGCCTTCGACGACCTTCGAGGAAAGCACGCCATCGCTCCACAGCCATTCGCGCAGCTTGCCGAGCAGCTCGGCGGTCTCGCCGAATTGTTCCGAGAGGATGTCGCGCGCGCCGTCGAGGGCGGCCTTGACGTCGGCGACCCCTTTCTCGGCGTCGACATAGCGGGCGGCTTCGGTTTGCGGATCGAGACTCGGGTCGGCGAGCAGGCCCAGGGCAAGCGGCTCGAGGCCGGCTTCGCGCGCAATCTGCGCACGGGTGCGGCGTTTTTGCTTATAGGGCAGGTACAAATCTTCGAGCAGCTGCTTGCTGTCGGCGCCGCCGATGGCTTCGGCCAGTGCGTCGCTCAGCTTGCCCTGCTCATAAATGTTCTGGAGGATCGATGCACGGCGCTCTTCAAGTTCGCGCAGATAGATCAGGCGTTCTTCGAGCGTTCGCAATTGCGTGTCGTCGAGGTCGCCGGTCACTTCCTTGCGATAGCGGGCGATAAACGGCACCGTCGCACCGCCGTCGAGCAACTCGACAGTGGCGGCGACCTGGCGCGGCTGCACCGCGAGTTCGGTGGCGATACGCTGGACGATCTTGAGTGCTACGTTTTCCGACATTAGGCTGAAAATCGAGTGACGGGAGCGAGGGATTGTGCCACAACGTGCGGCGGGCTCCGCCCGTTGCCGGCGACTTCCCTTGTCGCTGACTTCCCTGGGCGGCGACTTCTTTGCCGGAGCGCGCTCGATGCTAGAATTTCGCCATGTTCAATCGACTGATTCTGAAGCCCGCCGGCGTATTCGCCGCGACGTGGCTGATCTGCGCCGCTTTGCCGGCCCATGCCGCCGACCCGGTGGTGGCCCAGCCTTATGCGCCTGCCAGCGGCGCGCAGGGCGACACGCCTGCCGACGATACCGGCGCCCGCCAGCAACGGCTCAACGATCTGGGGGCGGATCTCGACTATCGGTATGCGGTCGAGCAGCACGACTGCTATAAAACCTTCTTCGTGAATCATTGTCTCGACAAGGCGCGCGACGCCATGCGCACCGAGCGCGCGGTGATTCGCACCCAGCAGCTCGCGCTTGACGACGAAGTGCGTGCGCAGCGGGCTGCCGACCGCAACCAGAAGGCCGCGCTCAAGCAGGCGCAGAATGAAGCCGATGCGCCGCAGCGTGCGGTCAACGAATCGGCTAACCAGAAACAGTACGAAGAGCGGCAGCGCCAGCATGCGCTCGACGAGGCGGCGCGCACGAGCGATGCGGCTCAGCGGCAGGCGAACGCACCGACCGACGCCCAGCAGGACGCCGAGATGCAGCGCAAGCTCGATGCGGCGCGTGCGCAGGGGGCCGCAGATGCCCAGACGCGCCAGGCCAATGCCGATTCCTATGCGCGCAAGCAGGCCGATTACCAGGCCAAGCTCCAACAGGCGCACGATCAGGCGGGGGCCGATGCTCAGCAGCGCGCCCTGAATGAGCAGAAATATCAGGAGAAGCAGGCCGGCGCCGTGCAACACAAGGCCGACGTCGAGCAACGGCAGAAGCAAGCCGCTGACAAGGCCGCCGAACAGCAGCGCCAGCAGGAAGAGGAACAGAAGAAGCAGCAACAGCAGCAACAGCAACAGCTTCAGCAGCAGAATCAGCAGGGTTCGAAGTAGAGTGTATGCTGGGTGAACAGTCTGTTAGCGGGCCGTAGCGGGCCCAACCAGGAGGCGGGCATGGAAATCATCCCCACGATCGACGCCGGTGCCGTGCGCACCCGCATCGCGGAACTGGAGGCCGAGCATCACGGCCTGGACGGACTGATCACGAGGCTGTGCAGCATACCCGGGGTCAACGACCTTGAGCTTCAGCGGCTCAAGAAGCGCAAGCTCAAGGTCAAGGACACGATCATCCTGCTCCAGTTGCAGCTCGAGCCCGACTCGCGGATCTAGCGGGGCGGCCGCCGGTCAGGGCGGAATCGGGTTTGCGATGCCTCCCGGGGTGTTTGGCGGGGGCGTTGGCCGTATGGCGCTAGCCCATTGTCGTGTGCGCCATCGTTCACAGCTCACGAATCGCGCTACTGCGAGACACATTTATCCGGGCGTCGCGCGATGCGGCGGCTCCGGCCGCCCTCGCGGCGTGAGGGCCCGTGGGCCGCGCGCGCGAGGCCGTTTCATTCAGGTAGGTCTGCGTTTTGAACGAATACTCCGAAGTCACCCCCGAAGCACCCGTGCCAGCCGCGCACTCGGATGCGCCTGCTGCGCACGCCAGGGCAAACGTGGTCTCGGTGATCGGCACGCTCAAGCCCGCGCATGAGGCCGAACTCAAACGTATCTTCGCCGATGACGGCCTGCTGGCGCGCCAGATCGACGGCTATCGCGCGCGCGCCTCGCAACTCGACATGGCGCGTGCCGTGGCGGCGGCGGTCGAAGCAAGTGGACAGGCGCAGCCGCGCACCGGCCTTGGGGACCTGGGCGGACTCGAGCGGCCAGCTCGTGCACTCAACGCGGAGCGTGGTTCACAGGGCGCCGCAGGTAGCGGAGATCGCCGGGGGCAGACCGCGGGGCTCAGTGTCCCGGGCGTGACCGATGGGACGAGCACGGGCGTGAGCGCGGGGACCGGCACAGGGATGGGCACAGGATCCGACGCGACGCCCTTCGCAGGGGCCGCCCCCGGATCCTCCACCTCCCGACCCTCCAACGGCGCACCCGCGGCCGAGGCGCTCGACGACGGCGGCAACACGCTGATTGTCGAAGCGGGCACGGGAACCGGCAAGACCTTCGCCTATCTGGTCCCGGCCATGCTCTGGGGCGGCAAGGTCATTATTTCGACCGGCACGAAGCATTTGCAGGACCAGTTGTTCCAGCGCGATATTCCGACCGTGCGCGATACGCTCGTGGTGCCGATCTCGGTCGCGATGCTCAAGGGTCGGGCGAACTATTTGTGCCATTACTACTTGCAGCGTGCCTCGGACAACGGACGCTTGCCGTCACGGCAGGATGCGGCCCATCTGCAGGAAATCGTCCGCTTCGCAAAAGTCACCCGCACCGGCGACAAGGCCGAACTCGCGAGCGTGCCCGAGAACTCGCCTGTCTGGGGCATGGTGACCTCGACCCGCGACAACTGTCTCGGACAGGAATGCCCGAACTACAAAGACTGCTTCGTGATGAAGGCGCGCAAAGAAGCGCAGCAGGCCGACATCGTCGTGGTCAATCACCATCTGTTCTTTGCCGACATCATGTTGCGCGATACCGGCATGGCCGAGTTGTTGCCGACCGCCAATACAGTGATCTTCGACGAAGCGCATCAGCTACCCGAGACGGCCACGCTGTTTTTCGGCGATACCTTGTCGACCACGCAGTTTCTCGAACTGGCGCGCGATTCGGTGGCCGAGGGGCTCAAGCACGCGCGCGATGCAGCGGACTGGGTCACGCTCGGTGCCGCGCTCGAACGCGCGGCGCGTGATGTGCGCCTGGTGTTCGGCACGGAGATCGCGCGGATGTCGATCGCGCAACTCGGCGACCAGCATCCGCTATTCGAAGCACTCGAACATGTCCGCGATGAACTCGGGCACCTGAGCGATGCGCTCGGCGGCGCTTCCGAGCGAGCGGAATCGATCGGGAACTGCCTGCGGCGCGCGCGCGAGCTTACTGACACGGTCAGCGGCTGGATCAATATGCCGGCGGACATCTCCGCACCGGCTGCACTCGTCAAAGTCGACAAGCCTTCGAAGAGCACTGGTGACGCAGCCGCGCCCGACAGGGACGAAAAAGTCCGCTGGGTCGAAGTGTTCTCGCATACGGTGCAATTGCACGAGACCCCGCTTTCTGTCGCACCGATCTTCGCGAAACAGCGGGCGGGTACGCCACGCGCATGGGTCTTCACCTCGGCGACCTTGTCGGTCAAGGGCGACTTCAACCACTATGCCGCGCAGATGGGTCTGAACGGCAAGCGCTCGATGACTTTGCCGAGCCCGTTCGACTACGAGCGGCAGGCCTTGCTGTACGTGCCGCGCGACATGCCGCAGCCGTCGTCGCCGAACTTCACGGACGCCGTCTTTAATGCGGCGCTGCCAGCGATCGAAGCGGCCAAGGGCGGCGCATTCATGCTCTGCACGACGCTGCGCGCGGTCGATCGTGTCGCTGCGAAACTGCGCGACGCGAGCGTATCGCGCGGCTGGAATTATCCGATCCTGGTTCAGGGCGATGCGAGCCGCACCGAACTGCTCGATCGTTTTCGGGCGTATGGCAATGCCATTCTGGTCGGCAGCCAGAGTTTCTGGGAAGGGGTCGATGTGCGCGGTGATGCGCTCAAGCTGGTCGTGATCGACAAGCTGCCGTTCGCACCGCCCGATGACCCGGTTCTCGCGGCACGGCTCGATGCGCTGACCAAGAAGGGCTTGAGTCCGTTTGCGGTCCATCAGTTGCCGCAGGCGGTCATCACGCTCAAGCAGGGCGCGGGGCGCCTGATTCGTGCCGAGTCCGATCGCGGCGTGCTGATGATCTGCGATTCGCGCATCGTCGAGAAGCCCTATGGGCGCCGAATCTGGCAAAGCCTGCCGCCGTTCAAGCGGACGCGCGAACTCGACGTCGTGCGGGAATTTTTTGCGCGCGAGGTCAGCGAGGAACTGAGGAGCGAGGACTGAGTTCCGACGTTGGCCGGACCGACGATATCGATCGGAGTGAGTGGCGACGCGGCGTACGCAAGGCGGTTCGCCACGACACCCGACACGGATGCGGGACGGCCTGCCTACGGTTTGACCGTGTAGCGCAACATCCTGTCGCGCGAGGCGGCAAGCAGGCGCGTCATCGCTGCCGAGGCCGCATCGGCCTGACGCGAGACGATATGGTGGCGCACCGCGTCGTGCAGTTCGAGATCTTCGCTCGGTTTCGCGGCCTGACGATGCAGCATCTCGGACGAGACACGCAACGCCGTCTTGATCGCGTTGCCGATCGTGATGAACATCCCGTTTTGCGACATCGCGATGATCGCCATATGGAATTCAAGGTTCGCATCGGCGGCCGCCCGGACATCGGACTGCGCCGAGGGTGAAGCATAGGCGCTGGCCAATTCGCGGTAGCGCCGTTCAATCAGTTGAAGGTCTTCATTGCTGCCATGCCGGGCCGCGAGAAAACTCGCGCGGGGCTCAAAGCAGATGCGCATCTCGAAGATGTCTTCGACGATCTTCGAGTCGAATTGCGCATTGAGCCGCCACGCGAGCACGTCGCGATCGAGCAGGTTCCAGTCGGAGAAGGGCAGCACGCGTGTGCCGATCTTCGGCGAGACGTCGATCAGCCGTTTGCTGGCCAGTTGCTTGATCGCCTCGCGAATGGTGGTCCGGCTGACGCCATACGCACTGCACAGCTCGCTTTCGACAGGCAACACATCGCCCGGGCCGAATTCTCCCGAGACGATGCGCATGCCCACAATCTTGGCGACCTGCGCAGTCATCGTGCCGACGACCGGCTCCCGCTCAAACATTACGCCTCCTTCATAGACGTCCTGCACGGCTGGCTAGCCGCGTTCCCGCGCGGTGGTGACGATCACATTCCACGAACCCGGCTTGAGCCGTGCTGTGAGTTTTTCGCCGTCGACCGACACCTGCGAGTTTATCGCCGGCGCGACCGTTAGCGGAGCTTCCCGCGTGTTAACCGCTTTCATGTTCGTGTGATGAAGCTCGAGCGCCGTATCGAGCGTGCGCGAGGCGCCGAGCCCGCGCAGTTCGATGCTCAGTTCCATCTCGTCGGTCAGGTGGCGGTTCAGCGCGAACACCGTCGTGGTGCCCGTCGCCCGGTCGTCGACCACGGCCGCGCAGAGATAGGGGATCTCTGGGAAGGTCTCGGCCTCATAGGTCGGCGATTCGATTACCGGCTTGAGAACGCGGCCGTGGCCAAATTTCGACGCCTGCGAGAACGGATAGAAAATCGTCTGCCGCCAGGCCGCACCGCCCGGCTCAGTCATGATCGGGCCGATCACGTTGACGAGCTGCGCGAGGCAGGCAGTCTTTACGCGGTCGGCATTGTTCATCATCGTGATCAGCGCGCCGCCGACCACCAGGGCGTCTTCGGTGTTGTAGACCTCTTCGATCAGGCGGGGCGCTTCGGGCCAGCCGGGTTTGCGCAGGTCATTGATCGAGCGTGCCTTGTACCAGACGTTCCATTCGTCGAACGACAGCATGATGCGCTTGGAGGAATGCTTGCGCGCGGCGACGCTGTCGGCGACCGCGACGATTTCCTTGATGAACAAGTCCATTACTTCGATATTGCCGAAGAACTCGGCGGTCGAGTCGCGACGGTTTTCGAAATAAGTATGCAGCGAGATAAAGTCGACTTGTTCGAAACAATGATCGAGCACGCGATCTTCCCACGCGCCGTAAGTGGCCATTTCGTGCGTCGACGAGCCGCAGGCGGCGAGCTGGATGGTCGGATCGACCGAACGCATCAGCTTGGCGGTTTCGAGCGCGATGCGCCCGTATTCGTCGGCCGTCTTGCGGCCGATCTGCCAGGGGCCGTCCATCTCGTTGCCGAGGCACCAGAATTTGATGTCGTGCGGCTTGGGGTGACCATGTTCGTGACGCAGGTCCGACAGTGCCGTGCCACCCGGATGATTGCAGTATTCGACGAAATGGCGCGCCTCGTCGGGCCCGCGTGTGCCGAGGTTCACGCCGTACATCGGCTCGATGTCGAGCTCGCGGCACCACTCGATGAATTCATTCGTGCCGAAATGGTTGGTCTCGGTCGAGTACCACGCCAGGTCGAGCCGTTTGGGCCGTTGTTCCTTCGGGCCGACGCCGTCTTCCCAGTTGTAGCCGGACAGGAAGTTGCCGCCCGGATAGCGCACGATCGTCGGGCCGAGTTCGCGCGTGAGTTCCATCACGTCTTTGCGATAGCCGCGCGCGTCGGCCTCGGGATGGTCCGGCTCATAAATGCCGGTATAGACGCAGCGGCCCATATGTTCGACGAAGGTGCCGAAGACGCGTCGGTCGAGATCCGCGACGACGAAATCTCGGTCGACGACGAGGCGGGTGGCGATCATGTTGGGTTTGTCCTGTAGCTCGATGGGGTGCGCGTGCCGCCCAATGCG
>FTBI01001673.1_pt1 | contig 14179 bp, 9 predicted proteins | sample 1639171 | NCBI WGS metagenome assembly FTBI01 (sample SAMEA3914812, study PRJEB12502) | metagenome | biome: forest; material: soil | place: Canada | collected 2011-07-07 | depth 0.1 m | reverse complement strand
GGGAAAATGCTAGCGTGCTCGTCGCAAACAGAATCGCGACTAATACCTTCTCTATGACTTTCTTCATCTCTGATCTTCCGTCTATCGCCAAAAATTTGGCTGCTGGATCACAGCACACGGTTCAGAGAGATTGGATTGATCGTTGGTATCGGTCTTTTTCCAGGGCTGCTGCCGAATTGCCGTCACTGGAGGACCAGTCGCGTACGCTGGGAAGCCTTAGCCTTTAGCGCGGACGCGAACGATGACCTTCCCGCGGTTTTCACCGCACAACATGCCGATGAACGCTTTAGGGCTATTCTCGATGCCGTCCACGATGTCTTCGAGAAACTTCACTCTTCCATCCGAGACCCACTCGCTCATCTGCTCGTAGAACTCTTGGAAACGCGGCGCGTAATCCATGAAGGTGATGAAGCCCTGGATGCGAATGCGCTTTCTAAGGACCACTTCTAGCAGCGGCCCCAGACGATCGGGGCTCAGGCCGGGTGCCGATCCGTTGTACTGGGAAACCAGACCTGACAATGGTATGCGCGCGAGCGTATTGAGGAGAGGCAAGACTGCGTCAAACACAGCTCCGCCGACATTTTCGAAGTAGATGTCTATGCCAGAGGGACAGGCTTTGGCGAGGCGTTCCTGGAGATTCGCTTCGCGATGGTCCAGACACGCATCAAAACCAAGCTTCTCTTTGACATACCGGCATTTATTCGGCCCTCCGGCAATTCCTATCACGCGGCAGCCCCTCAGTTTTGCGATTTGCCCGACGGCGGACCCCACCGGTCCGCTTGCTGCGGCTACGACCACGGTCTCCCCCTTGCGAGGTTGCCCGATGTCCAGCAGGCCCATATATGCAGTGAACCCGGGCATGCCCAGCACTCCCAGGGCGAGCGACGGATGCGCAATGGCTGAATCGAGAGGAGTCACACCCGTACCATCGGAAAGCGCAAACTCCTGCCATCCGTTCGAGCTAAGTACGAGGTCGCCCACTTGATAGTCAGGGTGTTTCGACGCGACAACGCGAGAGACCGTCCGGCCGACCATCACCGCGCCCAACGGAACGGGCGGTTGGTATGACGCAGCATCTGACATTCGCCCGCGCATGTAAGGATCAAGCGAGAGAAAGAGCGTTCGAAGGAGCAGTTGGCCTTCTACCGGGTTCGGCACGGCCGTTTTTCTGAAGCCGAAGTTGTCTGGCGTTGGGGACGCGTCTGGTCGAGAGAGCAGAACGACTTGCTGGTTAGTGGTTTCGGTGATCATGGTGGCACCTTCGGTAAGGCTTCGAATGCGCAAGCGATCGCCGCATAGAGAATGATGGGATACGTCGTGGCTAGCCCGCTGCCCGCGAGGAGGTGCGACTCGGTTTGACCGAGCCGCACCTCCGATCCAGAAACTTAGACCGTTACGTTGATTACGACGTCAATATTTCCGCGGGTCGCCTTGGAATAGGGACAGGTTTGATGGGCAGCGGCGGCGAGCGCCTCAGCGAGTTCGCGATCCAACCCCGGCAAGCTCACATTGAGTCTCGCCTGAAGAAAGTAAGCATCGTCAACCAGACACAGGTCGACCTCTGTGTCGAGGGCGGTATCGCTGGGCAACTTCACTTTTACCTTTGAGGCGGCAATGCCCATGGCGCCAATGAAGCAAGCCGACCAACCTGCGGCGAACATCTGCTCCGGGTTGGTGCCGTTTCCTGGTGTACCGGGAACAGTGAGCTGAACATCGAGGCGACCGTCGCTACTACGTGACGCGCCCGAACGCCCGCCCGTGGTGTGTGTTTTGGCGGTGTAGATAACTTTGTCGGTGCTCATAAGAATTCCCAAATGTTAGTTTCGTGTTGCGCAAGTCCGTGCGTGGCAGTTGCGATATACCGGTGGCGATATACGCCGGCGATCTCACTACATGCCAACTGCGGCTGCGATTGAGCGATGGTATTGGGCGACACCAACGCAGCATGCATGCCGCGTGTCGGCGAATACGCCGACAGGGCGGCCCACGTGAGAGCCCTGTGCGCTGACCGCAAAGCGGGTATCGGCGCGAACCTCGTCATTGGAATGTCATATGCGCCTGATTCGACGGCCACTATGTGACTAATCCTTCGGGCATCTCATCAGGGCACTAGACACCAAAGGAGGGTATGCGTTTTGAGGCGAAAGAGCGCACTCTTTGGTCACGACGGCTTTTCCAACGGGTATCAATATGGACAGCGACCTCAGTCGAGTCGTCGATGCGCTTCCCGGGTTGGCATGGACTGCGCTACCGAACGGAGACATCGACTTTCTCAATCAACGCTGGCGTGAATACACCGGCCTTGCCTCAGAGGAGGCAATGGGACAGGGGTGGCTATCCGCCGTTCATCCCGACGACCTCCCCAAGTTACGCCTCGATTGGTACGGGCTTTTGCTCTCTGCGGAGCCCATTGAGGTGCAAGCACGCTTAAGGCGGTTCGACGGTGTGTATCGCTGGTTTCAGATCCGCATCAGCGCTTGCGCGGACGAGTCAGGTCAGGCGGCCAAGTGGTGTGGCGTAGGCAGGGACATCGGCGATAACGAAAAGACGCATAGTTCTCTTCGCGGATCCGACGATAACATCCGGCTTACTGTCGTCGACATGCCTTCGCGCGTCGCTCGGGCAGGCTCACTAGATCTTCTCGATCAGACCCACCGAAATACTCTGGATCTCGTCGGAAATTCTCCCGAAGTTCTAGCGGATCTTCCGGCCTCCGCAGTAATTCATCCGCAAGACCGCTCCGCAGCACAGGCTGCGTGGGGTCGCTCGTTGCGCACGGGTGTTCCCTACGATTTTCAGGCGCGACAACTTGGGAAGGACGGAGCATACCGATGGCATCGCATGCGAGGTCTACCCCTTCTAGACACAGATGGCCAAGTGGCACGGTGGTGCTTTCTGCAGATTGACATAGATGACCAGAAGCGGATTGAAGCGCTTCGGAACGCAGAGGAACAGCTACTAGAAATCGTCACCGAAAGCCTATCGATGCCGCAGATTCTAGATATGGTCTGCCGACTGGTGGAGGGAGCAATAGAGGGCTGCTATTGCAGCATCGTGTTAGTCGACTCATCGTCCGGAAAACTTGAACACGGCGCGGCACCAAGTCTCCCTGCCACGTTCATCCAGTCCATCGTGGGTAGGCCGGTCAACCTGGACTCCGGGCCGTGTGCTATGGCCGCGTTCCTCAACGAACAGATAATCGCCTGCAATCTTGAGACTGAGACGCGCTGGGAAGCTTATCAATGGCCATCGCTCGCACTGAGGCACGGATTGAAGGCTTGTTGGTCGACGCCAATCTCAACCGCTACCTGCCACGTAGTCGGCGCGTTCGCCATCTACTACTCGGAGCCAAAGTCGCCGACGGACTCTGATCTCTCCCTCATCTCACAAATCGGACATATCGCAAGCATAACTATCGAGCGATATCGGTCCCAAGCGACTCTCAGGCGAGCACTGGATGAACTGGGTATCTCCGAGGCACGCCTGCGAACTATCATCGATGCTATTCCCGGTTTCGCATGGAGCGCAGCTGCCGACGGTGATGTCGATTTCGTGAATCAGCGATGGTGCGAATACACCGGCGTCAAGCTGGAAGACGCGAGTGGCTCCGGCTGGCAAGCCACCATCCACCCAGGTGATATCGATCAAGTAAGCGTGCAGTGGCGAGCGTCGTTGCGTTCGGGTCACCAGGTGGAAATTGAAGCTCGCATGCGGCGCTTCGATGGAACCTATCGCTGGTTCTTGATCAGAGCCGTCCCCATGCGCGATGGATCCGGTGCCATTGTAAAGTGGTACGGACAGAACACTGATATTGAGGATCGGAAGAGAGCAGAAACAATCCTGTCAGGTGAAAAGAAGCTCCTGGAGATGATAGCTGGCGACCTGCCGCTACCGGAAATCCTGAGGTCACTATGTGAACTCGTCGAATCCACAGCGGATGGCTGCCACTGCAGTATCTTGCTGACGGAACTTGGCGATGATTTACAAGGCGTCACTGCTCCAGTTCGCCTCTTGCATGCTGCGTCTCCGACCTTACCGCCAAGCATGATGGCAGGGATCGATGGTCGGCCGGTGGGTATCGACTCGTTCCCGTGCGCAATGGCCGCAACTTTGAATACGCAGGTCGTCGTCGCAGACATTGCTGCCGAAAGTCGGTGGGATTTATGGCGACCAGTCGCGCTTTCGCACGGCCTACGGGCCGCCTGGTCAACGCCGATCGCATCCAAGGCGGGGACAGTACTGGGTACATTTGCCATTCTCTATCGAGAACCCAAGGCTCCATCGAGCCTCCACCAGTCTCTGATCGGTCAATTCACGCACCTAGCAAGCATCGCTATCGAACGTGCTAGGGGAATAGAGGCGCTCAGCAGAAGTCAGGCCTTTTTGCTCGAAGCACAGCGCCTGAGTGCGACAGGAAGCTTCTCGTGGCGAGTCCACTCCGGCGACATCCAGTGGTCTGACCAGGTCTACCGTATCTTCGAAGTGGACCGAGACACGGTGCCGACATTTCGGCTGATCGAGTCGATACATCACCCTGATGACCTCCATCTTCTGCTCGAAGCCGTTGGGCGCGCAGAGAAGGGTGTTGATGTCGAATATGAGCATCGCCTTCGCATGAGGGATGGTCGTATTAAGTACCTGCATACGGTTGCCCACTGTATTCGTGAGCGCAACGGTGATCGAGAGTACATTGGTGCGATTCAAGACGTCACCGAGCGCCGCCTCTCTGAGGAAGCACTCAGCCAGACGCGGGCTGACCTTGCACATGTGTCTAGGGTGACCACTTTAGGGGCATTGACCGCGTCGATAGCCCATGAGGTCAATCAGCCGCTGTCTGGCATCATAACGAATGCGAGCACTTGCCTCCGAATGCTAGGGGGCAATCCACCGAATATCGAAGGAGCAAAAGAAACTGCTCGCCGAACGATTCGAGATGGTACTCGCGCATCGGAGGTTATCGGCAGACTTCGCGGACTTTTTCGAAAGAAGCCCCTCACGGCGGAGCTGATTGATCTAAACGAAATCGCGCGTGAGGTTATCGCGCTGTCTTCGTGCGAGCTCCAGGCGGGACGCGTCGTGCTCAGGACGAGTTTCGCTGATGAGTTGCCCCTCATTGTTGGCGACCGCGTCCAGTTACAACAAGTGATCCTGAACCTGCTCCTCAACGCCTCCGACGCCATGGCACAGGTGAGTGACCGGCAAAGGAAGCTCCTCGTCAAGACTGAGGTGGATGAGCTTGACCATATTCGACTGTCTGTTGTGGATAGTGGAGTAGGGATCGAGGCGGGTGATGAAGAGAAGCTCTTCGAGGCTTTCTATACGACTAAGCCAGCGGGCATGGGCATAGGCTTGTCCATAAGCCGAACCATAATTGAAAGTCACCATGGTCAACTTTCGGCTACCCCAAACTGCAAGACGGGTAGCACGTTCTTTTTCTCCATTCCCCGTGGGTCAGCCATAAATGAAAGGCTACAAAACGAACCCCCCAAGGATGATGCGTGCGAGGACGGCGCGCAGCTGGCGATTAGGAATATCTAATGACTAAGGGTTCACTTGTCTCAGTGGTTGATGATGACCATTCGGTCCGCGAGTCGCTTCCTGACCTGCTAAACGAGTTTGGGTTTTCGGTTCAGGTGTTCTCCTCCGCGAAAGCATTTCTTAGATCCGACGCTCTGGCAAAAACTCGATGCTTGATCCTCGATATCGCCATGCCCGGGATGTCAGGCCCGGAGCTGCAGAGAGAGTTGACCCGGATGCGGTGCAGGATTCCGATCGTTTTCATAACTGCACATGGTGACGCTTCCGTCCGGCCACGCCTTCTCAAGGAAGGAGCAGTTGAGTGTTTGGCCAAGCCATTCAGTGAAGCGGAGATCCTGAAGGCAATCCACAGAGCTCTCGCGGTCAGCTAGGGAGGATGAAGAATTGAATGCCAGGCATTTTTATTCTCGCAGATCGGCCCACACGTCCGAGGACGAAGTGGCTTGTGTTCCCGATGCGAAGCCTACTGTCTTCGTTGTCGACGACGACATATCGATCCGAGAATCGTTGGAGTTGCTCATCAGCTACGCCGGATGGGATCCGGAAACCTATTCGTCCGCTCAAGAGTTTCTTGACAGACCGCAGTTGGTAGCGCCGAGCTGTCTCATTCTGGACATCAACTTACCAGGGCTCAGCGGACTGGAGCTGCAAAAGATCGTAGCATCCGACCGCTGGCACATGCCCATCATCTTTATCACTGGCTACGGCGACGTACCAATGTCCGTACAGGCGATGAAGGCTGGCGCCATTGAGTTCTTGACGAAGCCATTTACCGAAGTTTCTCTTCTTGATGCTATCCAGCACGCCGTTGATCGAAGCCGCTCAATGTGCAAAAGAGAGGCAGAGATGCAGCTGCTTCGGAAATCCTACGCCTCCCTTACTCCACGAGAGCGGGACGTGATGGCCCTGGTCGTAACTGGCCTTCTGAACAAGCAGGTTGGTAGTGAACTTGAAATTAGCGAGATCACAGTAAAGGCACATCGTGCAAGGGTTATGCAGAAGATGAGCGCCGGGTCGCTCCCAGATCTTGTGAAGATGGCGGCGAGTCTTGAACTTGTCGCGAAGCGCAAGCCACAAACTCCATAACCTTGCGTGGTTTGAGCAACTGTTGCCGCGACAGTCGACACCTTTGCATAGGTGAGTAACCGGAAGACGCGTGCTCCAATGGATCACGCACGGCGCCCGACCGCGAAGGTCCGAATTGCGGCGGTATTCCTCGCACGAGATAGCTTCGTCACCAGCTGATTTCCCTGGGACGTTTCGCTGTGGAAAAAGCTCACGATCCTAGCCGTCGGATGCTCAGTGATGAGTATGCGCGCGCGTTATTGATGGCCGCGAGCACGGACCAATATCACAAAATTTGAAGGCAAAAAATGAAACGTCGGAGCTTTTTGAAGGGAAGCGCAGCCACGGTGGCTGCCAGCGTGCTGATTCGTGGATCACAAGCGCAAGCACTATCGAGTTCGACGACTCAGGGATGCGCCCCCGCCATCGTTTCAGGCGACCCGCTCAATCCAGGCGGCATTCGGACGGCCGGCATTCGGATGGTGCCCGTCATGGGCGGCAAGCACAAAGTGTGGACCAAACGCTTGGGTAATGGGTCCGTCAAAGTGCTCCTTCTTCATGGTGGTCCAGGCTTCAGCCATGAATATCTTGAGGCATTTGAATCCTTCTTGCCCGAAGCTGGCATCGAGATGTATTACTACGATCAGCTTGGCTGCAACAACTCCGATCAGGTGGAAGATACATCACTATGGACGCTGTCACGCTATCTCGATGAGGTGGAGGAGGTCCGGCGCGGCCTCGGGCTGGATGACTTTGTACTTTTCGGTCATTCCTGGGGCGGCATTCTTGCTATCGAATATGCGCTTCAGTACCCGCAGCACCTGCGCGGCCTCGTCGTATCAAACATGACTGCGGGAATGCAGTCCTATCTCAAACGAACCGCGAGCCTCAAGCAGCAGCTCGCACCAGACCTGCTTCGTGAACTCAACGCACTAGAAGCAAAAGAGGCATTTGATTCGCCCCAGTACCAACAGATTATGATGGATGAGCTCTATCCGAAGATGGTGTGTCGGCTCAATCCTTGGCCAGAGCCGGTTACCCGCGCCTTCCGTCACGCGAACGAGAAGATTTACTGGACCATGCAGGGCAAAAGCGAATTCCTTGTTACGGGAAATCTTAAGTCATGGGAGCGATGGGATCGATTGCACGAGATCAAAGTGAAGACTCTCACAATTGGCTCGCGACACGACGAAATGGACCCGGCCGATCTGAAAAGGATGGCCGAGTTGATGCACAATGCAACGTTCGCGCTGTGCCCTAACGGTAGTCATCTGTGTATGTGGGACGACCAGGAAGTTTACTTTCAGCACCTGCTTAAATTTCTGCGCTCCCTGTGAGCCTGGAAGTCTCTTCCTCAGCCGACCGGTACTCGCTCGTTGGTGCTCCAGGCTGACAGATCGTCAGCTGCCGCAAGATCACTTCGATAGGAAAAAAGGCCTGGCGTCCCCCCCGTCATGATGAATAGAACATTTTCACCTGGGGCATAGTCGCCGCGCCTAATCCCGGCAAGGAGGCCAGCGAATGCTTTGCCAGAATAGACTGGGTCAAGTAGTAGGCCTTCTTGCGTTGCCATCAGGCGAACGGCCTCAAGCATCGATGCCGTGGTTGCACCATAGGAGGGCCCTCGCTCTGTGCCGATCACATCGATGTGTGACTCATCGAGAGGCATCGTTTGGTCGAGCAAAGAAAGGGTCGCGCACGCCAAGTCTAGTGTCGTGCGCCGACTTTGTTCCTCGTCAGAGAGAACAGCGAAGGATCGTACCATGCGTGGCGAATGCCTGGTAGCCGCGAGACCGGCCAGTAACCCGGCATGAGTCCCCGAGCTACCGTTTGGAACGACGATATGGTCGAACTCTATTCCCATCGATTGGGACTGATCGACGATTTCCTGGGCACACGCGGCATATCCTAGGCAGCCGACGGGAGATGAGCCGCCTGAAGGAATGACATAGGCTGCTCGCTGCTGAATCCGCAACGAGTCAGCACGAGTAAGGGCAAACTCTAGAGCGTCTGTCGATGAAGGTATGTCGATGATCGACGCGCCGAATAACGTATCCAGTAGAACGTTGCCACCTTGCTGGTACTCCAGGTCCCAGCGGGGCACGAGTTGTTTAAGCACCAATTCGCATGTGAGCCCGAGTCGGGCCGTAGCGGCTGCGGTCAACCTCGCGTGATTTGATTGCCGGCCGCCTATCGCGATGATCGTATCCGCTTTCTTTGCCAAAGCCTCCCCGAGAAGGAATTCCAATTTGCGAAGCTTGTTACCTCCGCCACCAAGGCCCATGAGATCGTCGCGTTTGGCGTATAGACAAATCCCTCTGAGCCCCTCACCCAGTACTTGCTCGATTCGTGAGAGTCGTTCTATCGGGGTGGCGCCAGCAATTAGCGGGACACGTGCGATCTGTGCGAGTTTCTTCCTGAGCGTATTCACTCTATCTACTCCTCCTCGGCCTGGTGCAATTTCTCAATCCCAGCATTCGCGGTGACGCCGTTATCGGCAGCAAGGGGCTGCAGCACGTCCGCTGTGAGTCCGCTCTTCGTACCCAGTTGATAAATGGGCCTGGATAGGGCAGCCGCTTTGGTCTTCTAGTAGCGACCGGTCATTTGCACAATCACAGCAGGTTCGACGCGCACGGGCGATAGACCGAAGGTGTTGGGCGACGACTGACCGGAAATGCTGGGCCGTATCAGGCAGTTCGCGAGCGGGAAGCTGCGCAGAGCGGAAAAGTATTTAGAGAAAGCGGTTCTGTCTCACCCGAAAATCGCGTCGATGAGAGGCCGCAAGCGGTCAAATCATGCTGGGCTTCTGGGCACAAGGGCCAGCAAATCGTGAGCCGCCGGTAACAAGTCGACACCAAAGGATGATGGTCGGCAGTCCAAGCTTGGTCGCATGCTGACTATGGGTTCCTTTGAGGTGAGGCCGGTATGGAGAGTGAACTAAGCCGGGTCGTCGATGCACTGCCTGGTCTGGTCTGGACGTCACTTCCTGACGGGCATATCGACTTTCTCAACCAATGCTGGTGCGAATACACCGGGCTTAGCGTAGAGAACGCTCTCGGAACGGGGTGGTACGCCGCGATACATCCGGAAGATTTGCCCGACTTGCTCGCACGATGGCAATCGACGTTGATAGCCGAGACTGCGGCAGAAATGGAGGTTCGTCTCAGGCGCTCTGACGGTGAATATCGTTGGTTCTTGGTTCGCGCTCGACCCCTGATTGATGCAATGGGCCATGTCGGCAAATGGTACGGCGTGAATACCGATATCGAGGATCGAAAGCGTGCGGAGGAGGCCTTACGCGTAGCCGAGCAACGCTTCCGGCTCATCGTCGATGGTCTTCCGGCTCTCGTCTCACTGAGATCCCCTTCGGGGACGCTTGAGTATGTCAATAGGCGCGCCTTGGAATACGCCGGCGCCAGCATTGAAGAACTGTCCGCGTTGGAGACCTGTGAAACGATTCACCCCGACGATCGGGCGAGTGCACTTGAAGCTTGGGAGAAGGCGAGCGAAACCGGCCAAGCCTACGCGATTGAAGTGCGTCGTCTGGGTGCTGACGGCACGTATCGCTGGTTTCATATGCAGGTCTCGCCCTTGAGGGATAGGGATGAACGCACTGTGATGTGGTACCTCTTGGGAACCGACATCGATGACCTGAGGCGCGCGAGATTCCAGTTGATGGAAGAGGCGGCGCTGCTAGAAGCGATCGCGTTGGGTGAGCCTCTCGCGGTCACGCTCGCCAGACTTTGCCTATCGGTGGAGTCGGCTTGCCCAAGCGCGTTTTTCTGCTCCATCCTTCTGCTCGATCCCGAGACGAAAACGCTTTGGCATGCCGCGTCGCCCAGTGTTCCGACGGCCTACACTGAGAGCATCGATGGCTTTCAAATCGGTCCGGACGTTAGCTCATGCGGAACGGCGGCCTACTACGCAAAGCAAGTTGTCGCGTCCGATATAGCCACGGATCCGCGATGGGAAGATTTCAGAGCGATTGCTCTTTCAAACGGGCTGCAAGCTTGTTGGTCAACACCGATTCTGTCGCGACAGCGAAGCGTTCTAGGAACGTTTGCGATGTTTTCGGCTACACCAGGCACACCCAGCGCTCGTGACCAGGAGGTTATTTCCCAGGTGACGCATCTGGCCAGCGTCGCCATTACGTTGGACAGATCTCAAAGATCGCTCACCCAGGCACTCGACAAGATAAAAAAATCCGAGGCTGAGCTGCGAACTACCATCGACGCCATTCCGGGCTTCGTGTGGAGTGTGACCCCGGACGGAAGCGTGGACTTTCTTAACCAGCGTTGGTGCGACTACACCGGCGTGAGCTTGGAACAAGCCCGTGGGTCAGGTTGGGAGGCGGCGATCCATCCGGATGACGCAGAGCAACTCATGGCTTATTGGCAGGTGCCTTTGGCAACTGGCGAGCCCGGCGAGTACGAGGCCCGGTTCCGTCGATTCGATGGAACCTATCGTTGGTTCCTGAGTAAGGCCATACCGCTTCGAAACGAAAGTGGGGACATAGTGAAGTGGTACGGATTGAATACGGACATTGAGGACCGGAAGCAGGCTGAGGCGTTACTGGCCGGGGAAAAGTCCGCTCTAGAAATGGTGGCGAATGGCTTCTCACTCACCTCGGTCCTTAAGCATCTCTGCGAACTTGTTGAGGTCACGGACACGGAATGTCACTGCAGCATCCTCCTCGTCGATCCGCAAACTCAGCCTCCAATAGGCGGTTTGGCGAGCGTACGCTTTCTACCTGGGGCAGCTCCTAGTCTTCCACCCAGCCTTCTGGATGAGATCGACGGACGTCCAGTAGATGTGGATTCTGGGCCGTGCGCCATGGCAGCGATACTTAAAAGGCAGGTGATTTCCCCAGACTTGGCGACAGAGGAACGCTGGCCTCACTGGACGAATCAGGTGCTGTCCCACGGCTTGATTGCCAACTGGTCGACGCCCATTTTGTCCAGCAGCGGTAAGGTGATGGGAACCTTCGCTGTTCTCTATCGCGAGCCGAAGAAGCCGTCGCCGGACCATCAGAGCCTTATCGCCCGATTTACGCACATTGCCAGTATTGCGATAGAAAGAACACACAGCGAGGCCGCACTCAAACGTAGCGAAGCCTTTTTGATGAAGGCTCAACGACTCAGTTCGAGTGGAAGTTTTTCTTGGAGCGAAACAACTGGAGAGATCGTCTGGTCGGAACAGGTTTATCGAATCTTCGAGTTTGATGAGCGATTGCCGTTGTCCTTAGAGCTGATCCAGTCACGCCTCCATCCCGACGATATGCCGCTGCTGCTTGGCGTGGTCGAACGGGTGAATGGTGGAAAGGATTTCGAATATGAGCATCGTTTGAGAATGGCTGACGGTTCAATCAAATATCTCCATACCGTGGCGCACCTGATTCACGATCAGGAGGGAGGCTCCGAATATATTGGTGCCGTGCAGGATGTGACCGAACGGAGGCTATCGGAAGAAGCGCTTAGCAAGGTCCAGTCAGAGTTGGCACACATGGCGCGCGTCTCAAGCCTGGGTGCGTTGGCCGCCTCGATAGCACATGAGGTGAACCAGCCACTCTCGGGCATCATCACGAATGCAAGCACTTGCCTACGTATGCTTAGTGCTACGCCGGCCAATGTTGAGGGGGCGCTTGAGACCGCGCGGCGCACGATTCGCGATGGCAATCGTGCATCTAATGTCATTAAGCGGCTCCGGGCGCTTTTTGGGAAGAAGCCCGTCGCCATGGAGGCGGTTGACTTGAATGAAGCCGCTCGAGAAGTGGTAGCTCTGTCGTGGCGTGAGCTGCAGAGAAGAAGAGTGACTTTGCACACTGAGTTGGCGGATGACCTTCCTATGGTGATTGGTGATCGCGTCCAGCTCCAGCAGGTAATCCTGAATCTGCTGATGAACGCGTCGGACGCGATGACTGGTGTGGATGAGCGGAAGCGGCAATTACTGGTCCGTACGGAGCTACTGTTCGGTGACTGCGTTCGCCTCACGGTAAGGGATACTGGGACTGGCATAGCCCCACAGCATATGGAGAGGCTGTTCGATCCCTTTTACACCACAAAAAGTACTGGCATGGGGATCGGTCTGTCGATTAGCAGATCAATCATTGAGAGTCATCGCGGCCAACTCTGGGCGACGCAGAATGATGGACCGGGGGCAGCATTCACGTTTTCCATTCCGTATAATCCCGAGGTTGATTCGAGCTGTGTGAGCGAAAACGAACGTTGGCCCTCTCAAGCAACCGAAGTGCGCTGAAAGTTGACGCATATTTAGATGCCTTCGGAAACTACGATCATGCAGAAACCCATCCGGATTCTTCTTCAGACGACAATTCCCACGACGCTGGACGATTGGCATATCGGGCGATTTAGCCTTCTTCGCGAATACTTGGCAGGACTTCGTGCGGAGGATGGCTCGGTACTCTTTGAAATCACCGCGCGCGATCGGGACCCGAACGGAGCTCCTGATAGCGTGTTGTCGAGACTGGATTCATCAGAGTTCGACGAATTGTGGTTATTCGCGGTCGATGCCGGTAACGGCCTTACTATCAAAGACTGCGAGGCTATAACGCGCTTTCGTCAGCGCGGCGGCGGCCTGCTGGTAACGCGCGACCACATGGATCTGGGTAGCTCGATTTGTACCTTGGGTGGCGTCGGTGAAGCTCACTTTTTCCATTCGAGAAATCCCCATCCCGATGAGAGCCAGCGTCAAATTGACGATACAGAGACCGTTGCCATCCTTTGGCCGAACTACCACTCCGGTGCAAATGGCGATTTTCAGGCAATCGACTTCTGTCCGCCGCTGCATCCCGTCTTGGTCAACCAGGAATCTCCGGATGGTGCAATCCATTTCTTGCCGGCGCATCCACATGAAGGGGCGGTAGACAAGCCGATCAATGACCCCACCGCACGCGTGATCGCAACCGGCCAAAGCGCGCTAACTGGGCGGACATTCAATATCGCGGTGGCGTTTGAGCCATCCGCGGCGGGCGGTCCTGCGGTTGCACAATCAACATTTCACCACTTTGCTGACTTCAACTGGGATCCCGCGACCGGTTCGCCGAGTTTCGTGAGCGAGGCCCCCGGTTCTGGCCTTATGCAGTCGACAAAGGCAAAACAATCGATCAACGCGTATGTGAAAAATTTGGCGCTATGGCTCGCCGGCCGGTCCCCGGGTGCGACTTAGTTGTCTAACTGGCTTAGGAAAATGCAACGACCGGATGATCATCAGCAATAACGATGCGCATAGTTGTGCCTCAAGAATGATGCGGCCACTGCGGAAACGAACAACACAAGATCGTGGGCGAAGAGGCTTTGCCGATGGTATCGGCTTTCGCACGTTGTTCTATAGCGGTAGGGCTTTTGGTCGTGAAGCGTCCATCTGCCAAAAGCGAAAGAGAGGAAAAAGGCGGGGGTGGCGGGTAGGAACGTTAATGACGAATTTCTGCGGCGGCCTCGATTTCCGGCGGCGGCGTGTGGGTGTCGGGCAGCGCGATTAGGGCAAGTTATCGCGGGTAGCGTTATTCGGGGCGTCAGTGGCGCGCTGCAGGTAGCATCAACGAAAGACGAGCAGGGGC
>FTBI01001771.1_pt1 | contig 14226 bp, 11 predicted proteins | sample 1639171 | NCBI WGS metagenome assembly FTBI01 (sample SAMEA3914812, study PRJEB12502) | metagenome | biome: forest; material: soil | place: Canada | collected 2011-07-07 | depth 0.1 m | reverse complement strand
TGCACGCGCGGCGACTGCGCGAGTTTCCATGCGAGCGCGTGTTCGCGGCCGCCTGAACCGACTACCAATACCTTCATGTGAATCCCCGAGCTTTGAAATCGTACTACTGAGAAGGCGTCAGGCCTCTTCGATCACCGCGTTTGTATACACTTCCTGCACGTCGTCGAGGTTTTCGAGCGCATCGAGCAGCTTTTGCATCTTGAGCGCGTCGTCGCCGGCAAACGTCACTTCCGTCTGCGGTTTCATCGTGACTTCGGCGAGTTCCGCCTTGAAGCCCGACGCTTCCAGCGCGACCTTGACCTTCTCGAAATCGTGCGGCGGGCAGATCACTTCGATGCTGCCGTCTTCATTGGTCGTCACGTCATCGGCACCGCCCTCGAGCGCCGCTTCCATCAGCGCGTCTTCCGACGTGCCGGGTGCAAACAGGAACTGGCCGACGTGGTCGAACATGAACGCCACCGAACCGTCCGTGCCCATGTTGCCGCCGAATTTCGAGAACGCATGGCGCACTTCGGCCACGGTACGAATCCGGTTATCCGTCATGGTGTCGACGATGATCGCCGCGCCGCTGAGCCCATAGCCTTCGTAGCGAATTTCTTCGTAGTTCACGCCGTCGAGAGCGCCCGCGCCGCGCTGGATCGCGCGCTGGACGTTGTCCTTCGGCATGTTCGCTTCGGCGGCCTTTTCAACGCCGAGGCGCAGGCGCGGATTGATCGAGACGTCGCCGCCGCCCAGGCGTGCGGCGACGGTGATTTCCTTGATCAGGCGGGTCCAGATCTTGCCGCGCTTTGCATCCGTAGCGGCCTTCTTGTGTTTGATATTGGCCCATTTGGAGTGACCGGCCATAGAAATTCTCCGTGGCACGCATGGCGCGTGCACTGCTATCTTGTATGCGTTCGTTGACTCGGTTCTGGCGGCGCGATCTGCCGCAGCAGGTATGACTCGAAACCCGCCCGACCGGACAGCGATTTTAGCACGCCGGCCTTTAGTTCTTCGTTCCGAACAGCCGGTCGCCCGCGTCGCCGAGGCCCGGCACGATATAGGCCATCTCGTTCAGATGCGAGTCGAGCGAGGCGACAAACAGATGCACGTCGGGATGCGCATCGTGGAACACCCTGACGCCTTCGGGCGCCGCCACCAGGGCCAGAAACCGGATTGAGTCACCGCTCACGCCGCGTTTTTTCAATACATCGACGGCATGCGCCGCCGAATAGCCCGTCGCGACCATCGGGTCGCACAGGATGAACGTGCGCTCCTCGAGATCGGGCGGCAGCTTGACCAGATACTCGACCGGCCGATGGCTCTCATGGTCGCGATAAACGCCGATATGGCCCACGCGTGCCGACGGAATCAGCTCGAGCAGCCCGTCGGACATGCCCACGCCCGCGCGCAGCACCGGCACGATCGCAAGCTTCTTGCCGGCAATCACGGGCGCGTCGTACTCGGTGAGCGGCGTCTCGATCTTGCGCGTGGTCAGCGGCAGGCTGCGCGTGATCTCATAGCCCATCAGCAAGGTGATTTCGCGCAGCAAATCACGAAAGGTCCGCGTCGACGTGTTCTTGTCGCGCATATGCGTGAGCTTGTGCTGGATCAGCGGGTGATTGAGGATCGTGAGATTCGGGAAGCGCGGATCGTAGTGCGTGCCCAGGACGGGCGTGTCGGTTTGGCTGTCTGTCATGACCGGGGAAGGCACGTTGGCTTCGGGGGAAGCGGGTGTCCGAAGTGTAGCGAATTTGCCGTGCGCCGGACATGCGGCGACGCCCCGCCGCGCGCGCAAGGCCTTTGCCGATGCGTAGGCGCCACGCGGGCCGATCCCCTAGAATGAAGCCCTTGCGAGTCGGATGAATCTCTGGAGAACACGATGGACTTGGGAATTGCGGGTCGCCGCGCGCTGGTGTGCGCATCGAGCAAGGGACTGGGGCGCGGCTGCGCCGAAGCCCTGGCAGCCGAAGGCGCCGAAGTGACGATTCTGGCGCGCACGCGCGAGACGCTGGAAGAGACGGCCGAGGCCATTCGCACCAAAACAGGCGCCCGGGTCATCGCGGTCGCCTGCGACATCACCACGCCCGAAGGCCGCACTGCCGCGCTGGCGGCCTGCCCCGAGCCCGATATTCTCGTGAACAATGCAGGCGGGCCGCCGCCCGGCGATTTCCACGACTGGGAGCGCGACGACTGGATCGCCGCGCTCGACGGCAATATGCTCACGCCGATCGAGCTGATCCGTCAGACCATCGATGGCATGGTCGCGCGGCGCTTCGGGCGCATCGTCAACATCACCAGTTCGTCGGTCAAGGCGCCCATCGAGGTGCTCGGCCTGTCTAACGGCGCGCGCTCGGGGCTGACGGGTTTTGTCGCGGGCGTCGCGCGCCGCTACGTCTCGCATAACGTCACGATCAACAACCTGCTGCCCGGCTCATTCGACACCGACCGCATCGCCAAGATGCTCGACGCGGTCGCGAAGAAGTCCAACGTGAGCGTTGACGAAATCCGGGCACAACGGGAAAAGGGCATTCCGGCCGGCCGTTTCGGCCAGCCCGCGGAGTTCGGCGCTGCCTGCGCGTTTCTTTGCAGCACGCATGCAAGCTATATCACTGGGCAAAACTGGCTCGTCGACGGCGGCGCCTATCCGGGCACGTACTAGAGGCGGCCACGCATTTGAAGCACCGTTCACACAACAAGGAGACTGGTCAATGAAGACCCGCATCGCGCTGATCGCGCACGACAGAAAGAAGGACGATATCGTGGCCCTCGCCGGGGATTTCGTCGACACCCTCCGGCAATGCGACCTCGTCGCGACCGGCACGACCGGCCAGTTGCTGATCGATGCCTGGAAGCTGACCGTCGAACGCAAGCTCTCAGGGCCGCATGGCGGCGACCTGCAGATTGGCGCCGAGCTGGCCGAAGGCCGTGTGCAGATGGTGGTGTTCCTGCGCGATCCGATGACCCCGCAGCCGCACGAGCCGGATATCAATGCGCTGGTGCGTGCCTGCGACGTCCACAACGTCGCCTGCGCTACCAATCTCTCCACAGCGCGCATGTTGCTCGACCGGCTCGAACTCGATCTGAAAGGGGTGGGCTGAGCGGCCAGCCGCGACATGACCTTTTTATGACTAAGGGTTTTCCTTAATACAATTGCCTTATTCGGTCTGTACCTTCGCCTGCTCGGGGAATGAAGTAAACAGGCAGATAAAAGATGGAACATGGCAATTGGACAGTCCGCACGAGACTGTATGCGTTGATGGGCATCGCGACCACGGTTCTACTCATCATCGGGGCGCTCGGCCTGACCGGGCTCTCGCGCAGCAGCGCCGCGCTAACCCAGATCTATGAGGGGCGCACCCGGGCGATCGAGCGCATCTCGACCATCGACGCGTTGATCGCCCAAAGCCGCTTCGCGCTCAGCGATGCCGTCCTCGACCCCTCGGCTGCCAAATCCACCGCGACGGCGGCGCTGATGAGCAAGAACGCGCCGCGGATCGCCTCGCTGTTCAACGAGTATCGTCACTTCCCGCTCTCCGATTCCGAGGCAACGCTCGCCGACACCTTCGAGCGTGACTACGGCAAGCTTCAGAAGGAAGGCCTCGCACCGGCCGCCGCCTTCCTCGCCGCAGGCAACTTGTCTGAGGCGCAGTGGACGATCGAGAAGAACGTCGAACCCCAGACCCTGATCGTTAAAAAAGAAACCGCCGAACTGCGTCAATTGCAGATCGACCAAGGCCAGCGTGAATATGAGTCGACGCAACACGCCGCGGCCGGCATTCGCTGGCTGGTCGGCGCGAGCATCCTGATCGGCGCAGGCATCACCGCCTTGCTCTGCTGGCTGCTTGCACGCAGCCTCTTCACCCAGCTCGGCGGCGAACCCGCCGAGGCGGCGCGTATTGCGCGCGAGATCTCTCAGGGCAATCTTTCCGTCGATGTCGAGACGCGACCGGGCGACACGGCGAGCGTGATTCACGATATGAAGGTGATGCGCGACAAGCTGTCGACCATGGTCCTCGAGATCAAGCAGGCAGCCGAGTCGATCGCACTGGCCGCGGGGGAAATCGCGGCCGGCAATCGCGACCTGACCGAGCGCACGGCCGACCATGCGGCCAGCATCGAACGCACGGCGTCGAACATGAGCCAGATCGTCTCGATCGTGAAGCAGAATGCTGACAACGCGGAGCAGGCCAATGAGCTTGCCGAACGCGCCACCCTGCAGGCGCGAGACGGCAACGACGCGGTCGCGCAGGCTGTCGGACGCATGGAAGCGTTGATCGAACATTCGCACAAGATCGGGACGATCACCTCGGTGATCGAGGGTATCGCTTTCCAGACCAATCTCCTTGCGCTGAATGCGGCCGTCGAGGCAGCGCGCGCCGGTTCGGCCGGTCGCGGCTTTGCCGTCGTGGCGAGCGAAGTCCGCGCACTGGCACGGCGTAGCGCCGACGCGGCGAAGGAAATTGCCGTGTTGATCGGCAATGCAACGCACGAGGTCGATACCGGCTCCGGCACGGTACGGGCGGCCGGCGGCACGATTGAAAAGATGATGAAGTCAGTCCGCGATGTCGCCGCGTTGATCGACGAGATCTCGACAGCCTCGACCGAGCAAAGCGTCGGCCTCGAAGCGATCAACAAGGCCGTGGCGCAGATGGACGAGGTCACGCAACAGAACGCGGCCCTTGTAGAAGAAGCGACAGCCGCGGCTCACGCTCTAGACGAACAGGCGGTCAATCTGAACCGGGCGGTCTCGGTGTTCGTGGTCTAGGCAGTTTCGAACGGGCTCTCAAGCCCGTTCCGAATTGCGGCTCCAACGACCCTTGTGGTCCACCGCTGCCTGCGTCCGGATGGATCGCTTCCTGCTCGACTTACGCCGCTTCCTGCTGCTGATACTGGATCCGATGCAGGTTCGCGTAGAGCCCGTTGTGCTGGAGCAGTTCCGCGTGGCTGCCCTGTTCGACGATACGTCCGCCATCGAGCACGAGAATGCGGTCGGCGCGTTCGATGGTCGACAGGCGGTGCGCAATCACGAGCGTGGTGCGGCCGACCATCAGCGTCTCGAGCGCCGCTTGCACATAGCGCTCCGACTCCGAGTCGAGTGCCGAGGTGGCTTCATCGAGAATCAGGATCGGCGCGTCCTTGTAGATCGCCCGAGCAATCGCGAGACGCTGACGCTGACCGCCTGACAAGCGCATGCCGTTGTCGCCGACCAGGGTATCGAGCCCTTGCGGCATCAGCCCGACCATATCGGTCAGGTTCGCCGCCTGGATCGCCGCCTCGACCTTCGTGCGGTTGATCTCCTGCCCGTACGCGACGTTGGCCGCGATCGTGTCGTTGAACAACACGACGTCCTGGCTCACGAACGCAATCTGCGAGCGCAAGTCGGAAATCACATAGTCGGTGATCGGCACATCGTCGATCAGGATGCGGCCCCCTGTCGGATCGAAGAAGCGCGGCAGCAGATTGACCAAGGTGGTCTTGCCACCGCCCGACGGCCCGGCGAGGGCGACCATTTCGCCTGGCTTGATGGTGAAGTTGATATTCGACAGAATCGTCCGCTCACTCTCCGCAAAGGTGAACGACACATGGTCGAACGCCACCTTGCCGGTCGAGCGTGCGAGCGGCGTGCCCCCGCCGGCCGGCTCGGCCGGCTCGTCGATCAGGCCGTAGATCAGTTCAGCGGCGGTGATGCCGCGCTGCATCGGCTGATTGACGTCCATCAAGTGCTTGAGCGGCGAGATCACGAGCAGCATCGCCGTCACGAATGAGACAAAACCGCCGACCGTGGTCTGATCATGTGCGGACTGGACCACGGCGATCGTAATGACCACCGCAAGCGCTATCGATGCCAGAAACTGCGTGAGCGGCTGGGCCAACCCACCCGACACCGTCATCCGCATCGAATAGCCGCGTAGCCGACGCGACATGCTCTCGAAGCGCGTCATCTCGTAGTTCTGGCCGTTATGCACCTTGACGACCTTATAACCGCCGGCCGTCTCCTCGACGATGTACGACAGCTCGTTCGTCAGACTCTGATAGTCGCGATTCAGGCGGCGCAGGCGGCGGTTGATCTTGCCGACCAGCCAGCCGATCGCCGGCAGCATCACGGCAATGATCAAAGTAAGCCGCCAGTTCAGGAAAAACAGATACCCGAGCAGGAAGACCACCGTCATCGATTCGCGAATCAACGTGATCGCCACGCCGGTCAGGATCGTCAGGACCTGATTGACCTCGAACACGACGGCATTGATGATCGTGCTCGCGGTTTCGCGCTGGAAGAACAGTGCGCTCGCGTGAAGCACGCGGTCGAACATCTTGAGCCGCAGGTTCAGGAGCACCCGGTTCGACAGCCACGACAACAGGTAATTGGACGCGTATTGCGCGACGCCGCGCACGAGCGCAAGGCCGACCACGGCAATCGGCACAAAATACTTCATATGGGTCGTGTGGTCCTTGGACCCAAAACCCTTGTCGAGCACCGACTTGAGCAGCGCCGGGATCCCCGCCTCGCTCGCGGCGACTACTGCCATCGCGAGGATGCCGAGGATGACCGCCCAGAGATGCGGCTTGACCTCCAGCGCAAGCGCCTTCAAAAGGCTTGCGGAGCGGCCGGGAGGCGTTTTCATGAATTCTCAGACAGTCAAAAACGCCATTCTACCGGAGCCGCGAAAGCGGTCTGCCCGCTTTTACCGGGAGGGGCATCCCGCTGCAAACACAGACCTGCCGGCCTCTTCATACCCCTGGTTATCCCTTACACCCAGTAACCAACTCATCGCCTCGCCCGCTCAGATCGCCCGTTATAATCTGCGGCGCCTAAACGATCTCCCTGTCATATAGTGCGCAAGGCTGCCGACCGGCCGCCCTTTGCGGCCCGGAATCGATGCGGCGCACCGGACAAACCCTGCTTGATCTCGCTCGATGCGCGCCTTTACCGCTTTCAACTGGCTTGCCACTCTCGCGCTTTTTTTGGCGCCAACGCTCGTGCTAATCGTGCGCGGCGGCTCGGGCTATTGTTACTTCGTCCTGCTCGCCCTTTCGCTCGGCGCGATCATCGTGCAACGACACGAACCGGACCTGCTTGCCCCCCTTGTGCGGTACCGCTGGTTCACCATCGCGATGCTCGCGTTTCCGTGCGCGATCATCGTCCAGCAGGTGTACGGGGGCTACTATCTCCCGCGGCAATTCGAACCGATGTCGCGCTTCCTGTTTGTGCTGCCGATTTTCGTCATCCTGTGCCGGCTGCCCTCGGTCCAGTTACGCGCGCTCGGCTGGGGTTGCGCGGCGGGCTCGATTCTCGCGGGCGGCTGGGCCGCAACGAGCGTCTTCCAGACCGGCCTGACCGACACGCTGCGGTTCAGCAACACCTACACCAATCCGATCCCATTCGGCGACACCGCGCTGTTGCTGGCTTTCCTGTCGATCTTCACGCTCGGCTGGGATGGCCGGCGCAACATCGCAGCGATTATTATCAAGACCCTCGGCCTGCTCGCGGGCGGCTATGCGTCGTACCTGTCGGGCACGCGCGGCGGCTGGCTCGCGGTGCCGATCTTCGTGGTGCTGCTCGGCCTTCAGTACGGCTGGTTCACCCACTGGAAGCGAATCGTGCTCGCGGCCAGCACCATCGTCGTGGTGTGCGTCGCGCTGATGTCGACCTCGCTCGTCGAGCATCGCATGACCGATGCCACCTCCGATATCGTCCAGCTTAAACAGGGCAAAGACGACACATCAGTCGGACTGCGCCTGCAGTTGTGGAAGGCCTCGTGGCTGATCTATACGGAGCATCCGGTGTTCGGCGTCGGCAAGGGGCATCTCGAACGCTCACTGGATGAACTGGCGAGTCGCGGTGTCGCGACGAAGGAGATCGTCAACGAGCGCGCCCATAGCGACTTCTTCTCGACCATCGCGGAGATGGGCACGATCGGGCTTGCCTGCCTGTTGCTGGTCTATATCGGCTGGTCGGTCGAGCTCTGGCGCATGCACCGCTCACGCGATGCAGCCACGGCGGCGGCCTCGCATGCGGGTCTGGCGCTCGCCTTGAGCACGGTTGTCTATGGCTTGACGATCGACGTGCTGGTGCCGCTGATGAATACCACGCTGCTCGCGCTACTCAGCGCGGGGCTGCTCGCCATGATCGAGGCGCGTCGGCGTGAAATGGCGTTGGGGGCGCCTGCGCTTTCGGCAGATCGTTCCGGCGATCGTACGGCGGCTCATTGAGCCGGTTGTTCAGTCGATCGATCACTAAGCCGTCCGCTCAGCGACTCATCGAGCCGGTCCACGCCGCCATCAAATCGCCATAAGCCGGCACAGCGCACGCACGTGGGCTTCGACGCCCGGATCGTAGACGACGCTCGCCACCGGATCGGCCACCCGCGCATTGGGACCCTTCACGCGCTCAAGAGCAGCGGCAATCGCGTGCTCGAAGCTCGTGGGATCCTGTCTCGAAAACTCGATCTTCGCATCCGGCGCCACGGCCTCGGCCGAGCCGACGTTGTCGGCAATCACGAGCGGCGTGCCGCATAGCACCGACTCCACACCCACCAGGCCGAACGGCTCGTAGACCGAGGCGACCACCGTGAAATCGGCTGCGCGGAACAGGTCTTCAATCTCCTTGCAGTAGCCGACATAGCGGATTGCGTCGCTGGTCTTCGGCACCGGACGCCCCGCCACCACCAGGCAGACCGGCAACTGCGTCTTCTCGAAAAACGCTTCGAGCAGCGCGTAGCCCTTGCGCTCGTGGCTCGTCGACGAAAACACGAAGAGGGTCCGGTCTTCGGGCAAGCCGAACTTGCGACGCAGCGCAAGCCGCTCGACGCTATCGGCCGGGCGGAAGCGCGCGGTTTCGACCGGCGGGTAATGCACGTGGATGCGCTCGGCGGGCACCGCATAAACCCGCTGGAGTTCGTCGCCCATGCGCTTCGAATGCGCAATGATCGCGCGCGCGCCACCATAGGTCCGGCGCTCGATTGCAATTTGCCAGCGGTCGCTGAGCCGCGGCTGGCGGCCGGTCGATTCGACAAAACCCACATGCGTGCCGCCGCACAGCGCGAGGTCGGCAATGCCCGTATGGTTGACGGAGAAGACGTAGGCGTTTGGCCGCGCGCGCAGGCGGCGCTTGAGGAGCCACGCGAAAGCGAGGCCACGCATCTTGCGCGGGGCCCAGTTGACTTTCAGCGTTTGCGCGTCGACCCAGGCCGCTTCAGGCAGGGAACGGTCGATCTTGCGGGCAAAGAGCGTCGGCCGGATGCCGAGACGATGAAAACCCGCGGCGAGATCGCGCATATAACGCTCGGCACCACCACTATTGGTGAGCGCCTGCGCGGTCACGACGAGGTCGGCAACGGGCAGGATCGCCGCGTCGGTCGTCGGCGCGCTGGACTCGGAAGGGCGGAAATTCGGTGCGGACAAGAGCAATCTCGGGTCAGGCTGTCCGGCAGCGTTTACGATGCCCCGTGCCGCGAAGGGGCACGTTCCGGGGTTATCGCAAATCCAGCCGGACCGGCAGATGGGCAATGCGCCGATTGTAAAGGATCGTCCCGTGGGGCCGCCCCTGCACCCCCATGAAACTCAAACGGATAATCACAGATCGATCATCCATCTTCTCAAAGGACTGTTGGATGAGTCTGGCGCGGACATCAACCCAGCGCATGGCCGTCAAACTGCCGCCGCAGCGCCGACACCGATTAGAATTGACGCCGCTCCCGCCACCAGTGACCCGCATGCAAAGTTCGACTCCCCGGCCGCTCGTCTCGATCCTGCTGATCGCGTTCAATCAGGAAGCTGTGATCGCCGATGCGGTGCGCGGCGTCCTGGCCCAGACCTATGAGCCGCTCGAAATCCTCATCTCCGACGACGCCTCGCACGACAAGACCTTCGAGATCATCGAAGCCACCGTGCGCGACTACACCGGGCCGCATAGCGTATCGATCAATCGCAATGCACAGAACGCAGGGATCAGCGGTCATCTCTCCGCGCTCGCCACCCGCGCCAAAGGCGAGTTGCTGTTTGTCGCAGCGGGCGACGATGTCTCGGCGCCCGAGCGTTGCGCGCGGGTGGTCGACTTCTGGCTCGCTCACGATCGGCGGCCCGACCTGATCGCGACCGATCTGGTCGATATGGATGGCTCGGGGCAGACACACGAGCGCCTAGCACCGACTGAACTCGATACCTACCGGAGTTTCGATGACTGGCTCGCCGGACGGCCGCACCTGATCGGCGCCGCCCACGCGTGGTCGCGACGGCTGTTCGAGCGCTTCGGACCGCTGCTACCGGGCGCGGCGGCAGAGGATCAGTTGATGACGTTCCGTGCAATCGTGACGGGCGGTGCGCTCAGCCTGCGTGAGCCGCTGGTGCGCTATCGGCGCGGCGGTTTATCGCGCAAGCGCCGGTACCGCAATGTCGCGGAATTCGTGGCGCGCGCGCAGCGTTCGAATCGGTATGGGCTCGCGGAAGTGACCCAGCTTCAGCAGGACGCCGATGTCGCAGGGCTCGGCGCGCGCATGCACGGCTACCTCGCGCCACAGCTTGCGCGCATCCGCTATACACAGTCGATTTTCGAGATGACGGGCACCTGCGCGCGAGTGCGCTTGCTACTCGGTTCGCGCGAGGTCAAACTGGGCTTCCGCATTCGCATGTTTCTCTATGCGGTGTGTCCGGTGGTCTATGCGCCGGTGTTCTGGGTCAAGCGTGTGGCGCGCGGAGGTCGGTCATGAGCGAGGTGCAGTCCGTTGGCAGTGAATCGAAGCACGAGGATATAGACGGCCTTGGCGTGGTTGCGACAAGCGACGGTCATGTCGATGCCGGTTCGCCCCTCGCGCCTGCTCAGGCCGCCCCCTCTCTGAGTGTCGTCATCATCACCAAAAACGAAGCGCACAACATCGGCGCATGCATCGCCTCGATCCGTTCGCTCGCGCAGGAAGTGATCGTGGTCGACTCGGGCAGCCGCGACGATACGGTGGCCATCGCACGGGCCGCCGGCGCGACGGTCATCGAGACAGAAGACTGGCCCGGCTTCGGCCCGCAAAAGAATCGCGCCCTCTCGCATGCACGGGGTGACTGGGTGCTCTCTCTCGATGCCGATGAGCGCGTTACCGAACAAGGGTTGGCCGAACTTAGTGCAGTACTCGCCGCGCCCCGCCATACGGCCTACGCCTTACCTCGACTCTCGCAGTTTTGCGGTCGCTGGGTCAGACATTCGGGCTGGTATCCGGACTATGTGACACGGTTGTTTCGTCGCGGCAGCGCGCGTTTCAGCGACGATCTGGTCCACGAGCGAATCGATGTCCAGGGTGAAGTCGAATCGCTTCGCGAGCCTTTGCATCACTACAGCTATCTCGATCAGCGGCAAGTCGAAGAGAAGATCGACCGCTATGCACAGGCCGGTGCAGAACAGTTGTTCCAGCGTGGCAAGCACTATGGGCCGCTCAAACCCTACCTCGCAGGCGGGTGGGCCTGGTTGCGCACGTGGGTCTTGCGCGCGGGCTGTCTTGATGGCGCAGCGGGCTCGGGCATTGCCGCCATGAACGCACGTTCGACGGCACAGAAGTATTTGAGGCTCCAGTCCATGCATCGCAAGCGCATGCCGCCGTGCGGGTGCGGTTGACTCGCCCGGATCGCCGCCCCGCTTTTTTGCTCATCAACCGTAGCTCGACGAAGCCGCCAATTCTCCTAAGCGCGCCACGTGCGCTGCGGACCCGATTTGCAAGCCAACGCCCTGGTACGCAGCCTAGCTGAACACCCGCTTGATCCGGCACTTGAGCATCGCGCGCCGGAACTTCGAGTTCTGTTCGGGCTCGGGCACCGCGAGCGTGTCGCCAGCCGGTTTGCCGCGCCGCAAATAGTAGCGATCAAAGGTCGCCTGCGTGATCCCCCACTTGTGCAGGAACTGGCGGCGCCCGTCGTTCTTGACGACCTTGCCCGTGCTCTTCTGCTGGAAGTGATAAACCAGGCTATCGCCCACGCCGAGAAAGGTGCGGCAACCCGCGTCCCACATCTTCCTTGAGAAATCATTGTCGCTGCTCATGCCAGGGCTCAATTCGCTGCTGTAGCCCCCGAGTCGCTCCCACCACTCACGATGCACGAGGGTCGGCGGCCAGGTCGCACCCAACCAGTCGGGCCGTACCAGCGAAGGCGCAGCATCGACCAGCGCAGCCGCATCGAAGGTGGCGACATCACGCCCGAAGTTACGCACCACGACACACGGATTGCCACTGTCGACCGGCTCGATCATCGTGCCTGAGAGCATGAACAGATTGCTCGGCATTTTCGGGATCCGGCGTGCGAGGGCTTCGTCCCAGCCCGGGCAGCAATACATATCGTCGTTCATGTACACGACGTAGTCGCGCGCGGCGCGCGCGCCCACCCAGTTCACCGCATGGCAAATACCAATATTGGTCGGCGAGGCGGTGTACTCGAGCCCCTGGAGCTTGACCCATTCGAGCGTGCCGTCGGCGCCATCGTTCACGTGGATCAGCAACTGGTGCTCATACGTCGAATGCCGGCGAAGGCTTTCGACGCACAGTTGCAAATGCGCGAGGTTATTCCAGGTCGGGATGATGATCGAAAACATCGAAGGCCGTTTCGATGGCGAGGCCATCGAGCAAAAGTGCATGGCCCCGTTGCCAGGGCCATCGCGGTCAATAAAGAATGTCGACGCCCAGACGCGCGTCAGCGGCTTTCAGCGCGGCAAGCAGCGCGTCTGAAGGTTTGATCCGCCAGGCGTCGCCGAGTACGACCTCGCTCTCGGCCGTGTCGCTACGGTAGTGGACGCTCACAGGCAGGCTGCTGCGCACCGGGGTGTTGTCGCGTGGCGCGCTGCGGCGGCCACCGCCATACCCTCCTCCGCCGCCACCGCCGAAGCTTCCCGAACCCCCGCCACCGAAGCCGCCCCCGTTACCGCCGCGAGCGCCCTGGCCCTGCCCGTTGCGCGGAGCCGGCGCTTCGATCGGCGCCGCCGGGGGCTCGTCGGTCGCACGATGCGGTTCGAGCAGTGAGCGCAGCAGACGTGCGTCGGCATGACCGTTCAACGAGAGCCGCAACGAGCGCGCGAAACGCGAACGCGCACGCTCGAGGTCCATGACGGTATCGACCGTAAAGCGCAGGCCACCCGAGAAACTGTCGTTGCGCGCCATGCCCTGCACGACGAGCACTTCATCTTCCTTGAAGAGCGCCTTGTTCGCCTCATACGTCTCGTTGAAGATCGTCGCCTCGACCTGGGCGGTGCCATCGTCAAGGAGCGCAATCATCATCTTGCCGCGCTGGGTCATCTGGGTGCGCAAGCTCGTGATGATCCCGGCGACCAGCTTGTCGCGGCCTTCGTTGAGATCAGACAGCTTGGTGCGCACGAACTGCCGGATCTCCGCGCGGTAGGCGTCGAACAAGTGGCCCGACACGAAGAAGCCGAGCGCCGACTTTTCTTCCTGGAGGCGGCGCTTTTCGGGCCATGCGGCTTCGTCGACGAGCACATGGGCGGCCATGCCGCCATCGTCGGCGTCCATTTCGAACAGGCCGCCCTGCATCGCGTTTGCGCTGACTTGATCGGCGGCTTCCATCGCGAGCGGAACCGAGGCGATCAACTGTGCACGATTGGCGTTCAGGGTATCGAACGCGCCGGCGCGGATCATCGCTTCGATGGTCCGCCGGTTGACGACACGCCGGTCGATACGCGAACAGAAATCGAATAAGTCGGTGAACGCCCCTTCCTCGCGCGCGCGCAAGATTTCCTCAATCGCGCCCTGTCCGCTGCCCTTGATCGCACCGAGTCCGTAGCGGATGGTTTTCGAGCGGCTGCCATCGGCTTCGGCGACCGGTTCGAACCGGTAGGCGGACTGGTTGACGTCCGGCGGCAACACTGCCATGCCGTTGACGAGGCAATCCTCATAGAGGATCTTGACCTTGTCGGTATCGTCCATGGCGAGGCTCATATTCGCCGCCATGAATTCGGCGGGATGATGGGCCTTGAGCCACGCGGTCTGATAGGCGAGCAGCGCATAGGCTGCGGCGTGCGACTTGTTGAAGCCGTAGCCCGCGAACTTCTCCATCAAATCGAAGATTTCGTCGGCCTTTGCACCGTCCAGGCCGTTCTTCGCCGCGCCTTCGCGAAACAACGCGCGATGCGTGGCCATTTCTTCGGCCTTCTTCTTCCCCATCGCGCGGCGCAGCAAGTCGGCGCCACCGAGCGAGTAACCGCCGATGATCTGCGCCATCTGCATCACCTGCTCCTGGTAGACCATGATCCCATAGGTCTCCTTG
>FTBI01001725.1_pt1 | contig 14237 bp, 11 predicted proteins | sample 1639171 | NCBI WGS metagenome assembly FTBI01 (sample SAMEA3914812, study PRJEB12502) | metagenome | biome: forest; material: soil | place: Canada | collected 2011-07-07 | depth 0.1 m | reverse complement strand
CTTGTTCCAGCAGGCCTCGTATCAGGGACAGACGTACTTCATCCCGATCGGCTGGAACAACATCATGATCAATTACAACCGTGCGCTGTTCAAGGCTGCGGGTGTCGATCTGCCGAAGCCGGGCTGGACGTGGAATGACTTTCGCGAAACGGCGAAGAAGCTGACGATCAAGGACCCGGCGGGTAACGTCAAGCAATACGGCTACGAAGTGCCCAACCAGTTCTTCTTCGTGCAGCCGTGGTTCTATTCGAACGGCACGTCGATCGTGAACGCGGATTGGACCGCGTCGAACATGCTCGATCCGAAGGTCTCGGAAACCCTGCAGTTCCTTCATGACCTGATCCACGTCGACAAGGTCTCGCCGATTCCGGGCAAGAACATGCTCGACAATCAGTTTTTCGCGGGGCAAATCGCGATGATTTCGCGTGGCCACTGGATCGTCCAGAACGCGATCAAGGCCAAGCTCGACATGGATGTCGCCATTCCGCCGGCCAAGGTCAACGACACGACCGTGATCGGGCTGACCGCCTACGGCATCGCCGCGACCACGAAGAACAAGGCACTCTCCGAAGCGCTGCTCACGGAACTCACGAGTCCCGAAACGCAGAAAGAAGAGGGCGAACTCGGCGGCGCGGTGCCGAGCCGGAAATCGGTGGCGGAATCGCCGGCTTTCCTGAAGTTCCCGGCGAGTGCGTTCCTCTACGATCAGACGCTGCCGCATACGCAATCCGTGCCCGCGCCCGCGAATTTCCAGGAGATCGAGAAGATATTCATTCGCTACTACGACGCGATGATGTCCGGCGATATGACTGTCGCGGAAGGCGTGAAGCGTTGCCATGAAGAGATGCAGGCTTCATTCAAGCGGCTGGCGGCGAAGAAGACTGACTGAGCGTCGCTGCATCGTGGACACGCCAGCTATCTGGCTGGCGTTATCGGCGTAACCGCGCGCACCCGCATCCGGTTACGCCGTCTTCAGCGGAATCGATTCGATGAATACGTTTGATCACGGCCAGCCACCGTCGTTTGCCGACGCAACGGCCGCCCCCCGGCCGCAGCGGCGTTCGGACCTGCATCGCGCACAGACGCGCGTGGGCTATCTGTTCATGATGCCTTCGTTCGTGCTCTATCTCACGTTCGTGCTGGCGCCGGTACTCGTTACGGTGTATTTGAGTTTCACTGCGTACGATCCACTTGCGGGCGCAAGCTGGGTCGGTCTCGACAACTATCATCGATTCCTGACCGACGACCGCTCGCTGCAGATCTTCTGGAATACGCTGCGCTTCACGATCTTCGCGGTCACGTTCAATGTGGGCGTGGGTCTTGCGCTAGCGCTCGCTCTCAATCGCGCGATGCCTGCGTTCCTGTTGTATTTCTTTCGGCTCGCCTATTTTCTGCCGGTGATCATTGCGGCTGCATTTGTCTCGATCGTCTGGGGATATTTCTTCGGCGACGATCTCGGCATCATCAACTATTACCTGATCCGGCTCGGGTTCTCTCCGGTCCATTGGCTGACGTCGAGCCATATGGCGATGACGTCGGTCATCATCATGGACGTGTGGAAGAACACCGGCTTCTTCATGATCCTCTTTATCGCCGCCTTGCAAGGCGTGCCGCGCACCATCATGGACGCCGCGATCATGGACGGCGCGAGCTACTGGCGGCGTTTTTTCCGGATCGTTCTGCCGTACATCTCGCCGGTCGTGTTCTTCAATATCGTCTACGCGTCGATTAACGCATTCCAGGTCTACGAATCGATTGTGATCCTGACGCAGGGTGGTCCCGGCGACGCCACGCGGTCGCTGTCGATCCTGATTGTCGAGCAGGCATTTGGCAGCTTCGAAATCGGCTACGCGGCGTCGATCGCCGTGGTCATGACACTCGTGATTCTCGCCATCACGACCTGCCAGTTGCTCGCGTCGCGACGCCTGGTTCATCACTAGCCGTTCGCCGCTTCATCACTTCGAAAGGAATTCTCAACTATGCGCACCCGGACTAGCGCCAAGTGGGTCGACCGCGGCATTATCGCCATCGTGGCGGTACTCGCCGTGGCGATGCTGCTGCCGTTTGCCTGGCTCTTCAGCATGTCGTTCCGGCCGGTTGCCCAGGCATACCAGATGCCGCCGAGCTTTTTGCCGCCTACGCTGAACCTCGCGAACTATCGCGCCGTATTGTCTTCCGACGTACCGTTCCTCGCGATCTACTGGAACTCCATCGAGATTGCCGTGCTCGTTACGATCGGGCAGCTCGTCACGTGTTCGCTGGCCGCATTCGCGTTTGCGCGTCTGCATTTCCCCGGGCGAGACAGCCTTTTCTTCGTCATGCTGGTAGGGCTGATGTTCCCGGCTCAAGTCACGATCATTCCGATCTACCTGGGTTATGCGCAGGTTGGCCTGCTCAATCGTCCTGTCGGTCTGGCCTTGATGTATCTGACGTCGAGCTTCGGCGTGTTTCTGGTCCGCCAGTTCATGCTTTCGCAACCGAAGGCGCTCGAGGAAGCCGCTCTGATGGACGGCGCGGGTTATCTGAAGATATTCCTGCGCATCTCGCTGCCGCAACTCAGACCGGCGCTATCGGCGCTGGGCATCATCACCTTTACACAGACCTGGAATTACTACTTCCAGGCGCGGGTGCTGCTCGAACCGCAGGGTTCGATGACCTTGCCGGTCGCCATGGATTTGCTGCGCGGCTATATGGGTTCCGGCAATCTCTCGCTGGTCATGGCCGCGATGAGTATGGCCATCTTGCCGGTGGTGTTGCTATTTCTCGTCGCCCAGCGATTCGTGATTGAAGGCATCGCGATGAGCGGAATCAAGAACTAATACGATTGGAGACAAGTACCATGCAGGATCATCAAGACAACGACGCGGTGCAGACCACAGGCCACACTGAGGGCGATGAGCATTTTGTCTATCGCGGCGCGAGGCGCAAATATGTCGCGTTTCCTCTCGGCGGTATCGGCACGGGCAGCATTTCTCTGACGGGTAGTGGACGCCTTATCGACTGGAGTATTCGCAACAAGCCGGATATCAATCAGTTCAACGGGTACAGCCATTTCGCGATCAAGGCGGAACGCGACGGCGAGTTGCTCGATGCGCGCGTACTCAATGGACCCTATGAGGGCAACCCCACCGGATCGCCGGCTACCCGCAAGTTCGACGGTTTCGGCTTTGGTGCCAACCGCGACACGCTCGCGGGCGTCCCGCATTTTGATGACGCGACGTTTATTGGCCGCTTCCCGATTGCAGAAGTCGAATTCGAAGACAAACGTTTTCCGGGCGATGTCCGTCTGACGGCGTTCAGTCCGTTCATTCCGCACGAAGAGCGCGATACGTCGATGCCGGTCGCGATGTTCGCGATTGAAGTCGAGAACACGAGCGATCAGCCGATCGACTATACGATCGGTGCGACGCTGGGCAACCTTGGTTGTGATAGCGGGGTGCATCGCTTCGTCAAATCGCAGGGGCTGCATGCGTTGCATCTGGCTTCGGCGGATGTGGACCGCGCGCCGGAACAGCGTGGCGACCTCACGATTACGACCGATGCAGAAGACGTCGAGCACGTCGACTATCACTTCCGGGGCCAATGGTTCGACAGCCTCGGTCTCTATTGGCGCGAGTTCGCCCGCGCGGGGCGCCTCAAGGAACGCAGCTACGACGCGCCGCGCAAGAGCCTCAATATGTTCCAGCAGCCCGAGCATGGAACGCTCGCCGCACGCGTAAAAGTTGCCCCGGGCGAGCGGCGTACTGTGCGTTTTGCGATTAGCTGGAACTATCCGCTGGGCAGTGTTTACTGGTTCAACCGTGCCGGGCCGGGTAGTCCGTTCTATGAAGGCCATGCGCCCACCTGGAAGAACTACTATGCGACGCAGTGGGCCGATTCGCTTGCGAGCGGCGCCGAAGCGCTGCTTCGCTGGCGCGAATTCGAAGCCAGAACAGCCGCGTTTCGCGACTCGCTGTTTGACTCTTCGCTGCCACGCGAGATCGTCGATGCGGTGTCGGGCACACTTGGCATTCTGCGCACCGCCACGGTCATTCGCCTGGAAGATGGCCAGTTGTGGGGCTGGGAAGGACAGCACGAACACGATGGCTCATGCGAGGGCAGTTGCACTCACGTATGGAATTATCAGCAGGCGCTGCCGTATCTGTTTCCCGCGCTCGAACGCAGCTTGCGTGAAACCGAGTTCTCCTACAACCAGTTGCCCAACGGCGGCCTGACGTTTCGCCAGCGCTTGCCGCTCGGCTCCGGCTTCGATCTGATCGGACCTTGCGCGGACGGTCATTTCGGCGCGGTAATTAAGGCCTATCGCGAATGGAAGAATTCGGGGGACGACGACTGGCTGCGCCGGCAATGGGCGGTGATCCGGCGCGCGATTGAATACGCGTGGTCACCTGAGAACCCGGATCGTTGGGACCCGCAGCGCTCGGGTGTGCTGTGGGGGCGTCAGCACCATACGCTCGACATGGAACTGTTCGGGCCGAATTCGTGGCTCACTACCATGTATCTGGCGGCCCTCAAGGCAGGTGCCGAAATGGCGAAAGCCCTGGGCGAACAGAACTTCGCAACGGAGCTTGCAGAAATCGCGGACAAAGGTCGCGAATACGTGGATCGCGAGTTGTTCAACGGGCGCTGGTTCACGCAGAAGCTCGATCTGAACAATCGGGCGCTGCTGGAGCCTTTCGACCAGAACCGCGCGGCGGGTGTGCTTCAGGATGGCTTCATGGAGGCTTACTGGTCCGACGAATACAACGAAATCAAGTACCAGGTCGGCGACGGATGTCTTACCGACCAGTTGCTCGGCCAGTGGCATGCCGACCTCGCGGGCTTGGGCGACCTGGTCGATCCGGAGTCGGTGCGAACGGCATTGCTGTCGGTATATCGTGAGAACTTCCTGCCCAGCTTGCGCGATCACTTCAATCCTTGCCGGGTTTATGCTTACGAAAACGAGGGCGGTCTGTTGCTTTGCACGTGGCCTGATGGCACGCATAAGCCGGCCGTACCCGCACCGTATGCCGAGGAAGTCTGGACCGGGCTCGAATACATGATGGCGTCCCACCTGATTGCACGCGGTCTGGTCGACGAAGGTCTTACGATCGTGCGTACGGCGCGCGCACGTCACGACGGGTCGAACCGCAACCCGTGGAATGACATCGAGTGCGGAAGCTATTACGCGCGCTCGCTATCGAGCTACGCGCTTCTGAATGCCTACATCGGGCTGAGTTTCGATGCGAGGCGCGGAGAGATCGGCGTGCGGCCTGCTAACGGCGCGCAGGGGCGGTTCCCGTGGTCGGCGGGAAAAGGCTGGGGCGATGTGGTTGTCGAGGGCGCGAGCGTGACGATCGAGGTCAAGGGCGGCGAGTTGCGGGTGTCATCGTTGTCGCTGCCGTTGCTCGAAGGTGCCGTGACGGTCGACGGCATATCGGCACGGCGTGAAGGCGCGCGTGTGGTGCTCGCTATGCCGCGCACCTTGCAAGCAGGTGATCGGCTCGTGGTAAGCGGGGCTGGTGAAACGGCCCCCGCGACTATCCTGATGGAGGCCCAGCATGGCGAAGCTTGAGTTGAAATCGGTGCGCAAGAGCTTTGGCAGCACGACGGTGATTCCGGGTATCGACCTGGTCATTGAAGACGGATCGTTTACGGTTTTCGTGGGCCCGTCGGGCTGCGGAAAGTCGACCTTGCTACGCATGATCTCCGGGCTCGAGGAAGTCAGTTCCGGCGAGGTTCATATCGATTCAATGCGTTGCGACCATCTGTTGCCTTCGGCGCGCGGTATGGCGATGGTTTTTCAGTCGTACGCGCTTTACCCGCATATGAGCATTCGGGAGAACCTGCGCTTCGGGCTGGTTTGCCAGAAAACACCGAAAGCCGAAATCGAACCCCGCATTCAACGCGCTGCCGAAATCCTGCAAATCTCGCATCTGCTTGAGCGCAAGCCGTCGCAATTGTCGGGTGGACAAAGCCAGCGCGTGGCGATCGGGCGTGCAATCGTCAAGCAGCCCAAGGCTTTCCTGTTCGACGAACCGCTCTCGAATCTGGATGCGGAGTTGCGGGTCAAGATGCGCGGCGAAATCGTGGCGCTTCATCAGCGGCTTAAATCAACGATGATTTACGTCACGCACGATCAGGTTGAGGCCATGACGATGGCCGACACGATCGTCGTACTGCGCAATGGTCAGATCGAACAGATCGGCTCCCCGGCCGAACTCTACGCGCATCCGAAGAATCTCTTTGTTGCCGGCTTTCTGGGTTCTCCGCAGATGAACCTGCTGGCCGCTCAGGAAACGGTATCGGGAGACGGTCATCCGGTGTTCTCCGTCGATGACGAAAGGCTGAAAATGAGCCTTCCGCGACGCGCAACGAGCGCGGCGGACCAAGGACGCTGCACCATCGGCATACGGCCGGAGCATCTTTCGCTCTCCGAGCACGGCGCCTTGCGCGCGAGCGTGACGGCGCGCGAATTTCTCGGCGCCGATACGATCATTACCGCCACGCTCGGTTCAGGCGAAACCATTCGCGCGTCGCTACGGGGTGCGATTCACGTGGAAATCGGCGAGGTGCTGGCATTCGAGCCTGACCTCGCGCACATCCACGTATTCGATCGGGATGGCATTGCACTCGAAGAAGCCGCCGACGTGGCGCTGGCTTGAATGGCGAAGAAAACCATGAAGAACAAGAACGGGCTTGTCCAGCCAACCACGCCACCATCAGCTTTCGGCGCGACGCGCCAATCAAACTGAGGATGTCCATGTTAAGGAATATCGATCCGCTTCTGACGCCCCCGCTGTTGCGCGAACTCGCCGCCATGGGTCACGGCGACTTCATTGCGGTTTGCGATGCGAATTTTCCGGCCTATTCGATTGCAGGCGACAAGCCTCTCATCCATCTGCCGGCCACCAGCACGGTCGCGGTGTTGAACGCCATTCTCTCGGTGCTGCCGCTTGATACCTTCGACGGTAGTCCCGTGCATCGCATGGAGCAGGTTGGCGATGCCGAGACGCTCGCGGAAGTTCAGCGCGAAGCCATCGACCGCGTGTTTTCGAAGCTCGATCCGGTGCCCATCGTTGCCGGCATCGAACGCTTCGCGTATTACGAGCGGGCGCGCGAAGCCTGCGCTATTGTCATCACGGGAGAGGCCCGCCCGTATGGCAATTTCCTGCTGCGCAAAGGCGTATTGTGATGGCGACCGGATCGACTCCATTGCCCCGGCGCCGCATTGGCACCGCTGGGCTCGACGTTACCGTGCTCGGCTTTGGTGCCGCGCCGCTTGGCAATCTCTTCAGTCATCTCGACGAAGCGACGAGCGTCGCTGCTGTGGTGGAAGCATTCGAGAACGGGATCAATCTGTTCGACATGGCGCCGCATTACGGCAACGGTCTGGCCGAATTGCGTGCGGGCGCGGCGCTTCGACAGGCGCTGCAGCGGCAATCGCGCGATAGCCTGGTGATTTCGACCAAAGTGGGGCGCTGGTTCGATCCAATGGCACCGCGCCCTGCCGTTCACGGCGAAAACGAACTGGCCGTGGCGAGTCCCGGATTCGCCGGTCCGCTGCCGCACCGCGCGATGCTCGACTATTCGTACGACGGCACCTTGCGCTCGATCGAACAATCGCTTTTGCGTACAGGGCTCGACAGGTTCGACATCGTGTTGATTCACGATGTCGATGTGTGGACGCATGGCGCTGACGCCATCGACGCACGCTTCAAGGAAGCAATGGAGGGTGCATACAAGGCGCTGAGCCGTTTGCGCGATGAAGGCGTGGTCCGCGCAATTGGTGTTGGGCTTAACGAGAGCGAAATGTGTGAGCGCTTCGCGCGTGCCGGCGACTTCGACACGATGCTACTTGCGGGAAGGTACTCGCTGCTGGAGCAGCCCGCGCTGGCTTCGTTCCTGCCGCTCGCGCAGGCAAAGAATATTGCGGTGTTGCTGGGTGGCGTGTTTAACTCGGGGATACTGGCCACCGGCGCAGTGCCGGGCGCGCGCTACAACTACCAGCCGGCGCCGCCCGATGTGATGGCGCGTGTGGCGAAAATCGAAGCCGTGTGCCGCTCGCATGGCGTACGTCTGGCCGATGCCGCGATGCAGTTCGCGCTGGGTCATCCGGCCGTGACTTCGCTCGTGCTGGGCGCGGTGACACCGGAGGAAGTTCGACGCAATGTGGCGTCACTTGCTTCTCCCATTCCCGATACGATGTGGGGCGATCTGCGAGCAGAGGGTTTGTTGCCCGATGCCGCGCCGACGCCGCGAGGCGTCGCGTGATTATCAACGCATTGTTGGAATGATTGTTGGCGCGTACGTTTCGACTGATCTATTGAAGGTACTTTCATGACGTCCCAGACTGAAAATGCAGTAGCCGGCGGCGCGCTCGAAGCGCCAGCAACGTTAGCGCCCATCGTACGATTGCATCGGGATGACGACGTCGTTATCGCGCGGCATCAGCTTGTCGCGGGCCTGCGCCTGGACAACGATCTGGTGGTGCGCGGGCTGATCCCTGCCGGGCATAAAGTCGCCACGCGCGCTGTTGCTGCGGGCGCGCCAGTGCGACGCTATGGGCAGATCATCGGGTTCGCTACGCGCGCCATCGAACCCGGCGAGCATGTGCATACGCACAACATCTCCATGGGTAGCTTTGATCGCGACTATGCTTTTGGCGTCGATGCGAAACCGTCACGGGCATCGGTGCAGCGGGCCCAATTCATGGGAATCGTACGCGACGATGGACGCGTGGCACTCGCAACTATATTGGCATTCTGACCTCGGTGAATTGTTCGGCCACGGCGGCGCGGGCCATTGCCGACTACTTTCGCCGTGATATCAATCCCGAAGCACTCAAGGCTTTTCCGAACGTCGACGGCGTAATCGCACTGACCCACGGGCAAGGCTGCGCAATCGACTCCGAAGGCGAGGCGTTGGGCTTGATACGTCGCACGCTCGGTGGTTACGCGCGTCACCCGAATTTCGCCGCCGTGTTGATCGTCGGTCTGGGTTGCGAAACCAATCAGATCGACGGGCTCGTGCAGAGCGAGAATCTGAGGCCGGGCGCGGCGCTGAAAACGATGACGATACAGGCAACGGGCGGCACGGCGCGTACCGTGGCGGCCGGAATCGAGACGGTGAAAGCGATGCTCGCGGATGCGAACAACGTGAAGCGGGAACCCGTCGATGCAAAGCATCTGGTCATCGGATTGCAATGCGGGGGGTCTGACGGCTATTCCGGCATCACGGCGAATCCCGCACTCGGCGCGGCGGTGGATCGTCTGGTCGCGCATGGCGGTACGGCGATTCTTTCGGAAACCCCCGAGGTCTACGGTGCAGAACATCTGTTGACGCGCCGGGCCGTTTCACGCGCGGTCGGAGAAAAGCTGATCGAACGGATTCACTGGTGGGAAGCATACTGCGCACGAATGAATGCCGACCTGAACAACAACCCGTCGGCGGGTAACAAGGCGGGCGGCCTCACGACGATTCTCGAAAAATCGCTCGGTGCGGTCGCGAAGGGCGGCACCACGAATCTGGTCGACGTATACCAGTACGCCGAGCAGGTGAGTGCGAAAGGTCTGGTATTCATGGATACACCCGGTTACGACCCGGTCTCCGCAACGGGGCAGGTGGCGGGTGGCGCGAACCTCATCTGCTTTACGACGGGGCGTGGTTCGGCGTATGGCTGCGCGCCGTCGCCGTCGTTGAAACTCGGGACCAATACGGCGCTATGGAAGCGGCAGGAAGAAGATATCGATCTGAATTGCGGGTCGATTCTGGAGGGAGAGAAGACTGTCGACGAATTGGGTCAGGAGATCTTTGAGTTGATCCTCGCCACAGCCTCGGGCTCGCCGTCAAAGAGCGAACTGCACGGCTACGGTCAAAATGAATTCGTCCCATGGCAGATTGGTGCGATTACCTGATTCGTTTTGAATCTTTGAGGGACACGCGGCAGATATGTTCTGGTCTGCCGCGCCTGTCGAGTGCACGCTCGCATCTTTTGCCGATTTCAATTGCGGATTCAACCGGTCGATGCGTTGCTCCATATGTTCTGTCCAGGGTGACGCGGAGTTCATCGCCTAAAAGCGGTTGATCATCCCGAACTGCACACCGCGAACCGCGGCACCTGGCCATGAAGGCGTGAGGCCCGTCACGTTCACACCCTTGAGCGTGAATTCTGCGTCACCGTGATTTCTCAGCCAGCCCGCGCTCGCATAAAGCAGCACGCGTTTTGAAAGATCGTATTCGCAGGCGGCACTGAACTGGTCGGCATTATTGTCGCTGCCCGACCGGTCACGCAGATAGGTGTAGCCAAGCGACGCACGAAAACGTTGATTGACCGCGTAGCGCGCCGACACTGACACACCGTCATTGTGATAACGCGGTGTGCCTCCGTCGCCATTGAAGAACGAGAGGAAGCCCGTGAGCGGCCCATACACATACGAGACGCCGCCGAGATTGGCACGCAGCGCGCCGTCGCCGTGAGTCTGCTGGTGCGCGTAGGAAACGCGGAACGGACCATTGCGCCACGCCACGGTTTCGATATGGCCGGCGAGGCCGTTGCCATCGCCGTCGGTAGCATCACGTAGCGAGGCCATCAGCGTAGTCGTCAAGCCGTGAAATTCAGGCGACAGATAGGTGATCGCATTGCTTTCATACGGTGTGATCTTCGAGAGATTGTCGAGTCCCGAGGCGATCGTTCCTGCGCCGAATGCGTCGAGCTGTCCCTTGAACGGGATGTAGATCGGCGAATACTGACGGCCCACGCGCACGGTGCCGTATTGCGTCTGTGCGCCGATCCAGGCCTGACGATTGAAGATCGTATTGGCGACGGCCAGCGACCCGTTAGTCGAGCTGAAACCGTTCTCCAGATCGAACAGAATCTTGACGCCGTTGCCGATATCTTCCGAGCCGCGTAGTCCCACCCGTGAACCCCGATAAGCGCCGGAGTCCATGCGCGCGACGTAGCCCGCGCCTGGGTTGGTGATTTCGATGCTGGTGTCGAGTGCGCCGTAGAGCGTGACGGAGCTTTGGGCATGCGCCGCCGCGACGTGCGCAATGAACACCGCGAGCACCGTCGACATCTGCCGCGCGAAGCGGCCGAACGCGTGCAGCGCATTGCGTGAACCTTCTTCTTTGCGAAGTCGGCGCAAAACATCACGGCGCCCACGACGCGGTGCGAGTGTTGAATATTTCATAAGAAGAGCAAGCCGCACGCGATGTATCGCGAGGTGGCGCGAAGTTCGCATGAGAAACGGCATGCCCGGCGCGAGGGTGCGTGAGAGGCATGCCGTGATCGAGGTGGCGTACGCCGAGGCGCGCACGAAGATGGCGCGCCTCAGGTTTTTGCGCCTGCAGTGTTACTGCGGCAGGGCGTAGGCGATCACGTAGTCGCCACGATCCGGCGACTGACGTGCGCCGCCCGCCGAGATCACGATGTACTGCTTGCCATTGAGCACATAGCTCATTGGCGTGCCTTGGCTGCCCACCGGCAGGCGGGCTTTCCAGACTTCCTTGCCGGTCGAGCTGTCGAACGCGCGCAAGTAGTAGTCTTGCGTCGCAGCGAAGAACACGAGACCACCGGCTGTGCTGAGCGAACCGCCGATAGTCGGCATGCCGATCGGCGTTGGCATGTGCATCTGCACGCCCGCAAGGCGCGTGTCGCGCACCGTGCCGAGCGGCACTTGCCATGCAATGCTGCGCGTTTTCAGGTCGATGGCCGTCAGGCTGCCGAACGGCGGCTTCTGACAAGGGATACCGAGTGGCGAGAAGAAGCGGTCCTTCGTCACCGAGTACGGCGTGCCGCCAAGCGGCACCGCGCCCATGCCCGCGTTCACTGCTTCGTTACCGTTCGATTCGCCGCCCTTGCGGTCTTCCTTCACGAGATGCACCCACAGACCGAGGCGCATGTCGTTCACGAAGATCATCCCTGCATCCGGGTCGTACGAGAGGCCGCCCCAATTCATCCCGCCGAGCGAGCCGGGGAAACTCAGCGACGTGTCGGTATCGGGCGCGGTGAACAGGCCGTCGTAGCGCATGCCGTGGAAAGTGATGCGGCACATCATCTGGTCGATCGGCGTCATCCCCCACATGTCGGCACCCTTCAGCACTTCCGCGCCGATCTGCGGCATGCCGACCGACACCGGCTGGCTCTTCGCATACGGCTCGCCGGGGATCGTCGCCGGCTTCACCGGTTGCTCGATCACCTTCGTCAGCGGTTTGCCGGTCAGACGGTCGAGTACGAACAGTTGCCCCATCTTCGTGCCGACGATCAGCGCCGGCACCGTTTTGCCGTCAACCGGGAAGTCGACGAGCGTCGGTTGCATCGGCACGTCGTAATCCCACAGATCGTGGTGGACAGTCTGGAAGTGCCATTTTTCGGCGCCAGTCGTCGCGTCGAGCGCGAGAATCGAGGCGCCGTAGTTCTCGTCGAGTTTGGTGCGCTTCGCGCCCCAGAGGTCGATTGCCGCATTGCCGACCGGCATGTACACCGTATTCGACGCTGCGTCGTAGGACATCGGCGCCCACACGTTCGGCGTTGAGCGCGTGAACGTCTTGCCCGCTGCCGGGGCCTGCTTGTCCTGCGGATTGCCCGGATCGAACGCCCACTTCATCGCGCCCGTCATCACGTCGAAGCCGCGGATCACGCCACCAGGCATGTCGGTGGAGACGTTGTCGGCGACGCGGCCACCGACCACGACGGTCGTGCCCGCGATGGTCGGCGGCGAGGTCAGTTCATAGAGTGGGCTTGCCGAATCGCCGAGCCCGGCCTTCAGGTTGACCACACCGTTGTCGCCGAAGTCGGCGCACAGCTTGCCCGTGTCCGCATCGAGTGCGACCAGCAGCGCGTCGATCGTATTCATGTAGATACGGCGACGGCAGGCGGCCTGACCGGCCGGCAGCGCCACCGGCGTGACAGGTGTCGAGCCCGCCACGGTGGGCTGTTGCACGGCCTTGCTCGTATCGAAGTACGCGAGACCACGGCAACGCACCCAGACCGTCGTCTTGGTCGGGAATTCATGTCGCCACTTCTCGTGACCGCTCGCGGCGTCGAGCGCGATCACCGTGTTGTGCGGCGAGCAGACGAACAGCGTATCGCCGATCTGCAGCGGTGTTTCCTGGTCTTCCGAGCCGCCACCGCCGGGGCTGACGGGCACGTCGCCCGTGTGGAACGTCCACGCGACCTGCAGATTCTTCACGTTGTCGCGGTTGATCTGCGGGTAGCTGGCGAAACGGTCGCCGCCGGCCGAGTTGCCATAGGCGGACCAGTCACCCGTGCCAAAGTGGTTTCTCGCTAGCCCGGCGTCCGACTGCGTGCCGAACGTGCCGTGAGGGATGAACATCCCGGCCACGAACACGGCGTTGCATGCGAGCAGCACCAGGCCCGCCGTCCACGCTGCGCCCTTTGCGGGGCTCTTGCCCTCGAGGCCGCGCAGTGCCGGATACAGCGGAGCGAGCAGCATGCCGATTATCGTGAACATGAAAATACGCGTTTGCAGCGGCCAGAAGTCGACGCCTGCTTCCCAGAAAGCCCACAGCACGGTTGCGACGAGCGCGATCAGATAGATCACGTAAGCGTTCGAGCGGCGGCGCGCGAACTGGATGCCTGCCGCGCAGATAGCAAGCCCCATGAGCAGGTAATACCAGGTGCCCCCGCGTGCGATGAGCAGAGCGCCGCCCACCGCGAAATACAGGCCGAGCAGGAGACCCACGGCCCCCACGACGGACAGGCCGACGCGGACTGCAGCCGAGAGTGGCTTAGTTTGAGTTTGCTTGGACATTGCTTGTCTTCATGAATACACAAAAGTGGGCGCACGCAAACGACCCGTCTGGATTGACGGGGATGCATGGGCCAGGTCGCGAAGCGTCGTGGACGTGGGCGCCAGAGCGGCGCGCGATCGCCTTCGACTCCGTGGATTCCCGTGCGCACAACGGCGACATCTTGCGGGAAACCGATAGGGACGTTGGTCTTCCTAGTTCAGACTAACTAGTCCGTACATTTTAATGCAAAAGACAGGTGAACGTAATCGAACGACGCATTGGAGTCGGTCTTTTAGTCGAAAAATGCTTTATTAACAAAGCTTTAGAATGGATTGTTGCGAAGCGGAATGCACTTGGTCTGAGGCGTATCGCTTTGCTTTTCTGGCTTGTTTGACAGTAGATGTGAAAGACGCGCGGGCAACGGTGATCGATCAGCAGGAGACCGCATGCGAGGCAGTGATCCACCCGTCATAGATGTCTGATGGATTGTCTCGCGCAGCCGG
>FTBI01001328.1_pt1 | contig 14563 bp, 10 predicted proteins | sample 1639171 | NCBI WGS metagenome assembly FTBI01 (sample SAMEA3914812, study PRJEB12502) | metagenome | biome: forest; material: soil | place: Canada | collected 2011-07-07 | depth 0.1 m | reverse complement strand
TCGTCTTGCCGACACCGGGCGGACCCCAGAGCAGCATCGAATGCGGCTTGCCCGACTCGAATGCGAGCCGCAGCGGTTTGCCCGGGCCGAGCAGATGGCTTTGCCCGATGACCTCATCGAGCGTGGCGGGCCGCAGGGCCTCCGCGAGAGGCCGACGGGGTTCGACTTTGAACAGGTCGGACATCCGGTCCCCTAACGTGGCAGGCGTGCTGGCAAGCGGGCCGAGCTGACAAAGCGGACCCCTCGGCCCGATCGGGCCACACGCCTTGCCGCCACGAGCCAGGGCAAGCGCATCGCCCCTTGCACCATCCGCTGGACGGGCTCAGCCATTGATCACGTCCGCGCCTTTGGGCGGGGTAAACTTGAATGCGTCAGCCGGCAACGGCGGGTTCTTCACGACGTTGCTGAAGGTCAGCAGCGTCACGTTGCCGAACACATCATGAAGCTCCATCGCAGCCAGGTTGCCGTCCTTGAAGCCGATTCCGACTTGCTGGAACTGCGTGTCCTGGCTCTTCGGTGTCATCTCCAGCCAGTCGATGCCGTCCTTGACCCCGACATCGCGCAAGTTGAAATTCTTTTCAAGGTCGTTGCTGCCGAACAGAATCGCGGCCGGGCTCGCGCCGAGCGCGCTGCCGAGCTTGCGCTGGGTGACCTGGTTCAGGTCCTTGTCATACACATAGAAGTTGTCGCCGTCGGCCTGAAGCAACTGATCGTAGGGCTTGGTATAGGACCAGATGAACTTCCCCGGTCGCGCGAACACGAAGTTGCCGCTCTGCGTATTGGTCGGCCGCAAAGCTTCCACGCCGCTCGCGCCCGACTTCGGTTTGTTGACCTGACGCTGAACGAAATCGCCGCGCGCCGAATGAACCTGAGCCACAAAGGCCTTGAGCGAATCGACCCCGCTCGCGAACGCGAGCGACGTCATCAGCAATGAAGCCACTACTACCGCACCACGGAAAATTGATTTCATAGTCTCGTTTTGAATCGGGGCGTGATGCGCGTTTATTCGGCGTCGCGCGCGGGCACGAGAATCTCGCGATTGCCGTTCGATGACATCGCAGAGACCATGCCAGACTGTTCCATCTGTTCGAGCAAGCGCGCGGCCCGGTTATACCCGATGCGCAGATGGCGCTGGACCAGCGAGATCGACGCACGGCGATGCTTGATCACGACCTCGCAAGCCTGATCGTACAGTGGGTCAGACTCGCCACTCGCCGCGCCGGTTCCGGCGGCACCGGGTTCGCCCTCGTCCTCGCCTGTGACACCGCCCTCGAGGATCCCGTCGACATAGTTCGCCTCGCCCTGCTCCTTGAGCTTGTCGACCACACGATGCACTTCCTCGTCGGACACGAACGCGCCGTGCACCCGCACCGGTTGGCCGCCGCCGGGCGGCAGATAGAGCATGTCGCCCATGCCGAGCAGCGATTCAGCGCCCTGCTGGTCGAGGATGGTCCTCGAGTCGATCTTCGACGAGACCTGGAAGGCCATGCGCGTCGGCACGTTGGCCTTGATCAGGCCAGTAATCACATCGACCGATGGCCGCTGGGTTGCGAGGATCAGGTGAATGCCGGCCGCGCGCGCTTTCTGTGCGATCCGCGCGATCAGTTCCTCGACCTTCTTGCCGACCACCATCATGAGGTCGGCCAGTTCGTCGATGACGACCACGATGGTGGGCAGACGATCGAGCGGTTCCGGCGCATCGGGCGTCAGCGAGAAAGGGTTCGGAATCTTCTCCTCACGCCGCGTCGCCTCGTCGATCTTGTTGTTGTAACCGCCGAGATTACGCACGCCAAGCTTGCTCATCAGCTTGTAGCGGCGCTCCATTTCGGCGACCGTCCAGTTCAGCGCGTTGCCGGCCTGACGCATGTCGGTGACTACCGGGCAAAGCAGATGCGGAATGCCTTCGTAGACGCTCATTTCAAGCATCTTCGGGTCGATCAGCATCATGCGAACCTGCTCGGGGGTCGCCTTGTAGAGCAGCGAGAGGATCATCGCGTTGATCCCGACCGATTTGCCCGAGCCGGTCGTGCCGGCCACCAGCAAGTGGGGCATCTTCGCGAGATCGGCGACCACCGGCTTGCCGCCGATATCCTTGCCGAGCCCCATCGTGAGCGGCGAAGCGGCATCGGCATAGATTTCGGAGCCGAGGATTTCCGACAGACGCACCGTCTGCCGCCGCGGGTTCGGCAATTCGAGCGCCATGAAATTCTTGCCCGGAATTGTCTCGACCACGCGGATCGACACGAGCGACAACGAGCGCGCGAGGTCCTTTGCGAGGGTAACGATCTGGCTGCCCTTCACACCGGTCGCGGGCTCGATCTCGTAACGCGTGACCACCGGCCCCGGATAGGCCGCGACGACGCTGACCTCGACGCCGAAATCCTTGAGTTTTTTCTCGATCAGCCGCGAGGTGAACTCGAGCGTGTCGGACGAGACGGTTTCCTGTACCGCGGCCGGCGCATCGAGCAGGGCGAGCGGAGGCAGCGCACTGTCGGGCATCTCGGCAAAGAGTGGCTGTTGCTTTTCTTTTTCGACGCGCTCGGAGGTCGCCACCGTCGTCACTTGCGGAACGATCTGCACCGGCTCGTGCTCTTCGATCCGCACGCGGCCGCGCTCGACTTTGTTCTCGCGCTTGACTGCCGCGACTTCGCCGGCCCGGCGGTCGCGCTTCGCTTCCTGCCGCAGCCGCGCGAACGTCACTGCATTGACGATCGCATCGCCGACGCGCTCGGCAACGCTGAGCCATGAAAATTTGAAATAGAGCGACAAACCGATCGCCAGCGCGAACAGCAAGGCCAGGGTTCCGCCCGTAAAACCGAGCGAACGCGAGATCGCGCTTGCGACCGCATCGCCGAGCACACCGCCGGCCGAACGCGGCATCGCAAGCTTGAGCGACCACATGCGCAGCGATTCGATGCCCATCGACGACAGCAGCACCAGCATGAAGGCGCCGACCTGGACCACCCAGCCCTCACCGAAGTGTTCAGGCTCGGCATCGTCCTCATCCCGGCCGTCGTGGGGCTGTGCAATGCGCTTGTAGCCACCGGCCACGCCGCGCCCGAGCAGCACGATCCACCAGTAGGCAGACAGGCCGAACAGCAGGAACAGCATGTCGGCGGTCCATGCGCCGACGCGTCCCGCCCAATTGGCAAGATGGTCGACCTGGATCGCGTGGGTCCAGCTCGGGTCATGGCGGCTGTAACTGACGAGCGCCATCACCAGGAAGAGCAGCAAGGCCGCCTGCACCAGCCAGCGAATTTCCGAGAAAAGCCGCGACATCCGGTGCGGCAGCGCCTGAGCGCCAGGGGAATAAGTCGTTTTCGCCATTGAAATGCGGTTGCGACGCGTAGCGCCGGTCTTTCGATCGACCTATTGTAAACCGCCGCGGAGGCGGGAAATTGGCGTTCGGGCGCCGGTGTCGGAAAAAAACTGTATCGAAAAATCACTCATGTCGAGGATAGATTCGAATTGTCTTGATGCTTCGGCAAACGCCCGCATATAAAGCTCAGGCCGCGCGCAGGCGGCCGCGGCAGATGAGGCCGCCCGCAGCGGCCGCCGATCGACTGCCACTGTGAGCTATCACTGCGATAGTAAGGGATGATTCGGACGCGGGCCCTGGCCCGCTTATAATTGCCGGTCGAAAACTGCTCGCTGAAGCCCGTTGGGGAAAGATCATGTCGCAAACTAAACACGCCAAAGTGTTGATTCTCGGTTCCGGCCCTGCCGGCTATACCGCCGCGGTCTATGCAGCTCGGGCCAACCTGAACCCGGTGCTCGTGACAGGCCTCGCGCAAGGTGGCCAGTTGATGACCACCACCGATGTCGAAAACTGGCCCGCCGATGCGGGCGGCGTCCAGGGTCCGGAGCTCATGCAGCGTTTTCTCGAGCATGCGGAACGATTCAACACTGAAATTCTGTTCGACCACATCCACACCGCCAAGCTCGAAGAACGCCCGATCCGGCTGATCGGCGACGCGGGCGAATACACATGCGACTCGCTGATCATCGCGACCGGCGCATCGGCGCAGTACCTGGGCCTGCCCTCTGAAGAACTGTTCATGGGCAAGGGCGTGTCGGCCTGCGCGACCTGCGACGGCTTTTTCTACAAGCAGCAGGATGTCGCGGTGATCGGCGGCGGCAACACCGCAGTCGAAGAAGCCCTGTACCTGTCGAATATCGCGAAGAAGGTCACCGTCGTGCATCGTCGTGACAAGTTCCGCGCCGAACCGATCCTGATCGACCGCCTGCTCGCGAAAGAAAAGGAAGGCTCGGTCGAGATCAAGTGGAATCACGAGGTCGATACGGTGCAAGGCGACGCCAGCGGCGTGACATCGCTCAAGATCAAGCACCGCGAGACTGGCGAATCGACCGAAATCGCGCTCGCAGGCGTGTTCGTCGCGATCGGCCACAAGCCGAACACCGATCTGTTCGAAGGTCAGCTCGAAATGAAGAACGGGTACATCGTGACGCACGCGGGCCTGGCTGGCAACGCGACGGCAACGAGCATCCCGGGCGTGTTCGCGGCTGGCGACGTGCAGGATCACGTGTACCGCCAGGCGATCACCAGTGCAGGCACGGGCTGCATGGCGGCGCTCGACGCGCAGCGCTATCTTGAAAGCCTCGAAACCCACTGACCTGGCCGGTCTCGCCGCGTTTCGCGCGGAGCTCAAGGCGCAAGCCGAGCAGCGCGAACGCGAGCGGATCGACAACGAACGGCGCGCGCGCGAAGCGGCCGCGGATGCCGACATCTTTCGCCGTACCATCGGCGAGATCGCGCCGCTTGTCGTGCCGCCGCGCGCGAAGATCGTGCGCGACGTGCCGCCCCCGCTGCCCTTGCAAACACAGCAGGATGAGAAGGCGGTACTGGTCGAGGCCATCTCCGATGAATTCGATCCCGAGGCGCTGCTCGATATCGACGACTCGCTGTCGTTCTGCCGGCCTGGCGTACGGGGTGACGTCGTCAAGAAACTGCGACGCGGCACCTGGATCGTCCAGGCGCAACTCGACCTGCACGGCCTGCGCAGCGACGAGGCCCGCGAAGCCGTCGGCGCATTTCTGCGCGAGGCGGTCAAGCACGGCCTACGCTGTGTGCGGGTGATTCACGGTAAGGGGCTTGGCTCAGTGGGACGCGAGCCCGTGCTCAAAGGCAAGGTTCGACGCTGGCTTGCCCAGAAGGAAGAGGTCATCGCGTTCTGCCAGGCGCGCGCCCACGATGGCGGCGAGGGCGCGGTCGTCGTGTTGCTGCAGCCGTCGACTCAGTTCGGCAAAGAAGGCGAGAAGCTGCAGGGCGCAACGACTACCCCGCCCACGACCCGCTAGGGCGATCAGATCGCCGCTTCGTTCTCTTCGCCGGTCCGGATCCGGATCACGCGATCGATATCCGACACAAAAATCTTGCCATCGCCAATCTTGCCCGTGCGCGCGGCATTGACGATCGCATCGATCACGCCATCGCATTGCGCGTCGGTCACAACGACCTCGATCTTCACCTTCGGCAGGAAATCGACCACATATTCCGCGCCGCGATACAGCTCGGTATGCCCTTTCTGGCGACCGAAACCCTTGACCTCGGTGACGGTCAACCCGGTCAGGCCGGCCTCGGCCAGTGCCTCGCGAACTTCGTCCAGCTTGAATGGCTTGATGACCGCAGTGATTCGTTTCATGGTGGTCCCTTTTATGTTCGATGATCTCGTCGGCCCGGAGCGGCAGGGTGTCCCGCCGGCACGGCTGCGAGTGCGCCTGTCGTAGCGCTTCACCTTATTCTACCCGTGCAGGGCCGACGGCAACCCGGCGAGCCCCGCAGCGGGCCTGTTCGACAGACACGCCGATTAAAACGCCGACCGGAACTCAGCCCGCAAGTCCAGCCGATCGCTCGGCCGAACCCGCTGCGCCCAAGTCTCAGCCTTCCTGCTCGGGAACCGTCTTAAGCTCATTGAGCCAGACGACCGATTCCGAATCGCTTGGGGCGCGCCAGTCGCCGCGCGGTGACAGCGAGCCACCGGAGCCGACCTTGGGCGCATTCGGCACACACGAGCGTTTGAACTGGCTTTGCCGGAAGAAGCGGTCGAGGAAAATGGCCAGGTTCCGCTTGATCGCGCCGAGTTCGTACTGATTGCGTGCGACGCGGATATCTTCCGGCCACTCGCCCTTCTCGCGATCCTTCCACGCCGACCACGCTAGAAACGCGACCTTGGACGGCGAAAAACCGAAACGCAGGATGTAATACAGGTTGAAGTCCTGAAGCTCGTACGGGCCGATCACCAACTCGGTCTTTTGCTCGGGCGCACCGCTTGACTTGCCCGGCACCAGCTCCGGACTGATGTCGGTGCTCAGCACGGCCTCTAGCACATCGGTGCCCCCCGTGCCGATCTGCCCGGTCTCCGCGACCCAACGAACCAGATGGGTGATCAGGGTCTTGGGCACGCTGGCGTTCACGTTGTAGTGCGACATATGGTCGCCGACACCGTAGGTGCACCAGCCGAGCGCGAGTTCGCTGAGGTCGCCCGTGCCGATCACGATCGCCTGGTTGAAGTTGGCAATACGGAACAGATGGTTGGTCCGTTCCCCCGCCTGCACGTTCTCAAAGGTGATGTCGTATTGCGGCTCGCCGGCCGCATACGGATGACCGAGATCCTTGAGCATCTGTTCGCAACTCGGCCGGATATCGATCTCGCTGATCGAGCAGCCAATCACATCCATCAAGGCCCTGGCCTGCTTCAGGGTCCGGTCGCTGGTAGCGAAACCTGGCATCGTGACGCCGAGAATGTTCGTGCGTGGCAGCTTGAGCCGGTCCATCACTTTCGCGCAGACCAGCAGCGCATGCGTCGAATCGAGCCCGCCCGACACACCGATGACGACCTTCGAGATCTTGCTTGCCGAAAGACGCTGGACCAGCGCCTGGACCTGGATGTTGTAGACCTCCTCGCAGCGCTCGTCACGGCGGCGCGCGTCGGCCGGCACATAGGGGAAACGTTCGACCGAACGATCGAGCCCCAGGGTGCCCGACTTCGGCGGATGGGCTTCAAAGCGAATCACGCGGAACTCGGAGACCTCGTCCTGATGCCGTCGAATCGACTGGGCAAAGGTGGTCTGGTGCATCCGTTCGCGCGACAGGCGTTCGAGATCAACATCGGCGAAGACGACATGCGAGGTATCGAGAAAGCGCTCGGACTCGGTGAGCAGTTCACCGTTCTCATAGATCAGCGCCTGACCATCCCATGCCATATCGGTCGACGATTCGCCGCGACCCGCCGAGGTGTACAGATAGGCCGCCAGACAGCGCGCCGACTGCTGCCCGACCAGTTGATGACGATAGCCTGATTTGCCGACCACCACGTTCGAGGCCGACAGATTGACGAGAACCGTCGCGCCCGCGAGCGCCGCGAACGAAGACGGGGGGATCGGTACCCAGACGTCTTCGCAGATTTCAATGTGAAACCGGAACAGCGGCATATCGGTCGCCTGGAACAGCAGCGACGGCCCGAACGGAATCGTTTCGCCGAACAACTCGATCTCGTCGACCGAAGCGTTGTCGGCCGAACTGAATTGCCGCGCTTCATAGAACTCGGAATAATTCGGCAGATAGCTCTTCGGCACGATGCCGTGGATCCGGCCACCCGAAACCACCACGGCGCAATTGAACAAGGTATGTTCCACGCGCAGCGGCATGCCGACGAGCATCGTGATCTTCAGGTTCTTCGATGCTTCGACGATCGTTGCTAGCGCTTCCTCGCACGCCTCGAGCAGGGCGTTCTGGTGAAACAGGTCATCGCAGCTATAGGCCGATAGACCCAGTTCGGGGAAGGCCACCAGCACGGCGCCCTGGTCGGCCGCCTGCCTGGCGAGTTCGAGCGTCTCGGTCGCGTTGAACGCCGGGTCTGCGACCCGACAGCGCGGCACGCCGACCGCAACCCGCGCAAAACCGTGGGAATACAGGTTGAAAAACGGCTTTTTCATCTGGAGCATTTCCTGGAACACCCGGTGTCTCGCGGGTGAGCCTCCCCGGCACGTCGGAACGCGGGTGCCGGTGTCGGGCGCGGGTCGGCATATGCGGCTAAGATAAGTACCTCATGCATCGCTCTGCGCGCTGACGGATCACTTCGTGGCCGAGCGTCGACGAGGCTAACGGAACGATTCTGGACTGATGGATTATCGCACGCGCATCGTGGACTCACCGGCGGACATCGACGCCGGCGCATGGAATCGCCTGCTTGCTGCGCAGGAGCAACCTACCCCTTTTTTGCGGCACGAATTCCTCAGTGCGCTGACCGAGGCGGGTTGTGCATCGGCCGACACCGGCTGGGCGCCGCGCTTCGTGACGATCTGGCGCAGCCGCTCGGGCAAGCCCTATCAAGCCGCGCAAAGCGACCCCGCGCTCGCCGATGCGGAAGACGCCGCATCGGAGGATCCGGTCGACCTCGACGATGAAGAACTCGTCGCGGCTTGCCCGCTGTACCTGAAGGATCACTCCTACGGCGAATATGTATTCGACTGGGCATGGGCCGATGCCTACCGCCGTAACGGGCTCGAGTACTACCCGAAATTGCTGTGTGCGGTGCCCTTTACCCCGGTCGCAGGCGCGCGTCTGCTTGCGCTCGACGACGAAAGCCGGGTCACGCTCGCGGCGACCCTGCGCGCGCTCGCCGAGGAATCCGGCGTCTCGTCGCTGCATGTGCTCTATCCGTCCGATAAAGAAGCCGAGATTCTCAGCGCGGTCGGCCTGATGTCACGCAAGGGCGTGCAATTCCACTGGGAGAATAACGGCTACCGGCATTTCGACGATTTTCTCGATACGCTTGAGCAGAAGAAGCGCAAGAACATCCGTGCCGAACGTCGCAAGGTTCAGGAGGCCGGCGTGACGATGCGCCGCGTGCAGGGTCCGCAGATTACCGATGAAGAATGGCGCTTCTTCAACCGTTGTTATCAGCAGACGTATCGCGAGCATCACTCGAGTCCGTATCTGAATATCAACTTCTTCCGCACCATTGGTCGGACCATGCCCGACAACCTGCTGATGGTGATCGCGGAACATGAGGGCCGTCCGATCGCCAGTTCGCTGGTCATCTATCAGCGAGAATCGGGAGGCGGCACCTTGTATGGGCGGTACTGGGGAGCGATCGAGCACGTGCCTTGTCTGCACTTTGAAACGGCCTACTATCAGCCGCTCGAATTCTGTATTGAACAGGGGCTTCGCACGTTCGAAGGCGGTGCGCAGGGCGAGCACAAGATGGCGCGCGGTTTCCTGCCGACCGTCACGCACTCGGCGCACTGGCTCGCGCATCCGGCCTTCGCCGATGCGATCGAACGCTTTCTCGCACAAGAGACCGAGAACATGAGCCACTACGTCGACGAACTTCGCGAACACGATCCGTTCAAGCGCGCCTGAACGAGCGACTACACTTGGGCGCGCCACGCAACGCGACCGGCGCCACGCCACACCGAACAACATCATGCTGCACCACGCCGCCTCGTGCCGATTCGCGTCGCGTACCAAAAGAAATAGCCCTGCAAACACTTGTAGGGCTATTGGCTTTTCACGGTGCGGCAGGGCCGCCCTTCTTACTTGTTCGCGTTCGCAAACCCGTCGGTGATTTCCTTGTGCGCGGCATCGATCCCGAGCCAGCCTTCAACCTTGACCCACTTGCCCTTTTCGAGCGCCTTGTAGTTCTCGAAGAAGTGCTTGATCTGGTCTTTCAGATAACCCGGCACGTCGTCAAGCGACTTGATGTTGGCCGTCATCGGGCAGACCTTGTCATGCGGAACGGCGATCAGCTTCGCGTCGACGCCTGACTCATCGGTCATCTGCAGCATGCCGAGTGCACGGGCACGCACGACGCAACCGGCCAGCAGCGGGAACGGGGTGATCACCAGCACATCGACCGGGTCGCCGTCACCCGACAGGGTGTGGGGAATAAAACCGTAGTTGACCGGATAGCGCATGCCCGTGCCGACAAAACGGTCGACCACCAGCAGGCCCATTTCCTTGTCTGCCTCGTACTTGACCGGGTCGCTTTGCGCGGGAATTTCGATAATGACGTTGAAATCGGACGGCAGGTCTTTACCAGCAGGGACGCGATCGAAGCTCATGGTGTTCTCTGTTTCAGGGTCTATCGGTCAGCGCGCGACGCGCGCCGGATGGAAATCTCGCAGGCCGCAATTATAGCGGGTCGGCCAGGCGCGGCCCTCGAGGGGGCGCCCCCGCGGCCACGCGCCCGCCGTCAGGTGAGCTTGATCGCGAGCGCACTCGCGCGATAGTGCACGCTCGCCTCGCCCGTGTTGCCCAGTTCCTCGTGGAGCCGCGCCAGCGCGCGATGGCAGCGGACCTTCAGCGTATCGTTGTCACCAGACAGCGCGAGCGACTGTTCGAGAAAGGCCTGAGCCTTGCCCCACAACTGCTGGTGCAAACACAGCCGGCCAAGGGTGAACTTGAGGTCGGCATCGTCGGGATGATCGGCCTGCCAAGCCTCCGCGCGCTGGATCAGCGGCAGGGCTTCGGCCCCCGCACAGTCGGCATAGCGACGCAGCAGACGGGCATCCCATTGCTGGACGAGGGCATCTTCGACAATCTTGCGCGCTTCCTTGGGCCGCTCGAGTTGCAGCAGCAATTCGGCCGCGAGGTCGGCAATACGCGGCGACTGGCGTTCGGTCAGCGGCAGGCTGTCCCAGCATTCGAGCAGGGCGACGGGGTCGTGACGCCGGTCGCGCAGCAGGTGCTCGGCGGACAACTGGCGCAGGCGCAATGCCACAGCCGGGTGGATGGCCTCGCGCTTTTCGAGCTGCTTGACGAGCTTGAGCACCTCGGGCCAATGCTTGAGTTGCTGATGGGCACGCAGCGCGATCTGCTGCGCATGCAGGCGGCGCATGCCCTGGGCTTCGAGTTCGGCGAGCGCGTCGAGCGCACCCTCGGCATCGCGCGCATCGACCCGCATGTCGGCGGTCGTCATCAGGCGTGCGTCCTCCCACTCCTTGTCGTCGATCTTGGAGAGCCATTCGTCGCGCCGCGTGTATTCGCGCATCCGGTGGGCAGCGAGCGCACCGACCATCGCGGCCGGTGGGCCGTTTTCCGTCAGCAGGCGCGCGTCACGCGCCGCTTTCTCAGCACGCGAGAAACGCCCGGAATAGAGATTGGCAAGCGCATCGCGCAGGGCCGCATGGGCCTTGGCCGCACGCGAGCGCGCCCGGTAGGCGGCGACACGCTCGGGCATTTTCCAGAGGTTGCGGATCGCCCGGATCAGCACGTGCAGGACAATAAACGTCACCACGATCGCGAGCACCGCAAAATTCAGAGAGACATCAACCCGGTACGGATCGAACACGATCAGCACCTGGCCGACATCGAAATGGCCAAAGATCGCAATCGCCACCGCAGCCGCGAAGAGCAGGACCAGCCAGAACAGCGCACGCATTGCCATCTCCTCAGCCTCCGCTCTTGTATTGGTGGATGGCTTCAAGGCTCGTGTTCAGATTAGGCAATTCCACCGAGGTCGAGGTGTGACGCACCTGGCTCACGAGATCGCGCACGGTCTGCGTCGACTTTGCCGCCGGGTCGAAGTAACGCGCGAGCGCGGTGTCGGCTGCGTCGAGGTCGGCATCCATCGTCTTCTCGTCGCGGGAAAGCAGCGACAGACGCGCCGTCAGGAGACGCAATTTGACGTTGGCACGCAGGTACTGCGCCTGGTCCGGGGCAACCAGCATGGCGTCGGCGTTGTCGATGCGGCGTACCTGGATCACCCCGGCAAGCTGATGTCCGAGCCGTGAGCCGAAATCGCTCCACCACGCATCAAAGCGCGCGAGAGCTCGGGCCATCGAACCGCCCGTGGCCGTCGATGCCGAAGCCGGACTCGTACCCGCGGCGACGGTGGTATCGGTCGCACTGGCGCCTTGCGCAGCCCAAGCGTCGGAAGCGCCAGCGGCGCTCGCCGAAGCCGGCGTAGCCGAAGTCGCCGAACCCGGTGCAGCGGAAGTCCCCGAAGCCGGCGTGGCGCCGTTCGCGACCGGTGCTTCTCCCGCGAGCGGCAAGGTGTCAACGCGCGAGATCGCATCGTCGAGCTTGATCGCGAGGCCCGGCAGGTCGACGGTCGGCGCGGCCTTGAGCTTGTCGATGTCCTGCGCGATCGCCTTGCGCACTTCAAGCATCTGCGGGCCATCGGAATCCGAGAGGGCGAGGCGGCTGTCCGCGCTTTGCAAGGCGAACAGCGCCAGTTGCACATTGCCGGTGAGCTGCAGTTGCTGGCTTGCGCTCGAGAGCATCTGGCCGATCTCGGCCAACGTCCATTCGGCGCGGTTGCGCGCGAGGTCCTGGTACATCGACTGCAAGGCCTGCTGCTGGTTCTGCGCGTCAGCAAGCTTGCCCTCGAGCTGCGAGATGCGGCGATCAGTCTGCGTCACGCCCGCAATCGCCTGGCTGCTCTGCTGCTGGACCGCCAGCGCAGTGCGGTCGCCGCTCTGCTGATGCTCGCTGGTCGTGCGCTCGAAGCGATCGATCTTGTGGTTCAGCGCTAGACCACCGGCGACTGCGCCCAGCGCAATCACCAGCGCAATCCAGGTGAGCACCAGGCGGACACGCGGGTTACCCGCTGGCACCACCCGGTCGGCGCCGCTCGCGCTGAAGCGGGTCGGCGGAACAGCGGCGTGGGGGGGAAGGTCGTTCGGATCAGTCATGCTCGGTGAAGCTCCGCGAGGAGTCGGTGAAACGGCCGGCGAATCCCCGGACCGTGAGGCCTGGCCGCTGTTCGCGGCCGGGCCATCGGTGGCTGATGAAGTAGCAAGTGAAGAAGCCGCGAGCGTCGCCGCGTACGCACACACCGCACGTATCACGGCGGCATCGCCGGCCCCGCTTGTCGTGATGCTACCAAACCCACTCGCGCGCGCCGATTCGGCGATACGCGGATGCGGGGCAATGACGTGCGCGCGATGCAATGCGAGGCGCTCACGCTCGTCGAGATGAATCGCCGCGAGGGTGTCGAGGTTGCGTATGCCCTCGGAACTGCTGAGAACCCAGACATGGGGCCGCCCGGAGAGCAGACGGCGAACCTGCGTGAGTGCGCGCGGATCGGGACTCGGTACGCTGCGTTGGTAAGCCGTGACGATATCGACCTGGGCCTGATGGTCGCGCAGCGTATCGGCAAGCAATTCACGGCCACCGTCGCCCCGGATCAAGAGGACCCGGCGACCGGCGAATGAAGCCAGGCCAAACTCGCGCTCGAGCGCCACGAGCAGGGCTTCGGAGTCGAAGCGAATCAGATCGGGATCGACGGGCGCGTCGGTCGACGTCGAGACAGCGGCATTCGAGACGGATGAAGCGGGCGCAGCCGCCGCCGCGGCAGCAGCGCTGGTCTGCGGATCGACAGGTGGTGGGTCGGCGAAGAGATTGTCGGAGGAGACTCGTTGTGCAGCCGCACGCTGCGCCTGCGCAGGGCTCAAATCGGACGCCGCAGCGGCAACGGGGCTCGCCGCAGGATCGACCACAGGGGCAGTCGCCGAGTTGTCCATCGCACGCAGCCCGCGCCCGAGCTCAGCCGGGTCTGCTGACGCGGCCCCGCCCGGATGCGATCCCGGCGACGAGCCGGCCAGCGCGCTTGCCCCCGAGGTCGACACCGGGTCAGCCTCCATGGCCTGAGCCTGCTCGAGCGCACCGTCCGGGCCGATGACCCGATATGACGGCGAGGCAACCCCGTGCCGCGCGAGCGCAAGCACGCTGCCAGGCCCTATCACCGCCACCGGCAGATCGACCGGCCAGACGCCGGTAAACCGGGCAAAGGTCTGGTCGATCGCGTTCGGAGAGACAAACACCGCCAGCGCATAGCCCGCAAGCTGAGAGAGCGCGGCATCCAGCGAGGCCGGATCGGCGGCCGGCGCGATGCCGATCAAGGGAAAGTCGACCACCTCGAAGCCGGCCGCGCGCAACGGCGCCTCCAGGCCGGCCGACTGGCCGGCCGGTCGCGTCAGCACGACGGTCATCGCGGCGGACACCGGCCGCATCGTGCCCGGATCCTGACGGGTGTCAGGACCGTGATCGTCGCGCTCCGGTGCGTCACCCGGCATCGCCGTGTGTGTACTCATGCGTTCTCGGGCCGAGCAACGTCGCCGCGCACAGCTCGTACGATCTCATGTGCGCCCTGCTCCGCCAGCGCCTCGGCCACTTCAAGGCCCAGCGCGTCGGCAGCCGCCTCGCTGGTCGGCGTCGTACACGCTTCGGCCCTCAAGATCCGCGAACCGTCGGGCATCGCCACAAAGCCGCGCAACAGCAGGCGCTCGCCATGCCAGTCGGCATAGGCCGCCAGCGGCACTTCGCAGCCGCCCGCCAGCGCGCGTGAAACCGCCCGCTCGGCGCTGACCGCATAAGCCGTGCGGACATCGTGAAGCGGCGCAAGCCAGCCAGCGACATCGCCGCGCGCAGACGCGATCTCAATTCCGAGCGCGCCCTGCCCCGCGGCCGGGAGGCTCACTTCAGGTTCGAGCACCGTGCGGATCCGGTCGGCGAGGCCAAGGCGCTTAAGTCCGGCCGCCGCGAGGATGATCGCCGCATAGTCGCCCGCGTCGAGCTTGCGCAAGCGTGTGTCGA
>FTBI01001337.1_pt1 | contig 14588 bp, 13 predicted proteins | sample 1639171 | NCBI WGS metagenome assembly FTBI01 (sample SAMEA3914812, study PRJEB12502) | metagenome | biome: forest; material: soil | place: Canada | collected 2011-07-07 | depth 0.1 m | reverse complement strand
TTCAGCTTGCGCGGATTGTCGACGATATCCAGCGGCATCGCCTTCAGCCCAGCGTCGGCGCGCAGTTTAATCAGACCCTGCGCTTGCAGCAGCAACAATGCCCGGCCTTCATTGGTCGGATCGTTAGGCACCGCGATCGTGCCGCCGGTCTTGATTTGCGCCAGCGACTTCACTTTCTTCGAGTACACCCCCATCGGGAAGTTGAGCGTGTAAGCCACGTTGACGATCTTGTAGCCACGGTCTTTCACCTGGGCTTGGAGATACGGCAGATGCTGGTAGCTGTTGGCGTCGAGGTCCCCGGAAGCCAGTGCGGCATTCGGTTGTATGTAGTCGCTGAATTCCACGATCTGGATATCGAGTCCTTCCTTGGCGGCCACTTTCTTGACCACTTCCATCACTTGGGCATGGGGGCCTGCGGTCACGCCGATCTTGATGGTTTCGGCGCTGGCCGGCGCCGTGAATGCGGCAACAGTAGCGGCAGCCGCGGCCAACGCAACCAACCGTGAACTTACGCGATGAAAAATATGACGGTGAGACATGCGAGATTTCCTTATCCAGGTTTTATTTATGACTCAAGCGACGCACCAGCGCGTCGCCCAGCGACTGCACAACTTGTACAAACACGATCAGAATCAATACAACCGCGCCCATTACCTCGGGCAGAAAACGTTGATAACCATAGCGGATGCCGAGGTCGCCCAATCCGCCGCCACCGATTGCGCCCGCCATCGCGGAGTAGCCTACGAGGCTCACGAAAGTGATCGTCAGACCCGCGACGATCCCCGGCAGCGCCTCGGGCACCAGCACCTTAAAGACAATCTGGCGCGTCGTGGCGCCCATCGCCTGCGCCGCTTCGATCAGCCCGCGATCGACTTCGCGCAATGCCGTTTCGACCAGCCGTGCGATAAAGGGCGCTGCCGCGATCGTCAGCGGCACCACGGCGGCGGCGGTGCCTATCGATGAGCCGACAATGGCTCGCGTCAAAGGAATCACCGCCACCAGCAAAATGATGAACGGCGTGGACCGTACCGCATTGACGACGATACCCATGCCACGGTTCACGGGCAGATTCTGCAGCACGCCGTCGCGATCGGTCAGGTACAACGCCACCCCTAGCGGGACCCCGAAGGCCGCGCCGATCAGGCCGGAAATCCCGACCATCACCAACGTTTCCCAGAACGACTGTACAAACAGGCCGGACATTTCAGTCAACATAATTGATTTCCTCGACCACCACGCCCTGTTGCCGCAAAAATGCGGTCGCCTCGGCCACCTTGCCGGGTTCACCGCCCGCCAACACTGCCAGCGAGCCGAACGCCTGCCCCTGAATTTCATCGATCTGGCCGTGCAGGATATTGAAATCGAGCTCATAGCGCCGGATCGTCTCGGACAGAATCGGCTGATCGACACCCGAGCCGCTAAAGGCCAGTCGCAACAAATGGTCGCGGCCGTTACCGAGGCGGGCCTGCACGCGCTCCTTCATGGCCGGCGGCAAATCCTGCGCGATCACGTCGCCGATCAAGGCGCGCGTCACCTCATGATGCGGCTGCATGAACACTTGCAGCACAGTGCCCTGCTCCACCACGCGCCCTGCGTCGAGCACTGCGACCCGGTCGCACACCTGCTTGATGACGTCCATCTGATGCGTAATCAAGACTATCGTGAGGCCAAGTTCGCGGTTGATTTTTTTCAGCAAATCAAGAATCGAACGTGTGGTTTCCGGATCGAGCGCCGAGGTGGCCTCGTCCGATAGCAGCACCTGGGGCTTGCTGGCGAGCGCGCGCGCTATGCCCACGCGCTGCTTCTGGCCACCGCTGATCTGCGCCGGGTAACGATCCTTCTGAGCGCTCAGGCCCACCAGATCCAGCAAGGGCAGCACCGTCGAGTCGATCTGCGCACGGCTTTTCCCGGCCAATTCGAGCGGCAGCGCCACGTTATCGAAGACGGAGCGTGACGAGAGCAAATTGAAATGCTGGAAAATCATGCCGATCTCGCGGCGCGCCTGGCGCAAACCGCCTGGCGTGAGCGACATCAAGTCTCGTCCGGCCACGATGACACGCCCTTCGCTGGGACGCGTGAGCACATTGATGGTGCGCACCAGGGTGCTTTTGCCGGCGCCGCTGCGGCCGATAATGCCGAACACCTCGCCGGCTGGAATACTCAGGTTGACATCGTGTAAGGCGTCCGTCCAGCCGCGGGGCCCTGCAAACCGTTGCGAGACGTGCTGTAATTCGATCATGTAGGATGTAACGGTGGCACGAGCGTTTCGTATAGGCGTTCGGCCGCCGTCGCTTCAATTCGTTAGCGGAACGCAATTCTACCAAGCGTCGCGCGCCATTCGAAATAACGATTCGAGATGGGCTTATATCGTGCAGAGAGGGTTGCGGCGCGCTTGCGCAACTCGAACTTCTGGAGCAGGACCGGTGTCGGCTTGGATGTCGGCCTATATATCGGCCAGCGCGCGCAGATGCGCGACCACGCTACGACCCAGCGCGGACAGGTTATAGCCGCCCTCGAGACAGCTGACGATGCGGCCCTGTGCGTGTTTGCGCGCGACCTGCATCAACTGCGCGGTGATCCATTCGTAGTCCGCCTCGACCAGAGCCATCCCGCCGACGTCGTCTTCGCGATGCGCGTCGAAGCCGGCCGAGATGAAGATCATCTGCGGCTTGAACGCATCGAGTTGCGGCAGCCACATCAGGTCGATCGCCTCGCGCACCACCAGACCGCCGGTACGCGCCGGCATCGGCAGATTGATCATGTTGGCGGCCGGCGCCTCGGTCCCCGAGAATGGATAGAACGGATGCTGGAAGATGCTGCACATCAGCACGCGCGGATCGCCCGCGAACGCAGCCTCGGTGCCATTGCCGTGGTGCACGTCGAAATCGATGATCGCCACGCGCTTCAAGCCATGCACTTCCAGCGCATGCTTGGCCGCAATCGCCACATTGTTGAAAAAGCAAAAACCCATCGCGTGCGCCGGCTCCGCATGGTGGCCAGGCGGGCGCACCGAGCAGAACGCGTTGTCGTAACGTCCGGCCATCACCGCATCGGTGGCGGCCACCGCGGCGCCCGCGGCCCGCAGCGCCGCCTGCCAGGTATGGGGGTTCATCGTGGTGTCGGGATCGACCTCCGCGTAGCCCGAGACCGGACTCAAGTCTTGCAGATAGTCGACGTGCGCTTCCGTATGGACCCGCAACAGCGATGCGCGCTCGGCGAGCGGCGCATGTTCGCGCGCGAGCAGCGCATCGATCCGACTCGCGATCAGCTGATCGTCGATCGCGGTCAAGCGTGCCGGCGCCTCCGGGTGCCATTCACCCATTTCATGCAGCAAGCAGTCGGGGTGGGAGAAAAATGCTGTAGCCATAGTTTGGGGAGAAAGTGCAAGCGTGGCCGTGTCTTCGTGTTCTTTATGGACAAGTCCTCTTTACCGTAAATTACCACAGCACCGTCGGTTATACTGGACCAAATATCAACCACCCCATAACGGGTTCAACCGCTCCCGCGACTATGACCTTGACGCGTTTGAAACCGGCGCCCGCCTTGGCCCGCACGCTGCTGGCCAGCGCCACCGCCATCCTGTGGTTGCCTCTGTCGAGCCTGGCTCAACAATCCCCACAAACGCTGATGCAGACACCTCTGCAAATATCCCAGCAAACCCCGCTGCAAACCACCGTACCGCCCAGCGCCGCGCCCGCGGCCCCCGGCAGCGCGCCGCCCATGGGCCGTAGTGGCGCGATACCGATGGGCAAGCTGCCGGCCGGCGTGGTTGCGCCGGCGAACCCGATGCAACAGTCGGGCACGGGGGCGGAGGCAGGCACGGCTGCCCCGGCTTCTGGCGTGCAAGGTGCGGCGCCGATGTTCGAAGAAGAGATCGTGCCGCAGCGCTATGCGGACAATCCGGCCGTCGACCTCTTCATCAACGATATGGTGGCACGCTACGATTTCGACGCCGCGTCGCTGCATACGCTCTTCAATCAGGTCAGCTATTCGGCAAGCGCGATCAAGCTGGTGACCCCCGCGCCCATCCCGTTCCGGAAGAACTGGCACGTCTACGAATCGCGTTTTGTCGATCCGATCCGCATCAATGCCGGGCTGCGCTTCTGGCATGACAATGAGGCGGTGTTGCAAAGCGTTTCACAGCAGTACGGCGTGCCGCCCGAGATCATCGTCAGCTTGATCGGGGTCGAAACCATGTACGGTCGTTACATGGGTAATTTCCGCGTGATGGATGTGCTGACGACCCTGGCCTTTGACTATCCGGATACGCCCAACCGCAACGACCGTCAAGCGCTGTTCCGCAAGAACCTGGCCGATTTCCTGATATGGGCGCGTAACGCCGGTATCGATCCGACCACTGTGCGCGGCTCCTATACCGGCGCGATCGGTATTCCGCAGTTCCTGCCCAGCAGCATCATGCAATACGGGGTCAGCTATAGCGGCGCGCACAATGTCGACCTGCGCGGCAATGCCAGCGATGCCATCGCCAGCGTCGCCAACTTCCTCAAGCAACAGGGCTGGCAAAGCGGTCGCCCCATCGTCTGGAAGATCGCGCCCGATACCGGCAGTCAAGGCATCGCGCAGGCGGCCGCGGATGGCCAGGCGCCGCCGCACTGGCCACTCGGCCAGTTGCTGCGGGCCGGGATGGAATTGGATGAACACAACATCGACGTGCCGTCGGAATTGAGCACGCCGGTGACGGTGGTCGATTTGCCGACGCCGGATCTGCCGACCGAATATCTGCTTGGGCTGCAGAATTTCTATGTGTTGACGCGCTATAACCAGAGCTTCTTCTATGCGTCGGCGGTCTATCGCCTGTCAGAACGACTCGCGGCCTTGATGCAGGCCAGTGGTGCGACGCAAACGCCGCCGACCGCCGCGATGGCACCTGCTGCACCGGCCCCGGCAGCGCCCAGTCCATGGCCCGCGGTCGCCCCCTATCCATCCGCCCAGCCGGCCAACGCGAACCCGGCACCGGCTCCGACCCAGCCACAGGCAGCACCGTTGATGCCTTCTACCGGTATCACGCCGCCGCTGCAATCGCAGCAACAGTAACGGCAACCGTCCGCGGGAAACACGGCCTCAGGCCTGTGAGTCCGGCGGACGCTAAAACTCAGGCAGGAAACACGCCGGTCGACAGATAGCGGTCGCCGCGATCGCAGACCACGAAGACAATGGTCGCATTTTCCACTTCGTGCGACAACCTCAGCGCAACCTCGCACGCGCCTGCCGAGGAAATGCCGCAGAACACCCCCTCCACCGCGGCCAGCTTGCGCGCCATCGCTTCCGACGCCGACTGGCTCACGCTCTCGATGCGATCGATCCGACTGCGATCGTAGATCTTCGGCAGATACGCCTCGGGCCACTTGCGGATACCCGGAATGCGCGACCCCTCCTCAGGCTGGGCGCCGATGATCTGGATCGCCGGATTCTGCTCCTTAAGATAGCGCGACACGCCCATGATGGTGCCGGTGGTGCCCATCGCCGACACGAAGTGGGTGATGCGCCCTTCCGTGTCGTGCCAGATTTCCGGGCCGGTGGTCTCGTAATGAGCCAGCGGATTATCGGGATTGGCGAACTGGTCGAGTATGATGCCGCGGCCTTCACGTTGCATCTGTTCGGCGAGATCGCGCGCATATTCCATCCCGCCCTTGACCGGCGTCAGAACGATTTCGGCGCCATAGGCGGCCATGCTCTGACGTCGCTCCAGCGACAGATCCTCGGGCATGATCAGGATCATCTTGTAGCCCCGGATTGCGGCCGCCAAGGCCAATGCGATACCGGTATTGCCGCTCGTCGCTTCGATCAGCGTGTCGCCAGGCTTGATGCGGCCGCGCCGCTCGGCATGCTTGACCATCGACAAGGCCGGACGATCCTTGACCGAGCCGGCGGGGTTGTTGCCTTCCAACTTGCCGAGTATCACGTTGTTGCGGCGGCGCGTTTCGTCGTCGGGCACCCGCACCAGTTGTATCAGCGGGGTATTGCCTATAGTGTCTTCTATGGTTTTGTAAGTCATGGCCCGATTTGTCGATAGGTCGATAGGTGATGCGTCGGAAATATCCGTTGTTGCGTCGTCTGATGCGATCCGGCCCAGCCGGATGGTCGCGCCGCATCCGGGTTCTGCCCCGGGTTCTGCCCGATGAATTCGGTCTGATGCGGCGCCAGCGTACATCGAATTGTAATGCAGGGTTCGCCGACGTGCCGGGAGGCGCCACGCCCCCCCGGCCCGATCTTGCGTGCGAGCGCCTATCGCGATGCGCGACAAGCCGGGCTGCCGAGCTACTTCTTGCCTGATTTGCCGGACTTGCTCGGCTTGCCGTCGCGCTTGGCGGTATCCGCGCCAGCGCTGCCCGGCACCGAGAGGCCCTGGACCTCCAGCTTGTTCAGCGATTTCGCACCCAGACCCTTGACGCGCGCGGACAGGTCGTCCGCATTTTTGTACGGACCATGCGCATTGCGCTCGTCGACGATGGCGCGGCTCGTCGACGGGCCGATGCCCTTGAGCGCCTGCAATTGCGCCTCGGTGGCGGTGTTGATGTCGACCGCAGCGAGCGCGGTGCCGAACCACGCGAACAGCAGCAGTGGCGATAGCTTGCTTTTGAACATGAGGACTCTCCGAAGTCAGGGTCGGATTCCGCCCGCGCGGAATGGCGGGCAGAACGAGTCCTCAATGTAGCGTTTGGCTTGCGGCCTTTACAGCTGGCCGATCAGCCAGTGCATATAGCGCTCGACGCCCTGCTGCACGTCGAGAAACGGCGCGTCGTAGCCGATTGCGCGCAGGCGCGAGGGATCGGCCTGGGTAAAGCATTGGTATTTGCCGCGCAGCGCATCGGGAAATGCCACGTATTCGACCAGGCCTTGCGCCACCAGTTGATCGAGCGTCAGTGCTGGCTTGCCTTCGAGCGCGCGCAGCGTATTCACCACCGCCACCGCGATATCGTTGAACGGCTGGGCCCGGCCGGTACCGAGATTGAAGATGCCGGACTTTTCGGGATGGTCGTAGAAATGCAGCTTGACCTTGACCAAATCCTCGACCGAGATGAAGTCGCGCGTCTGTTGGCCGGCCGCATAGCCGTTGTATTCGCCAAACAGCTTGACTCGCCCTTCGGCTCGGAACTGGTTGAAGTGATGGAAAGCGACCGACGCCATGCGCCCCTTGTGGGACTCGCGCGGCCCGTACACGTTGAAGTAGCGAAAGCCGGCAACCTGGCTCGTGGCCGGCAGGATGCGGCGCACCTTCTGGTCGAACAGGAACTTCGAGTAACCGTAGACGTTGAGCGGGCGCTCAGAGGCGCGCTCTTCGATGAAGGTCTCGGAGCCGCCGTAGATCGCGGCCGACGACGCATACAGCAGCGGAATGCCTTGGGCCAGGCACGCATCGAGCACATCGCTCGAGTAGCGGTAGTTGTTGTCCATCATGTAGCGGCCATCATGCTCCATCGTGTCGGAGCATGCGCCTTCATGGAACACCGCGCGCACGGCGCCGAACTGCCCGCGCGCAAAACGCGCGACGAATTCGGTCTTGTCGAGATAATCGCCGATCTCGCAATCGACCAGGTTCAGGAACTTGTCGGCACGCGTGAGATTGTCGACCGCGATAATCTCGCGCTCGCCGCGCTCGTTGAGCGCCTTGACCAAATTGCTGCCGATAAAGCCGGCCGCGCCGGTGATGATAACGGTCATGGGTTTCCTGGATCGTCCTGTAGCGGAGATGGAGTAAACGTACGCCTTACGCGCCGGGCGGGAACAGTTCGTCGTAATCGACGGTCGCGGTACCGAGCTTGCCCACCACCACCGCGCCCGCGCGATTGGCGTAGACCACCGCGTCGGCAAGCGCCACGCCGGCGCCCAGCATGGCGGCAACCGTCGCAATCACGGTGTCGCCGGCGCCCGAAACGTCATACACTTCGCGTGCTTCGGCCGGCGCGTGCAGCACGCCGGCATCGCTGTACAGCGACATTCCTTCCTCGGAGCGCGTCAACAGCAGTGCTCCCAGCTCCAGCTCGGCGCGCAGTGCGGCGATGCGGGCGGTCAAATCTTCTTCCGAATGCCAGCGCCCGATCACATCGCGCAGTTCGCCGCGGTTCGGCGTGATCAGCGAGGCGCCGCGGTAGCGCGCCCAGTCGTCGCCCTTGGGATCGACCAGCACCATACGGCCGGCGGCACGCGCGTTCGCGATCATTTTCGTGACGTGAGTCAGGCCACCCTTGGCATAGTCCGACAGCAGCACCACCCCGTAGTTCGGCAGCAGAGCGTCGAAGCGCGCCAAGCCCGCGAGCAGAACCTCGTGGTTGGGCGTGTTCTCGAAATCGAGGCGCAGCAACTGCTGCTGGCGCGACAGCACCCGCAGCTTGATCGTGGTCGGCAGCGCCGGGTCGCGCTCCAGATGCGCGTCGACACGGCTTTCGCCGAGCAACTGAACGATGCGCTGGCCCGGCTCGTCGTTGCCGACCACGCACAGCAGGCCGGCATTTGCGCCGAGCGCCGCCACATTGCGCGCCACGTTGGCGGCGCCGCCCAGGCGCTCCTCGACGCGCTGGACGTGTACCACCGGCACCGGCGCTTCGGGGGAAATGCGATTCACGTCGCCGAACCAATATCGGTCGAGCATCACATCGCCGACCACCAGCACGCGTGCGGCGGCCAGGCGCTCGCGCGCGACCGGCGGTAGCGGTGCCGGCTGCCGGCTTGGACTGTTTACACTCAGGCTCACTATACGGCCTCCTTGCTGCCCGATGCCTTCGATGCAGTCTTCGATGCGATCGTCGGCACGGTCGCCGCATTGTTGCGGCCGATCGCATGATACTCGACGCCCAGTTCGCTCATCGCGCCCGGTTCGTACAGATTGCGGCCGTCGAACACCAGCGGGATCTTGAGCTTGTGCTTGAGCAAGGCGAAATCGGGACTCTTGAAAGCCTTCCATTCCGTCACGATCACAAGCGCGTCCGCGCCTTCCACCGCCGCCATCTGCGAGGTGGCGAAATGCAGGCGCGCGCGTGCTTGCGGCTGGTCGGCCAAATCCAGTTCCAATACCCGTCGCGCCTCGTCGAGCGCGACCGGATCATAGGCGGTCACCGTCGCGCCGCGTGCGAGCAGATCGGCGATCAGCGGACGGCTGGGCGCTTCGCGCATATCGTCGGTATTCGGTTTAAACGCCAGCCCCCACAAAGCGAAGTGCTTGCCATGCAGATCCTCGCCCAGGCGTTGCGTGATCTTGCCCACGAGGACACGCTTTTGTGCTTCGTTGACTGCTTCGACCGCGTGCAGGATGTGCAGATGCTGTGCATTCTCGCTGGCCGTGCGCACCAGCGCTTGCACGTCCTTGGGAAAACACGAGCCACCGTAGCCGCAGCCGGCGTAGAGGAAGTCGTAGCCGATGCGCGGATCCGAGCCGATGCCGCGACGCACGGCCTCGATGTCGGCGCCGACGCGGTCGGCCAGGTTCGCCATTTCGTTCATGAAGGAAATGCGCGTGGCCAGCATCGCATTGGCCGCATACTTGGTGAATTCGGCAGAACGCACGTCCATGTAGAGCGTGCGCTCGTGATTGCGGTTGAACGGTGCGTACAGGCGCTTCATCTTCTCGCGTGCGACCTCGCCCAATTTGTCGGCATCGCAGCCCAGCACAATGCGATCGGGACGCATGAAATCGTCGACCGCCGCGCCTTCCTTCAGGAATTCGGGGTTGGACACCACCGAGAACTGGTGCTTGACGCCGCGCTGCGCCAGTTCCTCGCGTACCGCCTGCGCCACCTTGGCGGCGGTGCCGACCGGCACCGTCGACTTGTCGACGATCACCTTGAAGCCATCCATATGGCGCCCGATATTGCGCGCCGCCGCCAGTACGTATTGCAAGTCGGCCGAGCCGTCTTCGTCAGGCGGCGTACCGACCGCGATGAACTGAACCTCGCCGTGAGCAACGCTGGCCGCGACATCGGTCGAGAACTGGATGCGGCCGGCCTCGCGGTTGCGCGCGATGATTTCCTGCAGCCCCGGCTCGTGGATCGGCACGCCGCCGTCGTTGAGGATCTCGATCTTGCGTGGGTCGACGTCAAGGCAGAACACATCGTTACCGATCTCGGCGAGGCATGCGCCGGTCACCAAGCCCACATAACCCGTTCCGATGATGGTGATTTTCATAGGTATTCAGCAAAAAATTGAAGCGATATTTTAATGGCATCGGATAAGAGACAGATCGCGATACGAGGCTTGGACTGGAGCGCCAGCACCGACCGGCATGGTGCCATTGCCTGTGTTCGTAATCCGCGTGTTTGTTATCCGACTCCCGGCCCTCAATGCGCCATTCCGTCACGATCCTGTCAATGGCTCGACACGCCGCGGCGCGTAGCTTTCCCAATTGCTGCAGCCTGGACACTGCCAATAGAACAAGCGAGCCCGGAAACCGCAGCTCTGGCAGGTGTAGCGCGGCAGGTTCTTGGTGCGCTGGATCACCAGTTTGCGCATCAGATCGAGCTCGGTGCGGCGCGGCTCGTCGGCCTGTGCGATATGCGCGTCCAGCAGGCGTATCATGCCGGACACATTGGGCGCCTTTTCCATCTGCTCGCGCGCGAGTACCTGCGCCGCTGCGGCGCCGTGCAGGTCGGCGATATATTTGAACGCGATATCCAGCAGATCGCTCAACGGATATTTCTCGAGATAGGCCGACAGCAGCTGCGCACCCTCGGCCTGTTGACCGAGCGAGGTATAAGCCTGCATCACGCGCTCCGCGATCAAATTCAGATACTGAGGGTTCTGATGCTCGACCTGCTTCCAGCAGGCGAGCGCTGCGATTCCATTGCCGCCTGCTTGCTCTACATCGCCCAGCAGTATCGTCGCGCGGACGTTGACCGAATTGGCCTGCAGCGCCAATTCGAGCTCCGCGCGCGCTTGTTCGGGCTGCTTGCGCTTGAGCGCTTCCTGCGCCAATTCGCAACGGAACTGCGAGATCTCCTTGGCAAACGACTGCACGCCTCGATCCTGCAGCCCCTTAGCGGCTTCGATCGCGCGCGGCCAATCCTTCTCGATTTCGAAAATGGTCAGCAGGCAGCGCTGCGCCTCGATTTCGTACTGTCCCGTGTCCAGTTGCTGGAACGTCTCTTCGGCGCGATCGAGCAGACCTGCCTTCAGAAAATCCTGGCCCAGCTCATACAGCGCATGGTCACGCTCATTGACCGGCAGGTCCATCCGGTTCAGTAGATTCTGGTGTACGCGTATCGCGCGCTCGGTCTCGCCCCGGCGCCGGAACAGGTTGCCGAGCGCGAAATGCAGTTCGGTCGTTTCCGGATCGAGCTTGACCACCTCGATGAACGCATCGATCGCCTTGTCGGGCTGTTCGTTGAGCAGGAAATTCAGACCGCGGAAATACGAGCGCGGCAGATTCGAGCTTTCCGACAGCAAATGCTTGAGATCGAAACGCGCCGCCATCCACCCCAGGCCGAAAATGACCGGGATCAGCAACAACCACCAATAATCTAGATCCATGAATCAACGCTATCGGCCGACACGCAAGCGCGCCGCCTGGCTATGCAACGGTTAACGACGCGACTCGGCTCACCCGCGGGCCGGGTCGGCTTGACATCCGCGACCTCGAACGCAAGGTTTTACATCTGCGGCGGCGATTGCTCGGGCTGCGGGCGCGGGACGCGCGCGCTCTTCAGCTCGCGCTTGAGCCGGCCGTTTTCCAGTTTATGGCGAAATAGCGCCGGCGTGGCCGATAGCAACCCCGCCAGCAGACCCACCATGAAAAACGCCAGACCGATCAGGATCAGCGGGGCGGTCCAGGGGTGGCCAAGATAGAAGTTCAACGTCGCCGGCTGCCTATTCGCCAGGGCGAGGATCAGCAGGACGCCGAACACCAGGATGCGTATCAGCCAAACGAAGAACTTCATGCGCAACGCTCCATACGCGCCGTCAGGGCGCAATCAGAGTCCGGGGGCGCTCCGCCTCACGCTGCCGCGGACAACTAGCATCATTGTAAAGGAAAGGGGGACATTGCCCCATATTGGACGGCGCCTCACAACTCACCGGATATAGGGATGCTGAGCGGTGGCGCGCCACTGTCAGAATAAAGGTCCGAATTCGGGCTGCCAAGCTTGGAATCAAACGCGAACTTAAGCGGGGCCCGAAAAGAAAAACCCCACAGCGGCGCGATGCCGATGCAGGGCGTGTATAGCGTTCGCGAGCTGCGACTCGAATATGGTGACGCACAGCGCGTGCATGCACGGCTGCACGTACGACTCTTTACGCGTCACCTGCTGTGTCAGGCTTCAGCGGCTCGCCCGCGCGCCGATCGACGCGCTCGCGCAATTCCTTGCCAGGTTTGAAGTGCGGTACGAATTTCTCCGGCACCAACACCTTTTCACCTGACTTCGGATTGCGCCCGACTCGCGACGGGCGGCGATTCAGGCCGAAACTGCCGAAACCGCGAATTTCAATACGATGACCGCGGGCCAAGGCCTCGGACATCGCATCGAGCATCGTCTTGACCGCGAAATCCGCATCTTTTAATACCAGTTGCGGAAATCGCGCAGCCAGATGAGCGACCAACTCGGATTTGGTCATAGATCGGACACCAACCTGGCGATCTTATTGGCTCTGTCCGTCCAGCTTGGCCTTCAACAGCGCGCCGAGATTCGTCGTACCGGAGGCTGCCGCGCTGTCCGTCGCCAGTTTCTGCATCGCCGATTGCGTCTCGACAACATCCTTTGCCTTGATCGACAAGTTGATGCCGCGCGACTTGCGGTCGATGTTGATGATGACGACGTTGACCGTTTCGCCTTCCTTCAGAACGTTGCGGGCATCTTCCACGCGATCCTGCGAGATTTCCGAAGCGCGCAGGTAGCCTTCGATGTCGCCCCCCAGCGCGATCACTGCGCCCTTGGCATCGACAGTCTTGACGGTACCGGTCACGTGCGCGCCCTTGTCGTTCATCGCGACATAGTTGCTGAAGGGATCGCCGTCCAGCTGCTTGATGCCCAGCGAGATGCGTTCCTTCTCCACGTCGATACCGAGCACCACTGCCTCGACTTCGTCGCCCTTCTTGTACTTGCGCACGGCTTCTTCGCCGGTTTCGCTCCACGACAGGTCCGACAGGTGGACCAGGCCGTCGATGCCGCCGGGCAGACCGATGAACACGCCGAAGTCGGTGATCGACTTGATCGCGCCTTGCAGCTTGTCGCCCTTCTTGAAGTTGCGGCTGAAATCGTCCCAGGGATTCGGCTTGCACTGCTTCATGCCCAGGCTGATACGGCGGCGGTCTTCATCGATTTCGAGAACCATGACTTCGACTTCGTCGCCCAACTGGACAACCTTCGACGGGGCCACGTTCTTGTTGGTCCAGTCCATTTCGGACACGTGAACCAGACCTTCGATGCCCGATTCGACTTCAACGAACGCGCCGTAGTCGGTGATGTTGGTGATCTTGCCGAACAGGCGGGTACCCGACGGGTAGCGGCGAGCAATGCCTTCCCACGGATCGTCGCCCAGCTGCTTGATACCCAGCGAGACGCGGTTCTTTTCCTGGTCGAACTTGAGGATCTTGGCGGTAACTTCCTGGCCGACTGTCAGCACTTCGCTCGGGTGACGCACGCGACGCCATGCGATGTCGGTGATGTGCAGCAGGCCGTCGATGCCGCCCAGATCCACGAATGCGCCGTAGTCGGTGATGTTCTTGACCACGCCTTCGACGATCGCGCCTTCCTTCAGCGTCTCGAGCAGCTTCGCGCGCTCTTCGCCTTGGGTCGCTTCGATGACTGCGCGGCGCGACAGCACCACGTTGTTGCGCTTGCGGTCCAGCTTGATCACGCGGAATTCGAGGGTCTTGCCTTCGTACGGCGTGGTGTCCTTGACCGGACGGGTGTCGACCAGCGATCCCGGCAGGAAGGCGCGAATGCCGTTGACCATCACGGTCATGCCGCCCTTGACCTTGCCGGTGATCGTGCCGGTCACCAGTTCGTTGTTGTCCAGCGCTTTTTCCAGCGACAGCCACGAAGCCAGACGCTTGGCTTTGTCGCGCGACAGGATGGTGTCGCCGTAGCCGTTTTCGAGCGCGTCGATCGCAACCGACACGAAATCGCCCGCCTGCACCTCGACCTCACCTGCGTCGTTCAGGAACTCTTCGAGCGGAATGTAGGCTTCGGACTTCAGACCCGCGTTGACGACCACGAAATTGTGGTCGACACGCACGACTTCGGCGGAAATGACTTCGCCGGCGCGCATGTCTTGCCGGGTCAGCGACTCTTCGAAAAGGGCCGCAAAGGATTCGGTATTGGAGGTGGAGGTTTGAAGGTCGGACATAAGTTTCTGCACTTGCATCGCGGTTGGCGAACCGGCGGCCCACTGGGCACAACCGGCATATCGGCGCCTGCCGAAATGCGGGGTTGAAGGTTAAACACACTCCGGTACGCCTGGGACGCAGCCGGAACACTTGTTGCTACGGTACTGCCTACTGCATCAAAACTGCGACTGCCGCGGCTCTTGGGCCGCGCACACTGTATTCGGATACTTCAGGATCCAGGGCCGGGCAATTGCGAGGTCACGCGTACGTGTCGCCTCGCTTATCGCCTTGCCTGTCACCGCGCTTCTCGCCG
>FTBI01002013.1_pt1 | contig 14618 bp, 17 predicted proteins | sample 1639171 | NCBI WGS metagenome assembly FTBI01 (sample SAMEA3914812, study PRJEB12502) | metagenome | biome: forest; material: soil | place: Canada | collected 2011-07-07 | depth 0.1 m | reverse complement strand
GCGTCGAGAAGATCATCAACGACCTGATCGCGATGGACTTCGAATACATCGTGTGCGATTCGCCTGCCGGTATCGAATCGGGCGCGTTGCTGGCCATGCACTTCGCCGATGAAGCGCTGATCGTGACGAACCCGGAAGTATCGTCGGTGCGCGACTCGGACCGCATTCTGGGCATTCTGTCGTCGAAGACCAAGCGTGCCATCGAAAGCAAGGAGCCGATCAAGGAGCACCTGCTGATCACCCGCTACAACCCGAAGCGTGTGAGCGAAGGCGAAATGCTGTCGCTTACCGACATCCAGGAAATCCTGCGCATCGACCTGATTGGCGTGATTCCTGAATCGGAAGCGGTGCTGCATGCATCGAATCAAGGCTTGCCCGCAGTGCATATGGACGGCACCGACGTCGCAGAGGCCTATAAAGATGTCGTGTCGCGTTTCCTCGGCGAGCAGAAATCGCTTCGCTTTACCGATTACCAGAAGCCGGGCCTGTTGCAGCGCCTCTTCGGCACCAAGTAAGGGGAGCGCACGTAATGTCGATTCTTTCGTTTTTGCTGGGCGAGAAGAAGAAGTCCGCGTCGGTAGCGAAGGAACGCCTGCAGTTGATCATCGCGCATGAGCGCGCCGGCGGCCACGCGCCTGCCGATTATCTGCCGGCGTTGCAACGCGAACTGGTCGCCGTGATTTCGAAGTACGTGAAGATCTCCGATGAAGATATTCGCGTGAGTCTCGAGCGCCAGGATGACCTCGAAGTCCTCGAGGTCAAGATCGAAATCCCGCAGGCCTGATTTTCGCCAGGCCTCGTTCCTGAAGGGTCTGCTTCAGGCTGGTTTTCTTCAAGATGTTCAAACGCTTTGCCGCGACCTGTGGCCGTGGCAAAGCACCTCCTCCGGCCGGATCGCGCCGGAAATATTCCGTTGCACTTCCGGGCTGCGCGTTACGTGTTGGCGGTCAGCCAAATCGTGACCTCGCGCATTAAGGGAGTAACGCCCTCGCTGGCGCCTTTAAACAGAGGAGAACATGAATAAAACCTTTCGCTTGCTGCTCGCTCAGGCTTTGATTGCTACGGCCGGCGCCACGGCAGTCGCCTCGGCATCCGCTCAGGTTGTCGTGATCGCGCCGAACGCGCCGCCTCCGGTGCGCTACGAAGCCGTACCGGTTGCACGCCCGGGCTTTGTGTGGGATCAGGGCCACTGGCGCTGGGATCACGGCCACTACGTGTGGATCGGCGGTCACTGGCAACGTGAACGCGTCGGGTACCACTGGGTGCCGGGCCACTGGGTCGCGCATGGCCCGAACTATCGCTGGATCGAAGGCCACTGGGGCTAAGCATCTGCGGGAGCGCATCGCGTCGGCGATGCGCGCTGACGCATCCCTGGCGTCAGCGCAGGCTGAGCCTTAACGCTCCAGCACGCGCCGCGAACCTTTCGTCTTTTAGCTAGCTTGACCGGACGAACGCTCGCGACATCATCCAACTAACGAGCGAAGCGTCAATCAGCGCGTTGTCAAAGCGCAGGTTGTGCGCGCGCTCGCGGAGAGAAAACATGAAAAGAAATCTTTTGGCGATTGTCCTGGTGGCGATCACACTGGCGGGCTGCGTCGTCGTGCCGGGCAGGCCGATGTATGTCCGGGCTGCTCCCGTTGTGATCTATTGAGCGTTTCGGGCAACGCGAGCGTCGGCACACCAACGACGCGTGGATTATCGCGGCGGCGCGTCGACTTCGTCGGCTGCGTCGTCTTCGGCGGGGGTGTCGTTGTCGATTAGCGCCTCGGGGACTTCCGGCACAGGCGCCGGGGCCGGCTGCGGCAACGGCGCCATGTAACGTTCAGAAAGCGCTTCATACAAGGGCGGTGCAAAGAAGCGCGACACCCGGCTTGCGATCAACGCGGTGGCCATCAGCGAGATAACGAGCGCATGGCCGTTGATCATCTCCATCACGATCACAAACGATGTGATCGGCGCCTGGGTGACGGCCGCGAGATAGCCGACCATCGCGAGCGCGATCAGCATCTGCAATTGCATGCTGCCAAATACCATGTGCAGCAGATTGCCCAAACCCGCGCCAATCGAAAGCGACGGCGCGAAGATACCGCCGGGAATGCCCGGCAGATACGAGCCGACCATGGCGATCATCTTCAGGAACGGATAGAACACTGACAACTGCTCACGTCCGTCGAGCAAGCCACGCGCTTCCGCGTAGCCACTGCCAAAAGTGAGGCCGCCGGAAATCACACCGACTACCGCGATCACGAGTCCGCACACGGCTGCGAAAGCAACCGGGCGAGCGCTGTGCAACTGGCGTAACGGCGCGGGAATCCAGCGCCCTGTGTTGAGCAGCAGCCAGCAGAAAAAGCCGCCGGCGACGCCGGTGACGATGCCGGTGAGCAGCACCGCGACGGCAAGCAGATCCGGAAAATGCGTACCGATCTGAATAGTGCCGAAATACGTGTAGTTACCGTTTAATCCGAGTGCGATGACCCCGGCAATGATGATGGCCGTGATCAGCACGCCACTCGCTCGCGCCTCGAAGCTGCGCGTGAGTTCCTCGATCGCGAAGATGATCCCGGCGAGCGGCGTATTGAATGCGGCGGACAGGCCCGCCGCGGCGCCTGCCAGTACGAGCTGCCGCTCGATAAGCGCATTTGAGCGCGGATAGAGGCGCCGCAGATTGAACATCAGCGCCGCGCCAACCTGCACCGTGGGTCCTTCACGGCCAATCGTAAAGCCGCCGAGGATGGCGAGAAACGACACCAGTATCTTGCCAAACAGGATGCGAAACGACAGCAGGCGCGCGCCGTATTCGCCGGGCTTGGCGTGCAGGGTTGCAATCACTTGTGGAATGCCGCTCCCCTCTGCACCGCGAAAGAACTTACGCGTGAGCCACACCGATGCTGCCGCGACTGCAGGCGTCACGATGAGCGGCAGCCAGAAGTGTCGATGCTCCATGGCCTGGAACTGGGCGAAACCGAAATCGATGAGTCGCGCGTACAGCACGGCGACAAGCCCGACGACGATCGCGCCCAGCCAGAACACGCCATATTGGCGCCACAGACGCCGGGCGCGCCGCATGATGCCTGGGGAGAGAAATGGCAATGCCCGCATAAGATTTTGCTTTGGCAAAGGTTGGAGTATAACGGCCGAATAAGGCGCGCGACCGTCTGAAAGTGAATTGAAAATCGGCCGGTTTCGTGTGGTTGGCGGTCTATTTTCGGTGCGCGTTAAAGCCTGCACCGCAAGAATCGGGAACGAAGCGCAATGGGCCGAGCCGCCCCGTGCGGCTGGGAAATCCTGCGGTCAGCTATAAGGTCAACCGGTAGATCAACCGATCGTCAGCTAAAATGCCGGTGCGATCGAAACTGTAATGGGCCTATCAATGAAGCGAATTCTTATCGTCAAAGTGACTTCACTGGGCGATATTGTGCAGGCACTGCCGGTTATCGCCGATATCAAACGGGCTTTTCCGGGAGTGCAGGTCGACTGGGCGGCAGACGAAGCGTTTGCTGAGGTGGTCCACTGGAGTCAGAGCGTGGATCGGGTGCTCTGCGCGCCGCTGCGGCGCTTCAAGAAAGCGCGGCGTTGGGCGGATTTCAAGGCCATCGCGGCATCTATCGGCGAATTGCGGGCTTACCGCTACGATTACATTCTCGATATTCAGGGCGTGTACAAGAGCGCGATCATCGCGTTTCTGGCGCGCTCGTCACGGCGTTTCGGTTACCAGTCCAAAGACCTCGGTGAACGCGGCGCCGCTTTTGCGTACACCGGCCGTTTCGGCCCGCGTCCGGCCGGCAATGCCTGGCAGGGCATGCGCATCAGCGTGGGCGAAGTGCTCGGCTATCAGCCCGAGGGGCCGTCCATCTACGATTTGAAACTGCCGCAAGGCGACACGGGGCCATTCGGGACCGCTGAGCTCGGCAATGCTCCCGTCGCGGCGCTGTTTCACGCCACCTCGAAAGACGACAAGAAATGGCCCGTCGATCATTGGGCCGCAGTGGGCTGCGAGCTGGTGCAGCGTGGTTTTCGTATCGTGTTGCCGTGGGGTTCCGCTGGCGAGCGTGAAGAGGCGGTTGCCATCGCGGCGAAAGTGCCGGGCGCAACGGTGTTGCCGCAAATGACCGTAGATGGGATTGCACGAATGATCGATGCGTGCGCGCTGGTGATCGGCACGGACACCGGTTTTGTCCACGTCGCCCACGCACTGCAAAAACGCACGGTGATGATTTTTGTGGCTACTTCGCCGTCTCACTTCGGCATCGAGGCGCCGTTCCGTTCGATCTCCATTGGCGACGGCCATTCCGTGCCGCCGATCAGCGAAGCGCTGCGCGCGATCGATTATGTCCATACCGATCCGCTGTCGCCAGGCGGCATGACGGCACATCCCGCTGCGACGGCCTGATACGGCTTGATGCCTGCCTGATTCGGCGGTCGCGCAACGTCTTCCGCCCACCTCAAAAGAAAAAAGGCGCGACACGCTAAGCGCTCGATTAGCTGAGCACCGCCGTGGCGCGCCTCAGAAAACGCCCACGTCGGGGAACAGCGGGCGGAGAGGATCCTGCAATGAACAAACGGGCACTACATCTATACAGACTGCGTGTGGCTCGCTGAGTTCCGTGGTCGGCGTCCATGACGCTTCGGTTGACGTGTCTTGACCGCAAGCCAGCCATTTGTGTGACTCGTTGAGTTCCGTCGTCGGCTCCATGCTGCTTCGGTTGTCGTGTGTTGACCGCGAGCCAGCCATTTGCGTGGCTCGTTGAGTTCCGTCGTCGGCTTCATGACGCTTCAGTTGTCGTGTGTTGACCATAAGCCAGCCATTTGTGTGACTCGTTGAGTTCCGTCGTCGGCTCCATGCCGCTTCGGTTGTCGTCTCTTGACCGCAAGCCAGCCATTTGTGTGGCGCCGCTCGTATTACATAGCTGTTAGAAGTGTCGCTTTTGGTTGGCCCTGTTAAAGGGCCGCACATCGCATCACGTCACACCACGGGAGGGAAATTTTCCCGGCTGTAGTGCGCTCACGACGAGCCAGGCGGTAAAGCGGAACGACGCGCTTCGCCCACAGGCGGCTACAGCAGCGACACCGTGCATTCTTTTGAAAATAAGCGGCGCGTCTACAGCGCGCTCGCAGTCTGCATTTCCCTCGAACAGTTTTTCGCACGCGACGTTTTTGATCGGCGAGACATGTAACGCCGTGCTCATCATCACTTACAAAATGCAACGCTTGCGCCTCGCAGCATCGTGTCCAATCAACACCATTCGAGGAACACTCGAATGACACTGACTCGATGGAGAGAACAACATGAAACGCTTGACGCTGACTTTGATTGCGGGCGCGCTGCTGGCGGCGGCGCTGGGTGGCTGCGTGATTGCGCCAGCGCCGGGGTACTACGGCGGCGGCTACCATCACCACTACTACGATTGACGAAGGCAGGGCAGGGCAGGGCAGGGCAGGGCAGGGCAGGGCAGGCGATAGCGATAGCGACGGCGAACGTACGACGGTACGACGGTACGACGCAGGCGACAGGCACTTCAGGGAGAAGCAGGGAGAGAAGCAGGGAGAGAAGCAGGGAGAGAAAGGAGCGGCCCAGCGATCAGCGCGGCGAACCGACCGCGCGACGCTGGCTGACGCGATCAGGTGCGGCTTAGCTCAACATCATCTCGAAGGCGACGACCGCGACGATTGCGGCGACGTTGGCAGCAAGGGCTTCGAGAAAGATGGCTTTCCAGCTTGACGGGCGAAAGCGCAGGGCGAGCAGTAGCGAACACAGCAGCGCCAGCGCAATGATCATGACGATGTCTGAGTTCTGGAGATGAATGTTCATGGTTGCCTCCTTGCTCACCGCGTTATTGATCGGGTTTCGGTTTGGCTCGACTCAAGTATCGTTGGCGCTTTCGTAGCGTTTGCCGTTGCGTCAAACGATTTGATTGGAGTATAGGCACGCCCAAAAACCATGCAAGCACGGAACGCTGGCAGGAGGGCAACCTTAGCCACGCGGCCTGTGGAGAAAGCCTGCAGAGAAAATAAGACAAGACAGCGACGCAGGTGCACCCGGCACACCCGCGTCGCGAGAGAGGAAGGCTTTACATCAAACGGCTATCGCGCGTCTCGCGCATGCAAAGCACACCGAGCAGACTGACCGCTGCGGCAATCGAAACGTAGGCGCCCACCCAGCTCAAGCCGCCATGTGCGGCCAGCACCTGGGCGATATACGGCGCGACCGACGCGCCAAGAATACCGCCCAGGTTGTAGGCGACGCCCGCGCCGGTATATCGCACGTTGGTGGGAAACAGTTCGGGCAGCAGCGCGCCCATCGGCGCGAAAGTTACGCCCATCAGGAACAGTTCGATCACGAGGAACAACAGTACCAGCGGCATCGAACCACTGCCGAGCAACGGCGCCATCGTGAAGCCCGACAGGATCGCGGCGAGGATGCCGACGATCAGCACAGGCTTGCGGCCATAGCGGTCGCTGGCCCACGCCGAGAGTGGCGTGGCCAGCGCCATGAACAACACCGCGACGCATAGCAGGCCGAGGAAGCTTTGACGCGGAATATGCAGCACCGACACACCGTACGACAGCGAAAACGTCGTGGCGTTGTAGAAGAGCGTGTAGCACACCACCATCGCGAGGGCACCCAGCAGCGTCGGCCACCAGTACTGGGAAAACAGCGTGGCGATCGGCACCCGCACGCGCTCGTCGCGCTCAATGGCGGCGCGAAACGCCGGGGTCTCAGCGATCTTCAGACGCACGTACAAACCGAGCGCGACCAGCACCGCGCTGACGATGAACGGCACGCGCCAGCCCCAGCTACGGAACTGCTCGTCCGAGAGCGATAGCGCGAGACCGAAGAACAGGCCATTCGAAGCCAGGAAGCCAATCGACGGCCCGAGCTGCGGGAACATGCCGAACCAGCCGCGCTTGCCGGGCGGCGCGTTTTCGGTGGCAAGCAGCGCAGCGCCGCCCCATTCGCCGCCAAGGCCGATGCCCTGTCCGAAGCGCAGGACGCACAAGAGGATCGGTGCGAGGCTGCCGATTGAGTCGTAGCCGGGCACGAAGCCAATCAGCGTAGTGGACACGCCCATCACCAGCAGCGAAGCAACCAGAGTCGATTTGCGGCCAATGCGGTCACCGAAGTGGCCGAACAGAAACGAGCCGATCGGCCGCGCGACGAACGCAATGCCGAACGTGACGAATGCGGAGAGCGCCTGTGCCGTCGCCGAGCCGTGCGGGAAGAACACCGGGCCGATCACGAGCGCGGCGGCCGTTGCGTAGACGTAGAAATCGTAGAACTCGATCGCGGTGCCGATGAAGCTCGCGAAGATAATCCGCGTGCTGCTGTTCTTCCCGGTCGCGTCGGGCTGGGTCGCGGAAATCGGCGAAGTGGACATGCAAGGTCTCCAGTTTCGTGATGCTGGGTGTGGCGCACGCAGTAGCCGGTGCACGTGTACAGCGTCGTATTTTGTTTGGATTCGTGCGCCACGCGATGCGTCCCGGCGGTCGTAGCGGGACGTTGCGCGGCCAACGAGCCGACAGCTTACAACGAGGACCGCCGAGCGGATGCTGCGCCGCGGCAGTACCAGGGAAAACCAGGTTGACGCACGGCAGCGGCAGCGGACGAACAGCAGCCAGCAGAGTGGTGCAAGGCGCGCGGATGGCGCGACGGAGCGAGGGTCGGGCTGGGCGGCGCGAGCGGATGAGCGGGCGTCGCCAACCTTGGCCGGAAGGTCCGGCGGGGGATCCAAAAATTATAACGTGCGTAAGGTTGCGTCGGGCTGCGGCAGCGTACCTGCAACGCTGGATGGTCACAGGCACCGCCTGTCAGTCGATCGTCTGAGCCTGCGGCGAGGCGAACGTACGCAACTGGAATTTACCGTTGTCGTTGAACAGCCAGTCTTCGAAGAGTTCGATCTGCCCATGCCCGTTGAGCAACTTTGCCGGTGGCTGCGGCAATGGCGCGGCACGTCGCAGCGTCGAGAGCGCGGTGCTTTCCGCTTCGTCGTCGCCATTGGTGCGATAGACCGCGGACTGCACCACCTGGCCGCTACGGTCGACGGTGAACGAGACCACCACCAGCGAACGCAGCATCGGCTGGAGGGTGCCTTGCAGGACATACGACGGGTTGCGATCGAGGATACGCTGTGCCACGGCCATGCGGTATTGATCGAGCGTGGCACTGTTGACCGCGGCGGCCGGCGTGATCAGCAGGGGTCGCTGCGGCGGCGTGAAAGTACAGCCGGTGGCTGCCATGACAACGCTCAGTAACAGCGACGCGCAATGCGCACCGCCTGACCATGATCTGCGGCCAGGGACGACTTCGTCAGAGTGACGTGCGCAAGTAAGCATCGCGGTATAGGCGGCGAAAAGCAGAACGTGATTTCATGGTAGACAAAAGCAGCCGGGTTGCAATGCGCATTGGCCCTGAATGGATTGCGCGATTGGTGTGTGCGTGGCTTTGCGTACATCGCGTGACGATCGCGTGGATGCGTTTTTTTCGTCTCTGTCAGAATCGTGGAGTCATTGACCTGGACAATTCACTTCGCGAGCGACGCCATGACTGCGCCAATCTCACTGGTACTGTTCGATCTTGACGACGTGCTATGCCGTTACGACCGTTCGGCGCGCATCGCACACCTTGCCGGTGTGGTGGGCCGCGATGCTCAAACGGTGCGGCAGGCCATCTGGGACTCAGGGCTGGAAGGGCGTGCTGACGCGGGCCAGGTCGGTGATGCGGATTACATTGCCGAACTTGGCGCGCTGCTGGGTTATCCGCTGACGGTGGACGACTGGCTCGACGCACGCCGCGCCGCGATGACACCCGACACCGAAGTGATCAGGCTTGCTCGGGCCGTCGCTGCTCGCCACAAGGCGGCGGTACTGACGAATAACTGTTGCCTGCTGGCCGATCACATTCACTACCTGTGTCCTCCGGTGGCTGAAGTGTTTGGCGTGCATGTCTACGCATCGGCGTCGTTTGGCTTTGCCAAGCCATCGCCCGATCTCTATGCGCGTTGTGTAAGACATCTCCGTATGGACCCCGCGAAAGTGCTTTTTATCGACGACGTGGAGGTCAACGTTACGGGCGCGATTCAGGCGGGACTGCAGGGCTATCGCTTCATCGATGCCGCTGGGCTCGAAAGTGAACTGAGCGCGCGACGGCTGCTCTAACGCAGGTGGTTTTGTGACCTGTAGCCGCGGCGGTAAATGATGCTTTGGCCGCTCCGGAAGGTTCATCTTACGAGGCAATTTGACCCGCCTTTCATGGACTTACCTGGGCGACTACGAGCGCAACGTGTAACGTGCCGCGGATCCGATGCATGACCGGCAAACTGGCGCAGCGCGGGGCTTGACGACCTGTGCAGCGCCACGATGTCAGCGCCCGACCTGTAACCGCGTAACGTCCTGAAACAAGACCGTAGTCAAAATGTAGTTTCGGCTCTCTAGGATGTCGACATTGCCCATGCATTGATCAACGGAGGTGTCCGAATGCTGAGCCATCACGAACTCGCGACGCTCATGTTGCTCCGGGACACCGGGCGGCATCTGGAAGAACGCGATCCAGATGTTCTGGCGTTGCGCCACTATCAGCTAGTCGAGTTTCGGCAGCACGAGCGTCAAGGCGCTACGTTAGAACTCACCCGGAGTGGTCGGGAACTATTGCAGCGTTTGTATCCTGTGGCACGCGAATTACAATAGAGCTAGTGCCGTCACCGTTTTGTCAGGTCGCCATTCACGCCGACGCTAAAGCGGTTCTAATCGGTTAAGCCTGAGAGTGAATGAGAAATTTCCCGCCCGCATCGGCCCTGCCGCGCCGCGATAATTAATGCCTGGGTATCCTTCGATTTCCGCCGGGCCTCTAACCGGTCTTGACTCAGAGCCTGTATCATCGCGCGGCAATCCTGCCGGGGCGGCGATGGCCGCAATCGGTTGAGAGCCGGAATAATTCATGCTGCTTGATCGTTAACGGCAAGCTGTTAGTGTAATGGGCCGAAAAAATCGGGCGCGATCTGGTAATTGTATTGCGGCCCGGAGTGGAATAGCGTTCTGTTATGCCGTGGAACACGCGTTCCATGCCTGTTTTCGTCGTGGAGATCGTTGTGAAAAGGCTGAAAATCTTTCTAGGGCTGTCCGCTGCGTTGATGGTCTGCGCAAGCGGCGTGGCGCATGCATCCCATGTGGGGGTTTACATCGGCGGTGGAGGGTACTACTGGGGCCCACCCGGGCCTTATTACTACCCCTATCCGCCGGCAGTTGCGGTTCCGGTGCCTGTGCCGGTGGGACCGCAGGAATATGTGGAGCAGGGTCAGTCCGCTCCCGCGCCAGCTGCTGCGCCGGAGAACGGTAGTACGTGGTACTACTGCGACGACTCTAAAACCTACTATCCGTATGTGAAGTCGTGTTCGTCCGGTTGGCGGCCAGTGCCCGCGCAGCAGTCATCGGCACCCACCAATTGAAGATGCTTTCCAGTAAAGAGAAGGACATGAAATATTCAACGTATGTTGTTCTTGCTTCGCTGAGTTTTCTCGGCGCTTGTGCAGTCGTGCCTACTGGTCCTAGCGTGATGGCGCTGCCCGGCACGGGCAAGACTTTTGACCAGTTCCGCGCTGACGACAACTCGTGCCGGCAATACGCGTTTCAGCAGGTGGGTGGCGTTTCAACCAACCAGGCTGCGACGACGAGCGCGTTGGGAAGTGCTGCGATTGGCACGGCACTGGGTGCAGCCGCTGGCGCGGCTTTCAATGGCGGTAGCGGCGCGGCTGTCGGAGCAGGCGCCGGTTTGCTGGCGGGTACCCTGTTTGGCGCCGGAGGCTCGCAAAGTTCGGCTTACGATGTTCAGCAACGTTACGACCACGCCTACATGCAATGTATGTATGCATCTGGCGAGCGGATTCCTGTGAACGGCCGCATGAGCACGGTAGGGCCCGCAAACGGTGGTTACGTCACGGCGCCTCCGCCGCCGCCGCCGGGTTATGCGCCCCCGCCGCCGCCTGGCGCGTATTGATAAGATCGTCCTCGTTTGACCTGAACGCGGCTGCCGTTTCTAACGGCAGCCGCGTTGTTTTTTGCGGTTGTGTTTCTGGCGATTCGCGCTCATTTGCGGGAGCAGGGCACTCCCGCTTTGAGCAGTTCAGCCGTAGTGCGGCGTGCGCGTAATGATGTGAAACATTGATGCAACACAAGCGGAAGCAAACACCTCTACACTGGATTTGCCTCTCCCAAGGAGGCGTCGGTGGAAGGTCTTATTTGCCCGCTTCGTGCGGGCAATTTTTTCCCCGCGTGTGGCGTGCGCCTACAACCGACTCGCTTCATGCGAGTTTCATGCGAGTCGTTGGGCGTTGTTACCGATGCCAGCCGCCGCCACCGCCCCACCCGCCACCAAAACCAATGCCGACGTTCACGGCTGGCGCAGCGTAGTAACCGTACGCGGGAGCCGGGGCGTAGCCATACGGCGTGGGCGCCACCACGCAGCCACCGAGACTGGCCGCCAGTGCGATAAGCGCGATCATTTTGAGCATGGTTGTCCTCCTGTTAAGCATTAGAGGAGTTATGCACACGATTTGTTCGGTTTCCCGTGTGACGGTGCGTTACGAGACGTGGATCTCACATTCCCTCCGGCAGGGTATGCACATTGGATTGCGTTCACTTTGGGACGCGCGCCCTATTTACAGTTGCTTACGTTAGGCACATGTCGGACCAATGCTTGGGTCGACGCACGGCGGCGTGGGTGACCATCGGCATTGAGACGTAAATTTGCGGGTGTTGTTTGCGCGCTACCTTGTGACGTCCACGCCGTTGCTATGATGGAGTCACTGTTCCTCGGAGCGGCAATCATGGCGATAAAAGATTTGACCAAAAGCGAGCGGCAGAACGCCGCCATCGCCGAAGCGCGCAAGCTGGCCGATAGCGGCGCTTATCACGACTATACGGACATCGAATATGTTTTGCGGTTCGACAACGGCCTGACGGATGTCTCGGTACTACTCGACAGCCAGGCTATGCATCGCGATTTGAACCGGCGTTGCGCGGACTCGCGTGAGAAGCAGGCGTTGCTGGCGGTGTGAACCTGTCGGCGCAACTTCGCGGTCGGGCTGTAAAAAAGCCCGCCGGTTGGGCGGGCTAAACTGAGGAGACTCACACAAAACCTCACCGGGGGTAGATGAGGTCAGCTCAGTTTAGCGGCTCGTGGCGCACATCGGATTTCATGCGCTCTTACAGCTATTACGCCATGTGACGATGCGACGGGCTTTGCCTTGCGTACATCCTGTTCGCTTACGTTGTGCGTTTGACTTTGCGCATTACGTGGGGAGTCTCTACATGACGCTCAGCAGAGCCGCACGGCAATTTACTCGGCACATGAGATAGATTCCTTGTCGATGGCAATGTCCGCATCTGCCGTGCGCGGTTCTCGCGAGACGATCCACCAGACCAGTGCTGCGACAAGCGAGATGGCTGTGGCTGTTTCGAGCGCAATCCGCAGCGCCGCTTCGAAGGGCCGCGCGCTGATGAAGCCGCCAAACACTGCAACGCCCAGTGCCGCGCCACTTTGCCGGGCAGCATTGAGCATCGCAGCGGCGACGCCCGCGCGGTGAGGGGTAACGGTGCCCATAGCCGGCGCGGTGGCCGCAGGCGAAACGATGCCGGCGGCCGACCCAATGGCGAGCATCGGCACGAAGGTGAGCCAGCCCGACGCCGAAAGCCCGGCTGCAAGCAAGCCGAGCGCGCCGGCGGCATACATGCCGAATGCGGCGCACATCGTCCGTCGAACACCAAACAGCTTGACCAGACGACCGGAGGCCAAGCCGCCGAGTGCGACCATGACTGTCATCGGAAGGAACGCCAGGCCGGCTTGCAGCGGCGAGTCGCCTCGTATCGTCTGATAGCCGATGCTGAACACAAACAGCAGGCCGTAAAACACCACCGCCGATGCCATCGAAACGACAGTGGATGCAGAGAACAGCGCGCTTCTGAAAAACGTTAAGGGCAACATTGGATCTGCGCGACGCTGTTCGATAATCAGGAAAGCTAACCACGAGGCGGCACTCAGCGCGAGTCCGGACAGGATGATCGGTGAGCGCCATCCACAACGCGATCCTTCGATCAGCACGGCAATCAGCGAGCCCAACGCGATGATGGCCGCAGCCTGGCCAGCGAGGTCGAAGTGAGAAGGCCGTGTGGCGCGATCGCGCGTGATCGACCGCGTCAGCACAAGGCCCACCAGTGCCACCGGAACATTGACAAAGAAAATGCTGCGCCAGCCAAGCCAGTGGATCATGAGGCCGCCGAGCAGCGGTCCGGATGCCATTGCGATTCCGCCGCATCCCATCCATACGCCGATCGCGGACGCCCGTCCTGCCGGAGCGGGATAGGCGCGATTGATGAGCGCGAGCGAGCACGGGACCAGCAAGGCGCTGCCGACACCCTGCAATGCACGTGCGCAACCCAGCGTCAACAGGTTAGGTGCGAAGCCACATAGTGCGGAGGCGCAGGCAAACAGCGCAAGACCAGCGACGTAAACGTTCCGTGCACCGAGCCGGTCGCCAAGCGCGCCGCCGGTAAGCAGAAGACTGGCGAAACTCAGGGTGTAGGCATTGACCACCCACTGCAGACCTGCGACATGGCTGCCGAGGGATAGACCAATCTGTTCAAGCGCGACGTTGACGATTGAGGTATCCAGCAAAACCATCGTATAGCTGATGCTGGTGGCGGCGAGTACCTTGCGGGCGATGCGCGGATCGAGTTCGGGACGTGCCATGATCAGACCCGCGCGTCGAGTGTGGGATGCCGTTGCTGATGAACCGGGGCCGGGGCTTTTGCGGTGGGGATCAAGAGCGCTCTCCGTCGTGACTATCGGACTTCGAGTCTAGGGAGTCGCGCAGAGGAATGTTTCGACCCGTGACGAATCATGGGAACCGTGCAGGGGACGCTGCAAGGGAAGGGTTGGCCTTGCGAGAGGTTGAGGCGAGCGGAGACAAAGGCCCCGGTGCTGCGGCGTGTGGCGAGAAATGCGTTGGCGGATTTACCTGCGAGTGGGCGGTTTAGCGGATAGCGAGGGCATTCGATTGCGCGTTACTAACCCCGGACACGATGTTCAGGCCGACGTTGCCGCTTGCCTTGACAAGCGCTCCTGCGGCGAGAATCGCGCTGCCGCTACCGTGAATCGACGCTGCCGCGTGCGTGTCCTGAAACGTATTGATATCTGCCGACGGCGCGCTGATCAATGCGATCTGGTTGGCTTGCGCATTCAGAGCGCCCGATGCGACGTTTACGCCGATGTTCCCGCTCGCATCGCGTAGCGCATCTGCGCCGACCGATGCCGTGGCGAGGGACAGCGTAGCCATGCCGCTCGTTTGCTGCGTCGAAGAAATCTGCGTGGCGCCGAACAGCGAGGCAGCATCCGGGTCGCTGGAGGTCAGGGCATTGACCAAAGCGGGTGAGCCGCCGATGGCCAGCGAGACGACTAGCGTGACTAACGGACGAACTTTAGGACGAAGCGTCATGTAGTGCTCCCGGACGAGGCGTGGCGAGGATCGTATTCGGGGTATCGGCGGGGTGGGCGGAAAGTTGAGTAGGGGATTTACGGAGGATTTGTTGTGATGCGCGTTTTAAACGGGTGTGCGGGCACACCTCACCTG
>FTBI01002076.1_pt1 | contig 14634 bp, 12 predicted proteins | sample 1639171 | NCBI WGS metagenome assembly FTBI01 (sample SAMEA3914812, study PRJEB12502) | metagenome | biome: forest; material: soil | place: Canada | collected 2011-07-07 | depth 0.1 m | reverse complement strand
GCACATATTTTGCTACCTCCTCTCGGCATCGCCCTACGAAATCGTGCGGCTTCGCAAACCGCTGCGTCGCGTGTTATAAGCCCAAGACGCCTTGAGCTTTCGTCAGATGAAACGTCGTTAAGGAGGGGACTCAATGAGGTTGTTCCGCAGCGTCAAATCTTCAGCTAGCGGCCTGGCATTCGTCGCACTTGTCTCTGTTTCAACCTGCTTTCTGGAAGCGGCACCGGCTGTCGCGAAGACGCCATCGCACGGTCAACCGGCTGTGCTCACCGCATCCGCGATTGCGGTCGCGGACAAATACAGCGCCGACGCCGCCGAGCAGATTTTCAAGGAAGGCGGCAACGCCGTCGACGCCGCCGTCGCGATCGCCTTTACGCTGGCCGTCACGTATCCGGAAGCGGGCAATATCGGCGGGGGCGGCTTCATGACGCTCTATGTCGACGGCAAGCCCTATTTCCTCGACTATCGCGAGCGCGCGCCGCTCGCCGCGACCAAAAACATGTACCTCGACGAAAAGGGCGAGGTCATCAAGAACATGAGCCTGTTCGGCTATCGCGCGGTGGGCGTGCCGGGCACGGTCGACGGCATGTGGCAGGCGCAGCACCGCTTCGGCAAGCTCAAGTGGAAGCAGGTGCTGGCCCCCGCCATCCACTATGCACGCGACGGCTTCGAAGTTAGCCAGCAATTGCAGCAACGGCGCGACGACGCGGCCAAAGATTTCGCCGGCAAGACCAACTTCGACACGTATTTCGGCAACCTGAAAGAGGGCGTCAACTTCAAGCAGCCCGATCTCGCCGCAGTCCTGCAGCGCATATCGGATCAGGGCGCGAAAGACTTCTATTCGGGCAAGACGGCTGATCTGATCGCGGCGTCCATGCGCGGCCACGGCCTGATCACGAAGGCCGACCTGGAGCAGTACAAAGCAGTGTGGCGTGAACCGGTTCAGGCCGACTGGAACGGCTATCGCGTCTACACCGCGCCGCCGCCGAGTTCGGGCGGCGTTGGTCTCGTGCAACTGCTGAAAATGAAGGCCGATCTCGCGCCCGACTTCAAGGATGTCCCGCTCAATTCCGCGCAATACGTGCACCTCATAGCGGAAATCGAGAAGCGCGTGTTTGCCGACCGCGCGCAGTATCTCGGCGACCCCGATTTCTACAAGGTGCCGGTCGCGCAACTGATCGACGATTCATACCTCGCCAAACGCGCCGCCGAAGTCAATCCGAACACGCCGTCTGACACGAAGAGCATTCAGCCGGGGCTCGGCACGTCGATGCCGGAGAAGGCGGAAACTACGCACTTTTCGGTGATCGACAAGTGGGGTAACGCGGTGTCGAATACGTACACCATCAACGGCTATTTCGGCTCGGGTGTGGTGGCCGATCAGACAGGCATCGTCCTGAACGACGAGATGGACGATTTCTCCGCCAAGCCAGGCGTGGCGAACGTGTTCGGCGTAGTGGGCAGCGACGCTAATTCGATCGATCCGCAGAAGCGTCCGCTTTCGTCGATGACGCCGACCATTCTCACGAAGGACGGCAAGGTATCGCTCGTGATCGGCACCCCGGGCGGCTCGCGCATTTTCACGTCGATCTTTCAGGTGATCAACAACGTCTACGACTACGACATGCCGTTGCAGGACGCCGTTGGCGCGATGCGTTTTCATCATCAACTGTTGCCGCCGAACACGATTTTCTGGGAACCGTACAAGCCAATCGAGGGCGAACTCGCGCAGCAGATCGAAGCGAAGGGCTACAAGCTGGAGGGGCAGGATTTCAGCGGCGACATTCAGGCGATCAAGGTCGATGGCAACACGCCGGAAGCCGCGGCCGATCCGCGTGGCCGCGGTGTCACGCGAGTGATCCCGTAAGCGTTCTTTACGTGGTGCCGTGCGGCGCGGCAGTTGCGGATGTGCCGTTCATGCAGAAGCCCCGCGCCCGATCCGGGCGCGGGGCTTTTTTGCGTTTTGGGTTTCGCGTTTCGCGTGAGCGCATCCACTCGGACTGCGTGTGATTTTCAGGACGTCTGCTCGACCGGCGTCAGCGTCAATTCGAGCCGTTGGGCGCCACGCAGCACGGTCACGCTGACGGGTCTGTCGATACGCGATGCGTCGAGCGTGCGCTGCAGGCTATCCACGTCCTGAACCGGTAGCGAGTCGATCGCGACGATCGTGTCGTCGGTGCGCAGGCCGCCGAGCGCGGCAGGGCTGCCTTTGACGATCTCCATCACGTGCACGCCGCTTTCCGCATTCAGACCGAAATAGCGTTGCACGCGCCGCGAGACGGGTGTCGTCGTGCCGGCCACGCCGATATAGGCGCGCCGCACCCGGCCATGCGCGAAGATCTGCATGATGACCCACTTGGCGGTATCGATTGCGGTGGCGAAGCAGATGGCCTGTGCACCGGGGATGATCGCGGTGTTCACGCCGATCACCTGGCCCGCCGAATTGATCAGGGGGCCGCCCGAGTTGCCGGGATTGAGCGCGGCGTCGGTCTGGATCACGTCGTAGATCATGCGGCCGGAGTTCGAGCGCAGCGAGCGGCCGAGCGCGGACACCACCCCCGTCGTCACGGTTTGCGCAAGGCCGAGCGGATTGCCGACGGCGATGGCAATCTGCCCGACACGCAACTTCGACGACTCGCCGAGTTCGACGTGCGGCAATGGTTCGGGCGAGCCGATGCGCAAGATGGCCAGGTCGCTGTCGGGGTCGTCGCCGACCAGATCGGCGTCGAATTTCGCGCCATCGGCGAGGGTCACCTGAAAATGCGTGGCACCGTGGACGACGTGGCTATTGGTGAGCAGGTAGCCGTCGGGCGTGAACAGAAAGCCCGAACCGGTGCCGCCGCGCGTGCCGCGGCCCCGCTCGTGACCGGACTGATCGCCGGGCAGGCGGCGTTCGACGGAAATGAACGCGACCGCTTGCTGGACACGTTCGAGCGCGCCGATCACGGTGCGCGAATAAGCGTCCAGCAGGACGTCGTCGGTGGCGGGGTCGAGTAGATTGGGCCCGGGGGCGTCGGGTGCGGCGCGCGACAGGTCATCGATGAAGCGTGGACGGCTTCCCATGGCGATGCTCCGGATAAACGGATCCGCAGATGCAGGGCGTGGCGGAGGTTTTCAAGGGTGGGCGCGGTGGTGGGTTGCGAGGGTGTGTGGGAGACTTTGGTTTATCACCCGAGGAGATACCCGCATGAATTCCCCCGACACCGTCCCCGCCTCAAGCGAACCTTCAGAACCTCGCATCGAATCCCTCAGCGCCATTACGCTCGCCACCGGCGACATGGCGCGGGCCGTGTCGTTCTACGAAGCACTCGGTTTCCCGATCAGATTCGGCGGCCCGCAAGAGGCGTTCACCTCCTTCGCGTTCGGCGATTCCTATCTGAACCTGATTGCCGACACCCGCGCGCCCGTCAACTGGTGGGGCCGCGTGATAATTTACGTCTCCGACGTCGATGCACTCCATCGCAAGGCGCTGGCGGCGGGATGGAAGCCGTCGCTCGAACCCGCCGATGCGCCGTGGGGCGAGCGCTATTTCCATATCACCGACCCGGACGGTCACGAACTCAGCTTCGCGCGGCCATTGCGCTAGGGCCAGGCCAGCGCGTAAAAATCGCTATGATGGATATCGATCAAGGCGCGTGCGGGCCGCTTGCAGGTCGTATGTAGACAACGCGCCCCCGTCCTGTCACGTGAGTCGCCAAAAGCCGGCGGGAACATAAACAGCAAACCGCCTCAGTCGCCGCGCCGGTAACACGGTTGACACCTGGCGCTTCGATAATCGAACGCGTCCGCGCCGCGCAGGCCGCCGCGCGCCCAACCGTTTCTGTAGCCAGGAGAGCCGCAATGAAAGAGCAGGATCCGAGACCCGAAGCCGAGTGGCTGGCGGAGCGGCAACGCCGTTTCGAGGAAGACCTCATCGACGCCTACGACGAGGAACTCGAGATGGAGGTCGACGACCGCATCATCGACGGTGCGGACGGGTTCACGCCGGAACATCGCGAAGCGCGCAAGATGTACTTCCGCGAGCTGTTCCGCCTGCAGGGCGAGCTCGTCAAGTTACAGGACTGGATCGTACAGACGGGGCATCGTCTGGTGGTCATTTTCGAAGGGCGCGACGCGGCCGGCAAGGGCGGCGCGATCAAACGCATCACCCAGCGGCTCAATCCGCGCGTGTGCCGCGTGGCGGCGCTCCCCGCGCCGAACAATCGCGAACGCACGCAATGGTATTTTCAGCGCTATGTGTCGCATCTGCCGGCGGGTGGCGAGATGGTGCTGTTCGACCGCAGCTGGTACAACCGCGCGGGCGTCGAGCGCGTCATGAATTTTTGCAGCGACGAAGAGTACGAAGAGTTCTTCCGTTCGGTGCCGGAATTCGAAAAGATGCTGGCACGAAGCGGCGTGCAAATTCTCAAGTACTGGTTTTCGATCACCGACGAAGAGCAGGAAATTCGCTTTCAGAACCGCATTCACGATCCGCTGAAGCAGTGGAAGCTCAGTCCGATGGACCTCGAAAGCCGGCGCCGTTGGGAAGCCTATACGCAGGCCAAGGAAGTCATGTTGCAGCGCTCGCATATCCCCGAAGCGCCGTGGTGGGTCGTGCAGGCCGTCGACAAGAAGCGCGCGCGCCTGAACTGCATTCATCATCTGCTGAGCCAGGTGCCGTATCACGAGATCGAGCATTCGCGCGTCGAATTGCCGGCGCGCGTCTATCACGACGAATACAGCCGCCAGCCGGTGCCTCAGTCGATGATCGTGCCGGAAGTGTATTGACCGCAAGCCTGTCTTCAGAATGAAAAAGCGCGGCAAAGGCCGCGCTTTTTCATTGGCGTGGCCGGTCGTGAAACCGGCCGCGGCGACAACGTCAGAACACCATGCGGAACACCCAGTACAAGCCCGCCGCCAGCGCTATCGACACCGGCAACGTCAGCACCCACGCCAGCACCAGGCTACGTACGGTGCCCCATTGCAAGCCCGAACCGTTGGCCGCCATCGTGCCCGCCACGCCAGAAGAGAGCACGTGCGTGGTGGAGACGGGCAGGCCATACACGTCGGCGGCGCCGATCGTCAGCATGGCCACCAGCTCGGCCGAAGCGCCCTGACCATACGTCAGATGCTGTTTGCCGATTTTTTCGCCGACCGTCACGACAATGCGTTTCCAGCCGACCATCGTCCCGAGACCCAGCGCGATCGCCACGGCCACCTTGACCCACGTCGGAATGAATTTGGTGGCGTGATCGGTTTGCGACTTGAAGTTATTGATGATCTTGGCGTGTTCCGGCGCGAAGGCCGGCTGGCCCGACTTGTTCATCAGACGGATCGCTTCGGATGCGATGTACATGTTGTTGCGCACGTTATCGACGATACCTTGCGGCACGGCGGCCATCGATCCCGAGTCTCCGACCTGACGGCCGATCTGTTCGGTCAGTTGTTGCAAGGCCGGCACCGTGGCGGGCGTCAACTGACGGGTGCGCACGAAGGTCTCGACGTCGCCACGCGGATTGGCCGAGGGCGGTGAGCCGTAGGTGTAGTGGCCGAGCGTCGCGGCGGCTTGTTGCGCAACGGCGAGGAAGGTTTGCGTTTCCGCCGGCGTGACCGCTTTGTTGAGCGCATAGGCGGTCGGCACCGTGCCGATCAGGATCAGCATGATGAGGCCCATGCCTTTCTGGCCGTCGTTCGAACCGTGCGCAAACGACACGCCCGTGCAGGTCAGGATCAGCAGGCAGCGGATCCAGAACGGCGGCGGTTCCTTGCCCTTGGGTTCGGCATAGAGCGCGGGAATGCGCACCACGGCTTTCAGGATCAGCAGCAGCAAACCGGCCGCGAGAAAGCCCACGATCGGCGAAAACAGCAGCGACTTACCCACGCCCATCGCCTGACTCCAGTCCACCCCGCTCGTGCCGTTGGCACCGTGCATCAACTGGTTCATCAGGCCCACGCCGATGATCGAGCCGATCAGCGTATGCGAGCTCGAAGAGGGCAGCCCGAGCCACCAGGTGCCGAGATTCCAGATGATCGCGGCGATCAGCAGTGCGAATACCATCGCGAAGCCGGCGCTACTGCCCACCTGCAGGATCAGCTCGACCGGCAGCAATTGCAGAACGCCGAACGCGACCGCGCCGCTTGACGTCAGCACGCCGAGAAAATTCCAGGCGCCCGACCACACCACCGCGAGGTTCGGCGTAAGCGAGTGCGTGTAGATCACGGTGGCGACCGCGTTGGCGGTGTCATGGAAGCCGTTCACGAATTCGAAGCCAAGGGCAATCAGCAGCGCGACGCCGAGCAATAGGTACGGCAGGAACGAGCTTTCCCGAACGGGTTGCAGGTCGTCCATCAAATGGACGGCGCAATAAACCGCGCCGACGACGATCACTGCCAGGAAGACGAAGAGGCTGAGGTTGCGGCCTTTGCCGCTTGTAGTGCCTGGTTGCGGATACGAAAGTTCCGGCATGACGTGAGCCCCAAAGTTTGTCGCGGAACTTCCGATCCTGCGGGGCCTGTGTGTCGCAATGATGACAGTTGCGTGACGACCCGGCGGGACACGGCGTTGCGCGGTACTTGACGCGGGAATCGGCCGCGTATCGTGATCAGGGATTACCCGCTGGATGGCGGACGGAGAAGATCAGACGTCCGAAAAGAACTGCGGCGGACGACTGACTAGGAGGCAGGGATCACTTCCCCGCTTGCGCTACCGCCCAGGCTGCGTTTGTAGGCCTGCGCGACGAGCGCAGCCGGCACGCCTTGCGACGGGTCGCGGCCCATCGACTCCAGCGTTTCGGCGACCCAGCCGGGGCTCACCACGTTGACGCGCGCCTTGCCGCGCAGTTCGAGCGCAGCCGAACGCGCGAATGCTTCGACACCGGCATTGACGATGCTCACCGCCGCGCTGCCTTCCATCGGTTGTTGCGCGAGCACACCGCTCGTCAGCGTGAAGCAGCCGCCTTGCGAGACATGGGCCGCGCCGCAGCGCACAAGATTGACCTGGCCCATTAATTTGTTCGCAAGGCTAAATAAAAAGTCATCGTCGGAGAGGGCGGCGAGCGGCGCGAATTTCGCGCTGCCGGCCGTGCAGATCACGGCGTCGAGTGTGCCGGCCTGCTGGTACATCGCTTCGATACTCGGTTTGTCCGACAGGTCCACGTGCAGATCGGAACCCTTGCGGCTTGCGGTGACAATCTCGTGCTCGGCGGCAAGTAGCTGCTTCACTTCACCGCCCAGCAAACCCGTTGCACCGACGATAAGTATTCGCATACATCCTCCTGATAGTGGGGCGCGTCTGCGGGTGCCCTGACCTGCGGCGCGGGATTGTTCATCGCCGCTGCGCAGCGACGCGTTAGTCCAAGATAGTCGGTCCCGACGCTTCGTGCCATTGAGCGCGCAAAGAACGCGAAAAAATCTCGCGAGGGCTCGGCGGGAAGGGTTAATTGCGCGCTTTCTCATGCCTACGGGTTTAGAGAAGCGGCGCAAATACCCGCAGGGCCCTATTTTTGCTACGCTGGTTAGAAGGCCTCACAGGCTGCGACTCACGGAGTGTCGATGAAACGAGACAGTGGGAAAGGAGATGAAGCGTCGGCTGCCGACAACTCGGGCTCGGCGGCCGCACAGCCTTCCGCACAGGCGGCCTTTGCGTCGTATGCCGCACCGCTCGTCGGTCAGGCGATCGAATTCGCCCATGCGGTGCGCGACGATGCCTCGCCGGAAGCCCTGCACAAGCTGCGCGTTTCGCTACGGCGTTTGCGTTCGTTGTGGTGGGCTTTCGCGCCGTTGCTCGAGAAGGACGAGAACACGCGCCAACGTGCGCTCTACAAATACCTGGCCACAGCGGCCGGCCAGACTCGCGATTGGGACATTCTGATCGGCTTGCTGACGCAGGAGGGCGGCGCTGCACAAGCTCTGATGCCCAAACTCCAGGAAGTTCGTGATGGGGCGCTGGCCACGAGCCGCGAAACGCTCGCGAACGCCGACGTTAAACATCTGCTGCGCGAAGCGCTCACGGACGCCACAACCGAACTTAACACCGCCCACGAGCGTGTATCGCTGCGCAAATTCGCCACCCGGCGCGTCGACGCGGCGCAGCGTTCGTTGAAGAAGCGGATGAAGCGCGCCCGGCGCGCGAAGCGCTCCAATTACGCGGCCTTTCACGATGTCAGAAAGGCGGGCAAGAAGGTGCGCTATCTACTCGATTTTTTCGAACCGGTTCTGAAAGGCAGCCACAAGCGCACCGTCAAGCAGTTAAAGCGGATTCAGAAGCGCTTCGGCAAGCTGAACGATATTGTCGCGAGCAAGGGATTGCTGTTGGACAATACGGCATTGCTCGCGGAATCGGGCGATACCGGGGCTGCGCTTCATTGGCTCGACAAGGCACGTAAAGAACGCATGCGCTCAGCGGCCCGATTGCTGCGCAAATAGTGAGACATCCGTTTTTTCTGCGTGCGCGCGTGCACAGATGTCGGGACGCTCGAATAACAATATTGGCTGTGAGTTCGCAGGTATCTACGAAGCGGACCATTCGCGAGGGAGGCAATGCGCACGTGGCACATCTAACGCTTTCGCTGCGTCGCCGGCTGCGCAGGAGGCTGCGCAATGCCCGGGATGGCGTGACGCGATATGTGGGCAATCACCCGTGGGTGGCCGGTGCAGCCGGTACCTTGGTCGCGGCGGCCATGGCGGGTTTGACGCTGCTCACGCTCGGCATGGGCCGTGCCGACGCGCTCAGCCATGCGCACCAAACGTCGCAAAACCTGGTTTCGATCATTTCCACCGACCTCGAACGCAATGTCGAAATCTACAATTTGTCGCTGCAGTCCATGGTGGATGGCGCCCGCGACCCCGAGGTTCAGGGGCTTCCCCCCAACGTCTGGCACGCGGTGCTGTTCGATCGCGCGACCACGGCGGCTTATCTGGGCGGCGCGTATGTGATCGGCCCGAATGGCGAGGTGATCGCTTCGCAGAGCAATGATTTCAACCCCGCTGTGCGCCTCGCCGATCGCGACTATTTTCTGGTGCATCAACGCAGCCCGGACGTTGGCCTCTATTTTTCTCATCCGTTTCACTCCAGGTTGCGCGACGGCAAAATCTCGATCGCTTTGACGCGGCGCATCAATGACGCCAACGGCGCTTTTGCAGGCGTTGCATTGCTGGCCATTCGCATCGAATACTTTCAGCATCTGCTGGATCGGATCGACACCGGCGAGCAGGGTTCGGTATTTATCGTGATGGACGACGGTACCTTGCTCGCGCGCAAGCCGTTTTCCGCTCACGATCTCGGCGCGACTATCGCGAAGACGCCGACCTTTCTGATGATGACCGAACACCACGCCGGCACATACACGGCGAAGTCGACGCTAGACGGTGTGCGCCGTATGTACACGTATGCCCGCGTGCCCGGCACGCCGCTGATTGCCGTGGTGGCGCCCGCCGTGGACGACGTGCTCGCGCCGTGGCGGCATCGCAGCCGCGTTGCCGGTGTGCTGACGATCGCGTTCGGCGCGGTCTTCGTGATGATTTCGTGGCTGCTGGCGTTCGCGCTGCGCGACAAGCAGCGCGCGCAGACTGCGCTGGTTCTGCTCGCCGCTACGGACCCGCTGACCGGCCTGAGCAATCGTCGCGTGCTGGACAAGCGGCTCGATGAAGAATGGCGGCGCGCGCGGCGCACGGCACGACCGCTGTCGGCGCTGTTCATCGACATCGATCACTTCAAGCATTTCAACGACGCCTACGGTCATGCAAGCGGCGACGAAGCGTTGATCGCCGTGGCCGAGTGTATTTCGGCGACGGTGCGGCGCTCGGTCGACGTGGTGGCGCGATATGGCGGCGAGGAGTTCGCGGTGATCCTGCCGGACACGACGGCTGAAGGCGCGCTTGGCGTGGCGGAGAAAATTCGCCGGAAGGTGCAGAGTCAGGTGGTTCTGCAAAGCGACGGCAAGACAGTGCCGGTGACGGTGAGTGTCGGCTGCGCGACCTGTGTGCCCGATGAAGGCATCAATCCACCTGATCTGCTGGCTTCCGCCGATCGTCAGCTTTACGTTGCCAAAGCGGATGGCCGCAACCGGGTCAGTCCAGCGCCGCAAACCGTGCAGCCGATGGTGCAGGATTCGTCGTCCTGAGCATGCGGGTGTTGATACGCCACGACGTCATCCCTCATGCGGGATGCCTTGTTGCGCGATCCGTCGTGACGGGCGAGCCGGGTAGCCCACGCGGCTCGGGCGCTCTGCTCTCGCTCTACGCTAACTGCTGCGTGGCGCAAAGCCGCGCAACGTGATGGCCCCAGGCGTTTCCGCGCGCGTGTCGCGGCGCGCCTCGCCACGCATTGACGGCGCGCGATTGGCGTCGCCCAGTTCATCCGCCGGAGCAAGCGGTTCGACCGGAAAGCCGCGCCGCTGCCAGGCGTCGAGTCCGCCGCGCAGCGCGCGAATTCGCGTGTAGCCGTTGTTGCGCATGCGTTGCGTGAGTTCGGCGGCGGTCGCGCTGTCCGGGCAGATGCAGTAAATCACCATGTCGTGAATGCGCAGCGCGCCGTCGATCTGTTCCGGCGAGTGCGGATCGAGCGCGAGCGCGCCCGGGATGCGGCGCGGTGCGCCAGGCATCGGCGCTTCGGGGCGGGCGTCGAGTACCCGGGACGGCGCGATGCGCCGCCACCTACCATGGGAGGCTCGCGACGCCGCGGCCGCCGACGCGGCCTGGGCGAAACGCCGCCGCTCAAGGCGGCGCTGGTAGAGACGGTAAAGCAGATACAGCAGCGCCGTGACCAACAGAACGTCGACGACCGTTCCGCCGCGCGACGTAACGAACCCGAGCAGCATGTGCAATTCCCTTTCCACGGCCGCGCCGCCGAGCAGCCAGAAGGTGGCCCATGCAATCGCGCTGGCCAGATCCCAGAGCGCGTAGATGCGGATGTCGACGGCGGTCGTGCCCATCAACGGCGGGGTGATGAGGCCAAGCCCGGGGACGAACTTCGAGACCGACACGAGCGGTACGCCAAAGCGCTCAAATAGCGAGCGTGCGGTCTCGACTTTGGAATCGACTGCAGGAGAGAGGCGGCTCAGCGCGGCGATCAGCTTGCGGCCATAGAGGCGCCCGGCGGCGAACCAGGTGCCGTCGCCGATCAGCGCGCCCAACACCGCCGCGCCGAGAATCGGCCAGAAGGAGAGCGTGCCGGCGGCGATGGCCGAGCCCGCGAACAGCAGCACGGGCACGGCGGGAATCGGCACACCGAGGCGCGTCAACAGAACGTTGAGAAACACCACCGCGCCGCCGTAGGATGACACCGCCGAAGACGGAAATGCTACCAATTGAGGCGCTCCTGTTTTTCGATTAGGCCAGCCGGCTGCGGGTGCTTTGTTATGAGCAATGTGCGTTCCCGAGCCACGGACAGACCATTTTCTACATGAACGATGCTCCGTTCGTTCAATCAGGATACCCGCTGGTTCGGTGCGCGGGACGCGACGGAAGTGCCAGTTCGCCAGCGTGGTTTGATGGTGGGTCGCGATTGCAATGCCGTTGTTCAATCCGGCAGCGCAGCACGTTTCGCCTGCGCCTTTTGCGCCCACCTCACTCAGAAGGTTCAGGTATTGGCGACTGCCACAGCGCCGGGATTGCCGACGATCGACAGAAACTCCCGCCGTGTGGACGCGTCGGTGCGGAACGTGCCGAGCATGCGCGAGGTGACCATCGTGACACCGGCCTTGTGCACGCCACGAGTCGACATGCATTGGTGGGCGGCTTCCAGAATCACGCCGACACCCGCCGGTTGCAGGACTTCGTTCAACGTGTCGGCGATCTGCACGGTCATCTTTTCCTGGATCTGCAACCGCTTGGCGAAAGCGTCGACCAGACGCGCCAGCTTCGAGATGCCGACCACCCGATGCCCGGGCAGATACGCCACGTGCGCGCGTCCGATGATCGGCACCATGTGGTGCTCGCAATAGCTTTCGAAGCGGATGTCTTTCAGCACGATCATCTCGTCGTAGCCGTCCACTTCGGAGAAGGTGCGGGCGAGGATCTCGCGCGGATCGACCTGATAGCCCGCGTAAAACTCCTCATAGGAGCGGACCACGCGCGCCGGCGTGTCGAGCAGGCCTTCGCGCTGCGGATCGTCGCCAGCCCAGCGCAACAGCACGCGAACCGCTGCTTCAGCTTCTTCGCGGCTGGGGCGGTCGGCTGCAGCGGGTGTTTGCGCAGCGGAGATGTTTTCTTCTGTCTTGCTATGGGTCATGCGGCGCTCCTCGGGGATCGCGCGTCGACGCTAGACGCAGCGCTGGTTCAGTGAGTGCGGCCATTGTTCCATGTTTTGCGTCAAATCGTGACGATGCCCCTTTTGCTGGCGGGGCGTGCAGGTTGGGACACGCACAGGACAGGCACGCGACGCGCACCGGCAGCACCAGCAGCACCAGCAGCGCACTCGGCCCGCCCGACATCGAGGCCGTCATCCGGCGATGGATCAAACCGCCTCACGTCATTTCGGCCATTCGTCCATCGCGTCGTTGAAGAGTTCGGCGACCACGCCGCGCAACCAGCTCGCACGCGGATCGTTATGAAACTTGCGATGCCAGTGCTGCCGCAGATCGAAGCGCGGCAACGGCAGCGGCGGCTCGACCAGCGTAATCGACGCATGCTCCGACACGTACGCAAAGCCAATCGCATGCGGCACCGTCGCGAGCAGATCACTGCGCGCGAGGATGAACGGCAAGCTCATGAAGTGCGGTGTTTCCAGCACGGCACGCCGCTTGATGCGCTTCTTCTCCAGGTATTGCTCGAGGACTTCCTGGCTGCGTCCCTCCGAGCGGACGACCGCATGACCCGATGCCACGTATTGCGCGAGCGTGAGCGGTGCTTTCGAGAGCGGATGATCGCTGCGCATCAGGCAGATGAACCGGTGCGTGAAGAGCCGTTGCTGGAAGAAGTTATTGCCCGCCAGGTCGGGGAAATAGCCGACGGCGAGATCGACATCGCCCGACTCCAGGCCGCGTTCCACGTGGGCCGGCGATAGCGTGACCGAGCGCAGATTCGCGAACGGCGCGCGTTCGGCGAAGAGTTGCAGCAGGCGCGGCAAAAACACGATTTCGCCCACATCCGACAGCGCGATCGAAAAGGTACGCGTGCTGGTGGCCGGATCGAAGTCCTGCACGTCGAGCATGCCTTTCTCGATCCGCAGCAGCGCGTCGCGGGCGGCGGGCAGGATGGCGAGCGCGCGCGGCGTGGGCTCCATGCCCTTGGACGTTCGCACGAAGAGCGGGTCGTCGAAGTATTCCCGCAGGCGGCCCAGCGCCGTGCTCACGCGCGGCTGGCTGACGCCTAGCTGCTCGGCGGCGCGGCTGACATTGCGGGTGTCCTCCATCGCGACCAGATAGGGGATCAGGTTCAGATCCAGGTGTGTCTCGGACATATTTATCGTACTTGTGGAGCGGGGAAGCTCGCTGGAGAGCTATTCGTGATTCCTATAAAGGGTAGTCTAAAAATCTCCCGGATGGATAGTGGCGTGGGCCGTGGGGGTGACTCGCGAACGGAACAGTGCGCGCCTGTCACAGGTCACGCGGCGTTCGGCTGAAGTCCGTTTGCGTGCCAACGAAGCCGTCAATATCGTGCGCGACAACCTATGATTAAGGGGAATTCCCTGCCTTGACAACCCGCCCTAAGGACTACCATAATCGCCTGAACGTTCGCTAACCGAATCCATGTTCATATATAGAACAAATTGGCGGTGAACAAACCCGAAGGCGCCAGCTTGCATCCGTACCCGGCGAGCCGCCGCCAGCATTGGCCCGGAGACCGTTCCGCACGCGTCCTGCCATCACGGCAGTCAGCCTGGCGGCACGCAGCGCCCTAAAAGGAAATTCGACATGATCAACAAGATTTTCGAGTCACTTCAATCGGCAGTCGCCGATGTCCACGACGGCGCGACCGTCATGATCGGCGGCTTCGGCACGGCAGGCATGCCGTCCGAGTTGATCGACGCGCTCATCGAGCAGGGTTCGCGCGAGCTGACCATCGTCAACAACAATGCCGGTAACGGAGACATCGGGCTCGCCGCGCTGCTCAAGGCCAAGCGCGTGCGCAAGATCATCTGCTCGTTTCCACGCCAGACCGATTCGTATGTGTTCGACGCGCTCTATCGCGCGGGTGAAATCGAACTCGAACTCGTGCCGCAGGGCAACCTCGCGGAGCGTATCCGTGCAGCGGGCGCGGGCATCGGCGGTTTCTTCACGCCCACCGCGTACGGCACCAAGCTCGCCGAGGGTAAAGAAACCCGTCTGATCGACGGCAGGCATTACGTGCTGGAGTCGCCGCTGCACGCGGATTTCGCGCTCATCAAGGCGTACAAGGGCGACCGCTGGGGCAACCTGGTCTATCGCAAGACGGCCCGCAATTTCGGACCGATCATGGCGAGCGCGGCGAAAACCGCGATCGTGCAGGTGTCGCAAGTGGTGGAACTCGGCGAGCTCGATCCGGAAAACATCGTTACGCCCGGCATTTTCGTGCAGCGCGTGATCGAAGTGCCGCAAGCGGCCCATGCCCCGACGCCCAATCCTCACGACGCTGCCGCCTGAACCGGAGACCCGACATGAAAAAACTGACTCGCGATGAAATGGCCAAGCGCGTTGCGCTGGACATCCCCGAAGGTGCTTACGTGAACCTCGGCAT
>FTBI01001486.1_pt1 | contig 14680 bp, 13 predicted proteins | sample 1639171 | NCBI WGS metagenome assembly FTBI01 (sample SAMEA3914812, study PRJEB12502) | metagenome | biome: forest; material: soil | place: Canada | collected 2011-07-07 | depth 0.1 m | reverse complement strand
GAACGGCTGCCGCGTGTCACTGGCCAGGAAGGCAATGTGCACGCAGGCAACGAACTGACGCGCCTGCTCAACCTCACTGACAAGCTGGCGCAGCAGCGTGGCGACCAGTTCATCGCCAGCGAGTTGTTTGTGCTGGCGGCAATGGAAGAAAAGGGCGAACTGGGCGCTGCACTGAAAGCCGCCGGCGCCACCAAGCCCAATATCGAAGCAGCCATCGACAAGCTGCGCGGTGGCGAAAAAGTTCAGAGCGAGAATGCCGAGGAACAGCGCCAGGCGCTGGAGAAATACTGCGTCGATCTCACGGCGCGCGCGGAGTCGGGCAAGCTCGACCCGGTGATTGGTCGCGACGAGGAAATCCGCCGAACCATCCAGGTGTTGCAGCGTCGCACCAAGAACAATCCGGTGCTGATTGGCGAGCCCGGCGTGGGCAAGACCGCCATCGTGGAAGGTCTCGCGCAGCGCATCGTGAAGGGCGAAGTGCCTGAAGGCCTGCGCGATCGCCGCGTGCTGGCGCTGGACATGGGCGCGCTGATCGCCGGCGCCAAGTTCCGCGGCGAATTCGAGGAGCGGCTGAAGGCGGTGCTCAATGACCTGTCCAAGAACGAAGGCCAGATCATCTTGTTCATCGACGAGCTGCACACCATGGTCGGTGCCGGCAAGGGCGATGGCGCGATGGATGCCGGCAACATGTTGAAGCCGGCGCTGGCGCGCGGCGAGCTGCATTGCATCGGCGCGACCACGCTGGACGAATACCGCAAATACATCGAGAAGGATGCTGCGCTTGAGCGCCGCTTCCAGAAGGTCTACGTAGGCGAGCCCAGCGTGGAGGACACCATCGCCATTCTGCGCGGCCTCAAGGAGCGCTACGCAGTGCATCACGGCGTGGAAATTACGGACCCGGCGATCGTCGCTGCGGCCACGTTGTCCAACCGTTACATTCCTGATCGGCAGCTGCCGGACAAGGCCATCGACCTGATGGACGAGGCCGCCTCGCGCATCCGCATGGAAATCGATTCCAAGCCGGAGGAGCTCGATCGGCTGGAGCGTCGACTGATCCAGCTGAAGATCCAGCGCGAGATGCTGAAGAAGGAGACCGACGACGCATCCAAGCGGCGCCTTGCCGATCTGGAGTCGGATATCGAAAAGCTCGAACGCGAGTTCTCCGATCTCGACGAGATATGGAAGTCCGAAAAGGCTGCGCTGCAAGGCGCGACCAAGGTGAAGGAACAGATCGAGGCGGCGCGCGTGGAGCTGGAAGCGGCGCAGCGCCGGCAGGACTACGCCAAGATGAGCGAGATCCAGTACGGCAAGCTGCCCGAACTGGAGAAGCAGCTCGCGGCTGCGCAGGCCGCCGAAAAGCAGGATTTCAAGCTGGTGCAGGATCGCGTCACCGAGGAGGAGATTGCCGAGGTGGTGTCGCGCTGGACGGGTATCCCGGTCAGCAAGATGCTTGAAGGTGAGCGCGAAAAACTACTGCAGATGGAAAGTGCGCTGCATAAGCGCGTGGTGGGCCAGGACGAAGCGGTGCGCGCGGTGTCCGACGCCATTCGCCGTTCGCGTGCCGGCTTGTCTGATCCCAATCGCCCGAACGGGTCGTTCCTGTTCCTCGGCCCCACCGGCGTGGGCAAGACCGAGCTGTGCAAGGCACTGGCCGAGTTCATGTTCGACACGCAGGACGCGATGGTGCGCATCGACATGAGCGAGTTCATGGAGAAGCATTCCGTGAGCCGCCTGATTGGCGCGCCCCCGGGCTATGTCGGTTACGAGGAAGGCGGTTATCTCACCGAAGCGGTGCGTCGCCGTCCGTACAGCGTGATTTTGCTGGACGAAGTGGAGAAGGCGCATCCGGATGTGTTCAACATCCTGCTGCAGGTGCTCGACGACGGTCGCCTCACCGACGGCCAGGGTCGTACGGTGGATTTCCGCAATACCGTCATCGTGATGACCTCCAACCTGGGCTCGCAGATGATCCAGGAGCAGGCCGGCGACAGCGAAGCCGACTACATGCAGATGAAGGCCTCGGTGCTGGGTGTGGTGCAGGCACATTTCCGCCCGGAGTTCATCAACCGGCTCGACGAGCTGGTGGTGTTCCGTCCGCTTGGCAAGGGACAGATCCGCGCCATCGCCAAGATCCAGCTGGCCTATCTGGAGAAGCGGCTGGCCGAGCGTCAGCTCAAGCTTGAGATCGGCGAGAAGGCGTTGGACCTGCTCGGCAACGTGGGCTTCGACCCGGTGTATGGGGCACGTCCGCTCAAGCGCGCGATCCAGCAACAGCTGGAAAACCCGCTGGCCAAGGAGATCCTGGAAGGTCGTTTCGCGCCCGGCGACACGGTGGTGGTCGGCGCGGAACACGGTCACCTGACTTTCCTCAAGCAATAACTTGACCCTGCAATGGCAGACGACGGCCGCCTTTGGGCGGCCGTCTTGTTTTTTGTCTGTTAAGATTCCCGTACCTGAGGTGACCGCCGGCGGCAATGCCAGTGGTTGAAACGGGAATCCGGTGCGGCGCATTCGCGCCTATTCCGGAGCTGCCCCCGCAACGGTAGGCGAGCTGCGATCCAGGGGATCGCCGGAACGATAGGAGCCACTGTGCCTGGTGCATGGGAAGGCATCGTTCCGCACGACATGACGTCAAGCTCGCGAGCCCGGAGACCGGCCTCAAGGTACGACCAGACAGGCGGAGGGCCATGTCATGGATGTCATGCCGTCGCGCATGGCCGCCATGTCTTCATCCGCCTGCTCTTTATCCCATGCGATCCGCGCGGGCAGGCGCGGTTGAGGAGCTTGCAGTGGCTATCCAATTGATTCACATCCGTCGCACCTTGTTGGCGGCGGCCTTATCGTTCGTGTTCTCCCCCGTGTTCGCCGATGACACGACCAATCTCAACGGCGTGGTGGTCACCGCCACCCGTACGGCGCAGACGCAAGACCAGACGCTGGCGGCCGTCACCGTCATCGATCGCGCCGATATCGAGCGCCTGCAGCCGGCCTCGCTGGCCGATCTGTTGCTGACCACGGCCAGCCTGCAGATCGCCAACACCGGCGGCCCGGGCAAGCCGACCAGCGTGTTCCTGCGCGGCACCGAGGCGGATCATGTGCTGGTGCTGGTCGACGGCATCAAGATCGGTTCGGCGACGCTTGGCACGGCGGCCATCCAGGACATCCCGGTCGAGCAGATCGAGCGCATCGAAATCGTGCGCGGCCCGTTCTCCAGCCTGTATGGCTCCGAAGCCATCGGTGGCGTGATCCAGATCTTCACCCGCCGCCCGGAAGGCGCGTTCGTGCCGTCGCTGAGTTTCGGCGTGGGCAGCTACCGTAGCCTCAACGGCTCGGTCGGCTTTGCCGGCAAGAGCGGCAACGGCTGGTATTCGCTGGAGGCTTCACACAACCAGACCGATGGCATCAACTCCTGCCGTGTTGGCGCGGCCGAGGCTGGCGCGGCCTGTTTCGCCGATCAGCCGGACAAGGATGGCTATCACAACACCGCGGTGACGCTGAGCGCCGGTTACAAGTTCGACGACCAGTGGGATGCCGACGCGCGCCTGTTCCGTAGCGAAGGCCACAACTTCTACGACGGCACCTTCAGCGATTCGGACAAGAGCGCCACCCAGGTGATCGGCGGCCGCCTGCATTTCCGGCCCTCCAGCAACCTCACCTTTACCTTGAGCCTGGGTACCAGTGGCGACTTCAGCAAGGATTACCTGAGTGATGTGTTCGTCGACCGCTTCGATACGCATCGCGATATCGGCTCGCTGCAGGCGGACATCGGCGTGTGGGGCGGACTGCTCAGCACCGGTTTCGACTGGCAGCACGACAGTGTCGACAGCAATTACACCTTCAGCGAAGACACCCGCAGCAATCGCGGCGCGTTCGTGCAGTGGCAGCAGACCTTCGGCAGCCAGTCGCTGCAGGCCAGCGTGCGCCATGACGACAACAGCCAGTTCGGCGACAAGAACACCGGCAGCGCGATGTGGGGCTGGGACTTCACCCAAAGCCTGCGCCTCACCGCCAGCTATGGCACGGCCTTCAAGGCGCCCACCTTCAACGACCTGTACTACCCCGGCTACGGCAACCCGACGCTCAAGCCGGAAACCTCGCAGAACATCGAGCTGGGCTTGCGCGGCACGTACGGCTGGGGTTACTGGACGCTCAATGGCTTCCGCAACAAGATCGACGACCTGATTACCTACGACGCAGCCACTGGCCTGCCAGGCAATGTGGAAGACGCACGTATCCGCGGTGTCGAAGGTGTAGTGAGTGGGCATGTGTTGGGCTGGCTGGTCGCCACCACGGCAACCTGGCTTGATCCGCGTAACGAAACCCCAGGCTACGACGATGGCAACCTGCTGCCGCGCCGTGCGCGCCAGACGGGCCGCCTCGATCTCGATCGCAGCTTTGGCGACTTCAGCGTCGGTGGCAGCTGGTACGTGTCGGGTCGTCGTTATGACGATCTCGACAACACGCACCCGCTGGGCGGCTATGCGATTACGAACTTGCGCGTGGCCTATGCGCTCGATCGTGACTGGAAGTTGCAGCTGGCACTCAACAACGCGTTCGACAAGAACTACGAAACGGCCTGGTACTTCAACCAGCCTGGTCGCAACTACATGTTGACCGTGCGTTACCAGCCGGCGCAGTAAACAGGGGCGCCGGGCCGGCCTGTTCCGGCCCGGCGCAATCAACGAGAAAGGGTAAGGAGTCGTGTGATGAAGCCGCTGTCGGGTTCCCGTTTTGCCCTGTTGTTCGGTGTGTTGGCATTGGTGATGGTCAGCACCCGCTTCAAGCACTTTGGCGATGTATTGCACTTGCCGGATGCCTCGATGGCGGTGTTCTTCCTTGGCGGCATCTATCTTCGGCGGCACTGGACCTTCGTGGTGCTGGTCGGCTTGGCGGTGGCACTTGACTGGGTATCGGTCAGCTACGCCGGAGTCAGCAATTTCTGCGTCACGGTCGCGTACTCATTCCTGCCATTGGCTTATGCGGTGCTGTGGTACGCCGGCCGCTGGTATGCGCCGCGCCTGCGTGCCGGGTGGCCGCCGTTGCTGGGCGCATTTGTCGTGGCGTTGATGGCAGCATCGCTGTCGTTTGCCATTTCCAACGGCTCGTTCTATTGGCTGGGTGGGCGCTATGCCAATCCACATATCGCCGAGTACGTGGCTCGTCTGTGGCAATGGGGCCCGCTGTTCGTGCGCACCACGCTCACCTATGTGGCCGTAGCCTTGGTCACGCATGCCGTGTGCGTGCGGTTCATGTCCACGCCCGTTCTACCGCACGGGAAGGAAATCTGACGATGACTAGCGATTCGCGTTCCGAGGATATGACGACCGAAGAGCGTCATCGCGAACGCATGCAGCGCAAGAAGGAGCTGGTGGATCGCAAGATCGCCCGTGCCACCATCGAACGCGGTGTAGTGGTGGTCAACACCGGCAATGGCAAAGGCAAGAGTTCGTCGGGCTTTGGCATGCTGGCCCGATCGCTCGGCCATGGCTTTCACTGTGGCGTGGTGCAATTCATCAAGGGCAGTTTTTCTACCGGTGAAGAGGCCTTTTTTCGCCGCTTCCCCGATGAACTCGACTATCACGTGATGGGCGAGGGCTACACCTGGGAAACGCAGGATCGCGAGCGCGACATTCGCGCGGCCCAGGCGGCCTGGCATATTGCCGCCGGCATGCTGGCCGATGCGCGCTACGATTTCGTGCTGTTGGACGAACTGAATATCGCCCTGGTCAAGGGCTATATCGACGTGGCGCAGGTCTGCGCCGCACTGGCGGCCCGGCCACCGCAGCAGCATGTGGTGGTAACGGGACGTGGTGCGCCCGACGCATTGGTGGAGCAAGCCGACACGGTCACCGAAATGCGGGTGGTGAAACATGCCTTCCAGGCCGGCATCAAAGCCCAGAAAGGTATCGAGCTGTAAGCGGAGAGTTCCATGGCGCCCCTTGCGCAGCATTGCCCGGCCCTGCTGATCTCCGCACCTGCTTCCGGGCAGGGCAAGACGTCGGTGACGGCGGCCTTGGCCCGATGGCACACGCGTGCCGGCAAGCGCGTACGCGTATTCAAGACCGGACCGGACTTCCTCGACCCCATGGTGCTGGAACGCGCCAGCGGCGCCCCGGTATACCAGCTGGACCTGTGGATGGGCGGCGAAGACGACGTGCGCGCACGCCTGTACGCGGCGGTGCGTGAGGCCGACCTGATCCTGGTCGAGGGCGTGATGGGGCTGTTCGATGGCGGCTCGTCCAGCGCCGATCTGGCCCAGCGCCTTGGTCTGCCGGTGCTGGCAGTGATCGATGGTTCGGCCATGGCGCAGACCTTTGGTGCGCTGGCCCTGGGATTGGCCCGCTATCGCGACGACTTGCAGGTTTATGGCGTGGCCGCGAACCGGGTAGGCAGCCCGTATCACGCACAGCTACTGGCGCAAAGCCTGCCGTCGGATCTGCACTGGTTGGGCGCCTTGCCGCGCGATCCTGCCTTCGCGTTGCCTGAGCGTCACCTTGGTTTGGTCTCGGCGTCCGAGCTGGGCGATATCGATGTGCGCCTGGATGCCCTTGCCGACGCCTGGGCGGCGCATGTCTCGGCGGAGTTGCCGCCTGCGCTGGATTTCCCCTTCGTGGCCATGCCACAGGTGGCGCCGTGCTTGCGCGGTCGACGCATCGCCATCGCACGCGATGCGGCTTTCTGTTTCATCTATCCGGCAAACCTCGATGTGTTGCGCGAGTCGGGAGCCGAGCTGTGCTTCTTTTCGCCTGTGGCAGGGGACGGCCTGCCCACCTGTGATGCCGTGTGGCTGCCGGGTGGCTATCCGGAGCTGCACCTGCCGGCATTGTCGGCCAACGATGCGCTGCGGCAGGCGCTGCACGCGCATGTCGACGCGCACAAGCCGTTGCTCGCCGAATGCGGCGGCATGCTCTACGCGCTCGAGGCATTGACCGATCGCGAGGGCTACACCTTTCCGATGGCGGGATTGTTGCGAGGACGTGCCGCCATGCAGAAGCGCCTCGGCGGGCTGGGCATGCAATCGGTGACGCTGCCCGACGGTACGTTACGAGGTCACACCTTCCACTATGCGCAAGCGGACATTGATGAAACGCCCCTGGCCATGGCCGTCAATCCGGACAAGGGGCCGAGCCGGGAGGGTGTGTATCGCCGCCAACGCATGACGGCGAGCTTCATGCACAGCTACTTCCCTTCCAGTCCCGAAGCAGCCACCGCACTGTTCCTGCCATGACGCGGGCCTTGGCCATGCTCGCGGCGGTGTTGCTGGATGCGTGGCTGGGCGAGCCACGAAGCGCGCATCCGCTGGTGATGTTTGGACGTCTGGCCGGCTGGATCGAAACGCGTCTGCATGGTGATCGTCGGCCTGCCGGCGTCATGGCCTGGGTGCTCGCCGTGTTGCCGCCGGTGGCGTTGGCGTGGCTGGTGATGGCGATGCTCGGTGCCGCGGCGTCATGGCTCGCGTTCGCGCTTGAGGTGATGGTGCTGTATCTCACCATTGGCTTGCGCAGCCTGGGTGATCACGCGATGCCGGTGGCACATGCGCTGGCGCAGGGCGACCTTCCGGGTGCGCGCGCGTCGGTGGGTCGCATGGTCAGTCGCGACACGCAGGCATTGGACGAACGCCAGGTCGCCGCAGCCGCGACGGAGTCGGTGCTGGAGAACGGCAGCGATGCCGTATTTGGCGCGCTGTTCTGGTTCGCCGTGCTGGGCGTGCCCGGTGCGGTGTTGTATCGACTGGCCAATACGCTCGATGCCATGTGGGGCTATCGCACGCCGCGCTACGAGCGCTTCGGCTGGGCTGCCGCGCGTATCGACGACGTACTCAACTTCATACCGGCACGACTCACCGCGCTGAGCTACGCATTGCTTGGTGATGCCACGCGTGCATGGCGCTGCTGGCGTACCCAGGCCCCGTTGTGGGACAGCCCCAACGCCGGCCCCGTGATGGCCGCTGGCGCGGGTGCCCTGCGCGTGCGCCTCGGTGGCGCGGCGCCTTACGACGGTGTGTGGGAACCGCGCCCTGAACTGGGCGAGGGTGATGAGCCGGACGCGGATGCCATCGTTCGTGCCCTGCGACTGGTGCGCCGCAGTGTGGTGCTATGGCTGGTGGTGGCGCTGTGCCTTGCCCTGCTGTGGCGTGGGGGTGCACATGCTTGAACATGGCGGTCGCCTGTTGCGAGCCGCGCGCGAGTACGGCATTGCTCCATCGGACTGGCTGGATCTCTCGACCGGCATCAGCCCCTTCGCATGGCCTGTGCCAGCTATTCCGGCAGCGGCCTGGATGCGTCTCCCAGAAGAGGACGACGGCCTTATCGAGATTGCGCGTGCGTATTACCGTGCGCCACACCTGTTGCCAGTAGCCGGGTCGCAGGCAGCCATCCAGGCATTGCCCCGGCTGCGGCCGGCATCGCGCGTTGGCGTTATTGCGCCGGGCTATAACGAGCATGCGCACGCATGGCGCCAGGGCGGTCACCAGGTCATGAATCTGCCGGCGGAAGTGCTGCTGGCGCAAGCTGGCGATTTCGACGTCGTCGTGCTGATCCATCCCAATAATCCAGGCGGTGAACGCTTTGAGCGTGAGGCGCTGCTTGAACTGCATGCGCGGTTGGCTGGGCGTGGTGGTTGGCTGATCATCGACGAGGCCTTCATGGACGTCACGCCGGAGCACAGCCTGTGCCCGGAAGCGGACCGTGAAGGACTGATCGTGCTGCGCTCGGCGGGCAAGTTCTTCGGCTTGGCGGGCGCCCGTGCGGGCTTTGCCTGTGCTTCGGTCGGCTTGCTAGATGCACTGGGCGAGCTATTGGGTCCGTGGACCCTAAGTGGGCCCACCCGCCACGTATTGCATCGAGCATTGGCAGACGTCGAATGGCAGCGCAGCGCGCGTCAACGTCTGCAGGCGTGCAGCGCGCGGCTGGCTGCGCTTTTGGCGCAACATGGCGTCACTCCCACCGCGGGTTGCGCGTTCTTCCAGTGGTGGCGCGACGAGCGCGCGCATGCGTTGCATCGCGCACTGGCGACTCGCGGTGTTTTCACGCGGTTGTTCGACGCACCTGCCAGTGTGCGTTTTGGATTGCCGGGGAATGACGCTGCGTTTGATCGCCTCGATGCCGCGTTACGGGATATTGCACCAGGAAACATACGATGAGTGCCAGCGTACTGATGGTCCAGGGCTGCACCTCCGATGCGGGCAAGAGCACGCTGGTGGCCGGCTTGTGTCGCTGGCTGCATCGCAAGGGCATCGCGGTGGCACCGCTCAAGCCGCAGAACATGGCGCTCAATTCGGCGGTGACCATCGATGGCGGCGAGATCGGGCGTGCCCAGGCCGTCCAGGCACAGGCAGCCGGCGTGCCGCCGCATACCGATTTCAATCCCGTGTTGCTCAAGCCTCAGAGTGACACGGGTGCGCAGGTGATCGTGCATGGCCACGCCATCGCCAACATGGATGCGCGCAGTTATCACGACTACAAGCGCATCGCCATGGAGGCGGTGCTTGCTTCGCACGGGCGACTGGTTACGCAGTACGACGCCGTGGTGGTGGAGGGCGCCGGCAGCCCCGCCGAGATCAATCTGCGCGATCGCGATATCGCCAACATGGGCTACGCCGAGGCGGTGGATTGCCCGGTGCTGCTGATTGCCGACATCGACCGCGGCGGTGTGTTCGCGCATCTGGTCGGCACGCTGGCCTTGTTATCCGACAGCGAGCGCCACCGCGTGGCCGGGTTTGTGATCAATCGTTTCCGTGGCGACCTTGCCTTGCTGCAACCCGGGCTGGACTGGCTGGAACGCGAAACCGGCAAGCCGGTGCTGGGCGTGCTGCCCTATCTGCACGGCCTGCAGCTGGAGGCCGAAGATGCCTTGCCGCGTGAACTGCTTCACAAAACCAACACAAGCTTGCGCGTGGCGGTGCCGGTGCTTCCCCGCATCAGCAATCACACTGACTTCGATGCATTGCGCGCACATCCGCAAGTCGACCTGCAGTTTGTCGGGCCGGGCGAGCCTATACCCTTGTGCGATCTGATCATTCTGCCGGGTTCCAAATCGACGCGCGCCGACCTCGCATGGTTGCGCGCGAACGGTTGGGTGGACGCTATCGCGCGTCATCTCCGTTATGGCGGCAAGCTGATCGGTATCTGTGGCGGCTTCCAGATGCTGGGGCGATTCGTGCATGATCCACACGGCATCGAGAGCGAGCCGGGCTCGAGCGAAGGACTGGGTTGGCTGGACATGGAAACCACGCTGGAGGCGCACAAGCAATTGCGCTGCGTGGGCGGAACACTGGTCCTGGGAGAGGTGAGGGTGAGCGGCTACGAGATCCATTGTGGCGTCAGCCTTGGGGCTGCGCTGGCAACGCCGTCGAGCGTGCTCGACGACGGCCGGTGCGACGGCGCCCGATCGCCTGATGGACAGGTTCTGGGTAGTTACCTGCACGGTCTTTTCGACGAGCCGCAGGCGCTTCACGCGCTGCTCGACTGGGCTGGTCTGCACGACGCTGAAGCGGTCGATATGCATGCGTTGCGCGAAGCGAGCATCGAGCGCGTGGCCGATGCCGTGGAAGCGCATCTGGATACCTCCGCGTTATGGCGATTGTTGGCCATCGAGCCGGCGGTGCCCGCATGCGCACACTGATTCTCGGTGGTGCCCGTTCGGGCAAAAGCGCGCTGGCCGAACGGCTAGCGCGCGAGTCGGGCCATGAGGTGGTCTACATCGCCACCGGGCAGGCCCATGATGCCGAGATGGCAGCGCGCATCGCGCACCATCGGGCCAGCCGTCCCGCGCACTGGCACTGCGTGGAAGAGCCATGGGCACTGGCTGATGTGTTGCTCGCCCAGGCACGGCCCGGGCGATGCGTGCTGGTGGATTGCCTCACACTGTGGCTGAGCAATCTGCTTGGCCATGAGGACGTGACGCGCTTCGAGCGCGAGCGAGCCGCCTTGCTCGATGCATTGCCTTCCTTGACCGGCCAGCTGCTGCTGGTCAGCAATGAAGTGGGGCTGGGAGTGGTGCCGATGGGTGAGCTGACCCGACGCTTCGTCGATGAAGCCGGTCGGTTGCATCAATCGTTGGCCAGCCAGTGCGAACGCGTGTTGTTTGTTGCGGCAGGTTTGCCGCTAGTCATGAAAGGAAGTGTTGCATGAGCCATGAGTGGCTATGGGATTCCTGCCAATCCGTTGATGCGGAGTGTGAGCAACAGGCGCGGGATCATCAGGCTCAACTGACCAAGCCACCCGGTTCGCTTGGCACGCTGGAGTCGCTGGCAATTCGCCTGGCCGGTTTGCAGCGTTCAGCGCGTCCGGCGGTACAGCAGGTGTGGATCAGCGTGTTTGCGGGCGATCATGGCGTGGCCGCGGAAGGCGTGTCGGCCTTTCCGCAGGTGGTGACCGGCGAGATGGTGCGCAACTTTGCCCATGGTGGCGCGGCCATCAGTGTGTTGGCGCGGGCGTTGGGTGCCATGCTCGAAGTGGTGAACCTGGGCACGGTGAACGATCCGGGTGAACTGCCCAATGTGCGGCGCGCCATCATCGCCCCGCAAACCCGCAATTTCTGCGAGCAGCCCGCCATGTCGGCAGAGCAGCTCGATGCCGCGCTACGCGCCGGTGCCGAGAGCGTCGCCGCCGCGCACGCGGCCGGTGCGCAACTGTTTATCGGTGGCGAGATGGGCATCGCCAATACGACCTCGGCCGCCGCACTGGCCAGCGCCCTGCTAGGTGAGACGCCTACCGCACTGGCCGGTGCAGGCACCGGGCTGGACGCAGCAGGCATCGGTCACAAGGCCGCGGTCATCGCACAGGGCCTGGCCCGCTACGAGCCCAGCAACGATGCGCTCGTCTGGCTGACGCGCGTCGGGGGATTCGAAATCGCGGCGCTCACCGGTGCGTATATCTCGGCGGCCCAGCACGGCATTCCCGTGCTGGTCGACGGTTTCATCACCACCGCCGCAGCGTTGGCGGCGGTGCGCATCAATCCCGGCTGCCGCGCCTGGATGTTCTTCGGCCATCGCTCGCGCGAACGCGGACACGCTGCCGTGCTTGCGGCGCTGCATGCCGATCCGCTGATCGACCTGGGCCTGCGCCTCGGCGAAGCCAGCGGTGCGGCCACGGCCGTGCCGCTGATGCGGCTGGCGTGCGAGCTGCACGCACGCATGGCCACGTTTGCCCAGGCCGGGGTAAGCAGCGCATGACGGGGAAGCACGTTGGCATCGATCTGCTGCGTCACGGCGACACCGGCCAGCGCAGCTATCGCGGACAACTCGACGACAGCCTCAGCGCTCTTGGCTGGACCCAGCTGCGTGCAGCCATTTTCGGACGCAGCTGGGATCTGGTGGTGACCTCGCCGCTACGCCGCTGCGCAGAGTTCGCCCAAGACCTGGCCGCGGCACGACGCGTACCGCTGCGGACCGACCCACGCCTGGCCGAGTACCACTTCGGCGATTGGCAGGGCGTGCCCATCGAAACCCTGGGCGAGGAACAGGGCGATGCACTGGGCCGCTTCTGGGTCGATCCGGTGAACTGCCCGCCACCCGGCGCCGAGCCCTTCGCCGCGTTTCGCGAGCGCCTTTGCGCCGCACTGAACGACATTGCCGTGGAGGCAGAAACGCGTCACGTGCTGGTGGTGACGCACGGCGGCGCCATCCGCCTGCTGCGTTGCGAAGCAGAAGGACGCGACTTCGGTGATATGGCCAACATCGAGGTGCCGCACGCCTCGCTCCATCCCATCAACTGGGCGGGGCAGGCCAAGGCCTGATGCGCGGCCTACTCGTCGCCATCGGCTTCCTCACGCGCCTGCCGGTGCCGGCAAAGGTATTTGACGACGCCAGCGGCCGGTCCAATTCACTGGCCTGGTATCCCGTGGTCGGTTTGCTGATCGGCGGCTTGCTGTGGGCGCTGTCGTGGGTACTCGCTGCCACGCCACCCATGCTGGCGGCCGCGCTGTTGCTGGCGGTATGGGTGGCGCTGACCGGCGCGCTGCATCTCGATGGCTTGGCCGACAGTGCAGATGCCTGGGTCGGTGGGCTTGGCGATCGCGAACGCACGCTGGCCGTCATGAAAGACCCGCGCTGCGGGCCGATGGGCGTGGTCGCGCTGGTGCTGGTTTTGTTGGTGAAATTCGCCGCGCTGGCGAGCCTGCCGCCGGCCAGTGGCGCACTGTTGTTGGCTCCTGTGCTGGCGCGGGCGAGTCTTACCGCAGCCTTCCTTTTCACGCCCTATGTGCGCAGTGGCGGCCTGGGGAGTGGGTTGACCGCTGCACCGCGCACGGCGTGCCTGCTTGGGTTGGCATTCGCGGTGGCAGCGGGTATCGCCGGCGGCTGGCGTGGTGTTAGCGCCATCGCCGTCACGCTCGTTGTGTTCGCGTTGTGGCGTGTGGCCTGCATGCGACGGCTGGACGGCATGACTGGCGACACCTGCGGAGCGCTGACGGAGCTGGTTGAGGTGGCTGTGTTGCTTGCGTTCGCCTGGCATACCTGAAACCACCCGCCGGCAGGAACCCTTCTCCCTGCGGGAGTAGGCGGCGGTAGCCGGAAGAGGGTTCGGGCGGAGCGCACCGTTCAGGACCATGCAAGCCCTCACCCTCACCCTCACCCCTGTTCCGGGGGAGATGGGACAAAGCAGGCAAGTCCACATTGAATTTGCACCATCCGGCTCGATAATGACGAATTGCCGGCGCGTATTCTGGCCGGTCCCCGGAGTTTCCATGCCTATCTATGAATTCGAATGCAGCAGTTGCGGCCATCGTTTTGATCGCCTGCAGAAGCTGTCCGACCCCGATCCTTCCGTCTGCCCCGCCTGCGACGTGGCTGAAGTGAAGCGGCGCCTCAGTGCGCCCGGTTTTCGTCTGGCCGGCAGCGGCTGGTACGAAACCGATTTCAAGAAGGACGGCGACAAGAAGCGCAACCTGGCGGGCGACGCCCCAGCGCCCGCCGCTGCGCCAGCGCCTGCTCCTGCCCCCAGCACGGGCAGCGACAAGTAACTCAGCCTCGCTGAACGCCGGTTCGCTGGCCTGCATAATTTTGCGAATCCATCGCAAGATATTCAATATTGGTTGAACATACGCCCGTTAGCGTGACGCCTTGTCCATAAGGAACGGGTGCAATGTCTCGAATGCGGGCGGGTTGGATGGGTGCGCTGGTCGGTTTGGCCGCCGGTTGGCTGGTTGGCGCGGCGCCGGTGGCACAGGCGCAAGGTCGTGACAGCGTGCGCTGCGGCAGCCAGGACGGGCGCTTTGTCCGTTGCCAGGTGCCCTGGCGCGATGCCGAGATGATTCGCCAGGAATCGGATAGCCCCTGCATTCGCGGGCAGACCTGGGGCGTGGATCGCGGTGGCCTGTGGGTTGATCGTGGTTGCCGTGCCCAGTTTGTCGAGATGGGGCGCGGCAGCGGCTGGCAGGGTGGCGGCGGTTGGCAGGGCGGCGGTGGCTGGCAGCCGGGCCCGGGCTGGGATCGTGAGATCCGCCTGCAGTGCGAAAGCAACAACAAGCAATACCAGTTCTGTCAGGTCGATGTCGGCGGGCATGGTCGCGCCCGCCTGTTGCAACAGCTCTCGGGCAGCCGCTGCGAAGAAGGCTACAACTGGGGCTGGAATCGCGCGGGCGTATGGGTTTCCAAGGGGTGCCGCGGCCTGTTCTCGGTCGATCGCCGCTGGTAAGCGAGGCGGGGCGGGCGAGGGGAGGCCTCGCCCCCCCCCCCCGG
>FTBI01000117.1_pt1 | contig 14757 bp, 14 predicted proteins | sample 1639171 | NCBI WGS metagenome assembly FTBI01 (sample SAMEA3914812, study PRJEB12502) | metagenome | biome: forest; material: soil | place: Canada | collected 2011-07-07 | depth 0.1 m | reverse complement strand
CCTCACGGGCGATCATGCGGATCGAGTCGGAGTCGCCTTGGCTTGCGATTGCGAACCCGGCTTCCAAAACGTCGACGCCGAGGTTTGCAAGCTGATGGGCCATGCGTAACTTTTCGTCATGGTGCATGGTGCAGCCGGGAGACTGTTCGCCGTCGCGAAGGGTGGTGTCGAAGAAGACGATCTGGTTCGATGAGGACATTGGGCTTAGCACTCTCGATCTGGCGTTAATCATAATGCATGCTTATGATGGTTTGAAGGTGTATCAGAAATTCTAATTGCGGTATTCGGCGCGAACATCCTGCGCCGGGACGAGGTGAAGATTGGACTTAGTCCAGATGGAGACGTTTCTGGCGGTGGCGGAGGAGCGCAGTTTTTCGCGAGCAGCGGCACGCCTCCATCGTACTCAGCCAGCGGTCAGTCAGGCAATCGCAAAGCTGGAAGGTGAGTTGGGCGAGATATTGTTTGAGCGGTCGTCGCGGGATGGGACGCTGACCGATGCGGGCGAAGTGCTGCGGGAGTATGCGGCTAAATTGCTGAATCTGCGGAGCGATGCCGAGGGGGCGTTGACGGAGCTGCGGGAGCTGCATCGTGGCAGGTTGAACCTGGCGGCGAATGAGTACACGTGTCTTTATTTGTTGCCGCTGCTGGATGAGTTTCGGCGGCAGAATCCGCGGATCAAACTGGCGGTGCAGCGGACACTGGCGAGCCGGATTTCGGATGAGGTGCTGATGCATTCGGTGGAGTTCGGTGTGCTGTCGTTTCGGCCGGATGATGCGCAGGTGAAGTCGATGGTGGTGTATCGGGATGAGTTGGCGTTTGTGGTGAATCCGCGACATGCGCTGGCGAAGGAAGGGCGAGTGTCGATACGGCAGCTGGGGGCTCAGAATTTTATTGCTCACAACATTCCTTCGCCGCAGAGGCAGAAGGTGATTCAGACGTTTAAGAGACATAAGACTCCGCTGCAGATGGGGGTGGAGCTGCCTTCGCTGGAGGCGATTAAACGGTTTGTGGAGATGGGGAACGGGGTGGCTCTGGTGCCGGGGTTGACGGTACGGACGGAGTTGGAGAGTGGCGCGCTGGTGCAGGTGCAGGTGCCGGAGTTGCAGATAGAACGGAAGCTGCGGCTGGTGTATCGGAGGCAGGCTAGTTTGTCGCATGCGGCGCTGGCGTTTTTGAAGGTGGTGGAGGCGTATGCGGCGGCGCATGGCGATCCTTATTGTTTTCAGCCGGAGCGCGGGGTGTAGGGGGCTTTGAGATTTTTTCTGGTTTAAGGAACATTTCAAAGGAAAGTGCGTCTGTAGCTGTAGACCGCACACCGGAGAAGCTCGTCCGGCGAATGTTGTAGGAGACAAATCCCGATGAAGATGACGACGTTTTGTAAACCGATGATGCAGGCGGCTGTTTTGGCGCTCTGTACGACGGCACTGTGCGCGGTGCCGATGATGGCGCAGGACAATCCTGCTCCGCAACAGCAGGACCAGGCGGGACCGCAGGGAGGTAGGCACGGCGGACCAGGCGGGGAAGAGCATCAGATTGAACGGCTGACGAAGAAGCTGAATCTGACGCCGGATCAGGTGACGCAGGTGAAGGCGATCGACGATAGCACGCGGCAGCAGATGATGGCTTTGCGCAATGATAGTTCAGCTACCGGAGCTGACAGGCATGCGAAGATGATGGCGATTCATCAGGCATCGCAGGACAAGATACGGGCGCTGCTGAATGACGACCAGAAGACGAAGTTCGATGCGATGCAGGCAGAGATGAAGGCGCGGCGTGAGAGTCATGAAGGTGGACAGGGCGGTGCGACTCCTCCATCGCCGCAACAGTAGTAAGTGGACGCAGGGAATGGCCGGAGGGTGACATATCCTCCGGCCTTCTTGCGTGGTGCGCCCTACGATGGACGCCGGTGCGGTTACAATGAAGGACAGTAACTACGGCGCACCGTGACTGCTCGAAACGCGTTGCCTGCGGGACGGCGTAAGACAGTCCGGACGAATTCGAAGGGATCTCAAGAAGAATGAAGAAGACGATGTTGTTGTTGGGTGCGCTGCTGATGTCTGGGGCAGCCGGTTATGCGCAGGAGAGCCGGCAGGACGTGAGCATCAGCGCTACTGCACCGTTTGCCCCCGAGATCATCGGGAACGCCATACAGAGAACTTCAAGCACGACCCTGGGCTTTGTTGCCAGCTATCGGTATCTGCTGACGCCACGGAGCGGGCTGGAGGCGAACTACGGGTACCAGCAACTTACGCACTACTCGGTGGACTCGGGCAAGTTTCAAGGCGGGGTTCATGTGGTGCAGTCGGAGCTGAGCTTGGCTTACGTGTTCAATTTGAACTTCAAGAGATTCAACCCGTTCCTTGAGGCGGGGCCTGGCGCAATGCTGTTCGACACGGTGAACGACGCGGGATCGACGGTGTTTGATGCGAAGAATCAGACTGCCATCGGGGGCCTGTTTGGGGGCGGTGTAGCGTACGAGCTGAGTCCGAGCTTCGATATACGGGTGGAGTATCGCGGGTTTGTCGTGAAGACTCCGGACTTTGGCCTGACGACTACCTTCAATGCGAACCGGTATGAACTTCTGTCGACGCCGGCGATCGGGGTTGCTTACCACTTCTAGGCAGGCATAGCAGCGAGAGAAAGCCCCGGATATTGTGCCGGGGCTTTTTCTACTGTGTGTTTTCTGGACAGGGAGCGGTTTAGAAGTGGTATGCTGCGCCCACCGTAAAGAGGCTGGGCGAGAGTGAAGAGCGCTCGAAACCGAACCATCGCTGATATTCCCAATCTCCGCGGAGGTCGACGTGGGTGAGGAGCTCGTAGTCGACGCCTACGCCGGCGGCGACCAGGTTGTAGGCGAGGTTGGCCACGGGCACATACACGTAAGGACCGTTTATCGGGCTGTTTGTGGTGGGAGAGGTAAAGTTGTAAACGCCGCGACCGTACATCAGCTTGGCATAGGGAAGGAAACGACCGTAGGTGCGGAAGTATCGGCCGCCGATCTCGTAGGTCTTCTCGTATCGACCGGTTCCCTGAGCGTCTTTGCCAAAGTGGAACTCGCCTTCGACGCCCAGGTGGGCTTTGAAGTTGACGTCGAAAAAAGCAGCCCCGCCGTTGAAGGTATCGGGTTGTGTGTCGGGGGAGATGCTGGTGAAACCGCCACCGACCTGAATGTCCAGGGCGCGAGTGGCGGTTGCGGTGGCCTGCGCGAGCAGCGTGGAGCACCCGCTAAGCATCCCGAGAAAAATAAACATCCTTGCTAACACTACGTCCCCCCTAACGATTGAATCGCGGTGGCTTCACACCTGAAGATATTGTGAAGCTTGTTACACGGCCATTATGAAGCAGAGACTTGCGATCGAGCACACCATTTGAGGGACCGTACCAAACTTGATCGGCCACGGGGAAAGCCCGGCAGAGCACTGACGTATCGGCTGCTGGGACGACAACTTACTTTATGTGATAGACGACTCCGAGGTTGATCGACCAGGGATGCATATCTTTCGCACCTGCCAGCGTGCCCTGGAAACCAGTAATGTCCACAAAACTATAGGTGAATTCTCCTCGCGCGGAGAAACGGGGCGCCAATGGATAGTCGGTTCCTGCACCGACTACATAGGTGTTTCCGGAATCTTTGTAACCAGTCGCCGGCAGAGAGAGAGAGCCTACACCACCCAAAGCCGTGAAGTAAGGCATAAACAGGTGATAGCGGTAGTGCAACTCCATCCCTCCCCCGGCGAAGGTTTCGTTCACGGTGGAACCGGTAACGAAGGAGTATCGGACCGCGATCGCCGGCTGTCCCCAGACAAACCTCTTCAGCAGATAGTCGGCTCCTACAGTCACTCCCGCGTCGTTAGAGGCCGGATAGTCATGGACGTTGCAGCACGGATAGTCGGGCGAGGTGAAGGTAAACGTCCCGACTGCGTCAATTCCTCCGTTCTTGTCAGCGGTGGGAATGGCTTGGGCGTGGGACTTCTCGACAAAAACGAACAAGGTTACAAGTGAAAGCAGCAGCAGCGATACGCGAGAGCGGTCCTGTGGACGGCTGATTGCGCGGGCGAAACAGCCGATAAAGGTATTCCGCTTCAACATCATTTGCCTCCTGAGGTGACACCTACCAATAACACGGATGGTGTGTTGTCAGGGACAAAATCATCCCCTGTGAATGAGACTATGGGCCGACTACCTCTAGATTGACCCATTTACTCTCTCCTTCGTCCTTAGTTTTGTGGCGTCGTAGGCGGCGGTGTGGCTGCGACCGGAGGTGCAGTCGCCGGGGCAGCAGTGTTGTTGTCGGCCGGAGGTGCGGCATTGGGTGCGGCAGGCGCTGCCGATGTATCCACCGGCGGTTTGTAATAACCGAGCTTGAGGTATACGGGCTCTACCTCGAACGGCATTTTGTCAGACGCACTGAGAAGGGGTTCAAATGCGGAGTGGAGGACGATGACCTGATCGGTCCAGGGATCGAAGCGGAGGAAGCTCGACAGCGGCATTGCGGCCTGCTGCTTGAGGTCCTTCATATCGAGTTTAGTTCCTTTGGCCATCATTGCCTGCATCCAGAAGGTGGGATCGGTATCGCTCTTGACGAGACCATCGCCGATCATGGGCTCGTTGAGAGCCTTGAGGGCGTGGACGCGCTGTTGCAACTGCTGGAGGTAAAGGCCGAAGTATTGCTGTCCTCCATCGAGTTCCTTGGCGCTGAGCAGCTCCATCGCTTTCTTGGCCGCGGCAATGTTGTCGGCGTCGGTGTGATGCATCGGGATGCGGTTGAAGACGTTCGCTGTGGGGAAGAGCAGACGATCGTTGAACGCGTATTTGGTATCGAGCCGGTGCGCGAGGATGATGTGAGCGATCTGGAACGCAAGGATGGCGTTGAGATTGCCCATCTGCTGCGCACCGTCCTGGGTGACGACGCCTGTGGTGTCGAGCAGGCTCTTGGAGATGACGATGGTGTTACCAATGGCGAGTGACTCCAGGGGCTCGGTCAGCAATGTGCGGCAGCGGATCGGCCTCGAGAGTGTGATGTTGTTATAGGCCAAGATGTTGCCGGCAAGGGCCTCAAGAGTCTTGTCAAATTCGCTGGGTGCGTCGAGGAGGCCAGCCTGGAAGAGGCGTTCGACGACGTTATCCTCGGCCTGCTCAACCCAGGCGCGCTCGGCGCCAAGGGGGCTTACATCCTGAGCGTCATTGCTGACATCGGTGGCGCCGACAACATCGAGGGAGGTGTTCTCGGACTCCGCGGGCGGGACCTTTAGAACATAACCCCAGATGTGATTAATCGCTTTGAATTTGAGAGTGCGGGAGACGCTCTTGGGATCGCTCTCTTCCACATAGAACGAGGTGGGGAGCCAGAGATCGGGCTGGACGTTGGTGCGCCAACTATCGAAGTGATAGAACTCGGCGTAGCCCTTCTCGGAGCCGGCGAAGCTGCCGTTGAAGCGGACGACGTTTCCTTCGCGGGTCTCGATCCAGATGCGGCCAAAGAAGCGGCCTCTATCCTTTTTGTCGGTGATCGGGGTTACGTCGAAGACGGCAGTGGGGGTGGTGCCGAGGAAGTCGTTTCGGACATAGCCGAATTTGTAGTGCTGCCGGTCGAAGCCGTTGGAGTCCATCAGGAGCATCTGGACGAAGCCGGCCTCATGGAAGTTGAGATGCAGGCTGCCTCCGAGACCTCCGAGGTAGGCCACAGAGTTTTTGAGGAACCCGAGCTTTCCGGACTGAGTTCCTTCCGAGGTCTGCTTATTGACGGCGTAGGAGGTGTCCCCGATGACGTTCTTGAAGGCGACGCGCGCGAGGAAGTGCTGATCTGACTCTGGCACCTGTCCGAGAACGGGATCGGGCCTCATATTCTGGATGTAGGTCTCGACCAATGGCGCGCGATCCTTGACGGTCTTGATGACCACTTTTTCGCGGACGATGGCCTTGTCGATGAGGGCATTCTGCGCCGCGGAGGGTTTGCGGTCAGACGCGATGTCTTCGTCCTGCTTCTTTTTGGGATGCAGAATGCTGGCTCCGGCAGGGATGGGAAGTGTTGTGGCGACGAAGAGCGCCATCAGCAGTGCGGCGGTAGAATGTTTCCCGAGATTCATGATGTACGGCTCCTGCGGTGACCACTAGGTCAGCCTGGTGATGGTCTAGATGCTATTTCATGAGTTGGCTAAAGAACAAAATTAAGTTTTTCAGCCGGCGAGCTGAAAGGCGACATTGACTACGCCTTCCCAGTCGGTCGGATTGCCGGCTGCGTCGGTGGCGGGCTTGAAGCGAGTGGCCTGTACGGCGCGAACGGCGGAGTCGCCGAGCCCGTGGCCGAGATCGCTGACGACGCCGAGGACCTGAACGGCACCCGAGGAAGAGACACGCAGACGCACAGTGACGGTGCCTTCAACATGAAGCTTGATGGCCTCCGCGGTGTACTCTGGGCGGGGTTTGAAGAGAACTTTGGGCGCGGAGCTGGCCGTGGCCGAGGATGGACCCGCGGGTTTCGGCATGGGCGGCGGAGTGTTCTGGCCGAGGTTGACAGGACCGGCAACACGGCCTGGCGCGTTCATCGGACCGGTGCCGCCAGTGACTCCTAGCTTCACACCTCTTACGGCGGCGGAGGCATTATCTCTGCCATTCATGTTCTGGCTGCCGGCTGAACCGGAACCAAGATTGACAACCTTTGAGGGTGCTCCCGCGCCCATATTTGACGCCGGCATGCCTGCCATTCCCCTATTGCCGAGGTTAATCGACGAGGTGGCGGGGCGGTTGGAGGGAGCAATGGGGTTGGTTGTTGAGCCGAGAGCGACGGCCGTTGGGTGTGGAGAATTATTGACGACGGAAGCGGGCATGGCGCGGGCGAGGTTCACTACCTTCGGCGCGGGAGGCGGCTGGACGATCTTCGGCGGCGCGGGAAGGACGACTGGCATCGGCTGCACCATCTTTATGGTCGGCGGCTTGGGCACGTCGGGCAGCTTGACGTCGGGCAGTTTGATCTTGGGCGGCTCGATCTTGGCAATCTTCGGCGGCGGCGGCAGTTTTGGCGGCTTGACCTTGATGGCCGGCGGTTCGGGTTTCTTGATGGGAATCGGCTCGGTCAGCTGGGTGAGGATCTTCCGGTTGTCGATGGTCTTCTTGGCGGCGGCTCCAATGATGATGGCGCAGAGCATGAGAAGGATGTTAAGAGTGATGGAGGTGAAGAGCGAGGTTTTGCTCTGGCTGCCGTCGTTGAGAACGCCGAAGTGTGCGAACTGCATATTCTGCGGATTTGGATCTTCACTGCGAAGCGGCTTTGCCATAAAAAAATCCTTGAGGGCCTGCTGTTGCGACAGAGGCGGAATTAGTGAGACTGATCCTGACGGTCGGGCCGGAATCAGTGCAGATGGAGTATGACTCCGTGGGTATTGCTTGCCGGAGCGCCTTAGCAAAAAGATTGAGCCCTGATAATCGACTAACGCAACGATTCACATAGAAGAGTCGCGACCGTCGTTCCGGCTTTCTCTATAGACAGACGCAGCCGGGAAGGAAAAAGGTTGTAGCAGGCGCCGTGCAAGGGGGGAATGACTTCTTCCTGTGCCGGGGCTCTGCCCTTCACTTACTGTAAGTATAGTGCCGTAAGCGTAAGTGATTGACACTGGTACTTCTGTGGTATCCAAGGAGAGGAGTTTAGGAGCAAACGGATGAAGGTACTGATTACAGGCGGAGCGGGGTATATCGGAGGGACGGTCAGCAGGCTCTTGCTGGCTGCGGGACACGGGGTCACGGTGTATGACAACCTTTGTCACAGCAAGCGGTTAGCTGTGGCCGATGCGGCGGAGTTTGTCGAGGGGGACGTGGCCGATCGTGCGCTGCTGGAGAAGACGCTGACGGCGGGTCGGTTTGATGGGGTGATGCACTTTGCTGCGCTGATTGAAGCGGGAGAGAGCATGAAACATCCGGAGATTTATTTTCGGAATAATACGGCTGCGACGTTGACCCTGCTGGAGGCGATGCTGGCTACTGGGCATGACCGACTCGTCTTTAGTTCGACGGCGGCTTGCTATGGGGAGCCGGAGAGCACGCCGATTATGGAGGATGCCAAGCTGCAGCCGACGAATCCTTATGGGGAGAGCAAGTTGCTGGTGGAGGACATGCTGCGGTGGGTGAATCTGGCGCATGGGTTGAGGTATGCGAGTCTGCGCTACTTCAATGTTGCCGGGGCTATCGCAGGGTATGGCGAGGCGCATGAGCCGGAGTCGCACCTGATTCCGCTGATTCTGGATGTGGCGCTGGGGCGGAGAGCGAATATCAAGATTTTTGGGCGGGACTATCCGACGAAGGATGGAACGTGTGTGCGGGATTACATCCACGTTCGGGACCTGGCGGAGGCGCATCTGCTGGCGCTAGGTGCGCTGAAGGAGAAGAGCCGGGCGATCTACAACATTGGCAATGGGCAGGGATTTACGGTGCTCGAGGTGATCGAGTCGGTGCGGCGGGTGACGGGAAGGCCGATTGCTGTTGAGGAATGTGCGCGGCGGCCGGGCGATCCGGCGGTGCTGGTGGCGAGCTCGGAGAAGATCAAGGCTGAGCTGGGATGGAAGCCGGAGTTTGCGGAGCTGGATGCGATTGTGGCCAGCGCGTGGGAGTGGCATCAGCAGCGGTATGGTTGAGTTCGAGAATCGCTGGTGTAAAGATTTGCTGGTTTAAAAGGAGACCTTCTTGATTCAGAGCATGTTTCATCTTCCACTGCCGGTGCTGGAGAAGATTCTGCGGCCGATGATCGTCTACTTGTTTCTCGTCGTGTTTCTGCGGCTGTTTGGCAAGCGGGAGCTGGCGCAGTTGAACCCGTTCGACCTCGTGGTGTTGCTGAGCCTTTCGAACACGGTGCAGAACGCGATGATCGGAGACGACAATTCGGTTTCAGGTGGTGTAATTGGAGCGTTTTCACTGCTGGCGATCAACTGGGCGTTGACCAGGATACTGTTCCGGTCGCCGATCTTGAGTACCGCTCTTGAGGGATCCGCAACGCAGTTGATCCGGCACGGCGTGGTGGATTGGACTGCTGCGAAGAAGGAGGCGCTGACGGAGCTGGAGCTGCGCTCTGTGCTGCATAAGCAGGGGTTCAACAACTTCGACGAGGTGGAGAAGTGCGTGCTTGAACCGAATGGGAACTTCTACATGGAGGGGATCAAGGAGAAAAGCGACGATGCGCAGAGGGCTGAGGTGATGAAGATGATTCGGGCGCTGACCCTCGAGGTGCAGGAGATGAAGGGACTGCTGGCGGCCAAGGGATAGTGACAACTTTTCCGGTAAATCGGATGCCAGCTGATTCAGGGCACGCCGTTTGACTTCAACTTTTGCCGTGCTGTGCGCTTTTGCTGCGCTAGAATACGCTCACCTTTTTATCGACAGGTGCATCCGCGAAGGATATGTCTGGTTCGGCGGATGTAGCTGTCCTGGCCCCTGAGACAGATTCTTCTTCGATTTGTTGCGTGGTTGTCGAAGCGGAGGTGCGATTTGAATCGAAGAACCCACTTGATGGTGATAGCGGCGGGAACCTGCAGCATTTTGGGGGCGGTGTTCGTTCTTCTGCATGCCGGGTGGTGGGCGATCGGCGTATTGGTTCTGCTGGCTCTGGGAATTGGGTTGATGGCGGCCCCGGAGATTTTTTATCCGAGACAGAAGACCAGGGCGACTGTATCGAATCAGGCGAACAACAATGAGAGCGAGAGGGTGCGTAAAGAAGAAGCAGATGCGGCCAGGAGAAACACTGCGCGATGGCTGATTGGGATTGCTCTCCTGGTAACGATGGGATTTGGTTTGCTGCTCGTCTCTCAGATGCAGTTGCAGAACGATCAGGCAAAGAAGATGGACACAGTGATTGCGGCTCTGCAGCAACAGCACACTGCGGGGGGAGCCGGTAACTCCGGCCAACTGAGCTCTCAGCTCGAGAAGGAGATGCTGGATTACTTCAAGAACTCCTCAAGTCGAGGGGATGGATTCTCGGTTTATGGGGCCATTCCGTGGATCGCGGTGCTGCTGGTCGCGATCGCTGCGATCGTTCTTGCGCTCGCGGCCAAAGAGCATCCTTCGGCGGCGCCGGTTCTTGGAGTGATCCCGCTGGCGATCGCGGTGATCGAACATGCGGAGCACCTTTCAAAACTCGACGAACATGCTTTCTGGATTGTGTTTTCGATTTTCCTCGCTATTGCGCTCACCATCTTTTGGCTTGGTAGAGGCGGGGACGAGCAAGCAGATGACTCGGCAGGTGAAGGGAAAAAGAAGGTGGCTTCTTCTCTTGTAATTGGTTTTTCGTTGCTTGTGCTGGTTTTTGTGCTGGCTTTAGTGGGGTATCGTCAGCAGCTGGAACCTAAGGAGAATTGTCCTGTTTGTGTTTCTGCCGGTTCGCCTTCGGCGCCTGCTACGAGCAAGCTTGAGATAGACACCCTTGAGACTACGCCTCTGTTCGATCCGGGGCCGCGTGATCACTTTCGCGGTTCGGACGAGCAACTGAAGCAGATATTGGAGAAGACGAAGGAGGGTGACACCATACTGCTGCTGGGTTCAGCTGACTGCACCAGGTATTCAGCGGGAAATTGGAAGCTTGCGCAGGACCGGGCAGACAAGATTAAGAAGGCACTTGAGGGTGAAGCAGAAGAGCGAAAAGTCGATGTTGAGGCGAGGGCGCTGAAGCAACATGACGCGTGCAAGCCATCGGATCAGCTGCGGGCGGTGTTTCCGATTTTGATACGGCCTGAGAGTGTCGGGCATTGAATCGAGACAGTGAATCAGGATTGGTCGCCGGTGGTGGTTTCTTTGGAGGGAAGAAGCTTCTGGAGCGCGCGGCGGTAGCGCTCGGGTGGGGTGGGGAGTTGTGAGTCGCGGACTGCTGCGCGGTAGCCGCCCATGTAGATGGAGTACATGACGGCGAGAGCGGAGCCCACTCCAAAGAAGAAGCCGAAGAAGAAACCGATAGCAGAGGGCAAGTAGATACTCATGATAGGTGGAGTTTATCTTGAGGTTCCTGGGTTATAGTTGGAGCTTCTAAAAAGACAAGCGGAGAGTGCGATGAAGAGATGGCGTCGGATGGCAGCTTGCGGGATGAGTGCGGCATTGAGTGTGGTGGGGACGACCGCGATAGTGACGATGGCGACGACGACTGCAGGTGGGCAGGAGGTTCCGGCGTTGGTGGAGCAGCAATTGCCGGGGCTGCTGGTGACGTACAAGGGGATTCATGAGGCGCCCGAGCTATCGCACCATGAGGAACGAACGTCGGCGCTGCTGGCGGGGGAGTTGCGCAAGGCTGGGTACACCGTGACTGAGCGGGTGGGGCGGTATCCTGATGGGTCGCAGGCGTATGGGGTGGTGGGGATATTGAAGAACGGCGCGGGGCCTACTCTGCTGGTTCGCACGGACCTGGACGCGCTGCCTGTGACCGAAAAGACCGGGCTGCCGTATGCGAGTACGGTGCGGTCGAAGAATCCGGCCGGTCAGGATGTGGGGGTGATGCACGCGTGCGGGCACGACATTCACATTACGACGATGATTGGCGTGGCGCGCAATATGGCGGCGCTGAAGAGTCAGTGGCATGGGACGTTGATGCTGATCGGGCAGCCTAGCGAAGAGACGATCGATGGGGCGAAGGCGATGTTGGCGGACCATCTGTATGAGCGGTTTGGCAGGCCGGATATGGCGATTGCGCTGCATGATGCGAACTTTGCTGCGGGGAAGGTGTCGGTGGTGCCGGGGCCGGCGCTGGCCAGCTCGACCTCGATCGACGTGGTGATGCGCGGTGTGGGGAGCCACGGAGCGGCTCCTGAGGCTGGCAAGGATCCGATTGTGATGGCGAGCGAGTTTGTGGTGGCGCTGCAGACGGTGGTGAGCCGGTCGATTTCGCCGGACCAGCCTGCGGTGGTGACGGTGGGGGATATTCATGGTGGGACAAAGCGAAACATCATTCCCGATGAGGTGAAGATGGAGTTGACGACGCGGTGTTATAGCGAGGAGGTGCGCCAGACGATCATCGAAGGCGTGAAGCGTACGGCGCGGGGGATCGCAATTGCAGGAGGCGTGCCGGAGGATCGGATGCCGGTAGTGACCGTGCTGGACGATGAGTCGACGCCGGCTACGATCAACGATGTGGCCCTGGCGGGGCGATTGCAGAAGATCTTTGTGGCGAAGCTGGGTGCGGCAAATGTTATTGAGCGGAAGCCAATTATGGGGAGCGAAGATTTTGGAATGTTTAGCATGGGACAGAAGATTCCGGCGGTAATTTTTTGGCTGGGCGCGTACGATCCGGCGAAGGTGGCGGAGAGCGAAAAGACTGGAGTGGCGCTGCCTTCGCCGCATTCACCTTTCTTCGCGCCCATGCCGGAGCCTACGTTGCGTACCGGTGTGACTGTGATGACGGATGCGGCTGTGGCGCTGTTGCAGTAAGCCAGCCAGCGATTAGCCGGGAGCGAAATGGGAAGGATATTTCAAGGCTCCGTTGAAGGCGGATGGGGATAGATCAGTCTTATTAGCGATCGTGCAATAGCTGTCTGGTACATTAGTTTGTTTGCAAATGATATTGGCTGCCGTCATTGAACTCTGAATAAAAAATTTGTGAGGTTCTGGAGTCTTTCTTTCTAAAAGCGGAATCTTACATTTGGTTATGCGTGCGAAATGGTTTGCTGCGCGGAAGCATCTGAGAATGTCTGGTCGTTACCGGCTGTACAGGGGAGATGATGAATAAGTTCAAGCGTTGGTGGATTGCGTTTGCCGGAGTCCTGCTGCAGATGGCCCTGGGTGCGGTGTATGCGTGGAGTGTGTTTCGGATTCCACTCGCCAAGCAGTTTCACTGGACGATCTCGGAGGTCACCCTAACCTTCACGATCGCGATTATGGTGCTGGGGTTCGCTTCGTTCTTTGGCGGGCTGTGGCTGAAGCGGGTCGGGCCGCGCGTGGTCGCAATGACCGGCGGTGCGCTGTACGGCAGCGGAGTCTTTCTCGCGAGCTTTTCGAATCACGGGTTGTGGTGGCTCTATCTGACGTATGGTGTGATCGGCGGAATCGGACTGGGTTTCGCGTATATCGTTCCGATCTCTGTGCTGGTGAAGTGGTTTCCCGACCGCCGCGGTTTGATGACGGGGATTGCGGTTGGAGGCTTTGGAGCGGGAGCGCTCGTCACGGCGCCGGTTGCGACACGACTGATTCAAAGCGTGGGTGTGCTGCAAACGTTCGCTTATATCGGGATTGTTTTTTTAGTCGTCTCTGTGGCGGCGGGGTATTTTATGCAGAATCCGCCGGATGGCTGGAAGCCGGAGGGTTGGACTGAGACGCCGAAAGAGTTAGGGCAGAGAAGCGCCAAAGAGCTGACGCTGGGCGACGCATTGAAGACCTGGCAATGGTGGGCGTTGTGGTTGCTGCTATTCCTGAATACTTCGGCTGGCATCTCGATTATTTCGCAGGAAGCTCCGATGTTTCAGGAACTGGCGAAGGTCACTGCGATTGTGGCTGCGGGGATGGTTGGCATTGTGAGCATTGGGAATGCGGCGGGTCGTGTTTTCTGGGCGTGGGCCTCTGACACGTTGGGCAGACGGATGACCTTTGCGGTGATGTTTATTGTGCAGATTGGACTATTCTGGTTCCTTCCCAGTCTTCACTCTACCGCCAGCGTGACGGTCGTCGGCTTCATCATTTTGCTGTGCTACGGCGGTGGGTTTGGCACGATGCCAGCGTTTGCGGCAGATTACTTTGGGTCGGCGAATGTGGGTTCGATCTATGGGCTGATGCTGACGGCGTGGGGATTTGCGAGCGCCTTCGGACCATTGCTGATTGCGCATATGCGTCAATCCAGTGGGAGCTATGCGGGTGGGCTGCATGTGATCGCGCTGGTGATGGCGATTTCGGTGGTGCTGCCTTTGGTGGTGAGGCCGCCTGCTCGAACGGTGTGACGACGATCGCTTTTCTGCGAGGGACGACGAGGGAATACGGCTGCGTTGTGTGCGCGCTCATGAAGTCTGCGTCGATGCTTTTCTGCGAGTTGCTGGGCCGAGTTGTATAGGGTACCCTTCGTTTTGCTGGTTGAATTAACGGAGGATGTGTGGCGAAGTTGGGAGAGAGTACGAATCTGGATTCGAGTTTGCGGGAGAACCGAGTGTTTGCTCCGCCTGCTGAGTTTGCGGCGAAAGCGCATGTGAAAAGCCTCGGGCAGTATGAAGAGATGTATCGGCGGAGCGTCGAGCGGCCGGACGAGTTTTGGGCGGAGGCGGCGGGGGAGTTAGAGTGGTTTGCTCCGTGGACTAAGGTGCTTGAGGGTGAGGCGCAACATGCGAAGTGGTTTGTGGGTGGCAAGCTGAATTTGTCGCACAACTGCGTGGATCGGCATGCGCTGGGGGCTCGCAAAGACAAGGTGGCGCTGCTGTGGGAGGGCGAGCCGGGTGAGGTTCGCAAGATTACTTACGGCGAACTGCATGGGCAGGTGCAGCGGTTTGCCAATGTGCTGAAAGGGCTCGGCATCAAACGTGGGGATCGCGTGGCTGTGTATATGGGGATGTGTCCGGAGCTGGCGATTGCGCTGCTGGCGTGTGCGCGGATAGGTGCGATTCATTCGGTGATCTTTGGCGGATTCGCGGCGCATGCGATTTCGGATCGGGTGAATGACTCGGAATGCGTTGCGATTTTGACGCAGGATACGAGCTACCGGCGGGGTGGCGAGGTAAAGCTGAAGGCGATTGTTGATGAGGCGTTGGAAAAATGCTCGACGGTGAAGAACGTAGTGGTGTTTCGGCGGTCGGGATCGAATGTGTCGATGAAGGCTGG